>Ga0316208_1001565_pt1 | contig 21035 bp, 19 predicted proteins | sample 3monopyrite_MG_FD_204944 | JGI IMG/M metagenome (GOLD analysis project Ga0316208, IMG submission 204944) | Microbial mat bacterial communities from mineral coupon in-situ incubated in ocean water Damariscotta River, Maine, United States -... | ecosystem: Environmental > Aquatic > Marine >...
CCTCAAGGAAGGATTGAAGACCGCCAAGTCCGACCGCAAGAAGGCCGAATCAGAGGCGGCGAAGGAAGTCGAAGACCATGAAGGCTATCCCTACCCCGGTTGGGATGTCTTGCGCGAGGAGAAGCGTGAGGAGTCGCCCAAGCTGTACTTCGAAATTCGCGACCAGAATGGCGATTTGGTGCGCCGTCTCACCGGCTCCAGCGGCGAAGGCATGCAGAGCGTGCGTTGGGATTTGCATTACGGCACCCCTGGTGGCGGCCGCGGACCTTGGGTCACGGAAGGGGAGTACCAGTTGCAGGCATTCCGCGTGCAGAAAGGAGAGATTAGCCCTTGGGGTGAGCCACGAAGCATCATGGTGCAAGACATGCTCGACTCGGCGCTGCCGCCGATGGATCGCGAGCAAGCTTTGGCTTGGCACATGGAAGTCGGCGAGCTGCAAGAAGTGATCTCGGCAAGCATGCGCTTGCTTGACGAAAGCCTCGAAGAGGTCGAGTCCATGAAGCGTTCGGTACGCAATAGCCGAGTTGCCGATTTGCAGTTGGGTGAGGACCTTCGTGCCCTGGAGCTTGCCATGCAAGATGCCCGCCGCGCGATTGAGGGTGACTCCCTGCGCACCGACCACGGCCACGAAGGCGCGCCAAGCATCCGCAGTCGGATTTCGGGCGCGCGTTGGGGCTCGATGAACAGCACCCATGGGCCAACCAAGACTCAGCAGAATCAAGTCGAGATTGCGCGCGCGGAATTCACGGCGCTGTATCCCGAGGTGAAGCGACTGATTGAGGTGGATCTGCCTGCAAGCAAGGCCGCAGTCGATGCGGCTGGTGTCAGTTGGACCAGTGGTCGCGCTCTACCTGATCTTCCGCGATGAGCGATCAGACCCGCTGCGCTTGGTGTGGCGATGACCCCCTGTACCTCGCCTACCACGACGAGGAGTGGGGGGTGCCGGTCCATGACGACCGTGCCTTGTTCGAAATGCTCACCTTAGAAGGAGCGCAAGCAGGATTGAGTTGGTTGACCATTCTGCGCAAGCGCGAGGGCTATCGACGTGCCTTCCATGGCTTCGACATTGCGGGCGTTGCCGCCATGACAGACCAAGAAGCCGAGGCTTTGCGCGAAGATTCGGGCATCGTGCGCAATCGTTTGAAGATTGCCTCGACCATCCGTAACGCCAAGGTCATGCTGCAGATGCAACAAGAGCATGGTTCTTTCGGCAAATGGTTGTGGGCCTTCACCGGTGGCGCGCCAATCCAGAATGCCTTCACCGACATGGCTTCTCTGCCAGCGGAAACCGAGCTGTCCAAGCAAATCAGTAAGGAGTTGAAACGCGCAGGAATGAATTTCGTGGGGCCGACCATCATTTACGCACTGATGCAAGCCATCGGCATGGTGAATGACCATGTGGTGGATTGCTTCCGCTATCCTCAAGTGCAGAAACTGCACCAGGAGCTGGTTTGATTCGCGAGCACCTGTTCCATAAGCGCGCGGCTGCTGACCCACTGTTCCGGTGGCGCGGTGGCGAAGTCTCTCGCCTCGAAGCCTTCAGTGATGCGGTCTTCGCGCTCACGCTGACCTTATTGGTGGCTTCCACTACGGCGCCCAAGACTTTCCATCAGCTGTGGCTGACCTTCCGCGACCTGCCAGTGTTCTTGGTCACTTTTGCCACGCTGATGATGGCTTGGCAGTACCACTATTCCTTCTTCCGCCGCTACGGCCTGCAGGATTTTGGCACGACGGTGTTGAACGCCATCTTCCTGTTCCTGATCGTATTTTTAGCCTACCCGCTGAAGTTTCTCGCCACCTTCTTGTGGTATCTGACCATTGGCATCGGTGTCGACGCCATGTTCGTGATGCCGATGGGCGTGGAGTTCCCTGGAGGAGAGCCGGCTCAACGCGTATGGATGATGATCATCTACGGCCTCGGGCTGCTTGGCGTGTTCGGCATGTTTGCTCTGTTGCAGTTACGCGCGTGGAGCAAACGCAAGGAGCTCGAACTCGATGAACTCGAACGCTACATGACCATCAGTGGCTTAGGGCACCACCTGATTACGGTAGTGGTGGCCATCATTTCCCTGATTATTGTCTGGTCTGGCGGCCAGCCAGGGATTGCCGGAGTGGTGTACTTCCTCCTGCCCTTCTCACATTGTGGATGGGGTTGGTCTCGCGGCGTCGGCGCCCAACGCATGCACAAGCGGATGTCCGAGGCCTAGTCTTCTTCGGCAGGCACGAGAGGCTTGCGGAAGAGATAGACAAAGCGCGAGGTGGTGTCGCGCCCTTCGCGATCTGGTGCAAAGATGCTCCAGTCCATGGTGTCCTCGGCATCGGTAAGTAGGTAACTCTCGGCTTCGAGCACAAAGCCTGCGGCTTCGAGTTCCTTCTTTACCAAGCTGGCCTCCACACGGTGCAGGCGCTTGCCTTCACTGATGCCCGCGCCCTCTTTGGCATGGTGATCGATCACGCCGAATACACCACCCGGCTTTAGGTGCGCAAAAACCATGCTGTTGAAGGCAGCACGATCCACTTCTTGCCATTCGAAGTCGTGGTAGAAGCGCACCAAGATTGCGGCGTCTAGATTTTCCGGCAGGCCAACGGCATCGAACTCGGTGTCGAGGCGCACGACGTTGGGCAAGCGGTCGTCCGCAAGGCGAGCCGTCAGCGGTTTGTCTGCAAACACGCGCAGTGGAATCTCGGTGTTTTGACAATACACTTTGCCCTCAGCGCCAACAGCACGAGACAAAATTTCGGTGTAGTAGCCGTCGCCCGCCATCAAATCCGCGACCTGCATGCCACGCTTGATGTCGAAGAAATCAAGCACGCGAGCCGGCTGACGATTGTCATCGCGGGCGAGGTCACTGGCAAGTCGATCCGGGTGAGCGACTGCGGCGGCAACGGGGTCATCCACTTTGCTTTCCATGAGAAGAGGAGACGCTGCGGCACCCGCAGCAGTGAGGACCAGTACGGGCATCCATAAGCGCATGCCCCCATCCTAGTGGATGGTAGCTGGTGCGTCCTGCCCAGTGAAAACTGACGCTGCTGCCCTAGAAGCGGCGGAACTTTTGGCCGGGGCGGCTGCCGCCCTTGTTGAAGGGGCGCTTGCCACCTTTGTGGTGGCCGCCGAAGCCTCCGCCGTGGCGTGGACCATGATGGCCACCGCCTCCGCGGCGTGGGCCGCTTGGCTGGAAGTCTTCTTCGCGCTCTTGGCCAGTCACCTTGGCGATGTCGAGCTGCTGCCCGCACACACGCGCGCGCTGGAGATCTTCAAAGATTTCGCGCGGCATGCCCTCGGGCAAATCGACCGTGCTGAAGCCTTCGTAGATTTCGATACGCCCGACGTGCTTGCCTTCGAGACCGGCTTCGCCGGTGATGGCGCCGACAATCTGGCCAGGGCGCACCCCATGGTGGTGGCCGACGGCAATGCGGAATCGCTCCATCCCTTGCTCGGTGGATGGACCAGGCATTGGCTTGCGCTCGCGGCGCGGCTCGCGGTCTTCGTAGCGATCCCGACCGCGATCTTCATAGCGGTCACGGCCACGACCTCGGCCTTCGTCGCGGCGCTCGGAGCGGCCACGGGCTTCATCGCTACCGCGCGTTTGGCGATAGCTGGTCATGTCGGCAAAATCGACATGGAGCGGGCGATCCTTTTGCGCCATGGCGGCAAGTGCGCCAGCCACATCTTCCAACGGCACGCCAGCCGACTCGGTGAACTCACGCACCAGATTGCGGAAGAACTCGGCGTTGTCGTCGTTCATGGCGGCGGCAATCGTTTCCTTGAAGCGAGCGACGCGCATATCGGTGATGTCTTCATTCGAAGGCATCTGCATCGGCTCGATTTCGGCGCGAGTGGCGCGCTCAATCGAACGCAGCATGCGCTTCTCGCGCGGCGTTACGAACAAAATCGCCTGACCCTTGCGCCCCGCGCGCCCGGTCCGCCCAATGCGGTGGACGTAAGACTCGGTGTCGTAAGGGATGTCGTAGTTGATCACATGGCTGATGCGATCGAGGTCCAAACCACGAGCGGCGACATCGGTCGCGACCAGAATGTCGAGCTTGCCTGCTTTGAAACGGTCAACGACGCGTTCTCGTTGCGCTTGTGCTAGCTCGCCACTCAAAGCGGCCGAGGCATAGCCGCGCGACTCCAAACGTTCGGCGACCTGGCTGGCGGCAATTTTGGTGCGGACGAAGACAATCATGCCGTCGTACTCTTCGAACTCGAGAAGCCGGGCCAAGGCCTCGAGCTTCTGGTTGCCATTCACCACCCGGAAGCGCTGGGTAATGGTATTGGCGGTTTGGGTCTTGACCTTAATCGTGACCTCGGCTGGGTCGGTCAAGTGCTCCTGCGCAATCCGGCGGATCACCGAAGGCATGGTTGCCGAGAACAATGCGGTGCGGTGGCCCGAGGGCAACTGCTCGAGAATCCATTTCACATCGTCGATGAAGCCCATGCGCAACATTTCGTCGGCTTCGTCGAGGACCAGGGTTTTCAGCGCTTCCAGCTTTAGTGAGCCGCGCCGCATGTGGTCCATGACGCGGCCAGGAGTGCCAACCACCACGTGAACCCCGCGCTTGAGTGGACGCAACTGCAGGTTGTAGGACTGTCCACCGTAAATCGGCAGGACATTGAGCCCTGGCATGTGCTTGGCATAACGCTCAAAAGCTTCGGCGACCTGAATCGCGAGCTCACGAGTAGGAGCTAACACCATCACCTGCGGTGCGTTGGTGACTAGGTCCATCTGCTGCAGCAGCGGCCACGCAAAGGCGCCGGTTTTCCCGGTTCCGGTTTGGGCTTGGCCGACGACATCGCGGCCGGCGAGCAAATGAGGCACAACTTGTGCCTGAATTGGGGAGGGAGTCTCGTAGCCTGAGTCGGCTAGGGCCTTCAAAACGGGTCCAGAAAGGCCAAGCTCCTCAAAGGTAGGCAGAGAGGGCTTGTCGGTGAGTTCTTGTTCGGTCATCAAAACGGGTTCGGAGCATGTCCGAACCGCCCATTCTAACAGGGTTTAGCCATCTAGCCTCAGGGAAATGGGGGAGCCTGATACCCTATTGCCATGCGTCTTTTCACCCCGTCGCGAATCCCCGTGCTGCTGCTGGCAGGCCTCGGATCCTTGACCACCTTGGCAAATGCCCAAGAGCCTGAGCCGCGCTCTAAGCCTGCTCCGCATCGTTCTCCAGCCACGCCACAGGCCGATCCAGGCTTAGCTTTTGCCCCAGCGCCCATTGAAATCGATGGCTTATTGGCCACGCCGATTGATATCCACAAGGTGACGGGGACCGCTGTCTTCGACCTGGAAACCGTCAAGGCCAATGCCACGGCCGAGATGCACTTTGTCATGAGCGCCACTGGCATGCCGGTCTTCGACCTGCGCCAGGACATCACTAAGGTTTGGCTGGACGGAGAAGAAGTCGACCCTGCCACCATGGCCGCGCATGATTTCGGCCCTGGTGCTTCCACCATGCGCATTTTGGAGCGAACCCTGGAGAGTCAGTCGGAGCATGTCCTGCGTTTTGAGTATCCCTTGCGCCAGCCGCAATCGCGCCAGTCGGACCCGATTGGCTGGGGAGACTTGAACACCCTGACCTGGGATTTCTTCTTCTCGGATTTGAACCCGGGCCGCTACCTCGAGATGTGGTTTCCCTCGAATCTGATTTACGATCAGTTCCCCTTCTCCTTGGAACTGCAGCTGAAAAATGCTGGCAGCAAGCACCTTTTGCTGACCAATGGCGCAGTCGAGGAAAAAGGCAAGCACCACTGGATGATTGTCTTCCCGAAATACTTCACGCCGATTTCGCAAATGTTGACGGTGGTTCCTGAAGACGACGTGGATACTGGCGAGAAAACCATCACCACTCCGGATGGCCAAAAAATCAAGCTAGAGGTGGCGGTGCGTAAAGACGCTGGCGCTACGGTGAAGCAAACCATCAGGATGACGGCCGATGCGATTGAAGAGTTCACCGAAAGCACCGGGCCGTGGGTGCATGGTCCGCGTTGCGTGGTCTATGTGTGGCCTGGAAGCCGTTCGATGGAATACAACGGGGCAACCACCACCTCGATCGATGCGCTTGAGCATGAACTGTTTCACAGCTGGTACGCCCGTGGGGTGATGCCCGCCGACCAAAACACTGGTTGGATGGACGAAGCCTGGACGATGGTGAACACTTCGCGGATTAAGAAATCCTGGCTCGATCAAGATACGACCAGCCCAGTCCAGCTGTCCTTTGAGAACCCTTGGAACCGCACGACTCCTGGCTTGTCTTACAGCTCTGGCGCGAAGTTCTTCGCGCAACTGATGGGCCGTGTGGGTGTCGAGGAGTTCCGCAAGCTGATGGCTGACTTCTACGTGAAGTACACCCTGAAGGTGGTGTCCACCGAGACTCTCCAGCAGTTCTTGATTCAGGAAACTGGCGATGAGGGCATTGAAGCCATGTTCTCGCGCTATGTTTACGGCAAAGACGTCGAGATTCCTTCTAAGGATTAGCACTTTAATTTCACGCTTCAATCTTTCCATGCGCACTCTCTCGATGCTTTTGATGGCAATGGCCCTGGTGGCTTTGCCTGCCTGTTCTAGTGGGGAAGAAAAGCCCGCTGATACCGGAGTGAAGACCACTCTAGAAGATGTCACCAACGGAGCCGAAAATGCTTCGAAGGAGATGGCCGAGGCCATTTGCTGCGGCGGTGCTTGTGAAACCCCTGCTGGCTTCTGCTGCTCCGATGGTACCTGCCATGGTGGGCACGACGAGCTGCCGGTGTACCAGCCTTAGTCCGAATCTTTTCGGAAACGAAGAGCCCAAGCGAAGCGATTCGCTTGGGCTCTTGTCATGCTCGGCTTGGCTTTAGAGACCGATGCGGTTGGAAAGCGAGGACAGCAACACGCCTCCTGCTCCGTACGCTTCTAGGCTGATGGTGTTGCTGCGCTCAAGCAGGTCTGCAGGGAAAGCCACGAGCCATTGATTCTGGGGATTCAGTTCCACTGCAAGTCCGTTGAGAGTGAAGTTCACCCGCTGTAGAACTTGAGGCGCATACATTTCCCCGGGCAAGGCAGGAATGTTTTGCAGATGAAACTCCGTTTGCACCCGCCCCTGAGAAGAGGTGCGCGTGGCCTGCACGGCAATGCCCAGAGTGTTCTGTTCAAAGCCAACAGAGCTTGGGCGCTGAGGCAGGCGCATGACCTTGCCCTTGACGGGGTTCTGCAGGGCCTGAAGCGCTTCCGCACTTTCCGCGGAGGAGGCCGCAGTGGTTTTGTCGGCTTCATGGGCTTGCGCCACCGAAAGGAAGCCAAGCGCGGTGGAAAGCACAGCCAACATGGAAAAGAGAATGAGTTTTTTCTTCATGACTATTTACTGAGCGTGGTGCTAAAGGATTGGGATTGGTCTACGCCTTGGTCATCTTCCATATGAATCGTGACTCTGCCGGCGAAAGAATGATCTTGCCCGTCTTCCAGGGCGTTTTGGATGGCGTCTTGGACGCCGGCACTAAAGGAGCCGCTGGTGCCGGTGACATTGACGCCGGAGGTTCCTTGGGTGCTCGTAAATAGGTCGACAGGCGGTGGCACCACACGCCCATCAATCACCGCAGTAAGGGTGATGGAGGTAATGGTCCACCCGTTTTGATTGGTGTGCGCAGACATGGATCCGGTGCGCACTTGGCCCGAACCAATACAGGCCTCCCCATTATTCAGGTGAAAATCGATTTGGTCACTATGGAAGCGAACGTCATCCATACTGGCCCAGCAGCACATCGGCGAAAGGGATCCGCCAACGACAAGGGCTAGGCTTAAGAAAAGCTGATTCATGAAACTCCTGGTTAAAGTCAAGGGCAGACCATCTGCCCTGCACTCAGGAGACGCGCCGTTCAGCTTTGCGGCACAGAAGAATCAGGCAACAAAGCGATCGCGCCCAGAAAATCATCGCCCGCCTGCAAACGTAGAAACTCTTTACGCTGATCTTCCGTCGCCGCGAGCATCGTGCTTTTCACCAATGCCTTGAAGGCTTGTTTTAGCCGCCCCAAAGCCTGATGCGGTGTCGCACCACGATCTTGCATGCGCTGCTCATACTCGCGCATCCAGAGCACGATTTGCTCCACACCCATTTCTAATGCGGGCAATTGTTGCAAGCGACGAGCATAATCGCGGAAGATCCACGGATTGCCCATCGCGCCGCGGCCAACCATGACGCCATCGCACCCGGTCTCCGCGAACATGCGCGCAATGTTCTCGGGTGAATTGGCGTCGCCATTGCCGTAAATCGGCAAGCTCACTGCTTCCCGCACGCGGCGTAGGCGTTCCCAATCGGAAGGGTCGCTGTAGCGGTCGACGCGCAAGCGTGCATGCACCGAAAGCACAGAAGCCCCAGCTTGCTCCACGCGTTTGGCAATGTCTTCCAAGTTTCGGTCATGCTCAATCCCAGAACGGATCTTCGCGGTGACGGGAACCGGACAGGCCTCGACCACTGTGCGCACCATGCGTTCCAGCAACTCAGGGTCTGCCAACAATGCCGAGCCAGCGCAATGTTGAAACACCCGCGGTGCCGGGCACCCAAAGTTCAAATCCACAAAGGCGGCGCCAGCTTCCGCAGCCAATACCGAAGTCTCGGCGATGGCATCGGGCTTGTTGCCCATCAATTGAATCCCCACCTGCACTCGCCCCGCGCGCTCTACTTGTGGCGGTGGCCCCAACTCCTTGCGCAGAAATTCCAACGGCAAAGGATGGTCTGTTACGCGTAAGAATTCCGTGCACGCAGCACCCACCGTACCCGGTCCATTTTCTTCCAGGACCAAGCTGCGGAACGATGCATCGGTCACGCCTTCCATCGGCGCGAGATACAACGGAGGGTCAAAGCGCAGTGCGCTCACTAGCTGCTGGGCTTCTCCAAAATCTCGATGTCGTAGCCGTCGGGATCGTGCACGAAGACATACTTCGAACTCATCTCGGGGCGGCTTTCGCGCGACCACCAACCCTGCTTTTCAATCTCTGCTTTCACTGGCGCAAGGTCACCGACATACAACGCGATATGCCCGAACTGATTTCCCAATTCGTAATCACGCCCGTCGTGATTACAGGTCAACTCTAGAAAGAAATGTCCGGATTCATCGGTCAGAAAAACCAAGGTGGCTTCGTCGCCGATGTCATGCCGCCGCGTCTCGCGCAGCCCCAGAAAGCCGGTGTAGAAGGAAAGCGAGCGCTCCAAATCGCGCACGCGAAGCATGGTGTGAGCCAAGCGCATGATTCCCTATTCTAGGACATGACTCTTCCCGACCTCACCGGCCGTGTGGCCGTCATCACCGGTGCCAGCCGCGGGCTCGGCGCGGCGATGGCCAAGGACTTCCAGGCTCGCGGCATGAAGCTGGCTCTTTGCGCTCGCGGCGAGTTGCCTTTGGCCGATGGCCCCGATGTCCTCACCGCCCGCCTGGACATCGCCGATGATTCGGCGGTTCGCGCCTTTGCCGATGCCGCCGCCGCCAAGTTCGGCCGCATCGATCTGTGGATCAACAACGCGGGGGTGCTTGAGCCCGTTTGCGCCGCTCGGGACCTCACCACCGAGGCCCTGCAGAGGCACTTCAACATCAATGTGTTTGGTGCGCTCTATGGCTGCCAGGCCATGCAGCGGCATGTCGCCAGCCACGATGGAGAGGGGGTTTTGATCAACATCAGCTCCGGAGCGGCCTGGGGTGGCTATGCCGGCTGGGCTGCTTACTGCATGGGGAAAGCCGCCCTGGACCGACTCAGCGAAACCATCCAGCTGGAAGAGGCCGCTCAGGGTTTGCGTACCCATGCCGTGGCTCCGGGAATCATCGACACTGGCATGCAGGCAACCATTCGCAGCTGCAGCGAGGAGACCTTTCCCATGGTCGACAAATTCCATGAATACAAGAAAAAGGACTTGTTTAATGAGCCAGAATTCGTCGCGGAGCACCTCATCCAGCTCGCTTTTGACCCTGACTACGACCGCAGCCAGGTCGTCGTCCGCCTGCCGGCCCAAAAGGAATCTTAGATAGGGGAGAAAAACTGGAACCTTTGGGCTCCTAGCGCCATCCTATTTCACCCCCGCACCTTCAAACCTGCCTCCCTACACGCATGAAAACACTTCTTCCGCTTTTGGCCATCCCCGCGCTGGCCTTTGCTCCCCTCAATCCAGACACGTCCGGCCCGTACACGGATAGCCACGGAAAAGTTTGGAATCGCCTTCCGCAGGTTACCGATTTTGCGACCGTCGCTGATTTCGACGCCGCCATCGGTCATGAGGTCTTTACCACCCGTAACGGCCATCAGTTCCAGTTTGACCGCGCCATGACCCCGGCCGAGCAAACCCAAGCCCTTGCTGATCAGCTCATCGCCCGCGCCGCCCAGCCCTATGGCGGTTCCGGTGGAGCGATTCGCAGCGTAGTCACCGTCAACCACCCGGTCGACGAAGAGTTTCGTGGCCTTTACGGCTCCACTGCTGCACTGAAGACTGCGGTCCTCGGTGAAGTTGCGGTTTGCGATGCAGCTCTCAACGCCAACTGGGGCATCGACTTTGTTTCGCAGTCCGGTAAGGCCTGGGATTCCAACGACAGCGCGGACATTTCTTCGCTGCTCGACGAAGCCTTCAGTGAGCATGGCTACAACGGCAAAGACATGATGATCGCCCTGTCCAACGACCCGACGCCTAGCGGCGCGATTGGTGTTGGCTACATCGGCCTTCCTCGTCAGTTGACCAAGAAATACTTGGGCTTTGAAGGTGAAATTATGCAGCACGAAGCTGGCCATAACTACACCTTGCAGCACTGCTGCGACAACAGCTGCATCATGTACCCAAGCTTGATTGCCGCCAACCTCGGTTCCTTCCACAACTACAATGAAGGCTGCAGTGGCCAGAACCACTCCGGCGTCATGAACGCGCAGAAGAACCGCTACTAATGGCGCAAGCCCAAATGGGCCAAACAAAGACGGAGAGCCTTTCGAGGTTCTCCGTCCTTTTCCTTGCCCTGGCAGCATGCTTGCCAGTGGCCTGCAGCGATGCCGATAAGCCTTCTGCGCAAGAAGGCGGCAACTCTGTAGCGGGCGCGCAAGCAGGAGCCGACGAGGGCCTGTCTTTCGACGGCGATTTGCTGTGGGAAACCGCAGCGTTGCCAGTGCCCAAGAGCATGACCATTGCTGGGGATGTCGTTCCTCCAATGGTGGTCGAAGGCTACTTGGAATCCCCTTGGACGGAATTTTCCGGCTTTGGCCAAGATGGGCGCAGCGTGGAAGACATCACGGCTGACTTCTATGCCGACGGCCACGAGCGCTTCGGTGAATTGGTGCGCGGTGTGCTGCTGTTGCGCGAAGCCGAATCGCAGTTTCCTGAGCTCGAAGCCGATGAAGTGAATCACTTCCAGGAGCAAATGCTTCGTGCTGCCGGACAAGCCGTGTTTGATGCGATTGAGCGTCGCTATGGCCCGGAAGGGGTGACCGCACATGTCGAGCGTCGTCTGCGCTTGGCCAAGCTCGAAGTGGTGTTTCAGGAGTTCGCCCCCGAAGTCACCGACGAGGAGCTGTACGAAATCTACGATCGCGAGATCCTCGCCAACTTGCCCGAGAACAAAGCCACGATGGAAGGGGTCGATGTCTCCTTCGCCGCGATGGCCCCCAAGCTCCGGGCCCCTTTGCAGCAGAAGAAAACGCGCCTCGAAATGGAGCGTTGGATTGACGAGCACATCGGCGGCGTAGAGGTCGTGGTGGAGCTTGCCAGCGGACGCGTGCTGGAATGGACGGAGGAAACTCCTGAGCCCGCCGAGACCGGCTCCGCCGCAGCGGCGGAATCGAACTAGGTCTGCTACCTTGGGCGGCGATGTCCGCCTCTGCCACCCGCCGTTTTCGTACCAAGTCAGGCCTGACTTGGACTCTCGCTGCTGTTGCTCTTGCAGCCTTCCTTTTGCCCTGGAGCAACAGTGCTCTGGTCGCCGACGAAGGAGAATGGCTGCCGGAACAAATCGAGAACTTCGATATGCCGGCGCTGCAGGCACGTGGCCTGGAGTTGTCCGCCAAGGAGCTTTGGGATGGCGAGAAAGGTTTGCTTTCCGCGGCCGTACAAATCAACGGATGCTCTGCGAGCTTTGTTTCAGAGCAAGCTTTGATTGTGACCAACCACCATTGCGGATTTGGCGCCATCAATGCGGTCAGCACGGTCGAGACGAACTACTTGCACGATGGATTCATCAGCGAATCCTTGGAAGAGGAAATCCCGGCCCCCGGTTATCGAGTTTCCTTCGTCAAAGGCTATGAAGATGTCACCGCGCAAATGCATGCGGCGGCGGAGAGTGCTGGTGCAGATCCGGCCGATCAGGCCCGCGCCGTGGCTCGCGAACGGCGCAAGCTAGAGCAGGAAGACCTCGGCCCGAATACGAGTGCGATTGTGGTGCCCTACTTCGAAGGCCGCGAATGGCGACGCATTCTGCGCACCGAGTTGCGCGACGTTCGCCTGGTCTATGCACCGCCTCGGGCCGTGGGGGAGTATGGAGGCGAAACCGACAACTGGATGTGGCCACGCCACACCGGCGACTTCACCTTCTTCCGTGCTTATGTTGCCCCGGATGGTTCGCCAGCCGACTACAGCGCGGAGAACGTGCCCTACAACCCGCCACGTTTTCTCGAGGTTGCGCCAGATGGCGTGAACGAAGGCGACCTCGTCATGATCATGGGCTACCCCGGTCGTACGGAACGTTATCTTTCGAGTATCGCCGTGGCTGCACGTGAGAGTTACTACTACCCCATGCGCCGCATCGTCTTCGGTGAAGTGATTGATGCGCTCGAAGAAGCGGGCCAACAAAGCGAAGAACTTGAGCTGCAAGTGCAGTCCACCATCAAGAGTTACGCCAACGCTTACAAAAATGCCGACGGCATGGTGCGGGGTTTAGCGCGCAACGGCGTGGTGGCACGAAAGGCAGAAGAAGAGATTGCCCTGCGCGAATGGATTGCCGCCGATACCGGGCTTCAAGACAAGTTTGGGGGCGTGGTGGATCGTTTGCTCGCCCTGGACCTGGAAGAGTATGACCGCCAAGAGAAAGACTTCTTGTTGGATCAGTTGCGCTTCCGCTCCAGTGTCGTCCGCGGCATGGTTGGTCGTCTGCAAGGTGGTCAAGAGGTGGAATCCACCACCTTGGAAGAAGCCCGTGGCATGTTGGCTTCGGTGGACCGCCGCGTGTTGGAGTTGCTCTTTACTTATGCCGACAAACTGCCGACTACGCAGCGTTTGGCCGATTACGACCAGTGGCGCAAAGATGGAGGCAGTGCCGATGACCCTCTTGGCCTAGCGAAGTCACTTCTGGAAGACTTGTCTGAGCAGCAGGATTTCCGCATGCGTGTGCGTGGCCTGCGTCAGCAGGTTGGCCCATTGTGGATTGAAATGCAGGAGCTGCGTCGCGGCAAGAGCTTCTATCCCGATGCCAACTCCACCCTGCGACTGAGCATTGCCACCGTCAAAGGCTATGCTCCGCGTGATGGCGTGCAACATGTGCCCTTCACCTCGGTCGACGGCTTGATTGCCAAGAACCAAGGCGGCGGCGATTTCGATGTTCCTCCGCCCATCTTGTCTGCAGTGCGCCATGATCCAAGCTTGGGCAAGACCACGGTGTGCTTTCTCGCCGATGGTGATACCACTGGCGGCAACTCGGGAAGTCCAGTGGTCGACGGCAAAGGTCGCTTGGTCGGTTTGAACTTCGACCGCGTGTTTGAGAATGTGAGTGGAGATTTTGGCTGGAATGCCGATCGCTCGCGCAACATCTCCGTCGACATGCAGTATGTCCTGTGGCTGATGCGAGACATCTGGCCGGCGCCGCGCCTGTTGGCAGAAATGGGCCTTTAGGCCAAAACAAACCATGGATTCCTCACCCGCCAAAATTGTTGTTGGGCGCGAAGAGTGGTGCTCGTTCCCGACCTTGGGAATCCCCGCGATTAAAGCGCGCGTGGACTCTGGTGCACGCACGTCTTCACTCCACGCCTTCAACATTCAACCTTTTCGCCGTGAGGGCCAACCGTGGGTGAGCTTCGAGGTGCATCCTCTGCAGGAAGACCGCCGCACGGTGGTTCGCTGCGAAAGACCTGTGGTCGACCGCCGTTCCGTAAAAAGTTCGAGTGGAACTTCGGAGCGGCGTTATGTCATTTCCACGGAAATGCTCATCGGCGAGACCACCTTTGCGATCGAGGTCACTTTGGCCAATCGCGACTCCATGGGTTACCGCATGCTTCTCGGACGGGAAGCCATGAAGGGGCGCATGTTGGTCGATCCCGGTCTTTCTTTTTGCATGGGGGAAGTGAGCGAAGAAGCTCTGTCTGGTTCTTATGACCGTAACCCAGCTAAGCCGGCCGGCCTGCGCATTGGTGTTTTGGCCAGCAACCCCAAACTCTATAGCAACCAAAGGCTGATGGAATCTGGCGAAGAGCGCGGTCACGACATGCGCTTCCTCAACCTGAAGCAGTGCTATATGAAGCTCGATGCCACCAATCCCGAGGTGTACCACCGAGGGGGCAAGAGTTTGCGCGATCTAGATGCAGTCATCACCCGCATTCGCCCCAGCATGACGTTTTATGGTTGTGCTCTTGCTCGCCAGTTCGAAAGCATGGGGATTTATACGCTGAACAGTTCCGCCGCGATCACGCAGTCGCGGGACAAGCTGTTCTCCTTGCAACTTCTGCTGAAGAGTGGCGTCAGTATCCCGACGACTGGTTTCGCCAACTCGCCGATGGACACCAATGACTTGATTGAAATGGTCGGTGGTGCGCCCTTAATCGTGAAGTTGCTGGAAGGCACGCAAGGGCGAGGCGTGGTGTTGGCCGAGACCAAGAAGGCCGCAGAAAGCGTCATCAATGCCTTCAAGGCGTTGCAGGCCAACCTACTGGTGCAAGAGTTCATTAAGGAAGCGAAGGGCATCGACCTCAGGTGCTTTGTCGTTGGTGGCAAAGTGGTTGCCTCGATGCAGCGCGAAGCCGCTCCCGGTGAATTCCGCGCGAATCTTCATTTGGGCGGCAAGGCCACCATTGTGAAAATTTCTCCAGAGGAACGAGCCTTGGCCACTCGCGCAGCCAAAGTCCTTGGCCTCAAGGTGGCGGGAGTCGACATCATTCGCTCCGAAAAGGGCCCCCTTCTGCTTGAGGTCAATTCCTCACCAGGCCTAGAGGGCATTGAGACCGCCACGGGCAAAGACATCGCCAGCATGATTGTCGCTTCGATTGAAAAGAAGTTAGGCTGGGAACGTCCCCTGGGGATTTCTGCCACGGGACATTCGTCCAAGTTATGAACAAGCGTCCGGTGTTGCTCGCCCTTGGCTTGAGCAGCCTTTGCTCAAGTGCAGATGGGCAATGGAGCACCGATGACCAGGTGAACACCGCCGTGGTCACGCGCCTTGGTGAACAGACTTTGGCCAAGAGTTCCGTCACTAGCGATGGTGGCCGTTGGGTCGCTTGGTTCGATGACAATTCGGGCAACTTCGATGTCTACCTACAGCATTATGACCGCCAAGGTCACATGCTGTTCCCAGGCGGGGGCATGAAGGTGAGTGGCAATCCACAAACCAACCTCCTGGGCGACTGGGATTTGATCACCGACTCCTCCGATGGCGCCGTATTAGTCTTTGCCGATTCGCGTGCTGGTGCGGACCAAGACATTTACGCTTACCGCATCAACGCCAGCGGGCAAATGATTTGGGGAAATTTCGGGGTCACCGTTTCCGCCAACAATGATTTGGAAGCTGGCCCTCGATTGGCGGAGAACACCATCGGAGATTTCATTGTGGTGTGGAGTGATTACGGCGCCACCCCAGAAATCCGCATGCAGCGCATTTCTGGAGCGGGCATCATTCAGCTGGCCCCCAATGGTGTGGTGATTGCGAGCGAAGTAGGAGCCTCGCCAGGCTATGCGCGCGTGGTGCCGTCGGCCCAAGGGCGTGTCATCGTGAGTTGGATTCGGGACACCGAGCTCTTCGCGAGCAACCGACATCTGCGTGCCCAGGCTTTTCTACCGACGGGTGGCGCGCATTGGGTCGCTCCGGTGGAGGTGCATCAGGCCTACAACCTGCCGTTGGCTTACGGTCCGGAGTTGCGTGCCGATGATGCCGGCGGCGCCATTCTCGCTTGGCATGGCAGCAATCCGTTGCGACTTGGTCTGTATGACTCCTACGTCCAGCACGTAGATCGTCATGGCGTCGAACAATTTACGCCAGGCGGGGTCGAACTTTCAGACGCCTTCACCTTCAATCACATGGATCCGCAGGCAGTTTTTCATCCCGACAGTGGAGAGATCTTTGCCTTCTGGACCGAGAAGAGCTCCTTTCAAACCCTGAGTGGTTGGTATGCACAGAAGGTCACCACCATGGGCACCCGTGCCTGGGGCCCCTTCGGCAAGGAGTTGTTGCCGATAGACTCTGCGACCAAGAAGGATAGTTTTGTCGAAGTTCTTGGCGATGGCGCTGTTGCCGCCATGACCTGGTCGCCAACGGGAACTTCGGGTGTCGAAGAAATCATCGCCACCCGCTTAGATATCACTGGTGTGCAAGTGTGGGGTGCACCGGTCACGCTTTGCGCTGTGCCAAGTGATAAGTCCTCACGCTTGACCACCAGCATGAGTGAGGCGGAAGAAATGGTCGTGTTCTGGGAAGACGATCGCCTTGGCAACCAAGATCTGTTTGGCCAAAACCTCTTAGCCGACGGCACCCTCGGCCCGGACTATCTGAGTATCGATGTGGAATCCATTTCCTTAGCCGCTGGCGGCACCGCCGTGCTGAGCTTCGATGCAGGCTCCAAGCTCGCGGGTAAGTCTTATGCAGTATTGGGCAGTGATTCCGGCACCACTCCCGGCACCCCCGGTCGCGGATTGCATTTCGACCTCAATCAGGGCACCTACTTTCAGTTGACCGTCAATAATCCAAACTTCCGCATTCTGTCTGGCTTCCGCGGCACGCTGGATTCTCTCGGTCGTGCCAGTGCCGAAGTCTATTTTGCGCCGGGCACTAACCCGACACTTGCCGGGACGGTTCTGCACCATGCCTTTGCTGTGCTCGATCCGTTCGGGGCTGGCATCTTCGCCAGCGAATCCGAAGCCTTCACCATAGACCCATAGGGTCTAAATCAGTTTCGCCACAATTAGGCCGCGCTCAAACTTAGAGCCGCCAGCCGCATGCCATCCCGTGGCCTTGGCCAATTGTTGGCTGAGTTCGCGCAACTGATCTTCCTTGCCGCCGCGCAGTTCAAGTTCGGCCTCGAAGCCCTCGTGATAGCGGTCGCCGTCTTCCCAACGCACCAAGTCCATGCTGGCTTCGACCCACAGGCCATCCCAGGCGCCACCGACAATGCCGCCCGCATGAAACTGCAGGCGATCTTGGCGTACGAAGAATAGACGCTTGAGGGCTTCGTCTTCAATCAAATGGTGCAGGCGTCCGTCGAGCACCTGAGTGCTAAAGACTGGTTTGGTGCCACCAGCCCAGGCGACATCTTGTTCGATTTCTTCGCGCTTAGAGACACCGCCGTCATCGGCGGGCTTGAGCGCTTTCATGGTCAAGACTTTGCGCGTGCCCAAGTCACGTAATCGCAAGGCCCATCCGGCGCGATACAAAGTCAGGTCATCGGTGTCGAGGTAATGATCGCGCGCAATCTCTCGCTCTGGTTCAGCGCAGCTCATGCCCAAGCCTTTTAGGTGCTGCGGCAAAGAGAGAAGCTGGTCGGCCGAGGGCGCAACCAGCTTGACTTCGATTTCGAGTTCTGACACGTGGTCAGGAGTCAGGGCAAAGAGAAGACTTCAAGAACTCACGGTTCATGCTGCCGATGAAGGTGGCAGGAATCTCTTTAGGGCATACGGCTTCGCACTCGTAATGGTTGGAGCAGGCGCCGAAGCCTTCAGCATCCATTTGCGCAACCATGGAAAGGGCGCGCTCCTTGTGCTCAGCTTGGCCTTGAGGAAGGTGGGCAAGGTGGCCCATTTTGGCCGCAACAAAGAGCATGGCCGAGCCATTGGGGCAGCTCGCCACGCAGGCACCGCAACCGATGCACGCTGCGGCGTCCATCGCCATGTCGGCGTCTTTCTTGCGTACAGGTAGGTTGTTGGCGTCTTGCGCCGAGCCGGTGTCCACCGACACAAAACCACCCGCGGCGATGATGCGGTCAAAGGAACCACGGTCGACGACGAGGTCCTTGATCACTGGGAAGGCGCGCGAGCGGAAGGGCTCGATGTGAATCGAGTCGCCATCTTTGAAGGCGCGCATGTGCAACTGGCAGGTGGTGGTGCCTTCTTGCGGGCCGTGAGCTACGCCATCAATCACCATCGAGCAGGTGCCGCAAATGCCCTCGCGACAATCGTGGTCAAAAGCAACCGGCTCCTTGCCGTCGTGGATCAAATCTTCGTTGGCCTTATCGAGCATCTCGAGAAAGGACATGTCGGAAGTGATGCCGTCGACCTGGAGCGTTTCCATGCGACCGCGATCCTGAGGGCCGGCTTGGCGCCATACGTGAAGAGTCAGTTTCATGCGTAGATCTCCTTACTTGTAGGACCGGGTCGTGAGCTTGACGTTCTCAAAGGTGAGTTCTTCTTTGGAGAGTTCCGGGCGGACGTTATCTCCTTTGTACTCCCAAACCGCAGCATGTGCGAATTGTTCGTCGTTGCGAAGAGCTTCCCCTTCCGGGGTTTGATGTTCTTCGCGGAAGTGGCCACCGCAAGATTCTTCGCGGGCGAGGGCGTCCTCGCAGAGGACTTCGGCGAACTCGAGGAAATCGGCGACGCGACCTGCCTTCTCGACTTCAGGGTTGAACTCGTTCGCATTGCCCGGGACAAAGACTTCATTCCAGAATTCTTCACGCAACTTGGGGATGTCCCGCAGTGCTTGCTCTAACCCTTCGCGGCTACGGCCCATGCCGCATTGGTCCCACACGATTTGGCCAAGCCGCTTGTGGAAAGACTCCACCGACTTCTTGCCGCCGACCGACATCAAGCGATTGATGCGATCCTGCACTTCCTTCTCGACTTGTTCGAAGGCGGGGTCATCGGTGGCGACTGCGCCGGAGCCGTCAAGGGGCACCTCCTCGGCGAGGTAGTTGCCCACCGTGTACGGCGCGACAAAGTAACCATCGCTGAGGCCCTGCATGAGGGCCGAAGCACCGAGGCGGTTGGCGCCGTGGTCACTGAAGTTGGCTTCGCCGAGGGCGAACAGGCCAGGCACCGTGGTCATCAGGTTGTAATCAACCCACAAGCCACCCATGGTGTAGTGCGAGGCGGGGTAGATGCGCATGGGAACCTTGTAGGGGTTCTCGCCGGTGATCTTCTCGTACATCTGGAACAAGTTGCCGTAGCGAGCACGAATCACGTCTTCGCCGACGCGTTCAATCGCCGCGGCAAAGTCGAGGAACACCGCATAGCCGGTAGCGCCGACGCCATAGCCGGCATCGCAACGTTCCTTGGCGGCACGCGAAGCCACGTCGCGCGGAACCAAGTTGCCGAAGCTGGGATAACGGCGCTCAAGGTAGTAGTCGCGCTCATCCTCAGGAATGTCATTCGGGGCGCGCTGATCGTTCTTTTGCTTCGGTACCCAAACGCGACCATCGTTGCGCAAGGATTCGCTCATGAGCGTCAGTTTGGATTGATGCTCGGAACTCACCGGAATGCAGGTCGGGTGAATCTGGGTGTAGCACGGGTTGGCGAAACCAGCGCCACGCTTATAGGCACGATAGGCCGCGGTGACATTGCAGCCCATGGCGTTGGTGCTTAGGTAGAACACGTTGCCGTAACCACCAGTGCACAGGAGCACGGCATCGCCGGCGAAGCGCTTCATTTCGCCGGTGACCAAGTCGCGGGAAATGATGCCGACAGCGCGGCCGTCTTTCTTGACTACATCGAGCATCTCCGAACGCACATGCATGCGCACGGTGCCTTTGCCGATTTGCCGTTCCAGCGCCTGGTAGGCACCGAGCAACAACTGCTGGCCAGTTTGGCCGCGGGCGTAGAAGGTGCGGCTCACTTGGGCGCCGCCGAAGGAGCGGTTGTCGAGCATGCCGCCGTATTCGCGGGCGAAGGGCACGCCTTGGGCAACACACTGGTCAATGATGTTGTTCGCGACCTCGGCCAAGCGATAGACGTTGGCTTCGCGGGCGCGGTAGTCGCCGCCCTTAACGGTGTCGTAGAACAAACGCCAAACCGAGTCTCCATCGTTGGGGTAGTTCTTGGCGGCGTTGATACCACCCTGCGCAGCAATCGAGTGCGCGCGGCGCGGGGAATCCTGGAAGCAGAAGCATTCGACGTGGTAGCCGAGTTCCGCCAAGGAGGCGGCAGCCGAAGCACCGGCGAGGCCTGAGCCCACCACCAGCACCTTGAACTTGCGCTTGTTTGCAGGGTTCACCAACTTCATGTTGAAGCGGTGGTTGGTCCACTTATCTTTGATGGGACCTTCGGGAACTTTCGAATCGAGCTGGAATGCCATGGGTTTAGCTCAGCCGACGAGGCCTGCAAGAATGGAGAGGGGCATCGACAAGTTGCCGATGAGAAGGATGATGGCCAGGGCGGGTCCGATCTTGTCGAAGCCGCTGGCGTTACCCGGCCGACGTAGGCCAAGGGTTTGCAGCATGGACGAAGCGCCGTGGCTCACGTGCAAGCACAAGACCACCATGGCGACGGTGTAGATCGCGGTGGTGGGCCAGTGTTGGAAGCCGGCGATGACCATGCCGTAGACATCGTGGCGACCTTCGCTATCCAGTGCACCATAGGCGCCAGCAGGATCCACTACGCCGACGGTGAGGTGCAGCACGTGGTAGATCGCGAATAAAAGAATCAACACGCCGCTGACCCACATGGTGCGCGCGGCGAAGGTGGTCGCCTGATCTTTTTGCTGCTGATAGGCCACCGGGCGCGCGGCTTTGTTCAGCTTGACCACACGCATGGCCGCACTGATGTGCGCGAGGAAGGTGCCGAGAAGAACCAAGCGAATCACCCAAAGAAGGGGACCGAGGCTCTGCAGCTTGGCGGCGTAAGCGTTGAGGGCGTCGGCACCGAGGTAAACCTGCAGGTTGCCGAGCATGTGCCCGATGACGAAGAGCACCAGGATAATCCCGGTG
>Ga0316208_1001567_pt1 | contig 21019 bp, 18 predicted proteins | sample 3monopyrite_MG_FD_204944 | JGI IMG/M metagenome (GOLD analysis project Ga0316208, IMG submission 204944) | Microbial mat bacterial communities from mineral coupon in-situ incubated in ocean water Damariscotta River, Maine, United States -... | ecosystem: Environmental > Aquatic > Marine >...
GGACACCGGAGTCCTGCCTCAAGTGACTTGAGCTATCAGAAACAGGAGCCGTATACGAGACCCGTACGTACGGTTCTGTGAGAGGGCTGAGTCCCGGCTCGCTACCGGGACTCACCCTACTCGACTTCTCGACATCTGATGGTGGGTCTGCACTGGCAGAGCCAGTGGCACACTTCGAGTCAGCGTTTCCGTATTCAGCCTTCGGGAACGAAGGGATCGACAGGCTCGTAGAGTTGTCGTGGAGAAGGTCGTCCAGATCGGATTCTGGTTCCTTGGCGTCTGCCTGTTTCACGGGAACCGATTTTGCCGTCGCCACCGAGTCCGTCGTCTCTGGCTGGCCGGCATCGCCGTTTTGGTCCGGACCGCGATCGGGGACGAGCGACGCCAGACTTTGCGACTGACTTTGGTCAGTCAGCCCGTCGAGTTCGGTCATCAGTTGGGAAGCGATCGAGTCTGACGCGGTGTCGGAATTGTCCCCCGTAAAAGTATCGAGGCCGATGCCATCGATGAGCTGCATGACGTAGTAATGAAATCCTTCCGCCTCGCCGACGCCGAACACCGGGACAATGTTCGTGTGGTGAAGCCGGGCGGCCGTTCGCGCTTCGCGCTGGAATCTTTTGACGAGTTCCGGCTGGCTGGTGGAAAGCAGCGGCAGGGCTTTGATCGCAACTCGTCTGCCGAGCGACATTTGCTCGGCCTCATAAACGACGCCCATGCCACCGCGACCGATTTCGCGAATGATTCGAAAATCGCCAAGCTGCGAAAGCGGCACGTGCCCGGCAATCATTCCTCGTTCAGAAGCGGGTTGTTGATCCTGCTCGATCTGAATTTTCAGACCTTCCATCTGTGCGATGGTCGGAAACAGGTCGCAGATTTCTGTAGCGAGATCCGGATACTGTTTGGCGTATTCGGCGATCGTTGGAGACTCGGCGCGGCGGCATCGTTCGACAAATTCGACCGCAAGTTCGTCCAGCCGATCCTCGACTGGTTCGTCGTCAACGATTGTTTCTTCGTCCGGGTTGCTGGCCAATTGCAGACTCGAATACGCGGCGCAGGAATTCAGCTCGGTCGGCCCAGTGAACTCGACATACGATTTCATGAGGCGGCTCCGGAAAGCGCAAGTCACTGCATCACTTTCCTCCCACTGGCGAGTCTTCGTCAGATGAGAATCTCACCCGCAGAAAACTTACCAGCAAGGGAAGTCTGACAGAAAACAAACTCCGCCCCCGAATAACCCCGCGTGAGGCATCCGGATTCCACCAGGAAAACAACGGGCACAAAGTTTGAAACGAAAGACTTCAGCACTTCACTACGCAAATTCCAGCCGGTTGTCCAGAACTCGCCCAGCAAAGTGGGGTTTTGGACGATCGGGAATTCGTAGTGTTTGCGACTGAGCCTGGCAATCTCTGTCATTCCCGCGCAGGCGGGAACCCTGTACTCACACATGACTGGGTGCCCGCCTGCGCGGGCATGACGGTTAGACTGCGGGCAGCTGCGAGCTACTTCTGATTCACCGTTGGTTCGGCATCAAGGATGCAGTCTTCAAGGCTGATGGCGGCAGCTTCCTGAATCAACACCGCGTGGTCGCGGTTTCGCTCGATGTCCGACCCGTTCATGCGAGCACTCGACGAGCCGCCGATCGCCAGGCCGGCACGCCCGTTTTCACGTAGCGTCAATTTCTCGAGCCGAATTTCGGTCGCCAGGTCGTGCAGGTTCACGCCGTCCAGGCGGAAGTGCTGGATGGTCAGGTCTGAGATCACAATATCGTGAGCCGCGAAAATCGTGATCCCGCAGCTTCGTCGGGCGATTGACAGTCGCTGCGTTGACGGATCGACAAGTCGTTCGATTCGGTAATAAATCGAGCCGCGCCACGAGCACCATTGGTCGACTTCCAGGTCGGGAATCGAGTCCCACTTTTCGCCGGCTTGCGGTCGAACCTCCGGGAGTGCCTTGCCGTCGCGGACGAGCTGAAAGAACCCTTTACGAAACGGCGTCACTTGCCAGACGTTGCGAGCCGCCTCCCGCCACGCACCTTCGGGAACCACCATCGCGCCGGTGATCGTCGCTCCATTTCCAATCAGGCGGAATGGGCGAAACGGATCGCCGCTGTTCTTCTCACCTTGAAACGAAAGGTTGTCGTAATACGGAACGCCCGTGTTTGCGATGACGATCGTGTCGGCGAAACTGGCCAGTTTCAGTGCCCGAGAAATCGACTTTACTGGACCAGTGATGTTGCTCAGCGGCGTTTCGACGAGACCATCATTCCGGTCAGCTCCGGTCCGGTTGTTGACGAAGAAAACTTCCCCGGTGGCCGACGTCGCGACGTTCAGCAGAATCGAAGCGACACTCAGAAAGGCAATAGCTTTCACGACAACTCTCCGGCAACAAACCAATGGTGAGGCACGTCCGGAGTTGCGTAGGCTGGGACTCGTCCCAGCTTCATGCATTGCTGGGACGAGTCCCAGCCTACAGTGGTTACACATTCCGACCTTTCAGGGAATCGTCAGCCGAAGTGGTCAGTCGCCAGGCTCATTGAGATTCGACCGTTACTTCGGCAGAACAGGGTAGGGCAGTGACTGCCCGGCAAGGCCTGCCGCCAGATTCTGAACCGTCATTTTCATCATTCTTTGCCTGGTCCGATGAGACGCGCTTCCCAGGTGCGGAGCGATGACCAGGTTTTCGAGCGTCAACAACGGGTGGTCGCGTGGTAAGGGTTCCGGATCAGTCACGTCCAGAGCGGCTGAGCGGATTCGTCCGGCTTTGAGGGTTTCGTAAAGATCGTCGGTTACGACGACCGGTCCGCGAGCCATGTTGATCAACGTTGCCGACGGCTTCATCAGTTCGAACTGAGCCTTGCCGATCAGCCCGGTCGTCTCCTCAGTGAGCGGACAGTTCAATGCAACGAAGTCACTTTCTTTGAGCAGGTCGTCCAGCGATCGGAACGCGACGCCGAGCTCTTCCTCGGCAGCTTCGTCACGCCGGCGGTTGTGATACAGAATTTTCATGTCGAACGCGCGAGCCCGCTTCGCCACTTGCTTGCCGATCCTCCCCATGCCGACGATACCCAGCGTGCTGCCGGTGACTTCATGCCCGATCAGAATTGACGGGTCGTAATGCGTGAATTCAGGACTGCGTGCAAAGTGGTCGCCGATGACAATGTTCCTCGCCGATGCCATCAGCAAAGCCATCGTCATATCGGCCGTTGCGTCGTCGAGGCAGCCCGGAGTGTTCCCGACAGGCAGCCGTCGACCATGTGCATCCGCAACGACAATGTGATCAACGCCGACCCCGTGATTACTGATCACCTTCAGGTTCGGCATGCGGTCCATCAGCGAACCGTCGACTCCCGGATGCCCGTAAGTAATCACTCCGACGCACGTCGCCAGAGCTTCAGAACCTTCCGAAGTATCCCACGGAAAAACCTGATACTCGTCGCCCAGCATCTCCAGCAACGGTGCCGGCAACCCATCACCCATGATCGGAGTCGTCATTTTCTATTCTCCTTAATTCTGCGTTGGTCGTGCATTGGTAGGGTGCTGACAAGCGAAGCGCCGGCACACCATCACGATTATTCGCCCCACTCGGGACCATTCCAATTGGGTGTCGGATCCACACCGCCCCAATTTATGTCGTACTGGCCAGCTTTAACGAATCGATGAAACGACGACCATTGCCAATCCCGAACACGTCGCACGAGCTGGTGCTTTCGAGGATTCCAATGAATGTAATCAACACATCGTTCCAGATCAGCTTCGTCTCGAACGGTGTGTTCCCAGAATCGACTTTGCCAGACGCCTCGCCTGCGTTGCTTCACTCGTGACTCGGACTGTGCGGTTTCAGAACCACCACTTTGAATCCAGCATCGTGTGAATTCTTCTTTGATCCTTGTCCACCGCATTGAATATCGGTCGTCATCCGGTGGAAGAGTCCAGACCGAATGCCAATGGTCGGGCAAGAGCACAGTGGCAAACAGATTGAATGGATGATCGTTTCCGACTTTGGCGATCGCTGCGTGAAGACATCCACGTCCCAGAGCAGTGGTGAGAATTGGCCGACGGTTGTGGGTGACGCATGTGAAGAAGAAAGTCCCACCGGGGACGAGATTACGTCGATATGTAGACATCAATTCGCTTCCTTCTGAAAGTGGTGTGCCTGCGCTTCGCTTGTCATACCCTACAGTGGATGACCCGTTGCCAGTCTTCGTAGGGTGCTGACAAGCGAAGCGCAGGCACACCATCATTCACTGCCGAGTTTCCTCGATTCAGGTTCGATCCGTCGCAGGCCTTCTTCTACCGACACTCGCGGTGTGTATCCAAAATCTCGAACCGCTTTGTCGATCGAATAACTGTGAGACGATGCGAGTTGCCCTGCAAGGAACCGGGTCATGGGAGGCTCGCCGCCTAACCTGAAAACGGACCAGACGCCTTCACAGACCGCGCCGACTCGACGCGCCGCCTTCGCTGAAATTCGCTTGTCGACCGGAAGCAGCCCTGCGCATCCCAGCAGCGTGTTGATCCATTCGCCGCAGTTCACCGGCTGCGGCTCGTTAATGAAGTAAACCTGCCCGGCGACGGCCGATTCAGGCTTCAGAGCCTTTGCCGCTTGAAGATGAGCGGCGGCGACGTTCTCGACATACGCCATCGAGATGACGTTGGTTCCGTCGCCGACCAGACGAAGCCGTCCGCTTCGGGCTCGTTGGATTAGTCTTGGGACAAGCTGCGTGTCGCGAGGTCCCCAGATCAAGTGCGGCCTGATCGCGCACGTCGTAAGTTCCGGACTGTTTGCCGCGATAACCGCCTGCTCGGCCAGAGCCTTACTGTGCGGATAGTGAGAGAGAAACTTCGTCGGGTACGGCAAAGACTCGTCTGCATCGATGTGGTCATGCCCGTCGAAAATCACGCTCGGCGAGCTGGTATGGACGAGCTTCCGCACGCCATGCTTCCGGCAGCCGGCGATGACGTTTTCCGTGCCGGCGGTGTTGATCCCGTGAAACATTTTCCACGGCCCCCAGATGCCGGGCACAGCCGCGACGTGGAACACTGCGTCCACTCCGTCGCATGCTGATTCGACGATCTCGGCGTTCTGAATATCGCCCTGAACCCACTCGACTCCCAGTTGGTCCAGCCGTCCATATCGTTTTCGGCAGATCACACGGACGTCGACGCCGTCATCGAGCAACTGCTCAACAATGTACAGCCCGAGAAATCCGCCCCCGCCGGTTACCAGTGCTTTCATAACAAGTCCGAACCGCCCCTGTGTAACTTCCTGGTGAGGCCGTCGCGGCCTTGCGACCGTCGTTGACGCTCAAACGTCGGACTACTATAGAGAATCAGCCGCGCTAATCACCCTACTCCCTGCGGCCACTAATCAGGATGAATCGATATGACTGAGCGAATTTTCAACTTCTCGGCTGGCCCGGCTGTTCTGCCTCTCGAAGTTCTTGAGGAAGCACGCGAAGACCTGCTTTCTCTGCGAGGCACCGGTATCGGCGTGCTGGAGCATTCGCATCGAGGCAAAGCTTTCACAGCCGTGCGGAACGAAGCGGAGGCCGCGATTCGCGAAGTCGGCTCGATTCCTGACAACTACAAAGTGCTGTTTCTACAAGGTGGAGCGTCTCTGCAGTTCGCGATGCTGCCGATGAATTTTCTGTCGGAAGCGCAGACCGCCGACTACGTCGTGACCGGAGCGTGGGCGAAGAAAGCGATTAAAGAAGCCAAGGCCGCCGGCAACGCACACGTCGCGGCGACCAGCGACGATCGAAACTTCTGCTACATACCGAAAGAGTACGACTTCTCAGCAGATGCCAGGTACGTTCACTTCACGTCGAACAACACGATCTTCGGGACGCAGTTCGCGACCGAGCCGGACGTCCCCACAGGAAGCACTCTGATCTGCGACGCCAGCAGCGACATCTTCTCTCGGCAGATCGACGTATCAAAGTACGGCATGATTTACGCCGGTGCTCAAAAAAACCTCGGCCCCAGCGGAGTGACGCTGGTCATCATTCGCGACGACCTGGTCGAAGCCGGCAACGACTCACTTCCGGCGATGCTTCAATACCGGACGTACGCCGAGAACGACTCGATGTACAACACTCCGCCAGCGTTCGGCATCTACCTCGTCGGCCGAGTCTGCCAGTGGCTGCTTGATCAAGGCGGCCTGACCGCCATCCAGGAACGCAACGAAGCCAAAGCGGCGAAGCTGTACGACTACCTGGAAACCAGCTCGCTGTTCAGCGCAACCGCCGATGCCGACAGCCGCTCAAAAATGAACGTCACCTTCGTGACCGGCGACGCCGACACCGACGCTGAGTTCATCAAGCAGACCACCGCCGCAAAACTCGACGGTCTGAAAGGCCACCGCAGCGTCGGCGGCATGCGAGCCAGCATCTACAACGCTTTTCCATCGGAAGGCGTCGACACCCTGGTCAACTTCATGAAAGACTTCGAAGTTTCACGACCGTAACCACGCACCGCAGCGCCACAGACACATTCAGCCGCCGGGTGCCACTGGCTCTGCCAGTGTGGAATCGCCAGCGGACGCGAATTCCCAGAAGCACGGACACAGCCAGGGGCACACCGCGTTTGTACTTTCACTGTGCCACTCGGTCGCTTGGGATCATCGCCCTTGGTCCTGGTAGCGGGCTGTCGCTGTTTCAGGTTGCGATCGGCGGGCGGCGGTTCCACCACCAGAAGATGGGAACGCCAGCCGCGATCATTCCGAATCCGATCAGTGCCTCGGCGGGATTTCCGAGGAACACGTAGGTCAGGAACCAGCCGTAAACCAGGATGTAAAGTATCGGCACGAACGGGTAGCCAAGAGTGCGATATGGGCGGTCTCGATCGGGCTGTTTTCGGCGGAGGACGATCACCGCGCCGACTGCCCGGGCGTAGAAGATGCTCGACACAAAGACGATGCAGTCGGTCAGGATGCCGAAGATACTTTTCTCTTTGAAGTAGTCGACGTATTCGACAAGGACTGCCGAAGTCAGGACAAGCACTACTCCCAGTGCTCCCTGAACAAGAATCGCGACGGCCGGCGTTCGAAAGGTGGCGTGAACCTGACCGAGGATCGGGAAGAACACTTTGTCTCGGCCCATGGCAAAGGGAACTCGCGGACCAAGCAGCAGGTTGCTGTTGATGGCTCCCAGCGTGCTGACCATCACGCCGATCGACATCAGCTTGCCGCCCCATTCGCCGAGCAGCCTGTTGACCATCAGCTCGGCGACGTGTTCCTGATTCTCCGGCTTCGCCATTTCGGCCATCGGGATGACGGCCTGGTAGGCGACGTTGGCGCTCAGGTAAAGCAGAATCAGCAGCCCGATGCCGCCAAACAGAGCGATGGGTATGTTGCGTTGCGGATTACGAATTTCCTCAGCGACCGGAGCGATTCCGTGCCAGCCGTTGTAAGCCCACATCACGGCCAGCAGGACCGCCGCAATCTGTGTTGCTGTTGATGCCTGAGCGGGGGCGATCGTCGCGGTGAAGTTGGCCGAGTCGATGACGCTCCGCCCGCCGACTTTCAGGACAAACGGCAACACCGCGACGAAGGCAACGAAGCTGGCTTTGATGATCGTCGTCGCTGCCTGAACTCGGCCTCCCCAGAGAACACCGGCGACGTTGATTCCTGCCGCCGCCGCTTGCAAGACGATTGCCAGGGCGAGCGTCTCGAAGATCCCAAAGTCGATCCCAAGCCCGATTCCCAACGAGCCCACAAAGATCATCGAAAGCGCCGCCGTCGAAGCCGGTCTGTTAAACAGAAACTCCTGCCACCCGAAGAGGAACGCGGTGAGTTTTCCGTACGCCTCGCGCAGATAAACGTAAAGCCCACCGGCGTGAGGCAGCATGGTCGCGAGTTCGGCAAAGCAAAGAGCACCGAGTAAACACAGCAGTCCGCCGGCGATCCACACGGCCATGATCAGATCGAACCGCCCGGCCTCGTACGCGATCCGTCCCGGCTTGGCGAAGATTCCGGAACCGATGACATTGCCCACGACGATGGCGATTGCCATGCCCGGCCCGAGCGCGCGGAGCAGCGTCGGAGATTCGGCAGCAGATGTCTCATCAGAGTTGGTCGACGCAGAATCGTCAGTCATCGCGGCTCCACAAACGGCGAGAGAAGTCGACAGCTTACGGGTCCCATCGCCAGGCTCGCCAGCGAGTCAGTCCCGCCGTGATTCAGTGAAAGACTCTGAGTACTCGTCCCACGAATTAAGGATTGGATACAGGGTGGTGCAGTGTCGTTGCCGACGCTGCCAGCGTCGGTCCGAAGCTGGCAGCTTCGGCAACGGCGAATTGCGATCCCATATTTGTGGGACGTGAACTAAGTCAGCGATCGTCGGTGGTCTTTCTTCGTTTAAGCCACGACTTCAGCTTCGCAACAAGTTTTGGTCCAGCCAGTGTCGCGCCGACCCACCACGCGATCTGCACGCCAACGAAGGCGGTACCTGCCAGCGCCGCTTTCTGGCCGATGGTCAGCGGCAGAAACGGAATCACGAACAATGAAAACCACAACACGCCCGATAGCAGAATTAGTCCGACGCCAATTTTCGCTGCGGTTCTGCCTGCGACCGGTTCGGGCAGATCGAGATCGCATTCTGATTCACGCGGCGAGTTTTGATCGGTCATGTTGCGGTCTCAGGTTCAGTCAGCACACCACTTTAACGCTGGCTCGAACGCTTCGTACAACCGACGTTTGGCGTGCGCATTGCGGTCTTCGCAAAACAGGATGATCTTCTCGCTGTTCGTGTCACGGGCTTTCATGGAGTCAAGGAGACCTCAACCACCAGTCTACTTTCATTCGATGCTTTCGGGCGACTGCCTGACGTCAGCACGAAAGATTCGGCAAGAATGTTCAGAGACTGCTCTGAAATTACGTCAGCGGGTTACTTGCCCAAATCCTTGAATCAGCGCATCGTTTAACTGTTTCCTGCGGTGCTGACTCATCGTCGTACCCACACACTCCGACCCCTGCCGTGAGCAAGCCATGAAACTGTTGCCTGTAAACCTTCTCTTTCTGATTCTCGTCGTCGCGTCACAAGTTGTTCCGACGCGGGTTCATGCTGAGACGAAGATTGGATTTCGGCAGTTGACGATTGTTGAGCCGATCGCTGTTCGGCGCGGAGTCAGTCAGCAGGTCAATTTGCGTTCGAACTTTACGCTCGACGGAACTCATGCGGTGTTCTTCGATCAGCCGGGCGTGACGATGACGTTTGCCGAGAAGGCACCGAAAGAGGCACCTCGCAAAGGCCGAGGTTCTGACGGGACGCCGTTCACGTTTGACGTCGTCGTTTCTGCCGACGCCGAGCCGGGCATTCGGGAACTTCGCGTCGCCACCGATCAGGCGGTGTCGAGTGTTTCGCATCTGATGGTCACTGATTATCCGGTGATCCGCGAAGACGAGAAGAAAGTCAACAACGCGCGCGATCAGGCTGTCGCGGTCACTTTGCCGGTCGCCATTTGTGGTCGAGTCGAACGGGCGGAGGACGTTGACTTTTACTCCTTCGAAGGAAAGGCCGGGCAGGAGATCACCGCTGAATTATTTGCTCAGCGCGCCACCGCCGGAATTCATGGCATGGTTGTACGAGGCCCGCTGATCTATCTGATGGACGGGCTGATGACACTGTACGGTCCCAACGGGCAGGTTGTCGCGCAGAACGACAACTTCTTCGGGGGCGATTCATTTATCGCCGCGACGTTGCCCGAAGATGGCACGTACAGCCTGGAAATTCGTGACGCTCGATACGCGGGAAGCGGTCGCTATGCCTACTGTGTCGAAGTGGCGAGCCGTCCGTACGCTCACGCCACGTTTCCGTTGAGTGTTCAAAAGGGAGAAACAGCAGCGGCGATCGCGATTGGGCATTCACTTGGCGAATCAAGTGGCGTCGAAATTCGCGGAACGGGAGACGCTGCGTCGGGCATCAGCCGGCAACGGCTTCAGACCGGAGCCGGCGAAACAAATCTGGTTTCGGTCATCGTCAGCGAATATCCGCAGATCTTCACCGATGGAAATAACGTCTCGATTGAAACGGCGCTGCCGCTGGCTTTTCCGGTTGGCATTAATGGTCGTTTTCCGGAGAACGACGGCACCCACTACTACTCCTTCGATGCGAAGAAGGGCGACGCGTTTCTGTTCGAAGTGACGGCTCAGCGAATCGGCCTGCCACTCGACTGCGTCCTGGAAGTCTACGATGCGAACGGCAAACTTCAGAAGGAGTCGGACGACTATCTCCAGAGCAAGGATTCGAAGTTCTACTGGAACGCTGCTGCCGATGGGCAATTCTTCCTTTCGATCAGAGACCTGCATGGGCGCGGTGGTGAGCGGTTCCTCTATCACCTGGCGGCGGAACGTTCAGGCCCGGACTTCGAACTCAGCGGCGAGTACTACTACGCGCAACTCGCACCCGGCACCAACATGATGTGGTTCGCAAAATTGAATCGGATCAACGCTTTCAATGGACCGGTCGAGATCATTGTCGAAGGCTTGCCGGAAGGCGTCACTGCCGAGCCGCTGACGATCCTCGAGGGAATGATTCACGGGGGGATCATTCTGAAGTGTGCGGTCGACGCGAAGATCGACGCGTCACTCGTCCGTGTTTCCGGCCGAGCGACGATCGCCGACACAGACGGCAACGAACGAGAAGTTCTGCGACGCGGTCGAGTGACCTGCGAGCAGCAAAGCAGTGGCGGCGGGCAAGCTCGATGGCCGATCAGCACTCAGATTGTTGGCGTCACCAAACCGCTCGATCTGCTGAAGGTTGTGGCGGAGCCGGGCGAAGTCACTTTGAAGCCGGGCGGGAAGCAGGAGCTGAAAGTAAGCATCGAACGGCAGGATGGCTTTACGGATTCCGTTACGCTGGCGATGAGCTTTGACTATTTCGCGTCGAAGTTTGGCGAGCAACTTCCGCCTGGCGTCACCGTTGGGAAGGCCAGCAAACTGCGTCTCGCCGGAAAAGTTCTGGAAGGAACCGTCATTCTCGAAGCCAGCGACAATGCGCTGGCAGTCGAGAAACTTCCGATCGCCGTGCTGGCTCGCGTGTCGATCACGTTTTCGATCACGACGAACTACGCATCGAATCCGATCTATCTGACCGTGCTGCCGAAAGAGTGACGCGCTTCGTGCCGTTCACACAGTCCGGCCGAGGACTGGCGGCCCGCGAATCTGACTGACTCCGGCCCTGGGTCCGACTCGGCGAGATCAGTCGTCGTCATCAACCGGGTCAACCCTCGAAGCATCTTCTCCGATCAGCCATGCCTGGCGGCCGATCAGTCGTGCGGAAATGAAGATCGCCGTGGTGATGATCGGCCCACCGGCGACTCCGGCCAGCATCGGAGAGAGCAGCGTCATCGGAGTCAGCAGTCCCGCCGCAGCCAGCCAGACGCACAACGACAGGGCGAGCATTTGCAGCCACTTTCCGGGAATCCTGCGGAGACTGCGAAGCGTCATCGCTGAATACGGCACAAAGATCGAATCGGCGTCGAGTGCCGAGAGGATTGCTGGCGGGAACAGGATCGCTTGAATGATCAACGTCGGCGGGCCAATCATTCCGGTGATCGGCTGAAACGGGTAGGCAATCAGAAAGCTGACGAAGCCAGACGCCAGGAAGACGTACACAACGGCGGCCAGGTCGGATATCCATTCCTGGACGCCGCCTTCCGGCCAGCCTTCGACCTTGTTGAGTCCGGCGCCGGTGTCCTGAATAATCGTGAAAGCGCATGAGGACGTGTAAGAAAGCGTCCACGTCAGGACGACCATTTGCGCCGTGACCAGAAACAACCCGGGGATCGCTCCGGCGATTCCGCCTATGGAAACCACCATGAGAATCAATGCCCCGAAGAACCCCGCGAGGCTCAGCCCACCGGAAATCATGCCCCACCGTGCCAGCGTTTCACCATCGCTCCACGGAAACTGAAAGACGTTCGACAGGAATGGACGCTTTGGTGGTTTCGGCTGCTTGCGAACATTCCGAATCTTCGCCTGCTCGTCGAAAATTCTGACCGGTGGGAGTTCCGGGGCTTCGATCGGAGCGTTAAGCCCGTAGGGCTCGTGTTTCTCTGGCTGGTTCGGCTCGCGAAGTTTTGCCGCGTCCTGCTGCGCGCGGTGCTCGGTCAGCGTTGGGATCTGGATCGACGTGAAGCAGTCCGGGCATTTGATTCGGCGACCAGCGAACTTTGCCTTCGGCGTCACTCGCGTATTGCAGACTTTGCAGTACGCGGCGATGTAAGTGTTCTTTTTCTTCGATGACGAAGAGTCGCTCACTGGCCCGTTTCCGGTTATTCAGGAAAACAGTTTCTGCTGTCGAGATGTCTGATCGTTGTCTTCGATCGGTTCGCCGTCGCTGGTCAGTTCGCCGTCGTTAGTCAGTTCGGACACCGGGATGACCTCGTCACTGACTCGGATCGTTCCGGCCTGTAATACTCGGATGGTGATTCCGCCGTGCCCCCGCATCGCGTTGTAGCCGCCCGGTCCGAGAACTTCAGTCATCCTGGAACACGGCACGCACGGCCCGGATCCTTCCAGAATGGCGTCGCCGATGCGGAACGTCTGATTCTTCAAAGCGATCAGGTTGATTCCTGAGACAACGAGATTTCGTCGAACTTCTTCCGGGCGAACTTCGTCACGGTTCAGCATCGCGGCGACGACGGGCAGGTGCTCGTGCTGGATCATCGTTACCTGGCGTTCCGACTTTCCGCTGGTCGCGTGATGGTCTCCGACCAGTCCCGAGCCGACTTCGACTTTCGCTTCCGAGACAATCTCGACGACGCCTCGGCGGGCGGTGCACAGGCCGATCCACTCAACACGGCCGTTCTGAGAATGTTCGACCTTCAGGTCTCGGATGATCTTCATCGATGGTTCCGCTCAGTCAGGCGGCAAAATCACAGAGGACGCTGACACCTTGTGAGTTTTTCGAATGCAGGGTGTGACCAGCGGGCGAATGGAAATCACGGTGTGCCGGCGCGGAGATCTGCGAGCAATCCTGGCAGCTAATGACTCAGACGGTTGCCCGCGCTGGCACACTAGCCGTTTGGTTCGCTCCGCTGGTCACACCCTACAAAAACAGACGTTGAGGTAAAAAACGCAGAGGACGCGGAGAGTTTCGATTGGCTCTCCGCGTCCTCTGCGAAAGATTCTGTGCTACTAATGGTTCCAAGTATTGTTTCCTGCGCAAATTTTGTGAGTGTCCAATCAAGTCTGAGATCGGAAGCAACGAAGCTGGCAGCTTCGTCAACGTTGCTGAAGCTGCCAGCTTCGTCAACGTTGCTGAAGCTGCCAGCTTCAGTTGCCATCTTGCAAACAGTCTGAAATCAACACTTTGGTTGCGGCTCCGAGCCGCGCTGTGATCTCTGCGATTTGTTCTTCAAAGCGAAGCTTGCCGGAATGAAACCGGCAAAACCAGGAACTATTTCCGGAACGTTCCGAGAAACGCGCTGCGGATGCCTCGGTTGATGAATCGTGTGCCGAGTTTTTCGCCCTGCCACGACAGCTTCAGCGAGTAGGCCGGGCTGGCGTTGTCGATCTTCGTCAGCGGCTGGTAGAAGACGGTTTCGTTGGTGCAGACGCAGTCGCTGTCTTTCAGCTTGCGGGTTTTAATTTCCGCGAGACCGCCGGCCTTGAAGACGCCGACGTTGTCGATGTGGTCGTTCTTCAGCTCGAACGGGACTCGCTTAACATTCACGACGTTCTTCGACAGGTCTTTCGTTGAGCTCTTCACGAAGGCGACCAGCGCGGCGTGCTGTTCTTTGGAAGCTTTCTCATCGACCAGGAGCACGGATTTCACTTTGCCGGCCTGCATGGGGAAGACGCCGTCGTAGCCGAGCGTGCCCTGAGCATGCAGGATCAACGCCGCTCCCAGGCCGTCGAGCTTGACGTCGTTCCAGGTTCCCTTGTCGACCTTCCAGGCCATCAATGCTTCTTTGCCGGTGAGGCTCATTTCGGCATTGGCGAAGCACGGGCCGGTGTAAACGTTGCAGGTGCGGGCTTCGAGATACTCACCGGTGATCTGAGCGGCCGAGGCAAACTGACTCAGGCTCGCGCCCGAAATTGTCAGCAGGGCGATGACGAGGTGTCTCATGGTCAGAGTTCCTTTTGAAGACGCGTGGAAGAATCGACCACAGAATCTTCTCAGTGGCCGGCCGGATGGTCAACAATGATTGCGGGATTGCAGATCAATTCTGAAGTCACACCGCTGCAAATTCTGCCAGATTCTGTTCAGGGATGCGTGGAGGGGAACCCCTCGACGCGGGAACCCCTGTTGACAGAAATTGCGAAACAGAATTAAGAAGTCAGGCCACATCCCAGATTCGGCTCAAGTTTTGACCCGCGACGTCGTTTGACGCTCCGGCAGGACGGCAGCCTCACTTCCTCAGGCCATCTCCGGCCAGCCCTTTCCCCTCCCATTCAGTTCGTACCTGCAGAACGCTGATGCGCCTCGACTGGCGGATCGTCGACGTGTTCTGCGCGAGACGTTTTCGTGGCTGACGAATCCGACAATGACGCCGAGGCAACCGAAGAGGTGGCCACCGGCGGATCAAAGAAGAAACTCATCATCATCGTGGCCCTGCTGGCTGTGGTGGGAGGTGGCGGCGCCTTCTTCATGCTTTCGGGCGAAAAGGAAACGCCCGCAGATAGACTCGCGCGAGCCCTCGAACTGATCGACAATCGGGAAACCAACTGGCAGATTCGCCAGGCAATGGAGATCGTCGAAGAGCTCGACGAACTGAAGTATGTCGATCCCGACTTCCCATCCGGCCAACACTACGTCCGCGGGATGGCTTCGTTCTACGACGGTCGAGAATTTACCGGGCGGGAGCAGCAGGAACGCTACCTGAAGGCGATCGAGAATTTTGAGTTCGCGGCGCCGCGGGGCATGCCGGACGAGCGTCGCGGTGAGATGATGTGGGCGCTGGGCGTCGCGCTTCAAACCGTCAGTCTTCCCACAAAGGCTCGCGAGATTCTGGAAGAGTCTCTGACTACTTATCCGGAAGGGAGTGTCGAGGCATCGATTCTGCTGATGGAGAATTATCTCGATCTGCAGACGGAGCAGAGCCTCGAAGACGCGTTGGCCCATAGTGACGCGCTGCCGGATCGTGGCGAGATGATCCCGGAACAAGCAGCTCACGCGACTTTGTTACGGACAAACATCCTCGAGAAACTTGGCAAGACCGAAGAGGCGACGGCGACGCTTGAAAACGTCGACACCGGCGCAAATGCCGAACAGGAACGAGTCATCACGTTGGCTAAGATTGCGATGTCAAAAGGGCAGACACTGCTCGGCAAGCAAACGCCGGAAGGGAAAACGCCGCTTACAGCGAAGCAGTCTTCGGAAAACAAGCTGCTCCTGGCAGCCGCCAACGAAAAGTTTCTCGAAGCACAAACACTGTTGATGCCGCTGATCGATGACAACAATCACACCTTGTACGCGAGTCAGGCGTCGTTTCTCAACGCACACTGTTCTGAGTTGATGGGCAAACCGGAATCGGCGATTAACTACTACCAGCGGACAGCTCGACGATTCACTGAGACTGATGAATGGCTGGCTTCTCAGCTCCGCATGGCGAGTCTGCTCCGCAAGGCAGGACGTGACGAAGAAGCCGTGACTGCTTACCGGCAGGTCTTGCGAGCGATTGTTCGTCCGCAGGATTTTCGAAATCGATGGCTGACGATCAATCAGTTCAGAGAACTCATTCTGCTGGCATGGAGCGACTGGGTTGAGAAGAAAAAGTTCGAGCGTGCTTTAGCTCTGACACGAGTCATGCCGCCACTGATCGACCGGATTCGGTCTCTTGAGTTGATGGCTCAAACGAGTCAGCAATGGGCGATCACGGCGCAGGCCGAAGCTGATGCGGCGACATTCAAAGTCAGACGAGAACTGTTGCCGGAAGTGCGAAAACGGTGGATAGAAAGCGGCAATTCGCATGCGTCGCTGGCGAATGTGACCCGTACGGGAGCCGAGTATCCTGACACCGTGTGGACGAGCGCCGAAGATTACGGTCGCGGTTATGCCTTTAAAGAAGCGTTGGCTCAGGCGGACGAGTTCATTCGAGTCGAGCCAGCTCAGGGCGTCCCCAAAGCTCGCGTGTTTCGCGGGCGAATGTTGATGAATCTGAATCGGCTGAACGAGGCATTTGCCAGCTTCCGAAGCGTCGAGATCGACACGCCGACAGACCCGTTCGTCTACGAAGCGAGTTACCGATTGGGGCTTTGTCAACTCGAACAGGATCGCCCCGACGATGCCGAGCGGATCTGGCGAGCGATGCTGACGTCAGACGATCTTGAACCGGACGCTGAACAATGGCGACTCGCAAAGTTCGCGCTCGGGCAGCTGCTGGCGCGTCGCGCGGCTAACGAATTTCGCAAGTCCATGCCTGCCGACGACGCCGAGCCGACCAAAGAGCAACTGACCCAGCGGCAGACAGCGTATGCTCAATGGAAGGAAGCGATTCGGCATCTGGATGAGTACCTCGGGCGGTACCCGGAGACAGAGGAACGTATTCCGGCACGTTATCTATTGGCGAAGTCGCTGCAGTCATCCTCGGCGGAGATCAGAGAAAACCTGACGGACTCGATGCCGGTTAACGCTCGGAAGGAACTGTTTCTCAAATTGTCGAGCACGTTGAATCGGGCCGGTGACGAGTATCGAGCTTTGCAGCAAACCCTTCAGGCTTTGCAGGTGACAGGCATGCTCGACGACTACGGCCAGGAAATGTACAGGACGACGTTTATGGCTATTCCGGAAACGCATTTCGAACAGGAACGCTATGCCGACGCGGCGGTCGGATTTCGCCTGGTTACCAGCCGTTTCGCCGATCACGTTTCGACGTTGCCCGCTTACGTGCAGATGTCCCGTTGCTATTCGCGTCTTGAAAAACCCGACGAAGCTCGGCGGCAGCTCGAACAGGCGCGAGTCGTGCTGAGTCGACTTCCTGACAAAGCCTTCGGCTCGCCGTCAACCGGACAAACCCGAGAGCAATGGAGCGAATGGATCGAGTGGGCTCGCGAAGTTCACGACAGGCAGTACCCGCAGGTTACAGACGCTTCATGACAGGTCGCGGCCCGAGTGCTCAATTCATTCAAACCAACGACTGAAAGTTCAACAGATCCGACACGGAACGCAAAGTCCAGCCATGACGACCGCGACTCAACAACCTGAATCAAAACCGCAGCCGAACCTGCTCGACGTGCTTCAGCGGCGGCGGGAATACTGCCGCGCGATGCTGGAGCTGTCACGCCGGCAGGCTGGACTGATCGATGACGGAAACTTCACAGAACTGCTGCAACTGATCGCGCAGAAGCAGCGAGTTCTGGATGGCTTGGCAGAACTCGGTCGGTCCTTCGGCGGGATTGTGGATTTCTGGAAGTCGGTCCGAGATCGGCTGGCGGCGGACGTTCGGTCACAGTGTCAGTCGGCGATCGACGATGCAGAATCGTTGCTGGCCGAATCGATGGCTCTGGAAAAACAGGGAACGACGGTACTCACTCAGCGACGTGATGAAACACAAGGACTTCTGAAGGAAATCGGCGAGTCGGTCAACGGTTTACCCGGAGGCGGTCACGGCAACGCACCTCGTCCACGGTTTCTTGATGCGAGCCGTTAATCGCGGAATTACCAGTCGCGGAGCCCACGGTTCCGCAGGGAGTCTTCGGACATGATCAATTCATTCATTCGGCCGCCAACGGTGCCCTTGCTTAAGCAAGTGGCACAGTTCAACGAGCGGCGGCAGCAGGTGCTGACAGCCAATATTGCCAAAATTGACACGCCCGATTACAAGACTCAGGATCTGCCGGTCGAAGCCTTTCAGGAAGCGATGAAAAAGGCGGTCCGGCAGCTCAAATCCCCCTCGCCGCACACATCTCAAAGCATTTCCTCGCTACTCCCCATCGAATTCCCATCCACTCTGATGACTCGGGAACCGGCCGTCGACGACCTGTTTACCGAGGAACTCTTCCACTCTCAGCAACTCCCCGACCACTCACTCGGTCTGCAGGACAACGGCAAACGCAACATCGAGCACGAAGTCATGGAGATGACTCGGACTCTGATGATGCAAAGCTATGCCATGCAGATGATGACCTCTCAATACGACCTTCTCGAATCTGTGATTTCCGGACAGGCATAAACCGAACTCCGTCGACATTTCGTTTCGCACGTCAGCCGGCAAACGAAACTCCGACGCCTTCGGCTAGCCGTTAAACGACCTTAAAGGGTTGGCATGGAAAGTTTGTTTGACCCGAAGCCGTAGGCGAAGGCGTTTCTGAACGCAAATTGCACCTTCGCCTGCGGCTTCGGGTCAAACGAACAACCGTGTCAGGATTTACAAACAAGACCACGAACACATCGACAGCCGCCTCGGACAAGGAGGTCCGTGACATGCTTCGTACCCTCGACATCAGCCGCAGCGCGCTCGTCGCCCAGCGCGAACGCATGAACGTCATTGCGGGCAACATTGCCAACGCACAGACGACGCATAACGCGAAAGGCGAACGCGAGCCGTTCCAGCGCCGCTACATCGAATTCTTTTCGGAGAGTACGCACGGCAAAAAGGGACCGAGCGAAGTCGGCTTTCGAGTGCACGTCGATCAGGCGGCCAACCCTCGACTGGTGTCTGACCCGGGGCATCCGGATGCGGATCCGGAGACGGGCATGGTCGAGTATCCCGAAATTAATCTGATGAACGAATTCGCGGACGCGATACTCGCCAGCCGAGCGTACGAAGCCAACACCTCGGCCATTCAGATGACTCGTCAGATGGCTGAACAAACCTTGCGACTGCTGCAGTAATCGAACTTTGAAGTTTGAATTTTCAACTCCCCACGGAGCCTTCACATGTCACAGATCAACGGACTTGGATCGCCGCTCGGCGTGTCTGATCCTCTGTCTCTGATGAAGACTCTGTCGTCTAAGTCGACGGGTGAAGTCAGTGGGCCTTCCTTTCAGAAACTAATGCTGAACTCGATGAGCGAAGTCGCCGGTCTGGAGCACGCCGCTCAAACAACAATCGGAGACAACCTTGCCGGCAGCGACATCACACTCGCGGAATCAGTCATCGCCATTCGCGAAGCCGATCTGGCAACGCGACTGATGCTGCAGGTTCAGAGAAAAGTCGTCGACGCCTGGAAAGAACTCAAGAACATGCAGATGTAACTGTCGGATTTTAATTTTCGCAACCTGCATTCCTTTTCCTCAATCAGCGTGATCAATGGCCGAATTCATCAACAAAATCCGCTCTCAGTTCAACGCTCTGTTCGGCGACATGCAGCCCCACCAGAAGATGACTCTGGTGGCGCTCGGCCTGATGGTCATGGTACCGTTCGGGATCCTGATCTTCGGCGGCGAAGAAGGCGGCACAGCTCCTCTGCAATGGGGAGCCGCGTTCGACAGCGAAGTGCGCGCACAGGCCGAGCAGGCATTGCTTGACCGAGGCTTCAACGATTTTCAGACGGTCGGAGGTCGAATCCTTGTCCCGTCTTCGAAAGTTGACGAATACAACGGGGCGCTAATGGCCGCCGGAATTAGTTCGCCACACGCGTACGACGAAATGGAATCTGCCCTCAAAGATGTCAACCCGTTTACTTCGCCCAACAAGTTCGCAGCCCTGATGGATATGCAATTGTCCAAAACAATTCGTAATAACCTCCGAGCGATCGACGGAATCAGAGATGCTCAAGTCATCTGGTCAAGGCCGCAGTCGAAGTCTCCGTGGGCAAGGTCTGGTGGAACTAAAGCTTCGGTTCACGTCACACCTGACGGCGGCCGGGAACTTCCACGTCGGCTGGTTGAATCGCTGCGAAATTCCGTCGCGACGATGGTGCCGGATCTGGAGCGGGAGAATGTGGTCGTCATCGATCGTTCAACCGGGCAGTCATGGGCAGGCAACGATCCAAATGATCCCTTTGATAACAAACTCGAAGAACTGAAACGCAGCCGGGTTCAGTTTCATCAGATGCGAATTCAGGATGCCCTCAACGAGATCGCACCGAATTCCGTTGTCGCCGTCCACGTTGAATTTGACAAGGTCATGTCACTGCAGAAACGCGAACAGGAAATCGCGACAGGGATCGTGCTTTCGAGTAGTGAAGAAACCGAGGACTCATCCAACAACGAAGGTCCGGCAAACGGCGTTCCAGGTACGGCATCATCGAATGCCGGAGGAAATCTGGCTTCGGCGAATGCCCAACAAGCGTCGTCAAAGGAAGAGATCAAGCGGACGAAGACGCTGACGGCGCCTTCGATCACGACCTCGGTGACTCACGAAACTCCACTCAATGAAACGTCATTGCAAGTTGCTGTGTCGATTCCGGAAGGGCACATCGAGCAACTCGTCGTGCGTGACGGGATCCCGCAAGGCACGACGGATCAGGAGAAGGCCGACTTTCTTGCGGCGGTGGATGAAAAGAAAGGGATATTCACAAAGAACGTGGAAGGCATCGTCAAGAATCTGATCTCGCCGACGTCTCCGGATGGGTCAGTCATCGTCACGACGCACCGGCGAATTGAGCAGGTGACTCTACAAATGGACTTGCCATTCACCGACATGCTCAAAGACTTCTTTTCGACATGGGGCAGCAGCATCGTTCTCACTTTGTTCGGAGCGTGGGCTCTGATGCTTCTCAAAAAGAGTATGCCGGCTTCTGAATCTGCACCTTCAACGGCGGCACTCGACAAACTGTCCAAGACGGTGACAACTGTCGCGGCAGACTTTGCTGCGGCGACCGTCGAAAAAGAAGTCGTCGTCGCGGAAGCCGAGTTAAGGCATTTGTCGAATCGAGAAACACTGGAAACAACCGTTGAAAACGACCCGGCAGGTGCTGCAGCGATCCTTTCAAAATGGATGCAGGAAGCCTGACCACTTTGACACTGAGAAAACCTGACTGAAACGAAACGCGTCGATGAACGATCTCAAGAGAGCTGCAATCGTCCTGCTGAGTCTCGACAAGCCCAAGGCTGCTCGGGTGATGAATCATTTGCCCAAGGACCTGATGGAGCTGGTGAGTCTGGAAATTGCGCGCACAGATGATGTCA
>Ga0316208_1001568_pt1 | contig 21001 bp, 24 predicted proteins | sample 3monopyrite_MG_FD_204944 | JGI IMG/M metagenome (GOLD analysis project Ga0316208, IMG submission 204944) | Microbial mat bacterial communities from mineral coupon in-situ incubated in ocean water Damariscotta River, Maine, United States -... | ecosystem: Environmental > Aquatic > Marine >...
ATAATATTACTCAATTCTAATGTAAGTTTTTGGTCCAATATAGCCGTTGGTTTCATTGGTTTCAAATTCAAACACATCTTTTTTTGATGTTACAACCAAATATTTTCCAGATAAATTGTCGCATTGCTTGTAAGCAGCACTTATTTTATTATCTGGATCATCTTGATTTAAGTAAAACTCAAAATAATTGTTGTTTTGAGAAAACACCCAATAAAAAGATACCTTTGAACCATCTGAATGACACCAAATAGAAGCATCATTTTTACTGATTTCCCATTTTGGTAATGCTTCAATTTCATTACCACCAATAGACAATTCAGTTATTTGCCATTCTGTTTTATTTGTGAAACTATTTGGTCCAATTTTATCGACTTTTGTGCAAGAATTAAGCAATACAATTCCCATAAAATAAATGGTCAATATGTATAACTTCTTCTTCATCCTTCATCTTTAATTACTTTAAATGTACGCATAATATCAACATAAGTCAAATAAAATATAGATGATAGATATCAGCTAAGAATGATTATTGTCAGTTTTTTAATTCATTACAGTGTTTACAGTAAATTGTTTTAGCCTGTAGATTTCTTAAAATTTGGAATTCTGTATTCACCCACTCACACCATTTTTGTGGACTTAATTCATACGCTTTTTGATACACTTTATTTCTTTTTGCTTGAGTCAGTTTGTCAGGGAATCCGCTTAATGTTGTAGCCAAAATAAATGCAGATTGTACATTAAAATCAGGATTATTAATTCTAGCATATAAAAAATCTATAGTTAATTTACCCATGCTCCAGCTATTAAAGAATAGGCACAATTGGTTAACGTCATTTATATTTAATACCGAGTTTTCGAAATGATTTTTAATAAAGTCAAACGATTCATTGATACCTTGACTATCATTTTTTTGTCCATAATATTCGATTGCTGCTAAATGAAAATTTAAAAGCAATTCATCATTATTCACTTGGTCGGTTAGTTTTTCTATTTTACTTGGATGCAATACTTTTGCCAATTGTTGAGAAGAGGTATCCCAATTTTTCAAAATTTCTTTAGTCGTTAGATTATACAATTGTAATATGTTAGCTTTAGCATTGTCTGATAATTCATTTGGCTTACCCAACCAACTTGCAACAAATTCTGTCACTTTATATAAATCAAACATATAATACTTGCTGTACAATGCTGATGCATTTTGAACTAAGTCGGGATTAGATTTTAAATGATTCATGACTTCCTCTTCAAACATAACTAGTGACACAAAATCTTGATTATAAATATCTGCCATAGCTTTATTTGCAATATCAATTTGATTATTTAAAATAGCAGTCCTTAAATTCATTGCCAAAAATTCAATTTGTGTCATACTGCTATCAAAAGTGGATTGATAGTGAATGATTCCTATTGATTTACGTTGTTGATATAATAAAGATGTCCAATTATTTAAAGAATCAGTTACTACAAATTGGCGAATGCTGTCTTTAGGCAGAATCATCATATTATCAAGGCCTAATAATTCGAGTTGAAAATAACATTGACTCCAATTCTCTTTGGCATAAATTTGAATTAAAGAATCTTTTAATTTTACTCCATTTTTGTTTAAATAATTTTTAATAAAATGAGCTCTTTTTAAATGTAACGCTGAATTATTAGTCGAATCTCCTTCAATAGATGAATAGGAAAAAATTGACACGCCTGAAATTTCATTTTTATTATCATTGTCTATTTGCCCCTTGATTTCTATCGGTCGATTTCTACTGGTTTCAAACTCAAATTCAATAACTTTTGATTGAGTAATACCTTTTTCAGCATAAATAATACCTGATGGATTTACTAATTCTGGTTCAATTTCAATTAAATTATATTTTCCGTTTGGATGATAAGCTGGAATAATATAGGCACATGCTTTTCCATTTTTTATAATAACTAGACTTGGTAATTTATTTTCTGAATCAACTTCTGGTGGAATAATCCCGATTGGTGTTATTAATCTATAATCACTTTGTGAAGTATTATTAGCCATTAATTCATCAAAATAGATGGGTTTAAGCAAAATACCGTCATAAATTTGAGAAATATCTAACAAATTAGGTTTATTACATTCAAATTGGTTACGACTCACTAAATCAATTGCTACACCATCTGTTGAATTTGTTAATATCCCCTTGACTTGATTTAAACTATGATGTTCTAGATAGACAATATTGTTTTTTACTACTATTGAATTCCCCATATTTAAGAGCATATTTGAAAATAAACTATCACAATTAGATTCTGAATATTGGAGTCCAAAAGTGTTTTCACTTAATTGATTTGGAATAACGTATCCTTTTACACCAAATACTTGTGTTGCATAAATTTTACCTGAATTTTTATTGAACGCAAAACCAAAACCTCCAAACACATAATTTGGATTGGTCATATTGGCATAATGTCCTGAGGAATTTTTCCAAGACGTAAACATTTGTTTTGCTAATTCATCAATTTTATTTGACCGATTAGGAATTTTTGATACATTTTCAAATAAAACATTTTCTCCAATCAATTCAAAGTCATTTCCACCATACTTTTTAACCCGCTTTGTGGGTGTTTTTGTTTTACTGAATTTTTGATTATGGTCTAAAATATTGAATTTAGCCATGTATTGAGAATGATTTGTTGCAGCTACATTTAATATTGAGTCCGGTTTTAGCGCATTTAACCCCAAAGAATCACGTAAATTATTCACATAATAAGTCAACCTTTGATTTAAAAAATCATAATTTTGATTGGTTTGGCAATTACTATAAAAACCAAAATTAAAAAAAACAATTAAAATAAGAATACCTTTCATAGACAGTTTGAATATAGAATTATCAAGCTTCTATATATGAATGTAATATGCTTTAAAAAGTAACTATTTATTTTAATCAACCTCTCCATATAAATCATAATGATCGGCTGATGTGATTTTAATATTGGCAAAATCACCAATACTTAAATAAGTATTATCATCTTTTTTAACCAAAACTTCATTATCAACATCTGGCGAATCATATTCTGTTCTACCTATAAAGTAATCTCCTTCAATGCGGTCAAACAATACTTTGAATGTTTTGCCTATTTTATCTTGATTTAAGTCGTAAGAAATCCCGGACTGTAACTCCATAATGTCTTCTGCACGTTGATTTTTGGTTTCAGCAGACACGTCATCATCAAAATCGTATGCATGTGTATTTTCTTCATGCGAATACTGAAAAACACCTAACCTATCAAATCTCATTTCTTCAACCCAATCCAACATTTCTTGAAAATCTGCTTCAGTTTCTCCAGGATAACCAACAATTAATGACGTTCTGATTCCAATTTTAGGAACTTTAGCTCTAATATCTTCAATTAATTGAGTTGTTTTTTCTCTGGTAATCCCTCTACGCATTGCTTTTAGCATATTGGTTGAACCATGCTGAACAGGCATATCTAAATACAAACACACATTGTCATATTTGTTCATCACATCTAATACGTCCATTGGGAAACCAGAAGGATAAGCATAGTGTAAACGAATCCACTCTATACCTTCAATTTCAGCCAATTTTTCAATTAATTCAGCAAGATTTCTCTTTTTATAAATATCCAGACCATAATATGTTAAATCTTGTGCAATCAATATCAATTCTTTTGTGCCTTTTGCAGCTAATTTTTTAGCCGAGCTAATCAATTCTTCAATTGGCGTAGAAACATGCTTTCCCCTCATGATAGGAATGGCACAAAATGAACAGGGACGATCACAACCTTCTGCAATTTTAAAATAGGCGTAATGTGCAGGTGTTGTCAATAATCTTTCACCGACTAATTCTTTTTTATAGTCAGCTTTAAGTGTTTTTAATAAACGTGGTAAATCTCTTGTTCCAAAAAAGCCATCAATTTCGGGCATTTCTATTTCCAAATCATCTTTATACCGTTGAGATAAACATCCAGTCACATATACTTTATCTACTTGCCCCTCTTTTTTTGCATCAGCATAACGTAAAATGGTATCAATTGACTCTTGTTTTGCATTGTCAATAAAACCACAGGTATTAATAATTACAATTTCAGAATCGTCTTGTTTAGCTTCATGTTCAACTTCAAAGTTATTTCCCTTTAACTGTGCCATTAGCACTTCAGAATCGAATGTATTTTTAGAACAACCTAAGGTTACTACATTGACTTTATTCTTTTTTAATGTTTTTGTCTTCATTATTGTTTCGCTATGCTCAGCGCATTATATTGAATGCGTGATGTTTGATTGATTTGATTTTGCTAAATTGATTACTTATTTGTTGGAGGGTAATTATCTAAGCGAATGTTAAGTGATTTTTCACCTTTTAATTTTGCTTTTATAATATAATATCCATCTCCTGTTTCAATTATTTTACAAATCACATCATCTTTAATAAATTTTTTAGTATTATTTATGTGGCGATAACTTCTTAAAATATAAGTTGAGTTTTTAACCCAAATTATTTTTAATTTCATGACAACTTTTTTCTCACCATTTTTTAAAATAGATTCGGTTTGAATTCCATTTTTTCGACTCACATATACGGTATCTATATTCCCGTTTTTAGTTTCGTGTGTGGTATAAAATTCACCTTCTTTGAATTTATAATAAACAGTTTTTTTGTCTTGATAAAACGAAAAAAGTGAAGTAAAAAGTAAGGATAAAAATAATAAATTTCTCATAAAATCAATTAAATAATGAATCTACAAATTCTTTTTTATTAAACACTTGTAAATCATCAACGCCTTCACCAACACCAATATAACGTACAGGTATTTTCATTTGATCAGAAATTCCAATTACTACGCCTCCTTTTGCTGTTCCGTCTAATTTTGTAATAGCTAATGAGGTGATATCGGTCGCTAATGAAAATTGTTTAGCTTGTTCAAAGGCGTTTTGCCCTGTTGACCCATCTAAAACCAACATGACGTCATGTGGTGCATTTGGAATAACTTTATCCATTACTTTTTTAATTTTGGACAATTCATTCATTAAATTTATTTTGTTGTGTAAACGTCCAGCGGTATCAATAATAACTACATCAGCATTTTGCGCTTTTGCTGATTGTAATGTGTCAAATGCAACAGAAGCTGGATCAGCCCCCATACCTTGTTGAACAATTGGTACGCCTACTCTATCAGCCCAAATAATTAATTGGTCAACTGCAGCGGCTCTAAATGTGTCAGAAGCACCAAGTACAACAGATTTTCCGGCTTGTTTAAATTTATTTGCTAATTTACCGATTGTTGTTGTTTTTCCAACACCATTCACACCAACTACCATTATCACATACGGTGGATTTTCAATATCAGGTAATTCAATACCAGCATTATCATTGGCATTATTCTCTTCTAGAAGAGCTTCAATTTCTTCTTTTAAAATGCCATTTAATTCTGAAGTTGATACATATTTATCACGAGACACTCTGTCTTCAATTCTATCAATAATTTTTAGGGTAGTTTTAACACCTACGTCAGAGGTAATTAATACCTCTTCTAAATCATCAAGAACCTCAGCATCTACTTTTGATTTACCAACAACGGTTCTCGCAATTTTAGATAAAAAACCTTCTTTTGTTTTTTCAAGACCTTTATCTAATGTTTCTTTTTTGTCTTTTTTAAAAAAGCTGAATATTCCCATAATCAAATTTTGTTAAACGGTCTTGCAATACTTAAACCGATATTTTATACTTTTACAAAGATAGTAAAGCTTTTTACTTCATTGATAAATATAACAAAAATAGCTTCTCCCTGTATAATAGGAAGAAGCTACAATATTTTTAAAAGTGATTATTAATTATTTCTTAGCAAAGAAATCTTTAATTCTATCATTGTGTACGATTTCTTGTACAAAAGAGTAAGAACCTTTTTCAGTTTTTACCATTTTCACACATTTAGTGTGCATTTTTCCACTTCCGGTCTGTAACGTTGCTACTGATTTCTTAGCCATAACTTATTATTTTATTTCTTTATGAACAGTGTATCTCTTTAAAATTGGGTTGAATTTTTTCAACTCCATTCTTTCAGGTGTGTTTTTTCTATTTTTAGTTGTAATGTAACGTGAAGTACCTGGTTGACCAGATTCTTTATGCTCAGTACATTCTAAAATAACCTGAACTCTATTTCCTTTACTTTTAGCCATCTCTTCTAAATATTATCCTTTATAGTATCCTTTTTCTTTAGCTACTTTTAAAGTCGCTAGAATACCGTTTTTATTAATTGTTCTTAAAGCAGAAGCAGATAACTTTAACGTTACTGTTCTATCTTCTTCAGGAATATAAAACTTTTTAGTGATTAAATTTGGATAAAATTTTCTCTTAGTTCTTCTTTTAGAGTGAGAAACGTTGTTACCAACCATCACTTTCTTTCCTGTTAATTCGCAAATTCTTGACATCTTCTTATATCTTTAATCTTATTCTCCCCAATTCGGGAGTGCAAATTTAGTATTATTTTTTATTGATTCACAAACTTAGACCACATTTTTTCAATTTTATTTTCAATTAAAACAAAAAACGATTATAATTTATTGTTAATCATCAATTTCCAATACAATTCTTCTTAAAAAATTTAGTGCATACATAATGGTTGATTCTATATTATTTTGCCGTGTATGACCAAAATTAAATTGGCGCGACCATATTTTATTTTTTGACGCTACCCCAATCCAAACTGTACCTACGGGCTTATCTTTTGTTCCTCCGTCTGGACCTGCAATCCCTGAGGTTGAGATACAATAATCTACGTTTAGTTTTTCAACGCCATTTTTAGCCATTTGTTCCACTACTTGTTGACTTACTGCTCCATTTCTTTTTATTGCTTGTTTGTCAACTCCCACAAATTCAATTTTTAATTCATTTGCATAGGACACTATTGAGCCTTTAAAATAAGCAGATGAACCGGGAACGGAAACTAATCGACTAGCGATTCCGCCAGCTGTACAACTTTCAACGGTTCCAACATTGAGTCCTTTTTTAATCAATAAATCACCTAAAACTGATTCTAAATTTTGATTGTTGTAACCAAAAACCTGTTTTGGATATTGATTTTCTATTTCAACTAATTTTGAATTAATGAATTTTTTTTGATTGTGTTCTCCTGTCAATCTGACCTTTAAAATTCCAACTGAGGGTAAATATGAAACTGAAATATTGTGAGATTTTATCTCATTTTCCCATTCAGTCAATTGATCAGCTAAATATGCTTCTCCAATACCTTGCAACAATATAGTTTTATGATACAGATTTCCCAAACTAAATTGTGATTTTAATTTTTCAATCGCTTTTTGCATCAATCCTTTCATTTCGTAGGGCACACCAGGTAAAGAAATAATCACTTTGTTATTTTGTTCAAACCACATACCAGAAGCTGTTCCTAAATCATTTATGATAATTTGCGCCTTTTTAGGCAACATGGCTTGATATTCATTTACTTTTAAAAATGGTTTATTAAAACGTATAAAGAAATCTTTAATTTTTTCTAAAATTTCTGGATATAATATTAACTCGTCATTAAAAAAGTCAACCAATACTTTTTTTGTAATATCATCATTAGTGGGGCCTAATCCTCCAGTAATTATTATCAATTGATTAGTCTTTAAAGCATTACTCAATGAACTAATAATGTGCCTCTTATGGTCTTGAATTGATTGAATTTCTGAAACTGAAACACCGATTTTATTAAGTTCTTGCGCAATAAAAGTTGAGTTGGTATCAACTGTTTGACCAACTAAAATTTCATCTCCAATTGTAATGATATGTGCTTTCATAATATTTTTGGTATTCTATTTGCAAAAGGTACTGTTATATTTAACAAAATTATTAAGTTTGAACAATATAAACTAGAAACAAGATGAAATTAAAAAAATTAGGATTAGGAATTGGATTAGTATCTGCTTTATTTTTTACGCAATGTGACGTATTAGAGGATGTTGCAAGTACGGTTGTAAACACAGATGGGTCAGGTGGAGGAACAACTGCTCCTGCATTAACAAATGATGAAGTTATTGCAGGTTTAAAAGAAGCATTAACAATAGGAATTAAAAATGGAGCAGTAATGGCTTCAAAAACTGATGGCTTTTTTAAAAATAGTATTATTAAGCTCCCTTTTCCTCCAAGTGCTATAAAAGCAAAAGAAAAAGCTTTAGAATGGGGATTAGATGGAAAAGTAAATGAAATAGAATTGACTTTAAATAGAGCAGCTGAAGAATCTTCAAAAAAAGCAGCTCCTATATTTGTTGATGCTATTAAAAATATGTCAATTGGAGATGGGTTTGCTATTTTAAAAGGTAGTGATAGTTCAGCAACAATGTATTTAAAGAAAAACACGACATCAAAATTGGTAACAGCATTTAAGCCTGTTGTTCATGATGCAATTCAGACCGTTAAATTGACGTCTTATTGGAATCCGGTAGCCGAAAAATACAATAAATTCGCAAAATTAACTGGAAAAGAAGAAGTTACTACTGATTTAGACGCCTACGTGACTGACAGAGGTATTTCTGGATTATTTTATTTAGTAAAACAGGAAGAAAAGAAAATTAGAAAAGATCCTGTGGCTCAAGTAACAGATTTATTAAAAAAAGTATTTGGAAGTTTATTAGGAAACTAAAACCGCATCTAATTTTAATTAATTATAAAAAAAACGGGAAGTAATAATTCCCGTTTTTTGTTGCTAAAGTTATTAGTTAAGCTTTTATTCTTTCAGAGTACATCCCATTTCTAGTATCTACTTTAATTTTATCTCCTGTATCAATAAACAATGGCACTCTAATTTCAGCTCCTGTATCTATTGTTGCTGGTTTCATTGTGTTTGTAGCTGTATCTCCTTTTACACCCGGTTCGGTATAGGTTACTTCTGCTTCAATAAAATCTGGTAATTCAACAATCAAAGGCATCTCTTCTTCAGCATGGAAAATAATTTTACAATCGATTCCTTCTTTTAAAAATTCTTTTTTCTCAATCATTTTACCTTCTATAAAAATTTGGTCGTATGTTTCATTATTCATAAAATGAAACCCGTCACCTTCTTGATATAGATATTGATACGTTCTAGTTTCTATACGAACAACATCAATTTTATGTCCTGCTGAAAATGTATTATCAACTACTTTTCCCGATTCAATGTACCTTAATTTTGTTCTTACAAACGCTGGACCTTTACCCGGTTTTACGTGTTGAAATTCGATAACTGAAACTAGTTTATCTTTAAATTTCATACAAAGCCCATTCTTAATATCTGATGTAGTTGCTGCCATTTTATTTTTAATTTAAATTAATCCTTTAATTATTCCTTTTTCTGACTTTTCAATAAAGTCAATTACTTGCGTTAAAATTTCATTTGATTCTAACTCTTTACGTGCCTGTTTAACACCTTTACTCATTGAATTATTTAATACAAAAATGATTCTGTATAAATCTTCAATATGTTTCACCATGTCTCCATCCATTCCTCTCCGCCTTAATCCAATAGAGTTAACCCCCGCATAAGACAATGGTTCACGTGCAGCCCGAATGAAAGGGGGAACGTCTTTTCGCACAGAAGTCATCCCTGCCACAAAAGCGTGGTCTCCAATATTTACAAATTGTTGTACCCCAACCATACCTTCAATTATTGCAAAATTTCCAACAGTTACATGTCCCGCTAAGTTTGTATTGTTAGCTATAATTACATTGTCTCCTAAAAAACAATCGTGAGCTACATGTACATAACACATCAATAAGCAATTCTTACCTACTTTAGTTTTTTGTCTGTCATCAGTACCTCTATGAATTGTAACACATTCTCTAATTACTGTATTATCCCCTATTTCGGTAGTAGTATATTCACCATGAAATTTTAAATCTTGTGGCACAGCTGAAATCACTGCACCTGGAAAGATTTGACAATTTTTTCCAATTCTTGCACCTGGATAAATTGTTACATTTGGTCCAACTGTAGATCCATCACCAATTTCCACATCTTCATAAATCGTTGTAAACGATTCAATTTTCACATTTTTTCCAATTTTTGCTTCTGGATGTATATTTGCAAGTTTACTTATCATTCAGTTTTATCTTTAACTACTGACGCTAACATTTCGGCTTCCATTACTGGCTTTCCGTTCACATAGGCTACACCACTCATATTAACCAACCCTCTTCTGATCGGTGACATTAGTTTTAAATCAAACACAATTGTATCACCAGGGCGAACCATTTGTTTAAATTTAACTTTGTCAATTTTCATGAAGTAAGTAGAGTATAAATGAGGGTCTTCAACCGTACTTAAAGCAAACACTCCACCAATTTGTGCCATAGCTTCTATTTGAAGTACACCTGGGAAAATTGGATTACCGGGGAAATGCCCTGTAAATTGAGGTTCATTCATGGTAATGTTTTTCACTCCAACAATTGAATCTTCAGAGATTTCAAGTATTTTATCAACCAATAAAAATGGGTAACGGTGTGGCAACATTTTTTCAATCGCCACAATATCATACAGTGGTTCTTTTTCTAAATCAAAAAATTTACCTTGTTTAGCTTGTTTTTTAATTTGCTCTTTTAAAACTTTAGCAAATCTTACATTCCCTGAATGTCCAGGTCTAGCGGCTAAAATATGCCCTTTAATAAATTTACCAACCAAAGCTAAATCACCAACTATGTCTAATAATTTATGACGTGCAGGCTCGTTTTCGTAGGCTAATTTAGTAGAGTTTAATACACCTATTCCTTCAACCGATATCTTCAATTCTTCTTTACCTAACAATTTCGCTAAACGGTCAAGTTCTTCTTGTTTAATGTTTTCACGTTCTACTAAAACGATTGCATTATCCAAATCTCCACCTTTAATTAAACCATTTTGTGCTAAAAATTCTAACTCTCTTAAAAACACAAAAGTTCTACATTGAGAAATTTCATTTTTAAAGTCACTCACTTTATACATGTGAGCATGTTGTGTTCCGAGTACCGGAGAATTATAATCAACCATAACAGTTAATCTATATTCGGGATCTGGAATGGCTAAAAACTCGATTCCTTTATCTAGGTCTTCCCATTTTAAATTCTCATTTAAAACAAAATAATCTCTATCTTTTTCTTGTTCAACTATACCTGCTTTTTCGATTCCATCCACAAACATTTTTGATGACCCATCCATTATTGGGATTTCGGGAGCATCCACTTCAATTAGTGCATTATCAACTTCCATTCCATATAAAGCAGCTAAAACATGCTCTATTGTATATACTTTACCTCCATTTTGTTCTAGAGTTGTCCCTCTTTCAGTTGACACAACATTATCTGGATCAGCTTTAATGATGGGTTGATTGTCTAAATCAATTCTTTTAAATTTATAACCGTGATTTTCTATTGCCGGTTTTATGGTCATGTTTACCACTTCACCAGTGTGTAAACCTACGCCTTGAAATTTAACTTCTTCTTTTAGTGTGCGTTGCTTATCGCTCATTTATTGTTGATTTGATTTTAATTTTTTTAATTCCTCCTCAACCTCTCTCAATCTATCTAATATTTGGGGCAATCTTCTAAATCCCATATAAGCTCTTTTGTAATCGTCAGCATCATAAGCCGGTGATCCCAATAGAGTTGTTCCTTCTTTTCGTATTGTTTTAGGTACACCTGATTGCGCACCAATTAATGTCCCGTCAGCTAATGAAATATGTCCAACAATACCAACTTGACCACCCACCATCATGTTTTTACCTAATTTTGCAGACCCTGCAATTCCAGTTTGAGCAGCAATTACAGTATTATCACCAACTTGAACATTATGACCAATTTGCACTAAATTATCTAATTTAACACCTTTTTTAATGATAGTAGAACCTAAAGTAGCTCTATCTACACAAGTTCCTGCACCAATTTCTACATGATCTTCTAAAATCACATTTCCAATCTGAGGGACTTTATTATAATTCCCTTCACTATTTGGAGCAAAACCAAATCCATCAGCACCAATCACAACGTTTGAATGAATAGTACATTCATTTCCTATAATTGTATCGTGATATATATTTACGCCTGAAAATATTTTACAATTATTTCCAATTTTTGCATTGTTACCTATAAAAGAATTTGGATAAACATGTGTATTGTCTCCAATAACAGCACCATCACTTATATACGTAAAAGCACCAATATAAACGTTTTTTCCAACAGTTGCTTTGTCTGAAATAAAACTACCTTTTTCAATTTCTGGTTGTTTCTGAATGGCCTGGTTATAAACCTCTAACAACTTAGCAAAACAGGCATAGGCATCATCAACTTTTATTAGGGTACATGTTGATTTTAATGCTTTCTGAGGTTCAAACGATTTATTAACAATCACAATTGACGCGTTAGTAGCATAAATAAAATCTTCATATTTTTGATTGGCTAAAAAAGACAATGTTCCCAATTTACCTTCTTCAATCTTAGATAAACCAGTTACTTTAGAGTCTTTATCTCCTACAATATCCCCTTCAAGGATACCTGCTATTTGTTCTGCCGAAAATTCCATTATGCCAAAAATAATAATTACACTTTGAGTTTGCTATCTTTTAGTAAAGAAATGTTAAGTTTTTATTAACAACTCCTTTTTGGTTATAACGTTTTAGATTTGATTTTGGTTTGTACAGCTGATAAATTATATAAATTTTTAAAATCAAATAAAATTGCTTAATTTTATTAGACACAAGATTCTAAATGAAATACACTCTCACTATAAATCAATTAGATGAACATACTAAGGCTTTAATCAATTTAATTAAAGCAACTAATAATGTGTCATTAGACGTGGTTGATGAAGACATTGTTTTGTCAAACGAACAAAAAAATATTTTAGATGAAAGATATGAAAAACATTTGAACGGGGAAAGTAAATCATCTTTGTGGCAAGATGTAAAAGGGAAATACGAGCGCTCTAAATGAAATTATATAGATTAAGTATAAAAAATGAAGCTATACAAGACATCCAAATATCTTTTGATTGGTATGAAAGTAGGTTAGGTGGATTAGGAAAACGATTCATTTTTGCATAAGATTTGACTTTCAATAAAATTCTAATAAACCCTAAAGGTTTTCAAAAAAATATGGGAAATATAGACAAGCAACTGTATCAAAATTTCCATTTATAATCGTGTTTACAATTTCTGAAAAAGAAATAATTGTCTTTGCTGTATTTCACACCTCTATAAATCCATAAAGTTAGCTAATTAGTTTTCCCTCAAATTTTATTTCACATGATAATAGCACAAAAAGAATTTGCTCACCGGAGCCGACAATGCTAACATATTATAATTATCAGATGCCTCTGTTAAGTCCGTTAATTTTCCTTTTTTATTTTTAATTTTAATTTGCTTAAATTGCTCGTTATATGCTGAATTTATTAAACTATTAGATTCAAAAAAGTAATGTAATTCACTTGAATTTATGCCCAAGTCTTTTATTATTTTAGCTTGAATTTTTTCGACTTTTTCTTGCCCAAATAATTCTTTTGAAATTTCGGTTTTATACAATTTTCGTTGAATTAAATCTGAACTCAACAGACTTAAAACTCGATCTTCATTGGTTTGCCAAACTTTAATAGCCGAAATAATATCCGAATCATCTATATTTGAAAATTCTGCTAATAAGTTTTCATTATTTACAAAATCTTCCATTGAAAAATCTTGACTTAAAAACAATTTTAAACTAGGCGTAGCGAACAAATCTTTACCTTCAATAAATAATTCTTTAGCTCTTTTAAGGGTACTACGCAACATAAATTCAGAAGATACAACTGTTTTATGCATATATACTTGCCAATACATGATTCTGCGGGCCGAAATAAAATTTTCAATCGAATAAATTCCCTTTTCAATAATCACCAATTCATTATCAACAACATCTAACATTTTAATAATTCGTTCACTCCCCACTACACCTTCAGACACGCCTGTAAAATAAGAATCTCTTTGTAAATAATCCAATCGATCCATATCCAATTGACTTGACACCAATTGATGTAAGAATTTTTTTGGGTATTTATCGGTGAAAATTTGAATCGCTAAATCTAATTTACCCTCAAATTCTTTATTTAATCGCTGCATAAACAACAAAGACACCTCTTCATGGTGTACATCTTGAAGTAACGAATGTTCTAGGGTATGAGAAAAAGGCCCATGCCCTATATCGTGCAATAGAATAGCAATAATCACCCCTTCTTTTTCATCTGATGAAATCTCTACTCCTTTTTTAAGTAACTCACCTATTGCTTTTTGCATTAAATGCATAGCCCCAATTGCATGATGAAACCGTGTATGATTTGCCCCAGGATAAACTAAGTGAGACATTCCTAATTGCTTAATGCGTCTTAAGCGTTGAAAAAATGGGTGTTCCATTAAATCAAAAATTAATTCGTTAGGAATTGTAATAAAACCATGAACTGGGTCGTTTATTATTTTACGTTTGTTAGTTTGCAAAGCGATAATTATTAAATTAGTGCACTTACAAAGGTAATGAGTAAATTTACAACACAAAATAAATCTAAATAAAGATATGGAAGCAAAAATTTTATGGGCAGATGACGAAATCGACTTACTTAAGCCACATATTCTATTCCTTGAGCAAAAGGGATATCAAGTTGACACGATAAATAATGGTTCGGATGCTGTAGAATTGGTTGAAGAAAATAATTACGATATTATATTTTTAGATGAAAACATGCCTGGGCTTACTGGACTTGAAACTTTGTCTAAAATCAAACAAATTAAACAAAGTGTTCCTATCATAATGATTACTAAAAGTGAAGAAGAACATATTATGGAAGAAGCCATTGGTGGACAAATTTCTGATTACTTGATAAAACCGGTTAATCCAAATCAAATTTTATTGTCGTTAAAAAAGAATTTAAAAACAAAGGATTTAGTGAGTCAAAAAAATTCTATGGATTACCAAATTCAGTTTCGTCAAATTGGAATGCGCTTAAATGATCGCTTAGATTTTGATGAATGGTCTGATATTTATACTGAGTTAGTGAATTGGGAACTTAAATTAGAATCGGCTGGTGATGACAGCATGAAAGAGATTTTTGACATGCAAAAAAGAGAGGCAAATACTCAATTTTGTAAATTTATTGACACCAATTATCGCGATTGGTTAACAGATGAAGATTCACCTGTGATGTCGCATAATTTATTAGAAAAAAAAGTGATGCCACACATAGGTAAAACTCCCATTTTTTTAATTGTAATTGATAACCTGCGCGTTGACCAATGGAAAGTATTAAAACCATTAATAGCTGAGTATTTTAACATTGAAAAAGAAGAACAATTTTACTCTATTTTACCAACTGCTACTCAATATGCTCGTAATGCTTTATTTGCAGGTTTAATGCCATTAGATATTGAACGCAAACACCCAGATTTATGGTTGAATGAAAATGATGAAGGCGGAAAAAACATGCATGAAGCAGATTTATTTAAAGCCAACCTAAAACGTCATGGTAAGGATGTAAAAATGGGCTATCATAAAATTATAAAACAAGATTTTGCTAAAAAAATGGTTGACAGATTTGACCAATTAACAAAAAATGATGTAACTGTTTTAGTTTATAATTTTGTTGATATGTTGTCGCATGCACGAACAGAAATGGAAGTGATTAAAGAATTAGCTGATGATGAAGCGGCTTACCGTTCGTTAACCAAAACATGGTTTGAACATTCACCATTAAAAGACATGTTAAAAAAGATTGCTGAAAAGAAAATTAAAACTTTCTTGACTACTGACCATGGCACAATTAAAGTCGATACACCTGTTAAAATTGTAGGCGATAAAAACACAAACACTAATTTACGCTATAAAGTTGGTAAAGCATTAGGTTATGATGAAAAAGATGTAATTGTATCGTCAAACCCTGAAGATATTAAGTTACCTAAAGAAAATGTTAGTTCTAAATTTGTGTTTGCTAAAGAAAATGACTTTTTTGCTTACCCTAATAATTACAATCATTATGCAAATTATTATAAAAACACCTTTCAGCATGGCGGAGTTTCATTAGAAGAAATGATTATACCTTTTGTTGAGTTGAAGGGGAAATAATTAATTACGAATTGGAAGGTTGAACTTTGTTTCAACCTTTTTTTGATTTACATTTTTACTTTGCTTAACTTTGTAAATATGCAATTGAGAATAGAAAATCTATCAGAAATTAAACAAGCAGCTCGTCAATTTTTAGAACTGACCAAAGGGTATACAATTTTTGCCTTTGAAGGTGAAATGGGTGCTGGTAAAACAACTTTTATTACTGCTGTTTTAACTGAAATGGGAATTGAAGATCATTCATCCTCCCCTACTTTTTCGATTGTAAATGAATATTTATCGCCAATGTACGGTACAGTTTTTCATTTTGATTTTTATAGAATTGAAAACGAAATAGAAGCGTTAGATATTGGTGTTGAAGATATTATTTATGGAGATGATTTTTGTTTTATGGAATGGCCTTCAAAAATAGAGAACCTTTTACCTCAAAATACCGTAAAAGTTAACATTAGTGTAGAGAACAATTGTAGAATTTTAGACATTCAGTTATGATAACAGATCCGGAAACTTTAAAATCATTGATGACAGAGGGGAGTTTATTGCCACAAGAAGAAATGTTGGCAGTAGCAAAGAAAAAAGGGAAATTAGTGATTGGGATTCCAAAAGAAACATCATATCAAGAAAATAGAGTTGCTTTAATTCCCGAAACTGTTCAGTTATTGGTGAACAACGGACACCAAGTTTTAGTTGAATCTAAAGCAGGTGAAAAGTTGCATTATACCGATAACGATTATTCAGAAGCTGGCGCAGAAATAACTTACGACACAGCAGAAGTTTTTAAGTCAAATATTATATTAAAAGTAGCGCCACCAAAACAAGATGAAATTGACATGATGCCCGGTAATCAGACTTTGATTTCGGCATTACAATTGACACTTCAACCAAAAGAAACTTTATTGGCTTTAATGCAAAAAAGAATTACTGCCGTTGCTTGGGATTACATAAAAGATGACCATGGTATTTTTCCGGTGGTTAGAACAATGGGAGAAATTGCAGGGAATACTGCCATTTTAATTGCCGCCGAACTGTTATCAAATTACCAAAACGGAAAAGGAATTATGATGGGTGGGATTGCCGGTGTTCAACCAACTGAAGTTGTTATTTTAGGAGCAGGAACTGTGGGTGAATATGCAACTCGTTCGGCAATTGGATTGGGTGCTAGCGTTAAAGTTTTTGATAATTCGCTTTCTAAATTAAGACGCTTACAAAACGACATTGGACAACGGGTTTACACCTCTATTATTCAGCCCAAACTATTAGAAAAAGCCATTAAAAGAGCTGATGTTATTATTGGTGCAATTCGAGCACCATTTGGACGAACACCATGTATTGTTACTGAAGCAATGGTGGCACAAATGAAACCAAATTCAGTTATTGTTGATATTAGTATTGACCAAGGGGGCTGTTTTGAAACTTCAAGAGTGACAAATCATCAGAATCCAACCTTTAAAAAACACGACATAATTCATTATTGTGTTCCAAATATTGCGTCACGTGTATCAAGAACAGCATCTATTGCGTTGAGTAATATTTTTTCTCCTATGATGCTAGACATGGGAAACAATGGTGGATGCAAAGAAATGATTAAGCGTGACCCTGGTTTTAGAAGCGGTGTGTATATTTATAAAGGTAAGTTAACCTCTCAACTTTTAGGTGAAGTGTTTGATTTGCCTTATAAAGATATTGAGTTGTTACTGGCTGCTTTGTAAATTAATAACAGTTAATCTTAATTGTTGGAATATCCATTTCTTAACTTTGAAAATTCTTTAATGTCACCTACCGATTCAGACAATGTTTCGGATGATTAAATAACCACATATTATTTAAATTTGGCCTACTGTGTGCCGAGTATTCGGTATCGGCAATCCGAATATTTAGTTGTTGTAAAATGTCTTTATTGAGTTATTTTTCTTTTGTGTCTATATTCAAATACAAAGTAAGTAACAATTCCAATTACAGCCCAACCTAGAAGAATTTCATTCACCCAACCTTCAGGTTCATAATAAAGAAATTCAAAATAATTTTCGTCTTTTCTTCTTATTAGCTCAATAGTAAAACTAAACCTTGTGAGTGATAAAAAATATAAAAAAGAAAAATTAAAGAGTTTCCGTTTTGAATTAGTGTTTTTTAATATAAAATAAGCAATTGTTAATCCTATAAGAAGAATAGCAAAAGGAATTCCGAGAATTTGTCCACCATGGCCGTAAGCAGTCCAAATATAACCAAACCTAAAGCAGTATATAATTCCTATTATAGACATTAAAATCAAGAGTGTTTTTTTCAATTTGCGTAATGTTTTAGTTTTGAGTTATTGTAGACAATCATTTATTCTTTAAAACCCCTGTGCCTAGAAGCCAGGAAACTCCAAGCGAGAGTAGGAAGCCTCCATCTAATCCATTTGCTAATTGAGCCATTCGGTTTGTGTTTCCACTAATATGAATAACATTTGCTGCGTTTCTTGGAAAAGACCAGCCTGTCGTTAATTGAAGAGCTACAAATCTACTTTTATCGAAAAACCGAGTTGTATGGGTAAGGTTGATATAGTCCACCTTTTGGAATGAATAGTTTTCATTATCGTCATGGAAGATGTATTCACCAGCAAAGTGTCTTGAATAATGAAAAGATAGAAGAAAGTCGAATCTTTGAATAGCTATTGGAACATATGAAACACCAGTACTTACTATTCCTTTCCAATCAATTCCGGCACCTAAGGAGAATTCAATTTTATGTATGCTACCAAGACCTACTTGGCGTCTGATTTGTCCACCCCACAATCCGTTGATTCCATTTCCAAAATTAGTTTCAAGGACAAAACCATCTTTGTATTTTTTTTGCGCGGACACATTTAAGCTCCAGAAAAATAATAGAAAAATAATAATCTTTGATTTACTCATTTTAATGTTTTACGTTTACCTATGTTTAGTACGGATTTACAAAGAGCAAAACCCTCAATTACGCACATAGCCTAAAGTTAATGTTTTGTTTTTAAATTATTCTTGTTTTAAACACCAAATTTAAGTTTTGGCTGACTTTCTATGAAACACGAAACAATCAATTAAGCTACTGAATTCCGTATTAAATATAGTTTTTGTTATGTGTTTTATTATTTAGAAATAACTCCCACATAGTTTTAGAATGTCTTCAATTGAATCCAATTCTTCAATTTTCAATTTTAATTCTTCTAGTTTTTCAGTAATTCTAATTTTATTACTTTCAATGCCAGATTTCATAATTTCTTTTACTTCAGAAATTCTCATTGTTCTTTCAACTTCACTAGGAAATACACCTGACTTATAAGTTATTGGTATAAATATTAAAGTTCTACCGCCATTTGATTCTTCAAATTTAGTTCTAAAAACTTTACCTGTGCTATCCACAATTCTATCTTCTTTACCGCCTTTCCAGCCGTAAAAATCTACGTCATTAATAACTTCTTTAATTGTTTTTTTAATAATAGGGTCATCTGGAATTCTGGGGTCATGTTTAAAAATAGGATATTTCAATAGAACTCCTTCCTCTGTTTCCTGCCATGCTTCTTCCGGTTTTCGATATGGATTTTTAGACTTTTTCATTTTAAACTTGATACTTACATTATTTTTCGAACAAATCTTTAATGTTAATATGCAGGTCTCTACATACTGAATTTAAAAGTTCTTGTGGTTCAGAGTATGGTTTGTAAATGACTTTATTTTGAATACTTTTCTTGAACTCTACAAGAGTTTTCCAATTATTTAAAGAGTCTTCAAATTTTGAATTATCAAAAGGAAGTGAAGGTGCTTCAGAATAAAAGTATGTCATACCAATAGGTGAGTTTATGTCACTCGAATCTAAAGCAAATAGTATTTCCTCAGCTGTACCTGATTGAGCGCGAACTTTACCATTACTAATGTTAATAGTTGGCGTTCCAAGTTTATGTTTAAAAACAGCCAGTACTATATCCATATTATGTATTATCTTATCGTTAATTACATTTTGAGCATATCCATTTTGAGAGCTTAAATCTTCCCAACCATGAATTTTTAAACGAAAACCACAAGAATCTTCAAGTTGGTCAGTTCTGAATTTGCGTTCCAATGTATTTAGTAAAATTTCACGTTCTTCAGAAGTATCTCCTGGTGATGCAATAGCTACATTAATTTCGCCTTGTTTTTTAGGTTGTCTTTTTTCAGGTACGGAATTGATTTCTAAATCAGAATTAGATAAAATATCTCTATTCCATTTAGAGTGATTAGATAATACATCTATTAGAGATTCTAAGTCGATTAGAATATTTTCTTGTTCTTCAGTAAGTTTTTGAGATTTTAGTCTTTTTAAACAATCTATACATAAATAAGCTTTTCGCATTCCAACATCAATACCTTTCTTTTTCCATAGAAAATCATAAATGCATCCGACATTTTCGTCATGTCTAAATTCGGATTCATTTATTTCCCTGAATAAATATGCTATTATGAAGTATAAAATTCCATTCGACTCTGGTAGTTCTGTTAAGTGTTTCCAATGAGCCATTGAAAAAGGGACAATATTACCAAAAGCTTTAAAATAGAAACTATCATCATAAGATAATGTTGTGAATATAAAGTTTTGATAACTATTTCTTTCCTCCTCTGATAGGCTTTCTCTAATGTCATTATGTGTGAAAGGGTGAGAAATACAATCTTCATCCCAAGTTAACTCCACATTACTTACTTTAAATGAAAGGAACTTTACGTATTTATCTAATAATTGTTGTAAATGATTTGAATCAACCTTAAGTGTACTATCAATTATAATATTTACTGTCATTTTCATTATTTGGTTAATTCTGAGTAACGTTTTATTAACACATTGATTATCAGTATGTTTTTATTCTACTCATTTTGGAGTCTAAGTTAGCAATTTGTTTTTGAAGTTCACGAACTTTTCTTTTTCTTTTTTGGTCAAGA
>Ga0316208_1001571_pt1 | contig 20963 bp, 14 predicted proteins | sample 3monopyrite_MG_FD_204944 | JGI IMG/M metagenome (GOLD analysis project Ga0316208, IMG submission 204944) | Microbial mat bacterial communities from mineral coupon in-situ incubated in ocean water Damariscotta River, Maine, United States -... | ecosystem: Environmental > Aquatic > Marine >...
CAATTTGCTATTACTGTTGTACTGCGTTCCTGTATTGTCCCACAGACCATAAACACTTCGCGGGAAATCACCGTTTCTAATCGCTCCGCGGTCTTGCTCTATCTGGGTAAGGTTCTCGTAATTACCTGCAGCATCTGGGTTCTGGTTGTAGAACTGTTGGGTGTACGCAGAGAGGTATGGGTTAATGTCGGAAGGCTCGAATGTCACCAAGGTATCTCTGTCGGGCCCCTGAATAAGACCTACAATAGTTCCCAAATCGGCATCTTCATACGTACCAAAAGCGTATGTTTTCTCCTTATATGTAGTGAATTTCCCTACATAACCATATCGGAACAAGTTATCTTTGTGATCTGCATCTTGCGTTTGTCGCTGAAAGCTAGAGTAATCTGCCTGTATGCTGTAGTAAGCGCTTCCTATTCCGGATTTTTTCTTACGATCACCTTCTGCTGGAGCCTTTGGTGTGAAACGTTGCGTAAACCTTCCATAAACCCTCCATGTCTTATTAATAATCTCTCCATTGTTTTCAAAGTTAAAAAGCGAACCAGCATAATCGTAGCCACGGTTATCGTTAAAATCTATGTTACCGCCAATCTTTAAGGTTACGTCTGCTGGTAAATAGAAATCGAGGTTACCCGAAGCCACAACACCTCTTCTTCTAACATTTTTGCGCTGCGCTGTCCACTCAAGATCGTTTTTGCGAATAAGTTCTGAACGAAGAACAGAAGAACCATCTGATGCCTGAGTGATTGGATTTTCTCGCAAATCCTGCAAAACATCATCCTTTACATAGTAAGAACCAATTGCGGATGGACGAGGATCCTGAACATAATTAACCTCTCCTGCAAGAAAATAACCTAAAATCGGCTTCTTGGCTTTTCCTGTAGGGTCAGACCTGTCTTTAATACTAAGAAGCGGTCCCGAAATGTTACCAGCCACTAGCTGGTATCCTTGAGGGTCGAATAAATAATCATTGTTGTTATTGTACTTAATACCTCCTGAGCTAACAACCTCAATTCCGCCATAAGTTTGCCGTGTTGCGCCTTTTGTTGTAATGGAGATAACACCACCTGTAACATCACCAAACTGAGCAGGAATACCTCCTGTTTGAACCGTTACTTGAGCAATTGCCGCCTGAGGTAAGTTGGAGCCACCTCTCACTTTCACACCATCTATGTATGTATCTGTAGAACCATTTCTACTTCCTCTAATGCTACCTGCACTACCATCCTCATTTTCCTGAACACCAGCAACAGTTGTAATCGCGGCATCAGCACCCCTGCTTGGCATTTTTGTAATGTTATCTCCCGAAATCGTCACATTATTGCCTCCATCCTTTTCAATTAAAGGTATTACGTAAGCAATAACCTTAACCTCATCCAACTTAACCCCTGCAGACATTTCAAACTTTACCTCAGAATTCTGCCCTCCCTTAATCACAACGCCCGTTCTTTCTTGCGCGGTAAAACCGACAACAGAAACCTTAATGGTATAATCACTACTCGGTTTTAGCGATTTGATTTTGTACTGCCCGTCAAAATCGGTGGTACTACCAGTTACCAACTGACCTGACTGAAGTATGGCCACATTGGCAAAAGGAATAGGTTCACCTTTATCATCGATAATGGTTCCGTAAACACCACCAGTACCAATTTGAGCCTGAGAAATGCCTACCGCACTTACTATGAGTACACTTAGAAGTAGAAGTTTTTTTATCATACTAAAATACTTTTCAATTATGCTCCGCAAAACCGCGGCTAAAATAGCAAAGATCGAACCTGCGTGTCAAAATTTGTTAAACAAATGTTAACAGGTGTTAATTTGAACTCAATTATAGGGTTTTTCGAGTATAGCATTGAGCACTACTGCCCGTCTTAAATCAAATCCGTTTGGAAGAATTGCATCAATCACGCTTTCATTCTCCCCATCGTCTTCGTCAACTTCCATTTTTCTTACTTGCCTTTCAACGCGATGACTTTTATTCTCGCTTTGCGACATCTCATAATCATTGGATAGATGAGAATGTGTCAAATCGGTGTTCAAGAATTTATCTTGGTTAGCGCTTGTTTGCGGCTCGTACCGTACGGGCTCGGGTTTTAGTTCTGGCCGACTCCCGCCTAATTGCTCCATTATCACATCTTCCAAAGATTTTGCTTCAGCAGGTTCGGTCTGTTGTTGCTTCTGTGCACGTTTCGGTCTCGAAGCCGTTGCTGGCTTTTGCTTCGCATTCTGCGATTTCCTGTACGTGTTCCAAGCAAACCACGCTATGGCTGCCACCACGTAAACTATATTTCCAAAATCTTCCATTTTATTCTTTTCTCTTTTTTGACGACCACTTTTTACCTCTTTGCTTCTTTTTAGACTTCTTCTTAGTCTGTTTCATTCGTTTCCTCGTTGCCTTATCCTGTATTTTCAGGTGTCGTTTCTTGCCTGCTTCTTGTGCTGCAACGGACTCTTTTTTTAAAACTTCTTGCTTTTTATCCGCAGCCTTTTGGGCTTTGGTTGCAGAACTCTGCGCAAACGCAACGTTTACAGATACTGATAAGAAGATGAATAGAATAAGTCGTTTTAGAAAAAACATAATCGTCAAAAATGCTGTTTAACCATTGTTTTGAATGTATCTGTACGGACACAATGCATCAGAAATTTCTATTGCATAGGAATTGTGCAAAATAAGTCATCGAATCTAAACAAGCTTTGCAACGGGCAATAAATCCCAATTCCATCTGTTACTAACCACTACTTTTGCCCAATGCAACCAAACCGCCTCATCATTCTTACTCTTTCCATTTTGGTGGTTGTTGGAAGCACATCATGTAACCGCAAAAATGGCAGTGGCATTCCTTACGTGCCGGTCAATTACCAATTGACGGTTTCAAATCCAGAATTTTCTCCATTGCTGGCCATTGGTGGATGGGTTTACATTGGAGGTGGTTCAAAAGGTATCATTGTATATAGAGCCTCACCCGAAGAATTCCGCGCTTATGACAGGCACTGCACCTATCTTGTTGAAGATGGCTGCCGGGTTTCTATGGACAACACAGATATTTTTGCTGTTGATAATTTATGCTGCAAATCCAAATTTTTGATTATTGATGGCGCCCCTACCGAAGGCCCAGCTGCTATTGGATTACAGCAATACAATACCTCTTTTGACGGTAACACGCTTCGTATAAATAACTAATGATAGTAGTTACCGGAGCCGCAGGGTTTATTGGAAGCTGTCTTTTGTCCGGACTAAAAAATGCCGGCTACGTTGATTTGGTTGCCGTTGACGATTTCAGCAATCCCATCAAGAACAAAAACCTTGACCAAAAAGAATTAACGGCCAGCGTTGACCGAAAGGACTTTTTTAAATGGATTGAAGACAATCACCGTTTCATTCAATTCATTTTTCACTTGGGTGCAAGAACAGACACCACCGAATTCAACCAGCAGATATTCCAAGAACTAAACATCGATTACTCAAAACGAGTATGGAACCTGTGTGCCGAATTCGGCCTTCCTTTGGTTTATGCTTCATCCGCTGCGACCTACGGTTTGGGAGAACTTGGATTTGAGGACAATCATTCCGTGATACAAAACCTCAAACCCTTAAACCCTTACGGAGAGTCGAAAAACGAATTCGACCAATGGGCCACCGACCAGGCTACCAAACCATTTTTTTGGTCGGGGTTGAAATTCTTCAACGTATATGGCCCAAACGAATATCATAAAGGAAGAATGGCGTCTGTAATCCTTCACGCATTTAACCAAATTACCAAGTCTGGTGAGATGAAACTCTTTCGTTCGCACAACCCGAACTACCAAGATGGCGAGCAACTCAGAGATTTCATTTACGTGAAGGACATTATCAGTACTTGCATCTTTCTAATGGAAACCCGAAAACATTCGGGCATCTACAATTTGGGAACAGGACAAGCCCGAACCTTTCTCGATTTAACCAAAGCCACATTTAAGGCGATGGGCAAAACCGAGAACATCAGTTTTGTAGATACTCCAGCAGATATCAGAGATAAATACCAGTATTTCACAGAAGCCAACATGACCAAATTACGGTCAATCGGATACAACAAGCCTTTCCACACATTAGAGGAAGGCGTTGCCGATTATGTTGGCAATTATCTGCTTTCTGGTAAATACTTCTAGAGAAGTTGTTTAAAGTCGGATTCGCTCGTTAAAAAATGTTTCTTTTCTCGTGGAACTTCGTTGTTTTCTCGAACCGTAGCTATGGCTATGCTTCTTAAAAACGCCTTATTCCCCAATAAAACAACTCATTTTCACTTTCACGAATCGACTTTACACAACTTCAGGCGAAGAAACGGGATTACAGTCTAGAAGTCAACCACAAAAAATCTTTGAAGTTGAGAATGAGTGATTTTTCGGTCAGTTATGGCGCAAAAACCGATAATAGCCTAAGCTACTTGAGGCTTTTCGCAACGAAAAGTGGCCGATAAAAAACCATTCGCAAACCAAACGGTTTTTTTGTGATTGGCTTCTAATTCTTCTTATCAGTATGTCAAAGAACGAGGTGTACGCTTTTTTAATGATTTGCGATTGACGATTTGAGATTTAGCAGCAAGCGACTATTTCTCACTCAACTTATCTCTTATCAACTTGTCAACTTTATCTCTTTATCAACTACTTCTTAATAATTCGTCTTACTTCTGCCTTATTTCCAAGATTAAGTCTCACGATATACATTCCTGTAGGAAGCTTTGAGAAGTCAAGTTTCTGTGTGCTAATTCCAGGAACAAACTCACCTGTATCAACCAGCTTACCAAGTGGGTTGTATATATCTACCGGAATAGCAGTCTTCACAGTAAACTCGAAATCAAATACCAAATCAGTATGAACCGGATTAGGTTTTACTGTAAAGACATTGTCTTCTTCTCCTTCTATCGGAAGGTCACCACCTCGGCTTCCATCACCCTCTCTTAATAGAGGCGATTGGAGATCTGCAGATTGCTCCAACCCTTGCTTAGTAAGCTGCGACTTATTGGCAAGATTCTGACCATAGATATTTCCTTTATCAATTAGAATCCACACAATTGCCATGATGATAATGGTGGAAACTCGTAGCAGACTCTTTACTGCTTTGCGATTCTTGTAAGTGTTGTAAATGTTTTTCATCATGCTATTATTTAAAGATTCAACTTCTGTTTTCTCTCAATCGCTGGGCTAAAGTTAAGTAGGGTGTTGTGGATGGTCAAACCACGTAACCAACCATTCTATACACCTCAAAACGACTGTAATCCCGTTTTTCATTTCTGTATCTTACTGATTATCAATCGAATAATTAGTGTTTAACGTCTATTAACAATTACGTTTCTAAGCGTTTTCAACAAATCATTCAATAATTACACATCTAACGTCTAAACTGGCTATCGACATTTGTTTAATTACATGTCTAACCAAGGGTTTTGTTGCGTTATCTTAAAAGTAACGAAATGAACCCGTTAATGAAAGCAGCTTTACATATCGTATTCAGCACAAACACCTTCATCAAGGAAAATGAGGCTGTTGATGGAATAAAAGTGATTTTTATCCATTTATTACTTCTCTAAGCGATTTATCAGATGCGAAACCGTTACTTTAAATTACATGTCTAAGACCTCTTCCGATAAAATATTTCAGTTGGTTAAGTCGCTGAGCAAGGCCGAGAAACGGTACTTCAAAGTTTACACGTCTAAACAGGCGGGAGACAGGAACAATCATCAGATTTTGTTTGATGCCGTGGACAAACAGGACGATTATGACGAAGCTGTACTTAAGAAAAACCTGAAAAACCCTGCGCTTGTTAAGTCGCTTCCCATTGCAAAAACACGGCTTTACGATGTAATTCTAAGAGCCCTAGATGCTTACCACTCTAACAGCTCAATTGACGCGCAATTGAAACGCACTTTACACTGCACTGAGATTCTATATAAGAAAGGTCTTTACGAGCAAAGTCAGAAGCTTTTAGACGGAGCAAAAAAACAGGCTTATAAATATGACAGGCATACGTCACTCCTCGAAATTTTTATGTGGGAGAAGTTGCTGATTGAAAAGGACAACTACGAAAACATTGGAGATGATGAGCTGGAAGCCATGATGCATGAGAACACGCGCATCACTAAAATGATTGAAGTGTACAATGATTTCTGGGGGATAAAGAGTCGTCTGTTTAATATCCTAAATAAGCGCGGAAAGGCCAGAACTGAAGAAGGTTTGACCAAGCTGAAATCTATTATTGATGACACGCTGCTTAATCGACAGGCGGAGCATATTTTCTATCAGTCTGAATACTTGTACAACCATATATATAGTGCGTACTATTTCGGGGTGGGCGATTATGCCAACTCGTTTAAATATTTGAAGGCAAACGTGGATCACATTGAAGCCAACTTGGATAAGTTTCAGGAGGAGCCGAATATCTATTTTTCGGTTCTGACCAATATCGTATATGTGGCAAGCCAGTTGAAGGATTTTAAAGCCGTGTTCTTCTACCTAAAGAAGCTGCGCGGATTGCCAGAAACAATGGAGATTAAAAACAATGAAGACCTAGAAATCAAGCTTTTCTCTAGTGCTAACAGCATTGAGCTAACCATCTATTTTCTTACGGGCGAATTTGAAAAGGGTCTGGAAATAATTCCTCAAATAGAGAATGGTCTTATGCTTTATGAAAACCAGCTGAATAGCGTACGAAAGGCCTTCTTCTATTTCAACATTGCCATTATTTATTTCGGTGCCAAGAAGTATAACGATGCACTAAAATGGACAAACCGCCTACTCAATGACATTGATATTTCGAAGAGCTTAGACATCTATTGCTTTGGGCAATTGCTGAACCTGCTCATTCATATAGAGCTGAACAACAAGAACCTCCTTCCCTATGCACTGCGCTCTACACAACGATATTTGAGTACGCGTAACCGTTATTTCAAGTTTGAGACTTCGTTTTTAGAGCTTATTAGCAAACTGCTAAAGTCGCCCGACAAGGTTTCCGAGAATGAGCAGTATGAAGTGTTTCTGGAGAAAATGCGCGAACTGAAAGGTGACCAACTAGAAAGCAGCGCTTTCGAATACTTCGACTTTATTTCTTGGGCAGAGGCCAAAACTTCGAACCGAGAATTTGGAGAAGTGGTTAGAGAAAAAGCCACTATGCCAAGCGCGTAGCAAGCTTGTTTATTCCAGAAATATTGAATTCTGTCTTAACTCCTGACTGGAATCTTCTTCTTTGCATAAACAGAATAATCCATATCTACTTTAAGGATATGGTCTGTCCACCAATGCGTAAGAAAATTGAGAACCTCACGTGGGTTTTCGGGTGAATCATCCAAATGAGAGAGAGTAAACTGTAGTACTTTGAGTGTGTAGCTACTGTGAACTTCTTGATGCTTTTCAACATCGGGATATTCGATGCCCTTCATATAACGTTCTTCCGATTTGAAATGAGCAATGGCGTAGTCGGACATCTCCGTGAGCAAACCCACCATTTCCTCTGGGTTCTTACCCCTGTTCACCATCCGCTCCAAGCGAAACAGAATATCTAGCAGTCGTTTATGTTGATCATCTATAATTGCATTGTTCACAGAATACTTATTACTCCAAATTCCTACCGACATAATTCTTGTTCAAATGGATGGTACAATACGCAAGCAGCTATTCTACTAGGCTCACCTGGCCAAAGTAAGAATTCATCCTACGCCAATCACGGCTAGCCGATGAAAAAATGAGGTAAGAAAAGTGGAATTCGATAGTTAAAGATTATCGCGCAACTCAACCAAGAATTTGCGAATATCTTTCAGGCGCTCCACGATTTCTTCGTTCTGAATGGTATCGCCTTTGTTCTCGCGGAGCTTCTTTTTGGCGCCTTCTAGCGTAAACCCTCGTTCTTTTACCAAATGATAAATTACCTTTAGGTTATCAAGGTCTTTCTGAGTAAAAAGACGATTACCCTTAGCATTTTTCTTTGGTTTAAGAATGTCAAACTCCTTTTCCCAAAAACGAATAAGCGAGTTATTCACCCCAAACATTTTCGCAACTTCTCCTATAGAGTAATAAAGCTTAGTGATAGAATCGTTCTTGAGGCTCGGCATAATCTAAAATTAATCGAACGACTGATTTGACTGAGATGACAGCTCGATGATTTTCTCGTACTCCTCAGGTGTAAGGTCATTAAAGAAGAAATTCATCGGATTTATCTTTTCTCCGTTCTTAATCACCTCATAATGGCAGTGTGGTGCGGTACTCGTACCAGTGCTACCCACATATCCAATTACATCGCCTCGTTTTACCTTCTCTCCTATCTTCACTTTAAACCGGCTCATGTGAGCATAAAGTGTTTGATAACCAAAGCCATGATTTATAACGATGTGATATCCGTAACCACCTTTTTTCATGGTCACTTTCTCAACCACACCGTTGCCCGTGGCATAAATTTCTGTGCCGCGTGGTGCAGAAAAATCAATTCCGGTATGAAAATGGCGCACCTTATATATAGGATGAATTCGGTAGTTAAATCCTGATGCAACTCTGCGCAGTTTCTTATTTGAAACAGGCTGAATGGCAGGAATACTTGCAAGCATCGCCTCTTTATTCTTAGCCAAAGCAATTACCTCATCAAAACTTCTTGATTGAACAACAAGTTGCTTGGTCAATTCATCCAGACGCTTGGTTGTGCTAACCACTATATCTGAATTCTCAAGCTGCTCTAATTGCTTGTAACGATTTACACCACCAAAACCGGCAGCCCTCACCGAACTTGGAATAGGCTCCGCTTCAAATATCACGCGATAGATATCATCATCCTTCTCTTGCAGTTCAGCCAGCACTTGGTCAACCCGTGCCATTCTTTTACCCAAGAGTTTATACTGAAGATTAAGAGCAGAAATTTCTCGCTTCAATTGCTTCTCTTTCGGGCTATCGAAAAATGTGGTAAACAGTACAATTACAATGACCGCAAATACAGAAGCCGCAGCCATATAGCCAAAAACCCTAAACAGAATCTGTTTAGCTCCGACCTCCACCTTTCGGTAGGTCAGGGTACGTTTATCAAACTGGAATTTGACCTTAGACATTCCTTGTCTATTCCTTAATTTTGCCGCCTTTCAAATTGAATAAGCTTCGCGAATTTAAGAAATTTGATTAACGGACTATTCTACAGCCAATTAGCCATCAGCATCTGACCCAAAGATTAAACCGAATATGACTAGCAAGGAAATCCGTCAAAAATTCCTCGATTTCTTCAACGAGAAACAGCATCGAATTGTGCCTTCGGCACCAATGGTTGTGAAGGATGACCCTACATTGATGTTCACCAATGCTGGCATGAACCAGTTCAAGGATATTTTTCTGGGCAACAGCACACCAAAAAATGTTCGTGTTGCAGACACGCAGAAGTGTCTGCGAGTTTCTGGCAAACACAACGATCTGGAGGAAGTTGGTGTTGACACCTATCACCACACCATGTTTGAGATGCTTGGCAACTGGAGTTTTGGCGATTACTTCAAAAAAGAAGCAATTGAATGGGCGTGGGAGCTTTTGGTTGATGTTTACGGCCTTGACCCCGAACGACTTTACGCAACGGTTTTTGAAGGAGACAATGCTGATAAATTGGATGCAGACACGGAGGCAGAAGACCTTTGGAAACAATTTCTTCCTGCTGATAGAATTCTGAGAGCAAATAAGAAAGATAATTTCTGGGAAATGGGAGATCAAGGTCCGTGCGGCCCATGTTCCGAAATTCATGTGGATTTGCGTTCTGATGAAGAGCGGAAAGCCACGTCAGGCAGCGAGCTGGTGAACAGAGACCATCCGCAGGTGGTGGAAATATGGAATCTGGTTTTCATTCAATTCAATCGAAAATCGAACGGTTCTCTGGAAAACCTTCCCGCCAAACATGTAGACACAGGAATGGGATTCGAACGGCTTTGCATGGCGTTGCAACACAAAACCTCCAATTACGATACGGATGTTTTCAGCCCATTAATCGCCAAAATATCTGAGCTAAGCGGAGTTAAATACACAGCTTCCGACAACCAGACTGACGTGGCCATTAGAGTAATATCCGACCATATTCGTGCAGTTTCATTCGCCATTTCTGATGGTCAAATTCCGAGCAATGCAGGTGCAGGATATGTAATCAAACGAATTCTAAGAAGAGCAATAAGATATGGTTACAGTTTCCTTGGTTTCAAAAAAGGATTCATGTACCAACTTGTGCCAACATTGGCAGAACAGATGGGCGATGCTTTTCCTGAATTAAAGAAGCAACAGAAACTGATTACTCGTGTGATTCAAGAAGAAGAAGCTTCATTTTTAAGAACACTTGACAAAGGAATTGACCGCTTCAAAAACTACGTAAACTCTCTTCACGGCAAGACCATTGATGGCGGCTTTGCGTTTGAGCTGTATGACACATTCGGTTTCCCCATTGATTTGACAGAACTAATGGCACGAGAAAAAGGCCTGCATGTAGATATTCAAGGATTTAATGAAGGTCTCCAACAGCAGAAAGAACGCTCCCGTGCTGCCACAGTTACCGAAAGTTCGGATTGGACTGTTCTCCGTCAGGATGATAGAGAGGAATTTGTAGGCTACGATCTCTTAGAAACCGATGTTTTCATCACACGTTATCGCAAGGTTTTGGCAAAGAGAGAAGCGTTCTATCAACTTGTCTTCAATATCACCCCGTTTTATGCCGAAAGTGGCGGACAAGTGGGCGACACAGGACACATTGATGCATCTGGAGAAAAAACATTCATTCTCGACACCAAAAAAGAAAACGACCTCATTATTCACTTGGTAGAGGAACTGCCTAGCGACCCCAAAGCGAATTTCAAAGCAACCGTCAACTCTGAAAAACGACAATCAACTGCTTTGAATCACTCAGCCACTCACCTACTTCATGCTGTGCTGCGCGATGTGTTGGGCGAGCATGTAGAGCAGAAAGGCTCATTGGTAAATCCAGAGCATTTACGTTTCGACTTCTCTCATTTCAGTAAAGTATCGGAAGAAGAACTGAATGAAATTGAAGCTAAAGTGAATTCACAAATTCGTGCAAACATCTCTTTGAACGAACAACGGAATGTGCCAATAAATGCAGCGAAAGAAATGGGTGCCACAGCCCTTTTTGGAGAGAAATACGGGGATCTAGTTCGAGTAATAACCTTTGATGAAGAATTCTCTGTAGAACTGTGTGGTGGAACACACACGAAAGCAACAGGCGATATTGGTCTTTTAAAAATTGTTTCTGAAGGCTCTGTTGCTGCAGGTATCCGAAGAATTGAAGCTGTAACTGGAACAATTGCTTTTGAAACGCTTAATTCAGCTTACGGACAGATTAGTGAGCTAAAGAACGTTCTCAAGACCAAAAATCCGGTAAAAAGTGTTCAGCAACTTCAAACACAGGTAAAAGAACTTCAGCAAAAAATTGAGGGATTCAATGCCAAAGCCGCCTCAGGGTTGAAAGGCGACCTTCTCGCAAAAGCCGTTGACAAAGGCGATTACAAGCTCATTGCCGAGAAAATTTCGCTAGACGATTCGACCGCCATCAAAAATCTTTGTTTCGACCTAAAAAAAGAAAGTGGTCTCGTTGCTCTTCTGGGCATTATTTCAAACGGTAAACCTGGTCTTCATTTGGTAATCAGCCAAGATCTTGTCGATTCAAAAGGCTGGAAAGCTGGCGAAATGATTCGTCCGCTTGCCGCACACATTAAAGGAGGTGGCGGTGGCCAACCTACTTATGCAAGTGCTGGCGGATCAGACGCTAATGGACTCAATTTGGCTCTAGAATCCTTTCTAGACTGAAAGTAAAATTTCAGAACATATTATAGTCTTATTTATGACAGAAATCAGAAAACTTGACTTATCTTAAATTTTGGCTTAGGTTGTTCTGACCCGAAACAAAATCCTGAACATCACAAAGAATAGTTATTTATGAAAAACTTACAACTGAATATTTTCATCTTCAGCGTATGTGTTATTGCATTTTATTTTCTACCCATCGGAAACTTATTTGCTCAAACAGATGGCGTTAGTATAGATTACTCTGGTAGCCCTGCAAGAGAGCCCAAAGCCATTTTTCAAACAAACTCAACCGAGCAAGGGGTAATTCTGCCTAGGATGCTGGCAACTGAACGAACAGCAATTGCTCCCCCGGCAAGTGCACAGGGCATGGTGGTTTATCAGACAGATGCACCGGAAGGTTATTATTATTGGGATGGCACGCAGTGGCTGCTCCTATCGGCTTCCACTGGAGGCGGATACATTGAAGACTTAGCAGTTAACAATGCTTTTGGAACTGGCCAGACTGCCAGTTATGACATTACAGGCAACGCAGAAATTGGCGGAACATTGGAGGTGAGTGGTAATGTTGGAATTGGAACCACCACCCCAGGATCAGTGCTTGATGTTGAGTCTCCTGGTTATGGAGTGCCTGAAACCAGCGGATTAACACAGACCTATGGCGGCATGAGGATATCACCTCCAAGTTCATCAGGGAATGTTGTTCTCGATTTGGGTACAGGTGGTGGAACTAACGGAGCATGGCTGCAAACAACACTTAGAACCAATCTGGCCAATACGTATCCGCTATCACTAAACCCTAACGGTGGCAATGTGGGTATCGGTGTGCTTGCGCCAGACGAAAAACTTCATGTGGAAGGCGAAGTACTTATTGACTTGTACCAGCAAGGCGATGAGTCTGGGATATTTTTCAGACAAGGATTTTCGGCCTCTAACAAATTCAATCTAGGACTACTTATTCATGATGATGGAGATGGCACTTCGGACGCTTTGGATATTGCCGCTTTCGATGGAATTTACCTTAATACTGGTTCCAATAATAGAAACCCTAGGCTGGTAGTAGATTCAAACGGGGCAATACACGTAGGGCCTAGAGCATCAAATAACGCAAATGCACGAGCAGTTTTGATAGAAAAAACGGCAACCGCAGGTGGCGAGGCATCAGGTAGAATTATGTTTACTGAACACAACTTAACAAGTGCCGCTGCCGATTTGTATGGATTTAGTATTCAGTATAGTGGCAATGGCGTTGGCTCCGTATTCCCAAGTGGAGCTACAACTCTTTTAGGCAATGCAGGATGGGGGTTTGTTGGACACGACAATAATCTTGATGGTTCGTTGATAATGAGTGGTTTTCGGAATTCGCCCAACGTACAGTTCTATGGAAGTATCGACCTCGCTAATGGTGGGGCAGTTAACGAGTTTTCTACAGATGGTACCATGGGAGGAAACAGTAACGCGGCTGTCCCTACCGAAGCGGCTGTTGTCACGTACGTGGGAAATCAAATTTCTGCTTCAGACGAATGGACTTTGAATGGTAATGATCTATATCCTAATAGCACTGCATATCAAGTTGGTATCGGCAATACGAATCCGGGCACTCTTCTAGATATTACTGGGGCTGCACAATACCAACTACATGTAACCAGAACGGGAAACGTTGGAGAAGTAGGTATAGAGTTTAATAGCTCAGATGCTGTTGCTCAAACAGGGTACTTAACTTTTAATCATGCTGACGCGGTTTCAAACACAAATGTTTCGAGCTTTCATTTTAACACAACTGAAGCGACAATGGGTGTGATTGTTGATGTTGAAGGTGGATTCTACGCAGGTACCGATTTGGCACTAGAATCAAACGGAAACTCGTACTTCAATGGTGGAAATGTAGGAATTGGCATTGCAGTCCCAACAGCCGAATTACATATTGAAAATACGGATGCCAAGCTCATTATAGAAGACGGTGCTGCAAACAATAGCTACATCGCATTAAATGCTGGCAATGCTGGAAGTCCTCAAATAGAGTTGACTGACAACTTCGGAGACATGTCTTGGGCAATAGGTGGAGATGATGCATTAAACTCCTTCAAAATAGCTGGTGTTGCTTCTGGTGCTATGCCAACTATAAACAATAATAATTCAGCCGAGGTTAAATTCACCATCGAGACTGGTGGAAATATTGGTATTGGAATAGTAGACCCAACAGCCCAATTACACACCACTGGTTCTGTGCGCTTTGCAGGAGTGCCTACTACGGCTACAAACACACAAATTTTAACTCGAGATGCTAATGGTAATCTGGCATACAGGGCTGCAGGAAGTTGGACATACGCAGGTGTTGGCGACAATCTTGGAAACCATACGGCCACTGCAACTCTTGTAATGGGTAATAGAGACATCACTGGGGTGAATTTGCTCCAAATCAATGACCCAGGAGAAGGTATTGACTTTGCTGGGGGTACTGCCGGAACCATAGTAATGGAGGTTACAGATGATGCCACTGATAACCAGCTTGCAATTACTGGCCCATCGAATCTGGAAGTAGGCATTGGAACAACAACGCCTGCTTATGAACTTGATGTTGTGGGAGATATACGAGCACGAACAAATATGTATGTAGGAACAGGCGGGGGTTATTTCTATAACGATGCTGGCTCGAGGGTACGTATAAACCAAGATTTTTACACAAACAATGCCAACACATATTTATATGGAAACAACACCTATTTAGGAAACAGTAATGGAGATGTAATCCGTCTTAGAGACAATCAATTTATTTGGACGGGTGGCGCAGGAGGCATAATTAATACAAATGGTAGAGTTGGTATTGGCACAGCAGCACCAGCTACGGACTTACATATATACAAGGGTGGGCTTGGCGCCAACACCGGAGTAACCGATATGCTTCGAATTGAAGTTAATCGTTCCGACCATGGGGCAACCCCTTCTGGTCCTAGCATCCTTTTCAAGGACCAAGACACGAATAATGGCACAAACGAAGCGCGTATAAAAATGTCTACGGTGAATGACACAGATTATGGTGATAATGACGAAGCAGCATCCAATCTGATATTTGCCACTACTAATGGAGGAACAGCTTCAGATAAAATGATTATCACTGGGCGAGGCAACATTGGTATTGGGTTGTTAAACCCATCCTATAAGCTCCATGTTAACGGAGCCATTCGCACGCTTGCGATTAACGAAACTTCGGATGTTAGAATGAAAAAAGATATTTCCAACCTGAGCAACTCGTTGGGAAAAGTGATGAAAATGCGTGGAGTTAGCTACAACTGGAGAACAGACGAATTTCCAGAAACAGATTTCGAAAACGGGCTTCAATACGGTATGATCGCTCAAGAACTTGAAAAAATAATTCCTGAACTTGTTGAAACGGATTCTGAAGGATGGAAATCAATTGAATATTCTCACTTAGTTCCCTTGCTTATTGAAGCAATTAAAGAACAACAAGCCATTATTAACCAGCAAAAAGCAACATTTAAAGCCGAATTAGGCGAAACCAACTCTCAATTAAAAAGCCTGTTCGAAAAATTTCAAGCGCTAGAACTAGACCTTGATAATTCAATTCTTAAAGCAACACTTTCTGAATAGCGGTCTTTTAACACTAAAGGTTACCTGTAAAACTTAATCGTTAATTTCATACAATGTCATCCCATCCTACATTCAGTTCTTTAACCGTGCTAAAAGGCTTTTTGGCCGTTTTATGCTTTTGGGCACTTAGCTTCGCCCCTTCGCTATCCGTAGCCCAGTGCACCAATACTGCTTTATATGGCAGCTACAACACCAATACATGTGGATACCAAACCCAAAGCTTGGGTAGCGGAGAATACATCCAATTTTATGTTTACCGATGCCGCACCTACGACTTCGAAATGACCAGCCATCCTGCTGGAACCTACCAAATGACTGGAAGGAATGGTGCTACACAGCTTTTTTACACCTCTGGAACCGGAGCAATGAGCCAGACTTGGACGGCTACGTACACAGGTTACGTTAACGTTCATGTCAACCTGAGTAATTGTCAGGGTTGGCACACAACCACTTCAGCTGTAATGCGATATAGAGATACCGGTACTATTGGAATTTGGAGAGGCGGAGTGAGCAACAATTGGGCAACAGCTACTAATTGGGATTGTAACGCTATTCCTACCACTACAACAGAAACGCTCATACCAGCACCATGCGTAAACAACCCTACAATTTTCACGGGCACTAACGCTGATGTGAGGTGCATCAAAATAGACGGTGCAAATGGGGCAGCTGTCACTGTGCAAGACGTAACGCAAAATATTCGTGCTCATGGCACTTCGCTTACTGGCCAATGTAATTGACCAACATTTTCTGGATATACCCCTACAATCCAACCATCATGAAATTATTGTACCCTTATAAATATCTCTTTAACCAAAACAGCTTAGTTGTTCTCGCTTTAGTAATATGTACGAGTAATGTTCTGGCACAGGACGGTGTTCTTATTGATTACGCTGGTTCTACCAGAGACAATTCTGCTGTGCTAGATGTTCGTTCTTCAACGCAGGGAGCAATGATTCCAAGAATGACCATGGTTCAAAGAGACCTCATCAATCTTCCAGCAACAAGTTTGCTCATTTACCAAACCGATAATACGCCAGGCTATTATTACAATAGCGGAACGGCCGCCTCGCCCAACTGGCAGCGATTGTTGAACGGAAATTCTGCACCCCCGACAGGAAGCGGAACGTTGAATTACCTTGCAAAATGGACTCCAAGCGGCACACAGTTGGGAAACAGCCAGCTGTTTGATGATGGAACGAATGTGGGGATAAGTGTTTCCCCATCATACAAATTGGATGTGAACGGAGTGGTGAATGCCGCAACAGGTTATCGACAGGGAGGAGCGGCTGCAGCAGCAGGCAGCTACCTGAGGGGCAATGGAAGTGAATTCGTCTCTTCGGCCATACAGATAGGAGACCTTCCCGGATCGGGACAAATAACGGTCAATGCCTCCGGTGTTGGCATAACGGTAAGCGGCAGTCCGGTTGCATTGGGCGGCACGGTCACCATCACTTCCAACGCCACGGCATCCAACACGGCCAGCACGCTTGTTTCTCGCGATGCTTCGGGCAATTTCAGCGCAGGGCTGATTACCGCAGACCTTGACGGGCAATGGAGAGCCAAGGACGACCGCATCATCGAACCAAATTCCATCACCTCCAGGTACGCCAAGTTCGGCTTCACCTCATACAATAACAACAATACCTACCCTTATGCCGATTACCTCCATCTGCGGTCTTATCAGGACGCCTCAGGAGGAAATGACAATCTGGTAATGTTTGCAAAAGACCAGATAGCCATGCGCGTATATCAGCAGGCGTGGAACAGCGCCACACCATACAGCAGCTATAAAACCGTGGCTTTCGTGGAAGACCTTTCCAGCTTTTCGGGACTTGCGAACCCAAGCGCTACCATTGGGCTAACGGCCATCAACGGCTCGGCCACCACGGCCATGCGCTCTGATGCCGCCCCGGCACTTTCTCAGGCCATTGTTCCTACCTGGACTGGAACGCACACTTTTAATAACGGCACCTACTCCGCCCTTTTCATGGGCGGCAATGTGGGTGTTGGTGATCTTGGGCCAGATGCTCCGCTCTCGATACAGGCGGCATCCACCTCTGATCAGGCATTGTTCCAATCTTGGAGATACCAGTCCAACAGCGACACCTATACCCTTAAACTCAAACAGACAGTTACTTCGGGCGTGGTACGCTACACCTTCGACATGATAAACAACAGTACTGCCTACAACGACTTCATGACATTTGATAGGGGCAATGTTGGTATTGGAGAAACAGTCCCTGATTTCCGTCTTCATGTTAAAGGAAAGAATGCCAATAGCGAGCAAATGACCCTCGGTGGAACAACCACCGGCAATTTTGCCCTCACCAGTCAGGATGGTGGAGATTATGGTTTATATGCAGGAGTTGGAAACACTGGTAACGCGTGGCTACAGGTAGGCAGGCATAATACTGCTACCGCTTATAATTTGATAATGCAAGCTAGTGGAGGTAATGTGGGAATTGGGACTATTTCCCCAGGATCCTACAAGCTGAATGTACAAGGTGGATCAGCTCAATCGCTAATTGCAAGTTCAAGCGATGCCCCCTTAGTTGTACAGGGAACAAATACTTGGAGCGGCATACGCTTTCAAGACTCAGGAAACAGCGATCATGTATGGTTTAACGGTGGCAATTCAACTTTCGCCATTGGTGGTGGTGGCAGCAACGTAAGCGGCAAGAAACTTCATGTTGATGGAGGTGCTACAATTAGTGCAAACTACGATGCTAGTACCGTACCAACTAATGGTTTGGCCGTAGAAGGCAGTACAGGAATAGGTATAAACGCGCCAACCGCCAAGCTACAGGTAGTAGGGGGTAGCCAAGTTGCAACGAGCATTCTTACTGATGGCTATACGGAGGATGTAAGCGGTATAGTTCAAGGAAATTATATTCCGTCTCATTCGTGGGATATCGGAACCGGAAGTGTTGGAGTTTTTGCTGAAAATGGTGGTGGTGAGAATGCCCGAGTATGGGGAGAGGGACCAAATGGTCATCGGGCCATGTTATGGCAAGCATTACCTAATGGAGGAGGAAATGCGGATGGAGGATGGAATACTACAACATTCGATATAGATCACACTAAGACCTATCGGTCGTCAGTCTGGATTAAGAAAACGGGTACAACGGCCGGAACAACTTATATTGGATGTCATGGTGGAGGGGGCAACACAATCACTCTTGCAGGAGCGACAAACACTAATCCGTATTTTTGGAGCGGTGACCTGCCAGTTATTGACAGATGGTATCTTTTGGTCGGGTACATTCACGGAAGTGGAGATGCATCAACCACTAGTTATGGTGGAATTTATGATGGGACAACTGGCGCTAAAGTTCTCAATATGACAGACTACAAACTCCCAACTACAGCCACACAGCAGCGACAAAGGACTTACTTGTATTATAATTCCAATTCCACCAACCGTCAGTATTGGTGGGATCCACGATTTGAGGAAGTAAATGGTAAAGAACCATCGATTCAAGCTATGCTTGGTGTCTCGCCTGGTTCCGTGCTTGATGATGATTGGACAATTTCTGGAAATAACGTGTATTCTGCAGTATCGGGCAATGTCGGTATCGGACTAACCAACCCAACATATAAACTGCACGTGAATGGTGCAATAAGAACTTTGGCCATTAACGAAACTTCGGATGTACGCATGAAGAAGGACATTTCGGACATCTCCAATTCCTTAGAGAAAATACTTGAAATGCGCGGGGTAACTTATAATTGGAGACAGGAAGAATTTCCTGAATCTGATTTTGAAAATGGACTTCAGTATGGCCTAATTGCACAGGAACTGGAAAAAATTGTTCCTGAGTTGGTAGAAACCGATAGCGAAGGATGGAAATCAATCGAGTACTCACACTTGGTTCCTTTGTTAATTGAAGCGATTAAGGAGCAACAAACGATAATCGACTCTCAGCGTTTACATATTGAAGAAAGCGATTCTCGCATAGATGAAGTTTCCAACCAAATGGTACAGTTGAAAGATGCCCTGAAATCTTTACAAATTGAGGTCAATACTGGAAATCTGAAAGCACAAGTTAACGACTAAATTTTTTAGAGCATTGCTGCTTCTGAACCAAAATTGAATGTAGAAATGTCTTCAAAGTATTATCTTAAATACTTTTTTGACCAAAGAACTTTATACAAACTAGGTTATATAAAGTCTAATATTTAATTTCACAAACTCCTTTAAGCTCTTCGTTAGGTTTGGCAAAGTGAGAGAACATTTTCCAAAAGGCCGCCTTACGCTCCGACAGTGTTCTCACATATCTGTTATGGGTTATTTTTTTCCTCATGTACCACCATGCTCTTTCTATGGGATTCAGTTCGGGCGAATACGGTGGCAAGTAAACCAGTTCCAGTTCAGGATGCTTTTGAAGCCAGCTTTTGAGAAGCTTTGCGTGATGATACCGTACGTTGTCCAGTACAAGGATGATCTTGGAATGCCCTCTGTATATGTAAAGGACCTTCTTCAAGTGCTTTTTAAGACTTCTGCAGTTCCCTTTCTTATGGAAGCTTACCGTGATCTGCCCTGTACCGTAATTATAACTTCCCATCCCGGTGCATCGTTCCCGTCCACGCTGCTTGCTCATTACGGCCGGCTGCTGTCCCTTTCTGCTCCACTTGTATCCCATGGTCGCTGTATTTGACAATGAGAACTCATCCTCAAATAGCAGAACAGTATCAGCAGTGCTCTCTAAGAGTTTTTTTTTAACGTCTCCTTGAACTCCTCTTGAGCCACAGGGTCTGCCTCAGGATAAAAACCCTTGGCCTTCTGATAGGTGAATCCCAGGCCTTTTATAATATTGTATATCTGCGCTTTTTTGTACTCCCGTCCAAAATTCTTCTTTATCCAATCAATAAGTATCGGACCGGTCCAGGATTCAGTATTATAACCGTATGCTGTCGGACTCTCCTTGCTGATAAGGTCGTGCAGAACGCTCAGCTGCTCTTTCGAGAGGCCCGCCTTGCGGCCACGGCCTTTTCTGTCCCGCAGACCTTCAAGGCCCTCAGCCTCAAATCGGTGTGCCCAGTTCAGGATCTGCTTAAAACTGGTATGGTACAGTTCCTCAAGCTTTCTGCTTGCCACTCCGAGGGACAATTGGTGTATCGCATACAGCTTTATTCCAATGCCATATCTTTCATCACTACTGATGAGTGCTTTTATATCATCAGGCTCATAACCTGTGATCTTCAGAACTGGTCTTCCCATATCTTTTTTTGGAAAGATACATATAATTTGTGTAATTATTTTTTATACTTTATATAACAACATAAGTCAATGCGACAACTTTCCCCCCAACAATGCTCTTTGCCTTGGATTGCCATTTTCAGTCTGCTTGTCGGTCTGTTTGTTTTTCCATCTGCTAATGCCCAAGATGGTGTTCTTATTGATTATGTTGGCTCTACCAGAGATAATTCTGCTGTGCTAGATGTTCGTTCTTCAACGCAGGGTTTTCTAGCTCCACGGGTTAGCATTGCCAATCTTACAACAGCCTTGCCTGTTACATCTCCTGCCAACGGGCTCTTGGTTTACAATACGAATGGCGCTACAG
>Ga0316208_1001572_pt1 | contig 20957 bp, 27 predicted proteins | sample 3monopyrite_MG_FD_204944 | JGI IMG/M metagenome (GOLD analysis project Ga0316208, IMG submission 204944) | Microbial mat bacterial communities from mineral coupon in-situ incubated in ocean water Damariscotta River, Maine, United States -... | ecosystem: Environmental > Aquatic > Marine >...
TATTCTGGTAAGTCATGATCGTACTTTTTTAGATAATGTTGTTACCAGTACGTTAGCGTTTGAAGGTGATGGTGTCATCAATGAGTATGTTGGTGGTTATGAAGACTGGTTAAGGCAATCAAAAAAATCAGCACTAAAAACTGAAGTTAAAAAAACACCAGCAAAAGATATTAAAAAAGAAAAAGTTAATACAAAACTCACTTATAAAGATCAGTTTGAACTTGATACGTTACCGCAAAAAATAGAAAAACTGGAAAGTGAGCAGGAAGCTATTCAAAAAGAAATTTCTGACGCTGATTTCTACAAACAGGAACAAACTGATATTGATAACGTTTTAATGCGTTTAAGTGAATTAGAAGAAGAACTCGAAGCAACGTATGAACGTTGGGAAGAATTAAGTGAATGAAACTGTTCGTCATAGCCGCGAAAGCGGGTATCTATTTTATTTAAACAACTGAACTTTGTATTCCCACATAAGCGGGAAGAACAAGCTGATTAAAAGTAAAAGTATTAATACAAATGAACATAACACAAACTATTGCCACCGAGCTTGGCGTTAAGCTCGCTCAGGTTGAAGCAACTATCACCTTATTAGATGAAGGTTCAACTGTTCCCTTTATTTCGCGTTATCGAAAGGAAGTTACCGGTAGTTTAGATGATAGTCAGTTACGAACGCTTGAAGAACGTTTGAATTATTTACGCGAATTAGAAGAACGTCGTACAACTGTTTTAAAAACGATTGATGAGCAAGGTAAGTTAAGCGCTGAATTAGAAAAATCTATTTTACTTGCTGATACTAAAACACGCCTGGAGGATCTTTACGCGCCGTATAAACCTAAACGGCGTACTAAAGCACAAATTGCACGTGAAGCAGGCATAGAACCCTTGCTTGATCATTTGCTGGAAGATTTTTCACTTTCGCCTGAAGAAGAAGCAAAAAAATATATTAATGAAGAGGCGGCATTTGCAGATAGTGAAACAGTGTTAGAAGGTGCGCGACAACTGTTTATGGAGCGAGCTGCTGAAGATGCGGATCTGGTGGGTGAGTTACGTGATACCAGTTGGGAAAAAGGTGAGCTTACTGCGACAGTCATTGCGGGTAAGGAAAAAGAAGGGACAAAATTTAAAGATTATTTTGAGTTTTCAGAAGCAATTCATAAAGTTCCATCACACCGTGCCTTAGCTTTATTTCGTGGTCGAAACGAAGGTATGTTACGCATTAAATTAACTATCCCAATGCAAGATGATATAGCTTCGCCATTAGATATGGGCTTATGCGACTGTATTATTGCTTCACATTTTGGCTTTGCACAAAAACAACGTCCGGCAGATAACTGGTTATTAGAAAGTGCGCGTTGGGCATGGCGAGTTAAAATTTCGATGCAGCTCGAATCAGAATTAAATTTACGTTTGCGAGAATCCGCTGAAGAAGAAGCCATTCGCGTTTTTGGTGAAAACATGCGTGATTTATTATTAGCTGCACCTGCCGGTGCTCGTTCGACATTAGGTTTGGATCCCGGATTACGCACCGGTGTAAAAGTTGTGGTGGTTGATGCAACAGGAAAGCTGGTTGATACAGCGGTTATTTATCCACATGCACCAAAAAATAAATGGGATGAGTCTATTGCGGTGTTAGCTGCATTAGCCAAAAAACATCAGGTTGAACTGGTTGCGATTGGTAATGGCACAGCATCTCGTGAAACCGACAAGTTAACTAATGAGTTAATGAAAAAACATCCTGAGTTAAAATTAACAAGTTTAGTCGTCAGTGAAGCGGGAGCATCAGTTTATTCCGCCTCTGAATTAGCTGCTAAGGAATTTCCTGATCTCGATGTCACTTTCCGTGGTTCTGTTTCTATTGCCCGGCGTTTACAAGATCCATTAGCCGAGTTAGTTAAAATTGACCCTAAAGCAATCGGTGTGGGCCAATATCAGCATGATGTTAATCAGCACCGTTTAGCGCGTAAGTTAGAAGCGGTAGTTGAAGATTGTGTTAACTCGGTCGGTGTTGAAGTGAATATGGCCTCAGCACCCTTATTAAAACGTGTTGCTGGTTTAAGCGACAGCATGGCAGAAAACATTGTTGCTTACCGTGAACAAAATGGTGCCTTCAAAAATCGTCAGGAAATTTTAAATGTTTCTCGTTTAGGCCCTAAAGTTTTTGAACAAGCGGCGGGCTTTTTGAAAATATCTGCTGGTGATAATCCGCTTGATGCTTCCTCTGTTCATCCCGAAGCTTATCCGGTGGTAAAAAGTATTTTAGAAAAAAATAAACGTGAAATGAATCAGGTGATTGGTGATCATTCATTTTTATCTTCACTTGCTGCAAATGATTATGCAATGGAAGGCTTTGGTGAACCCACCGTTCGTGACATTATTAAAGAACTCGAAAAGCCGGGACGTGATCCCCGACCCGAATTCAAAACGGCAAGTTTTAAAGAGGGTATTGAGAAAGTGTCCGATCTCAAAGAAGGGATGATTCTCGAAGGCGTGATCACTAACGTCACAAATTTTGGTGCCTTTGTCGATATTGGTGTGCATCAGGACGGGCTTGTTCATATTTCTGTTATTGCTGATCGTTTTGTTAAAGATCCACATGATGTGGTTAAAACCGGTGAAGTGGTCAAAGTTAAAGTGATGGATATTGACATCAAACGTAATCGCATTGCTTTATCGATGCGACTGAGCGAAGAAATAGCGCGTAAAGTTGTTCAACAAAACAGGGAAAAGCCGACTAAAAACGCTCAACCAAGCCAATCTAATCGAAAACAACAAAAGTCGGCAGCAGTGAGCGGTGGCAAGGGTAGCAAGGGTAGTATGAGTACCATGGCTCAAGCCTTTGCAAATTTGAAAAAATAAACGCTTTTCTTCCTTTCTGCCCTTTCATCTGTGAGGGGCAAAGTGGAAAATCCACGCTAGAAAAACATTATTTTTTGAAAGTGAAATTATGCTTGTAAAGTTCAATATATTCCATTATAAAGTATAGGGTTAATTAAAAACCCATGGTTAGACTGTGTCTAATTTAGAAGATTCATCTGCAGAGGACTAGCATGCCATCCACCACCGTTGTTGATCCATTATTCGAGTTACTGGATCCATTATTCGAGTTACTGTTTGAGAATAATCACACGCTTATTGCCCTGCTTGATCTCGAATCAAATTTTATTCGTGTTAGTCAGTCTTATGCTGAGGCAGACGGTAAGCAGCCAGATTTTTTCCCCGGTAAAAATCATTTTGATCTTTATCCAAACGAAGAAAATCAAAAAATATTTAATGATGTTGTTAAGCAAGGTAACCCTTATATTGCGAAAGCAAAAGCTTTTGAATACACAGAAACACCAGAAAAGGGTGTGACATACTGGGATTGGAGTATGACACCGGTAAAAGACAGCGATGGAAAAGCAACGGCTATATTATTACAGCTTATTGATGTGACATGGCAAATCACGGTAGAGCAAAAATTATACGATAAAGTAAAAAATGAATTGCATCATTATGATAAAGAACTGGAAACAATTATCGAAGCTAGAACAAATTCATTACAAGAAGCAGTAAAATTACTTGAGCATGAAAATAGTGAACGTGTTAAAACGGAAGCATTATTGTTAAAAGCAAAACAAGAAGCTGAAAATGCCAACGTAAGTAAATCACAGTTTTTGAGTCGCATGAGCCATGAATTACGCACACCAATGAATGCAATATTAGGTTTCTCTCAGCTTTTAAGTATAAATGGTTTAAATAAAAAACAGGACTCATACAATGATGAAATTCAGTTAGCAGGGAGTCATTTGCTATCAATGATTTCAGAAATTTTGGATTTATCCCGAATTGAAGAAGGTGATTTTTCTGTTGTATTAAATGATGTTTCATTGTCACGTCTGGTTGAAGAAAGCATTTCTTTAGTAAAGCATAAGTTAGATTTTAGAAATATAACGATACACAATTTAATTGAAAAGGATGATCTGCTAACACTGCATGTTGATGAAACCCGGTTAAAAGAAGTTTTAGTTAATTTATTAACGAATGCTGTTAAATATAATAATGACAACGGCTTAATCTCTATTGGCTATAAGGTGTTAGATAAACACCATGTTCGGGTTCACGTTTCAGATACCGGTAAGGGCTTGTCGGAAGAAGAACAAACTAAAATATTTGAACCATTCAATCGTTTAGGGGCTGAATACACTGATATAGAAGGTGTTGGCATTGGGATGACGATAGCGAAAAAATTAATGGAATTAATGGATGGTTCTATTAGTATCGAAAGTGAAAAAGAAAAAGGCACAACATTTTATCTTGATTGCCTGGTTGGGAAAGAAATCAAAAAGAGTTCTCATCTTTCAAGAGTCATTGAATTAGAGACTAAAGGTGTTGAATACAATATTTTATATATTGAGGATAATCATTCGAATCAAAAAATCATTAAAAATTTATTTGTCGCATATTCTGATTTTAATTTAACGGTCTGTTCATGTGCGGAAGACGGTTTAAAAAAGGTCGGAAATGATCATTTTGATTTAATTATTTTAGATATTAATTTACCCGGAATGGATGGTTATACCGCACTCATGAAATTAAGTGAAAATGCTAAAACCCGGGATATTCCCGTTGTTGCATTAAGTGCTTCGGCAAGTGCCAGTCATATTAAAAAGGGTCTGCAAGCCGGTTTTAAACACTATGTGACTAAACCCTTTTTGTTACCAGAATTTATGTCGATAATTAATAACGAATTAAACAATTCCAGGGACTGATGATATTTCAGATGTTCGGCTGATTTTGAGATAATTTTAGTTCTGGCAAGGCATGTTTTACGTATCAATGCACTCCATTGAAAGTAAAATATAACGCAGGCAGAGTTAAAATTAGCCAAAATAAGACAATAGATGAAAGATCAACAGGCCCTAATAAGCATTAATTATATTATTTAACGTTATACTTGTGTCATGGATATTACTGACACACATTGCCACCTTGATGTTGCCGAATTTGATCTTGATCGAGACCGAATTTTAAAACGTTGTCGCGATAAAGGCATATCAAAAATCATTGTCCCCGCCATTGAAGCTAAAACCTGGAATAAGGTTTTGGATTTGTGTCATGCTGAAAATGGGCTCTATCCTGCATTAGGTTTACACCCTGTTTTTATTCAGCAGCATCAGTCAGATGATTTAGCTAAACTTGAGCAATTATTAGAATCCGCTAAACCTGTGGCAATAGGTGAAATAGGGCTGGATTTTTTTATTAAAGAACTCGATCAACAACAACAACTTGATTTGTTTAAATCACAATTACTCATTGCAAAAAAATATAATCTTCCCGTCATATTACATGTTCGAAAAGCACATGATCAGGTTTTGCAATTATTAAAAAAAATTAAAGTGAAGGGTGGGTTTTGTCATGCTTTTAACGGCAGCAACCAACAGGCTGAACACTATATTGAACTGGGATTTAAGTTAGGTTTTGGTGGCACATTAACCTATAAAAATTCAACTAAAATTCACCAATTAGCAAAATCACTACCACTGGATGCCATCGTTTTAGAAACCGATGCACCTGATATGGTGGTAGAATCACACCGCGGTCAGCGAAATAGTCCAGAGTATATTTTGGAATGTTTAACGGCGCTGGCTAACATTCGTAATGAAGATATAAATTTGATTGCAAAGCAAACCACACAAAATGCAAATGATATAATTAATTTCTCAAACTATGACTGAAAATACGAATGAAGATGCCTTTGCCGGAATAGAACGTCTCTATGGCAAAGAGGCCTATGCATTAATAAAAAAAATGCACGTCTGTGTTGTTGGGATTGGTGGCGTTGGCTCGTGGGTTGTTGAAGCCCTGGCACGTTCAGCGGTTGCAAAAATCACCCTGATTGATTTTGATACGATTGCCACATCAAATATGAACCGACAGATTCACACCTTATCTAACACCATAGATAAAAAAAAATGCACCGCGATGCAGGAGCGGGTTCAGCAAATTAATCCACGCTGTGACGTTACTATTATTGATGATTTTATTACGTTAGAAAATATGGCTGAATTTTTATTACGTGATTATGATTATGTGGTTGATGCGATTGATAGCATTAAATTCAAAGCCGGTCTTATTTACTTTTGTAAAAGAAATAAAATCCCCGTTATTACAACGGGTGGTGCAGGTGGTTTAACCGACCCTTCTGTGATTAAGGTGGCTGATCTCTCTAAAACCTATAATGATGCGCTCGCGGCTAAAGTGCGTTCAACATTACGAGATCAATATAATTTTACCCGTAACCCTAAAAGAAGTTTTAGAATTGATTGTGTTTTTTCTGCTCAGCAACAACTTTACCCAAAAGAAGATGGCTCGGTAAGCCATGAAAAACCGGGTATTCATGGTGTCTCGCTGGATTGCCGGTTTGGTTATGGTGCGGCCTCATACGTTACCGGAACCTTTGGTTTTATTGCTGTTGCTCACATTATTCAGAAACATTTATCGAAGTACCTTAAGTCAGATTACGCCCCTTTTTAAGTTTATTCGCTTGTACAAACGGTTATTCATAGGTATTTTACCTTACTAAGATACGCGGTTATTCATAATAAAAATATTAAAAAAATCGCGACTGCAAAAGTAAAGGGGAAAGTCCATGTTTCCGGTCGACAAAAATTCACAAACGCAAGAACTCCCCTTTGTGGCGCCCTGCATTAAACTGGATAAAAAAGCCCCTTTACGCTGGTTAAAACTGGCCTGGCAAGATATTAAAATAGCGCCTAAACAAAGCTTAATCTATGGTTCTATTATTGTTGTGTTGAGTTATATTGTGAGCTTAACGGTTTGGCTATATGGCGGTCTGGGATTATTAGCGAGCTTGTTATCGGGCTTTGTGTTTCTCGGGCCGGTTTTAGCGATTGGTTTGTATTCCATTAGTTGTCAAATACAGGCAGGAATGAAGCCACAACTTGGCTACTGTTTACGGGAAGGTAAACGTCATTTAAGTAATGAGCTGGTGTTTGCTGTTATCTTGACCGTGGTATTTTTGGTGTGGGCGCGAGCTGTCTCAATGATACATATATTTTATCCTTCGAACTCTAATGCAGACTGGACTCAATTTGCAATTTTTTTAACGGTAGGCACATTAGTTGGATCTATTTTTTCAGCCATAATTTTTTGTTTTAGTGCTTTCTCGTTGCCGATGATCATGGATCGAAAAGTCGATGTGATTACCGCGGTGGTAACGAGCATCAATGCCGTACTGCGAAATAGAATGGTGTTATATCTCTGGGCATGCATTATTGTCTTGATCGTTGCAATTGGTTTTGCAACCGTATTTATTGGTTTTATTGTTTTAATGCCATTAGTCGGGCATGCAACATGGCATGCGTATCAGGAAACCATTAATTCAGACGCATGGCCGAAACATGAAAATATTAACGAAACTCAATAGCTTAGTGTAAACTAGGCGGTATGCCAGAACAGAAGCATTCCATTCAACCTATTTCTCGCTCTCAACAGGAGCAGGTGATAAAAGAAACGCAATATTATATTAATAGTGCATCTGATTATTACCAGCAATCTTTTAAAGATATCCCGGTACTATTTGATTTAAGCGGTAAAGCTGCCGGTATGTACCGCGTAAAAGCCGGCCAGCGTGTCATTCGATATAATCCTTATGTATTTTCAAAATATTTTGATGATAATTTTAAAGAAACCGTTCCTCATGAAGTGGCTCATTATGTCACGGATGTTTTGTTTGGATTAAAAAAAATCCGACCGCATGGCAATGAGTGGAAATCCGTTATGGCTGTTTTTGGTGTTGCGGCAAACCGTACCGCCAATTATGATTTAAGTGGTTTGCCGGTGCGAAATTATCAAAAATTTATTTATTCGTGTGGCTGTCAGAATTTTGAATTAACCAGCAGACGGCATAATAAAATTTTGCGTGGTTCAGGCCATTATTTATGTCGGGATTGCGGTAGTCAATTATCGTTTGTAAAAAATCAGGTTAATGCAGGTTAATTGTATGCGTGGTTTTGTTCCTCCAGATCCCTATACCAAAGTCTCTGAAGAACAGTATGCGGTTGTTTATGTACCAAAGCGGAGCCGCAATCGTTTTGCTATAGGATGCGTAGAAATCGTAGAGTCTAAAGAACAGGCTGTTGAACAAGCCAATGCAGGTAAGAAATTATTTCCTGCTCGTGTACTTGGGCCATCTAAGTCATCAGAAGGGCAATATATTTATTATTTGGTTGAATGGTTAGACTAATGCAGGATAATTTTTGGGAAACAAAACAGCTGTCTGAAATGACCGCAAAGGAATGGGAATCATTATGTGATGGTTGCGGACGTTGCTGCCTGAATAAATTAGAAGATGAAGATAGCGGTGAAATTTATTTCACTAATGTCACTTGTAAATTATTGGACACAGAAAAATGCTGTTGCACTGATTATGATAATCGCAAAGTCAGCATGCCGGACTGTATGATTTTAAGTGTAGAGAATAAAGAGGCATTAGAAGTGATGCCTTCAACCTGTGCTTATCGTTTATTACAACTAGGTGAACCTTTACCTGAATGGCATCCGTTAATTACCGGCAACAAAGAAAGTGTTATTGAAGCCGGTATTTCTATTTCAGGAAAAGTCGTTTCAGAAGAACATATACATTACACGCAACTGCCTGAACATTTAATCAACTGGGTAACAACAAAATAGTTTAATAGGAATAAAATTATGAATGACGCATCACTTCAAACTGATGAAGAACTCCGTGCACACTTACATGGTGAAACCAGTAAATTACCCTGGGCTGAACTGGAAAAACATTTTGCCCGTGGTGTTTTATTTAAAGTTGAAAAAGGTCTGGATATTTTAGACGTTGCCATTGTCATGGCTCGCGATGATAAAGATAATTTGAAAAAATGGCTTGATGATGGAAAAATTGCCAGCGTAGAAATAGATGATGCAAAAATGTGGCATGAAACATCTGCAAATTTATGGACAGTGGTGGTTGCACCTTTTATTCTTGTACAGGAAATAGTACAAAAGCTGGATTCTTAAATGATAACGTTTGATCCTCGATTATTAAATGATTGTGAAGTACTTGGAAAGTTTGAATTATGTCATGTTTTGTTAATGCGTGATGCGAACTATCCATGGTGTATTCTGGTGCCTGACAGAGACAATATGACCGAAGTGTTTGAGCTTTCAGAAGAAGATCAAAAACAGTTGAATCTGGAATCAAATACATTGTTAAAATATCTTAAGAATGAATTTAAAGCCGATAAAATGAATGTGGCTGCATTAGGGAATGTGGTCTCTCAATTACACGTTCATCATATTGTCCGTTATAACAAGGATATTGCATGGCCGGCACCTGTGTGGGGTGCCTTTCCTGCAAAAAGTTATAGCAATAAAGAATTAAATAATTTAATTTCTAAATTGTGTGAGGGCCTGGCTAAGCTGGGATTAGGATTTCAACCCAGGTGACAAAAAGCATTAAGTCAGACTGGTTTGTCTATATATTAGAATGTAATGACAATACACTATATACCGGCATTACTAATAATCTGGAAAAACGGATTGAGCAACACAATCATGGACAGGAAGCTGCAAAATATACCCGGGTGCGTCGTCCGGTTAAATGTGTTTATCACGAACCACAGGCAAACAGAAGTAAAGCAACAAAACGTGAGATGGAAATTAAAAAATTGAGTCGCATCAAAAAGTTGCAGTTGATAAAGGGCATATAATTTTTATCTGCTGTCTTAATTCTTATCATGAGCTTAACGAAGCCAGGTAAAATTTATTATGACTGAGTCTGTTATGCAAAAAATAAAAACGGATAAGCTAATCGTTTTAGCGGCATTATTTGTTATTCTGGCATTGTCTTTATTTTTGCAAAATGAGTTTAGTCTTAAGCAGGCTTTGTTATTTCTCATTGGTATTGGCCTTGGCTTGTCACTCATGCACGCTATGTTTGGTTTTACCGGCGGCTGGCGAACCTTTATCCGCGCGCGACATAGCGTAGGCGTGCGTGCACAAATTCTGTTACTTGCTTTTTCATCCTTTTTATTTTTTCCTATTGTCGGTGAAGCCTTTCCGGAGTTGACTGCACATGCTGCATTAGGCCAGGTAGGAACCTCCGTTATTGTCGGCGCCTTTTTATTTGGAATAGGTATGCAGCTCGGTGGTGGTTGCGGTTCGGGTACTTTATATACAGTCGGGCAAGGGCAGACCGATATGCTGATTACCATCAGCTTTTTTATAGTCGGTGCGCTGATAGGTTCTTATCATTTACCCTGGTGGTTAACGTTACCAAATATTGGCAAGGTCTCATTAATTTCTGAGCTTGGCTGGTTGCCTGCGTTATTGTTACAACTTGCCGTGTTAGTGTTGTTATACCGTTTTGTTTCATCCCGGGAGATAAAACGCCATAACGCATTACAGGATTTCTCGACCAGGATAAAACATGAAAATTTTCTGGAGCAATTAATCTATGGTCCATGGCCCATCTGGTGGGGAGTGATTGCTTTAACTTTATTTGGTTTAGCGACATTGCTTATGGCAGGTTATCCATGGTCAATTACATTTGCTTTTGGATTATGGGGGGCAAAAATCTGGTCAGCACTGGGTGGTGATGTTGCAAGCTGGGCTTACTGGTCTGGTGGCTACCCTGCTAAGGCGCTTAATCAAAGTGTGCTGGCAGATATAACGTCTATTATGAACTTTGGCATTATCATTGGTGCCATGCTGGCAGCAGCATTAGCCGGCAAGTTTGCACCGGAAGGTAAAATTAACCCTAAACGTATTTTAACCGCAGTGATCGGTGGCTTGTTACTGGGTTATGGATCACGATTAGCCTTTGGTTGTAACATTGGTGCAATGTTGGGTGGTATTGCATCGGGCAGTTTACATGGCTGGTTATGGCTGGTTGCTGCATTTAGTGGCGGTATCGTGGGTGTGAAGATTCGCGTCTGGATGAGGTTTGACAAACCTTACGGTAAAGCATCATGAAAAAAACTAATCGATTAATTGTTGGTTCTGCATTTTCTCTGGCAGCCCTTGCTGTTGCGATTGATCATACACAACATCGTTTACCCGAACCGGTTGCTGTAACACAGGAACAAACGGCAAGTGATGATACTGATGAAAGTCCCTGCGGCTTAACATCTGAATCTCCCTGTTCACTTGATGATGAAAGTAGTTCACCATGCTCACCATGTTCACTGGATTCCGGTTCTGATGATGAATCGGAAAGTTCGCCCTGTGGTTTAGGTGGCTAGTAGCGAATATCAACTTGTCGGTGCAGCAGAGTCACTTGCAACCTGCCTGTTAGAAATGGCAGCTGCCGAAACGAATCCTGTTTTGCAGGTTATTAATCCTGAATTACCATTACAGGAAAATAAAAAATACCCGGCAAATTTATTGCCGTTTAATCAAACTGGCTGGAAAGCCTATTATCATTGTCATCCTGCTCATCGGGCGGGTAATCACCGCTTCAAAGGTGAGCATGGCCACTTTCATCTATTTGTACAAACACATAATAAGCCCGAAACATGGAGCCATTTGGCTGCATTAGCGATGGATCCCATGGGACAGCCACTGGGCTGGTTTACGGTAAATCACTGGGTGACGGGTGAAGCATGGGAACCCGCAGAAAATCTGATAACGTTTATAAAATCGATCCCCTACAATAAACAAACCGGTCTGGTTGAAAGGTGGCTGTTATCAATACTGGCTTTAAGCCATGATAAGGTTAAAAATATTTTGCTTGAGAGAGACGAAATATTAAAACAGCAGCAATTAAAAACTAAAATAGAGGATGTAAAACAGGATAGAGGAATTTATTTGTTATCTGAAATTTCTGTCGATTTAATGACTTTACTAAATATAAGTCAGAATAATAGCTGAACTATAGCAACAGAAAAGTATATGAGAAGGACTATACTTAACGAATTAGTTAATTCTCACCATAAATAAAAGGGGAGTAAAAATGAAAACATTAAAAATATTGTTAATTTCTGCCATAGGACTAATTGGGGCAAATATGGCTTTTGCTGCAAGCGTTCCCGGGCCACTGGTTGAAACAGACTGGTTAGCAAAAAATCAAAATAACGTTGTGATTCTGGAAATTCGTAAAGACATAAAAAGTTTTACGAAAAAACCGGTATTTAAAAAAGATAAAAAAAACAGCAAATCAAAACTGAAAAAAGTTGCGGGGCATATACCTGGCTCAATTTTAGTGAACTACAAGAAACTCCGTACAACAAAAACAATCGACGGCCGTAAAGTTCAAAAAATGATGGTGAGCAAACGTGCTTTTGAAAAAGTCATGCAGGAAGCAGGTGTAAATAAAGACAGTGCAGTCGTTATTGTGTCTAAAGGGGTAGGTAATGGTGACGTTACAATGGCAACCCGTTTTTACTGGCAAATGAAATATTATGGTTTTGATAACATGGCTATTTTAAATGGCGGTATGGCGCAATGGATTATCGATAAACGCGCGGTTAGCAGTAAAGCATCTAAAGCAAAAAAAGGGAACTGGCTTGCAACAGCAGAACGAAATGAGATTCTGGCAACCAGCAAAGATGTTGAAGCGGCAATAAAAGCGAAAACACAATTAGTGGATACCCGGGCAATCAGTTTGTATTTAGGTACCTGGCGTAAAAAATCCTATGTGTTTGCTAATGGCCATATTCCGGGTGCAAAACCCTATCCAAATGAACTATTAACAACAACAATGCCGGCTAAATTTTTAAAAATTTCAGATTCAAAATCATTGTTTAATCAATTGGGTATTAATCCGAATAATAAATCAGTAACCTATTGTAATAGCGGACATCTGGCAACCGGTAGCTGGTTTGTGCTGAGTGAATTAATGGGAAATAAAAATGTGAAAATGTACGATGGTTCAATGCATCAATGGACACTGGAAAAACGGCCTGTTACTAAATTAAAAATGGAATAAATTTTTTACACAAATAACTCAAACGGGGCTTAATAGAATATAAGCCCCGTTTTTATTTGTTACGAGTATCCATAATATGAAAAAAATATTAATTTTTGGAAATTCAGGTGCAGGTAAATCCACGCTTGCAAAAAAATTAAAGTTTAAATTTGAGCTGCAGCATTTAGATTTAGATATTTTAGCCTGGCTCGATACTCAACCGCCATCCCGCAGACCTTTAAATGAAAGCTATAATGATATTGATGAGTTTTTATCTGAAAATAATAGCTGGGTTATAGAGGGTGGATATGCGGACCTGTTAGATTATGTCACCAATCAGGCAAATGACATTATTTTTTTAAATCCGGGGACAGAAGTATGCATCGAACACTGTAGAAACAGACCCTGGGAGCCACATAAATATACTTCAAAAGATGAGCAAGACAAAAATCTTAATATGTTAATTGGTTGGGTTAAGGATTATGAAAAACGTGATGACGCGTTTTCTTTAAAAGCGCACAAATCTTTGTTTAATTCATTTTCAGGAAAGAAAATAGAAATCAGCGATGAAGAAAATATATTTTAGCTATGTTGTATGTTTCTTCCATGTAGGATGATGCTTAATTAACTTCAATGCAGTCTGTAACAACGTTTTACCCGGTTCTGTAATATGCCAGGTCGAAGCCCCGGATGGATGGGGTAACGGAATCAGATCAACCGTTCGCTCATTTAAGGTTATTTGATGTACTTGTCCAATCACCTCAGTGAGCCGTTTCACTTCAAGAAACTGGCTAATGGCGAGTTTGCCAACAGGTATAATAAGTTCTGGTTGTAATAATTTATATTCACTTTCCAGCCAGTGAGAACAGGTTTTTATTTCAGTCAGGTTAGGCACTCTGTCTCCACCACGTGGCTTTTTACCAGGGAAACACCGGCAAACAGCGGCCATATAGATTAAGTTGCGAAATTGTTCCTCATCAACACCAAGCTGATTAAACCATTTAAAAAGTGTTTTACCCGCGGTCCATGCAAAGGGTTTAGGAATCAGGATTTCCTTGTCACCGGGCGCCTGTCCAATCAGCATGATGGGTGAAACAATTGGGTTACACGCAACAGGTGGGCCAAACATTTCCGGGCATTGAGTACACTTCTTTAACAAAGTCTGGTGATGCTGTATTTTTGTTGGTTTAATAGTCATTTAATTTGAATGTAGTTATTAAGGTGTATCAATGAAGTATACTTTAAGCCATTAAGCAGCGTCATTCTGGCATAATTTTAACCGGAACCTAAATAGCCGTCATTCCAGCATGATCTTAACCGGAACCTATATAGCCGTCATTCCGGTATGATTTTAGCCGGAACCTATATAGCTGCCATTCGGGCATAATTTTAACCGGAACCTAATTAGCCGTCATTCCGGCATGATCTTAGCCGGAATCCAGAGTGTATAATAAACATACTCATTTAATTTAAAAATTATCGATATTTCATAATAGTTATGCAAAAAAAACACGATCAAAATTTCGATGACTTGTCTTCACTTTTTCGAAAGAATATATATAACACAGCAAAAGGCCAGATAAGGTTAAACATCTTATGGCGAGATTTGCTTGAGCAAATTCCTGAGATTGAAAGCGGCGGCTTATCTATTTTAGATGCTGGTGCCGGACAGGGAAACTTTGCCTTACGCTTAGCACAAAAAGGTCATCACCTTACCCTTTGTGATTTATCTGCAAAAATGTTGCAGGATGCACAAAGCCTGTTTGCCGAACATCATGTTGAAAAGAATGTTCAATTTATTCATACACCGGTGCAGGAATTATCACAACATATTGAAACACAATATGACGTCGTATTATTTCATGCTGTACTAGAATGGCTGGCTGAACCGGAAGAAACTTTAAAACAATTGTTCGCCTTTATTAAGCCGGGTGGATATTTATCTTTAATGTTTTACAGCCGTACCGGTTTGATATATCAAAATCTTACTCATGGTAATTTTGATTATGTTCTAAACAACACGCTATATGGCGACGGCAAAAGCTTAACCCCCACAAACCCGCAAAATCCGGAAGATGTTTACCAATGGCTGGATAATTTAGAATTGAAGATAAAAGTAAAAAGTGGTGTTCGTGTATTTTACGATGGCATCAGCAGAGAAAGACGTAAACAGATCAATAAAGAAGAGTTGTTTGAGTTAGAAAAACAATACTCACGCATTGAACCTTATTGCTCACTAGCAAGGTATGTACATGTGTTGTGCCAAAAACAGGTATGAGTGATTATATAGTCTCTTTTTTGATAAGTTGTTGATTTATAGAAAAAATTAGTGCATTTTGTGATTATATATAAAATACAGATTCTGCCTAATTCCTGAAAATTGCAGATTCTGTCTAAATAACTGTAGGTGCAAATAATGGATACCGATAAGATATTGAAGGCGATAAAATTCTTTTTTGGTGATAATCCAATCGTGATTATTGGGGCTGCGACTGGTGGAATCGGAATAGTTAATGTCTTAGATTCAGCAATAGCTACTTATTTAGGCATCCAATGGGCCTTCGTTCCAGAAGAATTGCGTCCGTTGTTCATATTACTACGTGACTTGTGGCAGTGGTTAATAGGACCACTATTGGTATACCTACCATTTGTTTTACCTGAACCCGCAAAAAATTATTTACTAATGGGTGCTATTACGGCAGGCATGCGTATCAGATCGAGCTTTGTGATATTAAATGCGTTAAATGATGATTCAATTGACTCTTACACGCAAAAAACAGTCATCTCAAGTTGCCCGTTAGTTTTACGTAAAAAACAGTACATTAAATTCTACTTGGCATTCTTACCCATAAGGCTATCTTATGCATTTTTTATGTGGCCAATTAAAATATTCGGTGCCGCTTGGCGGTATGGTCATGATGAGTGGCGAACGGGGTTCGTTACAGATAATGCTATTGATGCAAGACAAAAACAATACACAACCTTCTTCAATTCAATATTTTGGGCGCTATTTATAATATTTATTTTTATAGTGTTAGGCGTTGCATGGTAAATCAAGCACCTAACAATTCGCTCGTTCGGATGCAAGCTACGCTGCGCTTCGTTTGCACCGCACAGCTTGGTCGTTAGAGCCACAAAAAATGAAACCAGAATTCGTAAATAAATTTTCTCTTGAGTGGGTTGAAGCATGGAACGAACATGACCTAGATAAAATCATGACTCACTATGCCGACGATTTCGAAATGAGTTCACCTGTTATTAAAAAAATAATGAATATCGAAAGTGGAATTATTAAAGGCAAAAAAGAAGTAAGAGCATATTGGGAGAAAGCACTTAAAATGAACCCCAATCTTCATTTTGAAATAATAAAAGCATTTACTGGTGCTAATAGCGTAGTAATCCATTATAAAGGACACAGAGGCTTATCAGCAGAAACATTCTTTTTTAACAGTGAAGGTAAAGTAAAAAGTGCTCATGCTCACTATGAGTAAAAAGCACTCTATAAGGCAATCAACTTCGCGTGTTCCACACGCCGGATGTCCTGCGGATGAACAACTTAGTTATCGTTATCAGCAAACCGATAAAAATAATAATATCAAAGTCTTTTTTGAAGGACGGCTACTGCAATGCCGCAACTGCACACTTAAAACACAGTGTATGACGAACCCAAATGCTGCCAATCATCGAAAAGGCAACGGAAGACAAGTCTCTTTTATTCTTAAAAAACAACACAAACAAAATCATACCGACTGGATGAAGCACCGTGTTGACAGTGATAAAGGAAAACAAATATATTCGCATCGAATGTCGGTGGTGGAACCTGTCTTTGGCAACATTGGGACAAACAAAAAACTCAATCGATTTAGTTTACGAGGTAAAACCAAGGTGCAAAGTCAGTGGCGAATGTATTGTTTAGTACATAACATTGAGAAATTAAAGAACTATGGGCAGTTAGCAGCATCAAATACAGGGTAAAAGTCAGAAGTCGAACTTTTAATATTGTAATAAACGTAAAAGTACGGCAGGATATTTAAAATCAGAAATTTAATTATTAAGCTGTTTCAAGACCATTATTTATTGGTTTTTCTACAGCCTCGTTATGTTCAATGAGAAAATTTCGTGAAAATACCTATTTACCAAATTGATACATTCTCAAGCAAGATATTCGGTGGTAATCCAGCAGCAGTATGTCCATTGGATAATTGGCTGTCTGATGACTTACTTCAAAATATTGCAGAAGAAAATAATCTTTCTGAAACTTCATTTATCGTGAAAGACAAAGGTGAATTTCACATACGATGGTTTACGCCAACTGTAGAAGTTGATTTATGCGGCCATGCCACACTTGCTAGTGCATTCGTAATATTCAATATTATTGGTCATACAAACAATAATATTATATTCCACTCAAAGAGCGGGGATCTGTCTGTTTGTCGAGACAAGAACTGGTTAGTAATGAATTTCCCATCTACCCCACCAAAAATATGTGACGTACCAAATGAAATAATTTCAGCATTTGATATAAAGCCAATAGAAGTTCTCAAGTCAAATGACTACATAGTGGTTTTTGAGAATGAAAAGGAAATTTTATCATTATCACCTGACTTAAACTTCCTTGAAAACCTAGATGGTCGAGGTGTCATAATCACAGCTAAAGGTGAAAATTCAGATTTTGTAAGTCGTTTTTTTGCTCCAAAGTGTGGGGTAAACGAAGATCCAGTTTGTGGTTCTGCGCATTGTTCATTGACACCTTATTGGTCTAATAGGTTGAATAAGAACAAATTAGCAGCAAGACAGTTATCAACGAGAGGCGGACTGTTAAGATGCGAGTTAATTGATAATCGTGTTCTAATATCAGGTCAGTCTGTAATGTATTTAGAAGGCATATTGCATGTATAAACATAACAACAATCAAGTCATTCGCTACCGCTCATTGGGACGCCGAAAAGCGGCGCCCCTTATTTAAATCGTTGATAAAATAGAAAGGAGTCTTAAAATGATTAAATTTGATGAAATATGGAAGAACCATCCTACAGTAGCAAATATTACAGATCCATGTAGTGTTAATGGTAAATCTAAATTTCCTAATCAATGCGCAATACGTGTAGGAGTTGCCTTATCTAAATGTGGTATTAATACAAGTAAAATGCCAGGTGCAAGACACTGCTGGCATCATAAAAAATCTGAAGGTCATATACTAGCTGCTGAAGATCTTGCTAATAGTTTAAAAAAATTACCAATTCAAGGAGTACAAGCTGCAATCTATGTAGATCCAAAAACATTTAAAACAGAGCTTGCTAATAAAAAAGGGATAATAATGTTTAAAGATTATTGGAAAAGGCATGGTGAAAATAACCCTACCGGCGACCATATCGATTTATGGAATGGTTCTAGGCTGACTGACCCTAAATCATGGGCTAGGATTCACCTGAGAGTTGGCGGTGTTGGTTTGCATTCATTTATTCCGGGCTGGTCAGATCTAGAAAACTCTAAATCTATATTGTTTTGGAGGATTCTATGAAAAAGCTATTTTTTATTTTTATGGGAACAGTGCTAACTCTTATTATAGGTACATTAATATTATACCCAATCAACCGATGGTACTGGGACTATAAAGGTTATGAAGGTGGGTATGATGATGAAATGCGCATGCTTAATATTCTTTTGTATTATGAGTGGCCAACTCTCATAGTAATCGGTGTTGTAGTCAGTAATTTGTTATTTAAAAAATATCTAACAAATCGATCAAAAAGGACGCGGTAAAGCATCGCGCCTTTTAACTCAAACGTTGAAGCTGTAGAAAAACCCTAAGTTGACATGCTACTAAAATGTGAGACGATATAAGAGCTTAAAATTATTTACCCTGAACACGAATATAAATTTTGTTGTTAGATTCGCATTCACAACATCATTGAATTTAAGTACTACTTTTATATATGAGTCGATATTTTTACAATTTCAATTTAGGTTCCATAAAGTACCTATTTATGGGTTTTTCTACAGTCTCGTTAGGCAGATAAAAATAGTAATCAGTGAATAAGGAGATGAAAATGAAAGTAATAAGATTATTTTCCATTTTGTTAATGGTTTTATTGGTAGGGTGTGCCCAGGTACCCAAAGAAGCGGTAGAGCTGTCTGTTACAGTTGGCAGAGATTTGACGGAGATGAAAAAATCTCATATTGCGTTAGTAGATCTATATTACTCAGAGCTTCTAAATGACATAAACAGCTTTGTTGATAACGTGTATCTTCCATACCAGATACAGCGCACACTTTCTGACGACATTTGGAAAAATGAAATGCTCTCAGCTATTGAGTCTGCAAGCAAACCCGACCTATCTGGTGCAACTCAGAAAAAGTCGTTCGAAAAGATAGAGGCTTTTTTATTAATAATTCAAGAAGAGGTAGAACAGTATAGAAAGTTAAAATTGAATCCAGTCCAAGATCAATATGCCAGTGTGCTTGAAAGCATAAATGGCTCCTACGATCAGATTCATTATGCTAATTCCATTGTTACAGGGTACCTAGCTTCCGTAGTTAAAGTCCACGAAACACAGAATGAAATTCTGGAAAAACTTGACCTAAAAGATTTAAGAGTAAATGTTGGGACTAAGATTTCTGGTGTATCAGGAAAAATAGGTGAGTTGGTGCAAAAAGCCAAAGATGGAGAGAATGACTTGGATTCAATCGTATCTAAATTTGAAGATTTACTAAAGCCAAAAGAATAACTTTAGCCACATGGTAAGTACAGGAGAGAGTAATGGATATTGAAGAGTTCAAACGTAAGTTAAGAGAAAAAATGGCAGAAAACCGTGAGGCATTTGAGGGTGAGTATAAAGATCAATTAAATGACTTAATGGGTCTTTCTAGAGAAGAAATAGATGCCATTACGCCAGACAATACTGATATGGAGATATATGATCAGCTAATTACTGTTGTAAAGGAGGCATCTAGGGTTAACTTATCACAAGCACAGTTAAAACAACGAATAAAAGAGCTAGGTGAAATCGCAATAAAAATAGCAGAAAAAGTGCCTTCACTTACAGCTCTCGTTTAATGGTAATGGTGCCTAACAATCACATCCAGCCGATCCACAAAAGTGTCGCTTGCTTTTTGAAATCCGCTTATTAAAGACGTTAGCAGTATTAAATAATAATTTTTGGAGAGGGAAATCATGAAAACGTATATATTACTTATATTGTTAAGTTTTTCTGGCAATACATTTGCTGATACGCTTAAATCAATTGGTGATGCTCGAAAATTATCAGATAAGATGGTAAATCTGATTTCAAAGGAAAAATTTAAAAACGCATTTGATTCCGCCAAACCTTTTTGGCCGCTTCCTAAAGTAGAAATAGACGGTTTAGTCAATCAAATCAAACAACAATGGCCTATAGTGAACCAGAGGTTTGGAAAGACTACTGGCACAGAGTTTATAAAAAAAGAAAACATCGGTAATTCATTCTTACGTTTCTACTATCTTCATAAATTTGAAAATCATGCGATCTATTGGCAGTTTGATTTTTATAAACCTAAAAAAGCATGGAAAATCAACCACATTAAATTTCTAGATTCGCTTGATACTTTATATGAGTAAAGCTGCTAACAAGTGCATCAAGCCGTTCTCAATTGCTCACTGGACGAACAAAAGCTCCGCTTTTGTCCGCCCCTTATGCTAATCGTCTGGGCATACAATACCAAAGCATAGAGATATTTTAATGAGCGACAGTTGGGATGATTACGCAGAAGAATGGGATGGTAATGAAGATGCTATTTTATATTCTAAAAAGGCTTTTGAGACACTTATCGATCAGGTTAGCTTGGAAGGCTTAAATGTATTGGATTTTGGGTGTGGAACTGGGTTGCTTACTGAACAAATATCACCTCTAGTAAACAAAATTGTGAGACTGTAAATAAATCTGTGTAATTGTCTATCATTAACCCCATATTTGGGTAAGGATAGATAATTATGAAAAAAGAAGACTTAAAAGAACTCGCACAAGCCGCTGCGCAAAATATCAAATCAGAA
>Ga0316208_1001573_pt1 | contig 20928 bp, 20 predicted proteins | sample 3monopyrite_MG_FD_204944 | JGI IMG/M metagenome (GOLD analysis project Ga0316208, IMG submission 204944) | Microbial mat bacterial communities from mineral coupon in-situ incubated in ocean water Damariscotta River, Maine, United States -... | ecosystem: Environmental > Aquatic > Marine >...
AGATGTATTCAACACCTTCGTTTTCTAAACACTTTACAAACAGTTCTGCCGCTTTCATTAATAATTCCTTATGCCTGTTAAATCTATCGGCTTGACCTTTTTAAACTTAAATCACGTTTAAACTTAACTCGCGTTTAAACTTAAATCACATTTAAACTTAATTCACGATAAAAGCTTAGTTCATAATGTTATTTATTTGATTCTTTTTTAATTAAAAAATCCAGAACCTTAAGTATTCCTTTTCGGCCACCGGCCATTGGGCCATCTGTTCGGTACTTACCATTCACTATCAAAGTCGGCACGCCATCAATTTGATAGCCCTTAGATAAACCGACTGCACGGTTATATTTTGTATTGACCGAAAAGGAATCAAACGTATCGTTAAAATCTTGAGAAGAAACGCCAAAACGAGCAAAAAATGCGCGTAAGGCATTTTTATTATTTAAACGTTTCTTATTTTTATGAATTTCATCAAAAAATGCACCGTGGAAATTCACTTTTTCATCATCAAAAAGGCCAAGTGACTTTGCCGTATAAAAAGCACGTGCATGTAAGCCCCACGTTGCATTAAATACAGCAGGAACTCGATAAAACACCACGTTATCGGATTGTTTTGCTAACCATTCCTTTAAAACGGGCTCAAAATTGTAACAATGCGGACAGCCATACCAAAACAACTCGACAATTTCGATTTTATTTTTCGTAATCGTAGGCTGAGCAGGCGAAATTCGTTTGTATTCAATCCCTTCATCAATTGCAGCTGTAGCCGAGTGACTAAGCAAAGCAGTCAACAATATCGCCATAAATAATTTAAATTTCATTTTTATCAATTTCCTTTTCTATTACAATGTTCTCTCATTTTAGGGTATTCAATCTCAGGAATAAGCGCAAGCTGCCGATAACATTCCCTACACAACCAGTTAACAGACTTTAAATTTTCATAGGAGTTCCACCATGCCACATCAACGTAATACAGAACAATTTGAGCTTAACGATGTGCTTTGCCAGAATAAATTCTGTGAATCCCTCACAATAAATGAAGTAAACACCTTTCTTGAGTTCACTGAAGCCGTCGCATATGAAAAAGGCGACATTATTGCTGATTTTGGTGAGATTGGAGATGCATTATATTTTGTTATCGATGGCGTTACTGGCTTATTTCATGATAATCAGGGAAAAGAAGTGGAAATTGGCGAATTAGAGGCCGGTGAATTGATGGGATCGATGTCCTTTTTTGACAATAAACCCCGTTCTGCCCGCATTCGCGCCATGAGCAAAAATACACGCCTGTTACGCATCTCAAAAACCATGTACAACCGCTTACGCGTGCAGCACCCTTATATCTCTGTGTTGCTGCTCGAGCAGGCCATTATGAGCCTCGATCACCTGTTCCGTGGTGTTAGCATGGATATCGCGAGCTTCAACCAGTATATGTATGGTGGCATTATGCGGTAGATTTTTATATGTCCACAGTCTGGGCCGGACGGCCGAGTCGGAGGTTGCCCGACAGCAAGTCACTTTTTCTTGCGCGGCCAAGAAAAAGTAACCAAAAAGAAAGCCGCCCGAAAACTTGTTGGGATTTTCAATCCCAATTCCCTCACATCAAAAGAAAAACAGGCACTTGCGAACTCGCACGGTGCTCCGCACTTTATCGTGCGCAAACAAACGCTCGCTATAACCCTGCTTTCCTTTTGATGCTCAGCTGCATCTAATGTGAATAACACCACACTAAGCTGCCGTATCAATAAAAGATTTATATGATTTTTTTATGAAAGGTAGATGCTTTAGCAAGATCAATAGCTAATGCTAATTTTTCATCTCGTTCCATTGGCCAACGAGTGATATTGGCATGCAATGGATGTGATGATGTTTCAGGAATAACATCAAGACCTATTTCTTGAACTCTACCGCAAATTATATCAGCACGTGCTTTTAAGCTGGGTTCCATATTTTTCCCAACATGGTTTACTCCAATATCCCAAATTTCATCATTGGAAATACTAGATATACAAAAAACAGAAGTTTCTCCATTTCTAGGCATGAATGCAGCATGTTTTGCTCCTAATGAATTAAAGTGGCTAGAGCTAAATATAAATCTGCCAGTATTTTCTTCAGTAGAAACACTACGTTCTTTACGAAGTAGTACTTTAGCTAGAAATTCTTTTAACACTTTCGATAATAACTGATGGAATGGCTTCACTATAACTTTCAATTCCTCTAGTTCTATTACCTGCACCTAAAAGACCAGCATAAGCAATAGAATTATCCCCCTTGATAGTAACTACGAAAACTCTATCTTTACCATAATCCCACTCTAATCCAATTTCACCTGATGGTTCTGGTATAACTTCAGGGTTAGGTACCCAAGATGGTAGAGCAGTAAGAAACCCATGAGCTTCTATAAGAGCAGCCTCACTTATTGGACTAGCACCATATTTATCCCAATTTACTTTTGAGCATTCTGAAAAAATGCTATTAAGTTCATTATGCAAATTTTCTTTTACGTGCCCTGTTATTGGTTCTCGCAGATGGATAATTACATCCTGAACTTTCTTATCAAGCTCATCAGAACATTTACTTGCACCAGTATTAGGTCTTTGTAATAAATGGTATTGGTATCCAGACAAGGCTAATGCAGTCATTGATATAATCCTATTGTTTTATTAGTAATACTTTTGAAAAATACATCATTTTTAAAACTACGCAATTGCTCAATCTTATCCCAAAAGTCTAGTTCATTGGCATTAAAAGTAGAAGGCATAAAGGCATCTATATCTAGGACAACATTTACCACATCTTGGTTCACATCTTCTAACGCCTGAGTAAATATACAATCGGCATTTATTGATGGTTCTTTAAGTACAATTCTTGATAGAAAACCTGCCACACTTTGAGGTAGACCCTCAGGGACTTCTGGTGGTGCAGTTAGATATTCTTTAAAATCATTAATAGGAAAAGGTAGAGCTAACGCATTGATATAGCGTACAGCTACTCTTGTTATTATTCCTGGCTTAGCAACACTTAAATATATAGTCCAAAGGCGTCGCGCTTCATCTCTCATTGACTCCCATGTTTCGTATGGATCTAATCTACTAAAAGTAAAGCCATCTAGACGAAACTGAACAATATACTTGCCATCTTTTGATGTGTATTTATAACCAATATTTAAATTTTGCTGTTCTAATTTACTTGATTGAGCTTCTGGACTTATCTTTAACCCAATTTCTCTCCGTTGAAGATTTTCAACTGTTGGATAGGAATCTGAAAATTTTATATATGCTGAGCCAAGTACATCAAAATCAGTAGTTGCTGCTGACCGAATATCAATTAAAGCTTCTCTTATTGGTGCATTCTCTAGATGTTGAGTATCAGCCATTAAAGCTCTCTTAAGTATGTATCTAATATTTTAATATACATATTGTCTAATTCAAGTTCTTTTCTTCCTTGCAGTAAGGAGTTTAGAGGTAAGAATTATCTAAGGCAAGCTCTACAAATAATAAATAACTAATGATTACTTACTCTTTAAATATATGGAATTTATAATCATTTTTATACTAAATTAAACAATAGATCACAATTCGCCGTAGGAATGCAACCCTGAAAGGAACATATTCACGCCAAGAAAAGCAAACAAAGTGACAAACAAACCGATGACTGCCCACCATGCTAATGGCGTCCCACGTAACCCTTTCATTAACCGCATGTGTAACCACGCTGCATAATTTAACCAAACGATGAGTGCCCATGTTTCTTTCGGATCCCATGACCAGTAACCACCCCATGCTTCGGCAGCCCACATTGCACCGAGCACGGTTGCGATAGTGAAAAAAGCAAAACCCAGTGCAATGGATTTATGCATAATATCATCCATCATATCCAGAGAAGGTAAACGGGTTGCGACCAAGCCATCGGGGTTTCTTTTTAATGCCGCGTCTTTAATTAAATATGCCACACCAATCATTGCCGCTAATGCAAATGCACCGTAACCCACAAAGTTAGTGGGAACATGTATTTTCATCCAGTAACTTTTTAAAGCCGGCACAAGCGGTTTAATTTCAGACGCGTCTTTTTCAAAGTGATACCACAATAAAAAAGCAACGGCTGCAGTAATCACTAATAAAACAAAAGCCCCCAGTGAACGGGTTTCATAGCGTTTTTCATAATATAAATAAATAAGTGCGGTGACAATTGAAAATAAAATAAAGACTTCATATAAATTACTCACGGGAATGTGCCCAATATCAATGCCGTGTAAATAAGTTTCACGCCAGCGAACAAGCAAGCCGACAAAGCCCATTGCGGTTGCTGACCATGTCATGGCAGTTGCGACTTTTCCGGTGAAGGCATTGCCAGAAAATAATTCAATGAAATAAGCAACGGTTGCCATTACAAACAAGGCACTCATCCACATAGTTGCAGACTGCCCTGAAAACAAATATTTCAAAAAGAAATTACTTTCAGCCGCGGCTAAATCTGCACCATATAAGTTGATAGCAAATAAACTTAATACAGCAATATAAAACATTAATACTCGTGCTGGTTTCCAGATCCAGCCAACTGCTATAAAAGTGAGAGCTGTACCAAATAAAATACCTACCTCATAAACATCCATTAAAGAAGAATATTTTTGGAAAGCATAAACACTGCCGGCGAGTAAAAGTGCCGCAAAAATCCAGTCAAACATATTTAGTTGTTTTAAAAATGACGGCTGTATTTCACTACTCATAAATTCATTTGAAACTGACATCTAAATCACCTTGCCTTAATCTTCATTCTAATCTGCAATAAATTACGTTGTATATTTTTCTGCTTTACTCGCTAACGCTTTAAAAGCTTCTGCAAAATCACGTTGGTTTCTATTTCCTGAACCGGCAAATATTATTTTCAATTTTCCATTGTCAGGTTTTAATATAATCCATACTCGCTGATATGAAATATAAAACATCATAAAAATACCAACGATTAACATTAAACATCCCAGGTAAAAAATATTTTGTCCCGGATGACGGGTAATCTGAATACCTGAAGATTCACGTTGTTTAAAGTCAACTAACTGAAAATAAACCGGTGAGCCATAAGCGCCAATACCGGCATAAGCAGATGTTGCATCTTCATAGAATAAGCTGTCATCATCGCTTATGCCTTGTGTTACATCCACACCCTCTTGTTTTAAGAGGTTCAGATACACATTTTGTAAAAGGTTCTGCAAAATCTTAACATATGCCTCTGCAACTTTAACCTGCCGTTCTTTAGGGACTTTTCTTTTTATGTCCTGATCAATCGCCACATATCCCCCCTCATTAAACAGGGTTAATAAGTCCATCATTGAAGTAACAACTTCTGCCTGTGTTTTTTTATCCAGCGCACCGGTTTTTCCCATTGCCGACTTAACACTGTCTTGCGCAATTCGTTTTATCGCAGCTTGATCATGTAGTAGTGCATGAAAAACCATGAAACGGTCCAGGCTGTCATTTTGATCTGCGGGAATATGCAAGTAACGGAAAGGTTCGGCAACTGAACTGCGCATGCCGGTGAGGAAAAGCCGGCGTTCATTTTGTGTAACCGGTAACATATAGTTGTGATATTCCTTGGCTGCACCACTGGCATCACGCACTTTAAAAGTAAAACTGGGGCCATAATTTTTAAAACGTTTACCCGTTTCCTTTTCTTCTTCTTCAGTATTTGGAAAAATATTAAACATTTTAAAGTCATCAAGTTCCAGCGTGTATTTTCCGCCAGCTGTATTTAATGTCCGCTTATCTTTAACTGCTAATTTAATTTCTAAATTCTGAATTGTTTTACTATGAAAAGGTCTTGCCAGTAATGTCAGGCTTGAACCTCCATCACCAAAGCTGGCTTGATACATCGCATAACCGCGATAAATCAGCGGGTGGTTTACTGAAATAGTTTGTTCTATTGGTTTTTCAAGCAAATCATCCCGAATAATTAAATCACTTTCAAATGACTTCGGCATACCTGATTGATAATGTTCGATACGAAAATCTTTTAGCTCAATAGTAAACGGAAGTTCCTGAACAAGATAACCATCACGCACATTTAAGAAAACAAGATTACTCGCGCTGCCTTCGGGTAAAGAAATTGAACCACGAAATGAAACCGAGTCTTCCGGTTTTAATCTTGCCGTTGCTGGTACCTGATCTGCACGAATATCTCGTGTTTCCGGAATAATTCGGCCCGTCCATTCTTTAATGCTTAAACCAAAACCACCGTCAAGAAAACTGCCAATACAAAGAACAATAATACCGACATGTGTAAAAATATATCCTGAACGATTCCACGCACCCTTCATACCCGCTATAACACGATGATCATCATGTTCTTTAATGCGTGTACGGAAACCTTTTAATTGTAAATAATAACGTAAGCCTTTTTCTGTTTCTTCGGGTATATTTTCAGTTGTCCATGTATGGCTATTACTCATTAACGCCAGTGATTTTTCTTTTACGTTCAACCGAAACTGTTGCATATCCCGCAACATGGTTGGTGCATTTCTGTAAACACAGACGCCTGTACTTAAAACAAGAAAAACAAGCAAGCCAAGAAACCAGACAGCGCCATAAACATTGTATAAACCCAGAGACTGAAAAACTTCATGCCAGAAAGGCCCAAACTTTATAATGTAATCATTATAAGGCTGGTTTTGTTGCAGCACCGTTCCAATAACAGAAGCGATTGCAATGGCAACGAGTATAGTTATCGCTAAATTCATTGAGCCAAAAAACTCAAGAAGAATATTTATACGAGCATGTTTTTTGTTTAGTGTATTCACAGAGTTATTACTTTAATTAAAGAACTTACATAAAAAAGGACGGTGATTAACCGTCCTTTTTAACTTACTCATTCTAATAAACCCGTTAAAGGTTTAATAAGAACAACTTAATGTAAACCAGAAATATATGAAGCAACGGCGCTTATTTCTTTGTCGCTCATTTTTTCTGCAATGTTTTGCATCATTTTGTTCATGTCGTTAGTGCGTGCACCAGAACGAAAATCTTTCATCGCTTTTTCAACATACGCTGCATGTTGACCGCTTAACTTAGGAAATTTCGCTGCAGGATTGCCGGCACCGGTTGGACTATGACATGCGATACAAGCTGCAATCCCTTTCTTTTTATTACCACCTCGATAAAGTTTTTCACCCGCTGCTGCTAACTTCTTACTAGACGCACCTTGTGAGCCCGTTTGTTTAGAGAAGTATGCACCGAGATCAGCCATATCTTGTGAACTTAAACCGGCTGCCTGCCCACCCATTAAAGGATCGCTGCGCTTTTTACCTGCTTTAAAATCAACTAATTGCTTAGCGATATAATCTGCATGCTGTCCTGCAAGTTTTGGCCATAAAGGATTTGCGCTATTACCATTTGGTCCATGACAACCCGCACATGTAATCGCTTTCGCTTTACCTGCTTTGGCATTACCTGCAGCACTAGCACCTGTTGATGCAACCGTCATAGACAGCGCAACAACAGCAATCAAAGTTTTATAAATCATGAGAGTTTAATAACCTTTAAAATTATTTAGATTCACTAACCATAAATTCTACAGCCGATTTAATTTGTGCATCGGTTAAATCCATACGTCCACCTTTAGGCGGCATTGAACCTTTACCATTTGTTGCATTTTTAACTAATGTTTCCATACCCTGGGCAAGACGTGCTTTCCACACAGCTTTATCGCCAACTTTTGGAGCCCCTGCAACGCCACTAGCATGACAAGCCATACATGCTGTACGGTAAGTCTTAACGTCTGCCTGAGCAGTAGAGATTAAACCAAATAAAGCTACTGTAGCAATTGATACCGATACTAATTTTTTCATTTTAAAACTCCTAGTCTGAATTCAAATATTTGATATTAAATTTGGTATGCATGTTTTACATGTGACATGCTAAAATGCTGCTTGACTCAATAATATTCAATAAATTGTATATTAGTCTCAGATTATATACTTATTCTGCGTAACAGCCATTAAATTCTGGTTATTGTACCCCAGAGCAAACTAATCTCATAACCGGTAGCAAATAGTTGACTAAATCACATAACAATCCATCTCGCTACAATATTGCGAAATTTCTTATCAGTGTGCCAAACCCCGAACAGGCACCAGACGATCTCGGGCGTGAAGTCGCCTTTGCCGGACGCTCCAATGCCGGCAAATCCAGTGCGTTGAACCGATTAACTGCGCACAAAGCACTTGCTCGAATCAGTAAAACCCCTGGTCGTACCCAGCATTTGGTTTTTTTCCGCTTAGATGATGGGCGCCGGCTCGTCGATTTGCCGGGTTACGGTTTTGCTAAAGTGCCTGACAAAGTGAAACGTGAATGGGCTATTTCTCTGGAACGCTATCTGCAGGAACGTCAATCATTACAAGGGCTTATCTTACTTATGGATGTTCGTCACCCATTAACTGATTATGACCAAAAGATGCTCGAATGGTGCCTGCACGCGAATATGCCCGTTCATATTTTGCTCACCAAGGCCGACAAACTCAAACGTGGTGCAGCCCAAAACAGCCTGCTTGCGGTAAAACGTGACCTCGCTGAGCTGCAAAATGTCAGCGTTCAGCTCTTTTCTTCACTAAAAGGCACCGGGCTGGAAGAAGCGCAGGCTGTGCTTGATAACTGGCTAGATTTTCCTGTGAAATAAAATCGTATTTAATTTTTTACTGCCGTTACCAGGAATATAGGGTAGTTTTTCGTTTCTTTATTGACAGTGTGCGCCGTCACAAATTGAATGTCAGCAAAACCATTTTTTTCCAATACCGCTTTTAAGTTGTCACGATTAAAGCCGTCATGAAAAACACCCTCAATATCCGCAGGGTGGAATGTGCCATCTTCTTCATCTAAATCAGCTAACGCAATTTTTGCACCGCTATCCATATGTTCAGCAAAACGCTGGACTAACAAGTTCGTATCTTCAACATGGTGCATTGCCATGGCACTCATAATAACATCAAATTTTTGCGCTAAAGGCTGCTCGGTAATGTCCTGACAAATTGTTTGTACTTTAGAATTTGAACCTAACTTTTCACTGAGTTTTTCCAGCATCGCCTGAGAAACATCTACTGCAGTAATTGAATCAACAAAAGGAACAACCTGCGAAGTAATTAAACCCGTACCCGCACCAAAATCCATTACCTTCATTTGATCATTAAGCTCAATATTCTCCAGGATAGCTGAACTCGTCGCACTCGATAACCGCAACACCATCTCATTCACGTCCCAATCCTTAGCCTTTTCACTAAACAAATCTGACATCTAACTTTTACCTAATTTCATATATTTAAAGAGGCGCTATTATATCAATATTTTAAGTAACCATAGGTTCATATAGTAAAAAATACTGCTTTAACTCCGGACATGAAATGGGGGGGGTTAAATTAAGACGCGCAAAAGATGCCATACATAGCCGCTCGACTGCCATATCATTGCTCATGTGAATCGTAGATACACTAATTAAATACCGCAAGGTATTTAAAGTTAAAAGACATAGTCTGAAACGTCGTGAGGCGTGAAAGTTCAAGGCATAAATTTGTGCGAAAAATAGGAGCTTACATCAGGCCGTTCTCGCACATCCCTGTGCTTTACGCCACCTGAACATCCTTGTTCAATGTAAGTGACTATTTTGAGTGAATTTATAACGCCGAAATTTCGTGCCTCACGGCGTTTCAGGGAGGCAAAAAAAAACCCCGGAAAGGGTTGGGATGGGGAAGAGTAGAAGTAAACTTCGTACTACAGTATTCCGGGGTAAAATAGTTGTCTGGTATTGGGGACCAGACACCTGATACCACTAAGGGATTAAAAGTAATATCAGATAATGTAACTATAGGCATCGCCACTTCAGTTTTAAACCCGACATTTGTGAACATTTGTGAACCATTATTGCCTCTTGAAACATTCACACGCCGTATTTTAGGCAAAAAAAACCCCGGAACGAATCCGGGGCAATCATTTTCGCTCGGTTGGGGAAAACCGAACTCAGCGCCCACATATCTAGGGAGAAACATGTGGTAGCAATAATACTTTGACGCGATAGCATTAAAAAAGTTCAATAAAGCTCATAAATAAATCGACAAAATATCTGTCGATTCAATCACTGTTATATAATAGACATTATCAACGCCAGACCGCATCGAACAGCCTGACATTTAAACAAGGAATGTTTTTTACAATTCCGTAAAATAAAGATTATTGAAGAGTTCTGTTGCTTTTGCCGTCATATCTTCATCTGAAGATTCCGGTATATAACTTTTCGACAAAGCCATATAAACGCCTGCATCCGGATTATCGGGATGATGGCAAGTAATGCTCACCGTTTCTAATGTTAAATCTGTACCACTTTTTGCAGTACGATTTTCTTTACTTTTATACTGTACACACATTTCATTTCCAGCTGAATATAAACTGGCATCATGCTCTATAACATTTGAATTTTCCTGACTTTTCTCCATACGTTTTTCAATAAAAGCCAAAAACTCTTCGTTTGTTTCAAACGCCGGCAAAGAAACAACTAACACCTGAATCGTGTAGCCATCACGTCCTCTTGCACCACTTTTGCTTAGTAATACTTTGTAATTGCTTTTCTTAACCACTTTCCAGCCCTCTCCTTCAGGTAGCGAAAGTAAAAAGCCTTTTTGCATTAAGTCCATTCTTGCGCCAGCACTATCTTCTACTGCGGGTGGCTTAGTGCTTGAACAAGCAAAAATAAATATTGCCGAAGTGAGTAGTAATACTATATTTTTAAATTGCATGTTAATCATCCCAAACTGCTGTTGGTAAAATTTCTTAAAATTCGGTTTTCTAGCTAATATTAACCATTAGCTTATTACTTTTTACTCTTTTTTTCTATATTTGTCATGGGCTTATAGACAACTTGTGAGAAATTTTCAAGAAAAACCACATCTTTTGCCACCCAGAGCCTTAAATTCGCTTTTTTTCTACATATTCAAATTAATGTGCTTCATCCCAGTTAACCCCGATTCCCACATCAACAACCAAAGGAACACTTAGCTCTGCGGCCTGTTCCATTTTTTCTGTAATCAACTTTATTGCCTGCTCAACCTCTGACTCTTTAATTTCAAAAATGAGTTCATCGTGAACTTGCATGATCATGCGCATTTCAAAATTTCCAGTCTGAATTTCTTTATCTAAATCGATCATTGCTCGTTTTATGATGTCTGCTGCCGTACCTTGCATAGGTGCATTAATCGCGGTGCGTTCAGCATATTGTCTACGCAACCCATTTTTGGCATTAATTTCATGTAAATACAACCGCCGGCCAAATACGGTTTCAACATAACCATCTTCTTTTGCCTTTTCTTTAGTTTGTTCCATGTAATCTTTAACGCCGGGATAGCGTTTAAAATAGCGATCAACATAGTCCTGTGCTTCGGGTCGGGTAATGTCTAATTGCTTTGCTAAGCCAAATGCTGACATGCCATAAATTAAACCAAAATTAATCGCCTTGGCAGAGCGACGTTGATCTTTTGTTACCTCATCCGTACTGACAGCAAACACTTCTGCTGCGGTTGCGGTATGTACATCTAAACCTTTTGCAAAAGCATCCAATAGACCTGCGTCCCCTGATAAATGCGCCATGATGCGTAATTCAATTTGCGAATAATCAGCTGCGACCAATTTATAACCTGGCGCGGCGATAAAAGCCTGTCGAATGCGTCGCCCTTCTTCTGTGCGCACTGGAATATTTTGCAGATTAGGATCAGAAGACGACAAGCGACCCGTTGCTGCAACAGCCTGATGATACGAGGTATGCACGCGCTGAGTATCTTTATCTACCTGCTGCGGTAGCTTATCGGTGTAAGTTGATTTTAGTTTACTTAAACTACGGTATTCTAAAATTGATTTTGGTAACGGAAAGTCATGTGCTAATTCTTGCAACACAGATTCTGCTGTTGAAGGCTGGCCTTTTGGTGTTTTTGAAATAACCGGCAGTTTTAATTTTTCAAATAAAATGACCTGTAATTGTTTGGGCGAACCAATATTAAATTCCTGTCCTGCTATTTTATAAATGGCCTGTTCAAGTTCAGCTAAACGTTTGCTTATTTGACCACTTTGTTTTTCCAGCATTTTTACATCAAGCAAAACACCGTTACGCTCCATGCGCGATAACACCGGTAATAAAGGTAATTCCATTTCACAGTAAATAGATTTTAATGATTTTATTTGTTCTAACTGTGGCCACAAAATATTGTGCAGACGTAATGTAATGTCTGCATCTTCTGCTGCATAAGGTGCAGCGGTTTCAATTTCAACCTGATTAAAGCTAATTTGTTTAGCGCCTTTGCCAGCAACATCTTCATAATGCGTTGTGCTATAACTTAAATATCGAACTGCCATGTCATCCATGTTATGTCGCAAGGTGCTATCAAGCACATAAGAAGCCAGCATGGTATCGTGCTGTATTCCCTGCATAGTAATGTCATAATTACCTAATACATTCATATCGTATTTTAAATTCTGACCTAACTTACAAATCGCCCCATCCTCTAATAATGGTTTAAGTTTTTCTAAAACTATTTTACGTTCTAATTGTTTTGGTGCATCTAAATAATCATGCCCTACAGGTACATACGCAGCTTCACCTTCTTTAACAGCAAATGACAAACCCACTATTTCAGCCTGCATATAATCCAGGCTGGTTGTTTCTAAATCAAAACTAAAGCACTCTGCTTTTTTAAGTGTCTTTAACCATTTATCTAAATCTTTTTCTTTAAAAATTGTTTCATACTTTGCCGCTATTTCTTTTTCCACAACAGGTGCTTTTTTTGTTGCTGAATTTTCACTTATAACGCTACTACCTGCCTGTGCTTCGGCTAACCATGTTTTAAATTCATAATGACCAAACAAGTTACTTAATGCAGCATGATCAGGCTTTTGTCGTTTTAAGGTTTTAGGCGTCTCTTCTAATTCAACATCACATTTGATGGTCACAAGATCTCGTGATAACGGTAATTCACTCATAAAGTTACGCAGATTCTCACCGACCTTACCTTTTATCTCTTCACAATGTTTCATTACCCCATCAATTGAATCATAAAGACCCAGCCACTTAACGGCTGTCTTTGGCCCAACCTTTGGAACACCGGGTACGTTATCAGCCGTATCGCCAATCAAAGCTAAGTAATCAATAATACGTTCTGGTGGTACACCAAATTTTTCTTTTACCCCTTCTACATCCATGTGAACGTCTGTCATGGTATTGACCAAATTAACGTGCTTGTTGACCAACTGCGCCATGTCTTTATCGCCGGTCGAAATAATGGTATCAATACCCATCGCCGTTGCCTGTTCCGACAATGTACCGATAACATCATCAGCCTCAACACCCGAGACACAAATTAATGGCAAGCCCATCGCTTTAATAATTTCATGTATCGGCTCAATTTGCTGCCGTAAATCATCCGGCATCGGTGGACGGTTTGCTTTGTATGCTTTATACATATCATTACGAAAGGTTTTTCCCTTGGCATCAAAAACCACTGCGAGATATTCCGGGTCATAGTCTTTTATTAAACGACGCATCATATTAATGACGCCGTAAATTGTCCCGGTAGGTTCGCGCTTTGAATTACTCATATCAGGCATAGCATGATACGCACGGAATAAATAAGACGATCCATCAACCAGGACGAAAGGCGATTTTGATTTTTTTGGCATATACTTACGAAGACCTATTCACAAATAGTGGAAAAACAGATAACTGCGTTGAAACCTCATCAAAATGCTCATGTACATTGAACACGGATGTTCAGGTGCCATGTAGCACACAAATGTGCGAAAATAGCCTTATCGTACATTCTGCTTTTTCATCGGTTCCGCCTTATTCTTTGCCTTCTCACTATCCGTGAAAAGGCTTCGAAAAATTAAACTAATTTTACGCGTCATTACGAGTAGAGCATAGTCATTAGCTAATAAATCAAAACATCCGGTTATGAATCTTTGTTTAGCAGTGAATCATGGTAAATTGTCCAAATTATGGATGAATCTGTAAAAACCATGGTTGACGAAGGCATGATTAACAAAGAAAATCTGGATTTATCCAAAATGATTAATGAGCTAAAACAAACCGTCAATGCAATATTCGAACATTATCAAGCGCGTGTTTTTTGAACCTTCAGCAGAAGAAGCCGTAATACGACTTCGATTATAGGAAATTTATTATGTCTTTTTTAAAAATCTTTACCCTTTCTAGCATGCTAATTTTTTCTCATTCATTATTCGCTGTTGACGATAGACCGCCTTCATTAAATAAAGAAGAAAAAAACTTTACTGCCACCACACAAGCCGTACCAACCATACCTGATGAAGCTGATGATAGCCGTAATATACCCCAGCCTGAAGTACGTATTATCCGCAAAAAAGACAGCGTCGTAGAAGAATACCGGGTTAATGGTCGTCTACGTTTTATAAAAATAACACCCTCTGTTGGTAGTCCCTATTACATGGTGGATACTGATGGGGATGGTATGCTGGAAACTCGAAATGATAATTTTGCTAACCCGCCAATAAGCCGGTGGATTTTGATGGAGTGGTAAATATTTATAGTAAATTAAGCTGTGGATAACTTAGTGGATAAACCCGTTAAGTTACACTTTTAAGTATTTTAAACTTATAGCATCATTATTTTACTTTGCGAATACACGGCATTAAAAGACCGTAAAAACAACAGGTTACATTATTTTTATAGGCTAAAGTCGGGCTAAATGCTCGCAAAACCCGTAAAATCTGGCTTATTCAGCGATTGTGTATAAAACGCACAAATTGCTTAATTATTCATCAAAAATTAACATCACTTTTTCTAACAAATCACTGCGCCTATATGGTTTCGATAGCAGTTCAAAGCCATGTTTAGCATACTTTTCGTTTCCCCTAACCTTATCTGCAAAACCTGAGGTAACTAAAATTTTTAAATTTGAGTTCATTTGAGTTGCTTTTTCAGCTAACTCATAACCACTCATACCCCCGGGCAAAACAATATCGGTAAAAAGCAAATCAACCGATGTGTTTTCTAAAATTGTTAGTGCATCCACTGCACTCATTACAGAGTACACGGTATATCCCTGCTCTTTTAATATTTCTTCAGCGTATTCAACTAAAGCGGATTCATCTTCAACGATAAGAATATTTTCATGCCCTTTTTCATAGTTTTTATTTTCAGTTACGACTTCTGTCTCTGACTCATATTCAGCAACACGTGGGATATAAATTCTAAATGTTGTCCCTTCGCCAGGGCTGGTTTCTAACAATATATCGCCACCATATCGGTGCACAAAACCATACACCATCGACAAACCTAAGCCTGTTCCTTTTCCAACGTCTTTAGTAGTAAAAAACGGTTCAAAAATACGTTCATAAACTGACTTACTCATTCCCTGACCCGAATCACTGATCATAATTTGAACATACTCTCCGGGGGACAAATTCGGTAATTTTTCTGCACTTTTTTCACTGATAACACTGTTCGATGTTTCTATTGTTAGCGAGCCGCCATCTGGCATCGCATCACGCGCGTTTAAAATAAGATTTAACATTACGTCTTTGCATGCGCCAGGATTAACATCTATCGGCCATAATCTATCTGCAAAATAATATTTAACATCTATCTCAGGCGTTAAGCTACGTTTAATCATTACCTCCATTTCTGAAAATAAAGTATTCACATTGATTATTTTTTTATCCGCTGCACTCTTGCGTGAAAACATTAATAACTGCTGTGTAAGTTCAGCGCAACGGTCTGCGGCAGTTCGAACCGCTTTAAGCCATTTTATTTGATTTTCTGATAACCGTTGTTCTAACAATAATTCTGTGTAACCCAGTATAACGCCTAACTGATTATTAAAATCATGCGCTATACCACCTGACATTTGTCCAACCGCTTCCATTTTTTGTGAATGCCTTAGCATTTCTTCTGTTCTGATTTTATCTGTTATGTCTTCAGAAATACCCAAAAGATATTTTGCATTTCCCTCATCATTAAAAATAGGAATTTTTTTCGTGTGTACGGTACGAGTGCCTTTAAATTTTGTTGTTATTGACTCTTGTGGAATATCAAATAATTTTTTACCTTGTATCACTTCATTATCTTTATCAATAAACAATTGTGCCTGTTCTTCTGGCCAGAAATCAAAATCATTTTTTCCTATTGCTTCTTCTTTTAACAACCCTGTTAATTCTTCTGCTGCTTTATTCCATTCAATATAACGAAGATCATTTGCATCTTTAACGAATAGCGTATTCGGTAAATTATCAATGATTGATTTTTTTAAAATATCAAGCTCTTTAACTTTTTCCTCTGCTTGTTTGCGTTGACTAATATCACGTATAACTTCTACAGTTCCATTTAAATTAGAGGCTCCGATTATTTTTGAAAGGGAAAAATCATACCAAATTTTATTTTCATCAATTTCAAGTTCTAAGCCCCGTAATTCGGTACTATTTACAATTGCCTGGCATACCAGGCAATGTTCTGTTTTTACATTCTTTGCATGAAATATGTCGTGATCATTTTTACCAATTAACCCATTATTTTTATAATTTGAAAGTTTATGGGCTTCATTATTTGCCTGACGTATGATGCCATTTTCATCAACTACAATGGTTGCATCAGGTATTGCATCGTAAGTTGATGCGCCTTTTGACATAACAAGGAAAGGTTCTTTTAACGTTGTTATTATAATGGCCTGGAAAATAAGCCAAAAAGAAAAAATCTTGAAAATATGTCCTACAGCATTCGAAATACCATATATACTGTCATAAAGAGTAAAGGCGAATTCAGAAAATATTGTAAAAATGATAGACACAATAAAAACATTTACAATCTGGCTCGCAATAAAGGCCCGTTGACTGTAAAGATAGTAAATTGCGACAGCTAAGATAGAAACGATAAAATATTCACTATATATCTTAAAATCAGTCAGCCCTGTACCAGGGATAAATCCTTCAGGAAAATATCCTGTATAAACTAAAGATATAATTATTAAAGCAATAACACCGAAACTAATAAAATAACGAATACGATTAAACGAATGAGTCAAAAACCACGGCGCGCTTAATAATATTACTGCTTCCAGATAACGAGTCCCTATCCAAAATTGAACCGACATATTCGCATCACTACCAGGAATAACATTCATCCCTTTATATGCCACAGTATGTATTAAATCTAATATGCCAATCCAAAAATAACCGCTGCCAATATACATTAGATAATTATTACGAGTGAAAGGATGCATATTCCATGCAACAACACTGGTTAATATTGCAATCGTGATGGCAAAAAATTCAGCTAAAGTATGGAATAATAAAAAATTAAAAAAACTTAAGGAAATAAGCACTGCTGATACAATAAAAGGTATTGCCCATGCCGAGATGGAAAAATACGCTTTATTGTGATCTATTAACGTGTTTTCAAAAACGGACATAGACTAATAACCTTACTAAACTTACATAAATAGACTTTTATTTAAGTTTAATAACTATATACCTAATTCAGTATATTTCTACTGTATTGAACTATTACGCTATAAAAGAAAACTATTTTAGGTTAAAGCCATTCCTGTGGTTTTAAATATCGATCGTAAAGTTTAGCTTCCGGGGAAGCAATATCAGGTTGCCAATTATATCGAAACTTCACTAAAGGAGGCAGTGACATTAAAATAGATTCTGTCCGCCCACCGGTTTGCAGGCCAAATAATGTACCGCGATCATAAACCAGATTAAATTCAACATAACGACCACGACGGTAAAGCTGAAAATCACGTTCACGCTCAGCATATTCGATATCTTTTCTTTTATTAACGATCGGAATATAGGCCGGTATATAGTGATCGCCCACACTTTGCATAAAGGCAAAACTTTTTTCAAAACCATCCTCATTTAAATCATCAAAAAATAGTCCACCGACACCGCGGGTTTCATCCCGATGCTTTAAATAAAAATACTCATCACACCATTTTTTATATTTCGGATACGCTGCTTCACCAAAAGGCTCGCACGCCTGCTTTGCTACGCTGTGCCAGTGAACAACATCTTCTTCTATTGGATAAAAGGGTGTGAGATCAAATCCGCCACCAAACCACCAGACCGGGTCTTCACCTTCTTTTTCAGCAATAAAAAAACGCACGTTGGCATGTGAAGTAGGGACATGAGGATTTTTTGGATGGATAACAAGTGACACCCCCATTGCCTGAAAACTGCGACCCGCTAATTCTGGACGATGCGCCGTCGCAGAGCCTGGCATTTCAGGACCAAACACATGTGAAAAATTAATACCGGCACTTTCAAAGACATCGCCACCTTCCATAACACGGGTACGGCCACCACCGCTTAGGTGTTCGCCTTTTTCACGCTCCCAGTCATCATGAATAAATTTGCCACTGCCATCTTCTTTTTCTAACGCCTGGCAAATAGAATCCTGCAATCCTAATAAATAATTTTTTACTGCTTCTGTATCTGGTGCGCTCATTCTCAATCCTAAATTTAATGTCACCCGTCATTGCGAGGAAGAATTGAAAAAGAATTTTTCAATTCTAACGCGGCAAGCTCATAACTATACCTCTTCATCATGAGATTACTTCATTCACTTTGTTCTTTCGCTATGACAGTATTCGTTCGTATTATTTTGTCTGTTAATGCATCTCTGATTTCACTAGGTTGTGCATTAATATCTGTTTCACCTTCCACAACAAAATCAATTTTATCAGCTAAGGTTTGTTTCACCTGATCTGCCGTTCTTGCTGCATCATGAGTTGAGATATTTGCACTCGTTGAGACTATTGCCGCACCAAACTCATCGCACAACTTTTTTACTACTGGATGGTTGCTTATTCTAACCGCAAGCGTATCAAACTGTCCTGTTAGAAACTCAGACGTTGTATCTTTTACCGGAACTAACCATGTGATTGCTGTTTCTGAATTATTCCAGCTATCAAGTAATTTTTGTTCAATAGTTTTATCTAAAGGCAAAATATAAGGTTTAAGTTGCTCAAGGTTCGAAGCAACCAGAATTAAACCTTTTTCTTTTTGTCGTTGTTTAATTTCTAAAAGTTTTTTTACTGCTGTGATATTTTGGGGATCACAACCAAGGCCGTAAACTGCTTCGGTTGGATAAGCAATCACTCCGCCTTGATGTAATACATTAACGGCCTGATCAATCTTCTGTTTCTGTCTCTTCACTTTCTTCTACAGCTTCTGTGTAGTTACACTCTTTTTGCGGACAAACTTTTTCTGTTCCACGACGTTTTGTTGTTTTAATGGTCAACATAGGCCAGCCACAATCCGGACACGCTTCATCAACAGGTTCATTCCATACCGCATAAGTACAATCAGGGTAATGTTCACAAGAATAGAAAATTTTACCTTTACGTGATTTACGCTTAAGCATCGTACCTTTATGACATTCAGGGCATTCTACTTTCATATCCTGCGGTTGTTCTAATGGCTCAATATGCTTGCATTCAGGATAATTACTGCAACCGATAAATTTGCCATAACGGCCATGACGAATGATTAAATCAGACTCACACTCGGGACATTGTCGATCTTCAATGACTTCTGGTTCAGAGTCTGCATCTTCATTAACATTACGGGTGTAATCACAATCAGGATAATCATTACAACCAATGAAACGACCACGTCGACCTAAACGTATCGCCATGCCGCCGCCACACTTGGGACATTTTTCTTCTATTTGTTCATGGGTAACATCTTTACGATCAACCGATGCTTCTTTATCAACAACCAGATCTTTAAACGGCTGCCAAAACTCTTTCATCATTGGCACCCATTTTTCTTCACCTCGCGATATAGCATCAAGATGATCTTCCATTTTTGCGGTAAAGTCGTAATCAACATACTGGGTGAAATGTTCGGTTAAAAATTTCGCCACAATACGGCCAACATCGGTTGGGATAAAACGCTTTTTATCCATTTCAACGTATTCACGTGATTGCAATGTTGAAATAATGGACGCATAAGTAGATGGGCGACCAATACCAAATTCTTCTAATGATTTTACCAGGCTGGCTTCAGAAAAACGTGGCGGAGGCTCAGTAAAATGTTGTTCTGGAATAATTTTATTCAGTTTAATTTTATCGCCTTCTTCCATTGGCGGTAATAAACGATCTTTATCATCAGCGGGTGCTTTTGTGTCATCCTGACTTTCTAAATAAACGGCCATAAAACCTGGCTTAACAAGTGTTGAGCCATTGGCACGAAAAATATTGCCTTCACCGGCAGACATATCAACTGCAACTGTATCAAGTGTCGCATGAATCATTTGGCAGGCAACGGTACGCTTCCAAACTAAATCGTATAAACGAAATTGATCTTTGGTTAAAAACTTTTTAATTTTTTTCGGTTCATGTAATACAGACGTTGGGCGTACGGCTTCATGCGCTTCTTGTGCATTTTTTGCTTTAGTTTTATAAACACGCGCTTCGTCAGGTAAATTTTCTTTACCGAAGTTATCTAATATATAACCACGAATTTCATCTAATGCGTCCTGTGCTAAATTTACCGAATCGGTACGCATATAAGTAATTAAACCAACGGTTTCACCATCAAGATCAATACCTTCATATAACTGCTGTGCAATACTCATTGTTTTACGTGTAGTAAAGCCGAGTTTACGTGATGCTTCTTGTTGAATCGTTGAGGTTGTAAAAGGAGCCGTTGGATTGCGTTTACGTTTTTTCTTTTCAATTTTTTCGACTATTAAATTGCCGTCTTTAGTCTTCTTAGTGCTATCTTTAGTGTTCTTAATATTATCTTTAGTGTTCTTAATATTATCTTTAGTGTTCTTAATATTATCTTTAGCGTTCTTAATACAACCAGCGCCTTTATTTAAAACTTTTTCAGCAGCTTTGGCTTTCTCTTCTGAGTTAATTGTAAA
>Ga0316208_1001575_pt1 | contig 20906 bp, 13 predicted proteins | sample 3monopyrite_MG_FD_204944 | JGI IMG/M metagenome (GOLD analysis project Ga0316208, IMG submission 204944) | Microbial mat bacterial communities from mineral coupon in-situ incubated in ocean water Damariscotta River, Maine, United States -... | ecosystem: Environmental > Aquatic > Marine >...
TTGCTGTTCATTCGGAGCAGCGCCTGCGGGATCGTGCCGGTTTGCTCAACCAGTTCCTGATCACCGAGGTCGCCGTACTCGTTAACGAAATCCCGCTCGTTGGTGAATCGTTGAAACCGAGTAAACAGGTGCGAGTTCTGATCGATCGTCTGGATCGACGAAGCCTGCAACATTGATCCGATAATCTGTTCGGGCCGCAAGCGAGTCATCGGGAAGATGGCCCACGACTCGTCCAGCAGCGAGAGCAACTCTTCGTCGCTGACGTCAGCCTGCGACTGGTTGTCCAGTTCGACGACGCTCTTAAGACGGAAAGTCTTCAACGAAGCAATCGTGACAATCATCCGTTTTAGATCGTAGTCGTGCTCGCGGAAGTCCTCGCCAAGCATGTCGAGCACGTCGCGATCAGATTCGTCGTCGCTGGGGTTCGGCATGTCGTCAACCGGCGTGATAAATGACCGACCGAACATCAGCCCCCAGACGCGATTCGCAATTGCTCGCTCGAATCGCTGGTTCTCTGGATGAGTCATCCAGTGAGCAAATTTCTCTCGCATCGTCCCCTCAGCAGGAACCCAGTCCTTACCAAACGGCACGGCCGAATCCACTTCACGCATTGGAATGTCGTCAGGCTCTTCTTCGGCTTCTTCAATCGCGGCCAGGTCCTGCACTTCGTATTTCTTTTTTGGTGAATCGAAGACCCCCAATCCGCCCTGCTCGACTTGACCAAACTGAGCTGCCACCCCTTCGAAGTGATGCTGTTGCCAGTTTTCGTCGAACGGGTGATCGTGACACTGAGCACAGTCCATGCTTTGACCCAGAAACGCTCGGACTGACCTCGCCGCGAGTTTGTTTTCGTCGAGGTCTTCATTCGCCACAGCCGACGTGATGAAGTTGGTCTGCGGCTCACCCGTCCACAATCCCTTCGATGAAATCATCTGCCGGACGATCTGGTCGTATGGCGTGTTTGCCTCAAGCTGATCGCTGAGCCAATTCACGAAGCGGTCTCGCCGGAAGACGATAAACTGACCGCCGTCGACGCCCACGAAACATCGAGCCAGACGCTCGGCAAAGTAATCGGCAAAACGAGGATCATTGAGGTATCGCTGCGTCCAGCGTTCGATACGGTTGGGCTGGTCGTCGAGTTCGAACTGCCGGATTTCTTCCAGCGACGGGACCGTGCCCATCAGCGAGAGCGCTAACCGACGCAGCAGCAACAGCTCGTCCGCTGGTTGGGCCGGTTGCAATTCCTGACGCGTCCAGATTTCCTCAAAGTAACCGTCGATTTGAGCGACCGTCGTTGGCAGCTCGTCATCAATCTGCGCGGCATCCGTCGGAGTCGCGTTCAGCGAGCCCGACGGTCGAACGGCCCACTGGCAAAGCACAAACACAGCCGCAACCACAAGTAATGGCAGAAGTCGAGTATTCATGCGAGTCTTTCCTGACCACTGACGCTGGCACCGTAGGCTGGGACGTGTCCCAGCAAGATTCAAGCTGGGGCACGCCCCAGCCTACTCAACTGAACCCTGATACCGCTCGAAAGTCGCGGTGGTTTCGCAAATCATGGGGTAGAACGCGGGATTCACCACTTGAATGTCGCTGAAGGTTCAATTTGAACCGATCAACTCAGAATCGGCATAATGACTCGCGCCGGCTCGACACCCGTCAATCGACTGTCCAGCCCCTGGTGTTTCACCGAAAATCGGCGAGCGTCGATCCCCACGCAGTGCAGCATCGTGGCGTGCAAATCCCGAACATGGACCACATCTTCAACCGAGTTGTAGCCCAGTTCGTCGGTCGCTCCGTACGAGACGCCGCCTTTGATTCCTCCGCCGGCCATCCACATGGAGAACCCTTTGATGTGATGATCCCGCCCGGCTCCGCCCTTGCCCTGAAACATCGGCGTGCGACCGAACTCGCCGCCCCAGATGATCAGCGTGTCTTCCAGCATGCCTCGCTGCTTGAGGTCGGTCAGCAGCGCCCACGTCGGGCGGTCGGTCAGCCCGCAGCACGTATTCATGTAATTGACCAGGCCGCCGTGGTGGTCCCAGCCTCGGTGATAAAGATGGATAAACCGCACGCCTCGTTCAGCCAGCCGCCGAGCGAGCAAACAGTTCGAAGCGTACGAACCGTCGCCCGGCTTCGCGCCGTACATGTCCATTGTTTCCTTCGTCTCGCCCGTCATGTCGACCAGTTCCGGCACCGATGTCTGCATTCGAAACGCCATTTCCATCGCGGCAATTCGAGTGGCAATCTCCGGGTCGCCAAGCTTCGCGTTCCGATACTGATCGAGTTGCTGAATCGTCTCGACAAGCTGCCCCTGTTGCGCCGTCGAAACTCCGGCCGGGTTGCGAACATAGTTCACCGGATCGCCGCTCGAGTTGAATTGGACTCCCTGGAAGCGACTGGGCAGAAATCCGGATCCCCATTGTCGCGAGGCAATCGGTTGAGGATTCCGCCCGCCGACGCTCGTCAGGACAACAAAGCCCGGCAGGTCCTGCGCCTCACTGCCGAGTCCGTAATTCAACCAGGCTCCCATCGACGGCCGACCGTTAATGCCCGTGCCCGTGTTCATAAAAGTGTGAGCCGGGTCGTGGTTAATCTGCTCGGTCACCAGCGACCGAATGATGCAGATGTCGTCGGCCATCTTCCCGTGCCACGGCAGGAAGTCGCTGATCAACTGACCGCTCTCGCCGTGCTTGCGAAACTTCGTCAGGTGCCCTTGAACCTTCAAGGCCTGCCCTCGCAACTGCGCGATCGGCTGCCCGGCGGTGAACGATTCGGGCATCGGCTGACCGTTCATCTCGTCCAGCTTCGGTTTGTAATCGAACGTCTCAAGATGCGATGGCCCTCCGGCCATGCAGAGGAAGATCACGCGTTTGGCCTTACCTGCGAAGTGCGGAAACCCTGCGGCACCACCGGAACTTGCACCGACGGACGAGCCGTCACCCATGAGTGTCCCCAGAGCCGCAGCGCCAAGCCCGACTCCGCCGGTTGACAAAAAGGTGCGTCGATTGATCGCGGTTGGGTCGAGCATTGAACGGTGTCCGAATTCAGAAAGTGGTCGCTGTTTTCGCAGATGTCACCTCTCCCGCTTGCGGGAGAGGTCGGCCTCTCAGGGCCGGGTGAGGGTTTTCATTTTGAATTATTCCACCCTTCATCAGATCGTTTCTGCCTAATTCCGCGTCGTCGTCTCACCAAGCGTCAGAATTGCCCGCGCGACCGCTGTCCAGGCCGCATGCTCCACGACGGAAACCTCTTCGGCTTTCGGTGCGATGCCCGCTGAAACTAAGGCGCGTGCAGACGACTCGTCGGAGCGATACTGCTCGCGGGACGCGAGCAGAAGTTCCGTCAAGAGCTTCCGCTCAAAGTCTTCCAGCGAGCGTGACACCGCCAGTCGAAACGCAAAATCCAGCCGGGCCTGATCGTCTTCTGCGGACGTCATGATCTGATCAGCAAACGCCCGCGCCGCTTCAACAAACGTCGGATCGTTCAGCAACGTCAGCGATGCCAGCGGCGTGTTCGACCGAGGCCGTTGAGCCGTGCATTCTTCACGTCGAGGTGCATCGAACGCTTTCAGCATTGGATGCAGAAACTGCCGCTGCCAATGCACGTACAACCCACGTCGCCATTGCCGATCGTCGTTGTGTTGTGCGTATTTCCGTGTCGGAAAATTCAGATGACGGTAATAGCCGGCCGGCTGGTACGGCTTCACGCTCGGGCCGCCAACTTTCTGGACGAGCAGACCGCTGACAAACAGGGCGTTGTCACGAACTGCCTCGGCCGGTAGCCGATATCTCGACTGCCGCGAGAACAGGCGATTCTCAGGATCCACTTTGTTAAGTTCCTCGCTGACGAACGACGACTGCCGATACGTCCGACTCATCGCGATCAGCTTGAGCATGTGCCGAACGTCCCAGCCGCTGTCGACAAATTCGATCGCCAGATTGTCGAGCAATTCCGGATGGCTCGGTGGTTCGCCCTGCCCGCCAAAGTCGGTCAGGTTTCGGGCGATTCCTTCTCCAAAAAGCAAATACCAAAATCGGTTCACAAAGACTCGAGCGGTCAATAGACCGTTGCCGTTTTCCGCGTCGGTCAACCAACGGGCAAGATCAAGCCGCGTTGCTCGTTCGTCGCCGGTGTCGAGCTTGCCGAGAAACTTCGGAATCGATGACGTGACAATCGGCCCGCTGTCGTCCAACCAGTTCCCTCGCGGAAGCACCCGCATCGTACGAGGCTTGATCGACGCCGAAATCATCGTCCGCCGCGCTGACTTCTTCACTTGTTCACGCAATGCCGTCATTGTTTCTAAAGCGTTGCGTAACTCGGCGTACGCTTTGTCATAAACTTTTTCGAGCTTCTCTGGTTCGACCGGTTTTCTCGCAGCAATTGCTTCGTTGCATTCTCGAATGGCTTCGTCGAATGCGGCAATTCGCTCACGTTCGCGCCGAGTCAGCACGACAAGTTCCGGCTCGCGCTTCGTCGGCAGCGAGTTGCCGCCCGACGTGAAATGCTTTGCCTCATCGAGGTCCGCGAAGAACGCTCCCATCGAATAAAAGTCTTTGATCGTGTACGGATCAAACTTGTGGTTGTGACACTGGCAGCAGCCCATCGTGCCGCCCATCCAGACTTCCGACAGATTGCGGATTCGGTCAGCAGCGTATATTGCCAGATATTCCTTCGGCTGAAGCCCGCCTTCGTGAGTCGTCTGCAAAAGCCGGTTGTAGCCGGATGCAATCTTCTGATCGACTCCCGAGCCTTCGACCAGATCGCCAGCGAGTTGCTCGGCGGTAAACCGATCAAACGGCATGTTGTCGATGAAGGCGTCGATGACCCAATCTCGAAACGGCGAGATGGCGTGATCCTGATCGCCGTGATAGCCGACCGTGTCTGCGTAGCGAACCAGGTCCAGCCAGTAAGTCGCCATCCGCTCGCCGTGAGCGTCCGACGCGAGCAGCCGATCAACGACCTTCTCCCAGGCGTCGGCTGACTTGTCGGCGACAAATGCGTCGACTTGTTCCGGAGTCGGCGGCAGCCCCGTCAGGTCGAAAGAAACTCGCCGAAGCAGCGTGACGCGATCGGCTTCCGGCGACAATTTCAGCGATTCGTCTGCGAGCCGTTGATCAATAAATCGATCAATCCAGTTTGCAGATTCAGCAGCGGCGACGTTTGGCGTCGCGGTCTTCACCGGCTTTTCGTAGGCCCAATGTGCTGACCACTTCCCGCCGCCTTGAATCCATCGTCTCAGCAGACTGATTTCGTCATTCGTCAGCGGTTTCCCATGTCCCGGCGGCGGCATTTGCTCGTCGGGATCGGTCGACGTAATTCGACGAAAGAGCTCGCTTTCGGCAGGCATCCCAGGCACGACGATGTGGTCGGGTTCCGGTGCGATGTCGAGTCGCAGTTCGGCCTCGCGAGACTCTTCGTCGGGGCCGTGACAATGGAAACATCGATCCGACAAAAGTGGCCGAATGTCCGTGCTGAACCGGACGGCTCGACCGTCTTGAGCAGTTGCAATCCGGGCAAAGGCCACGATGGCACAACAAAACACCAGCACGAAGCGCCAGCGAGTGAATTTCAGCGAGACGTTCACTTGCTGGCGCTTCGTGCTGGTATTTATGGGCGAAGAACTCGTTGTGAATTTCACGTGTCGACCTCCAGGCGTCGAGAAGTGTCGTCTTCGTCCTGTGCGAGGAACTTCTGAGCGGCGGACGTCGGCGTCGCCCCAACTTCTCGAATCGCCGAGTCCGGCAGCTTGTCCAGCGGTGTGTACTGCGGATGGTGATGCTCGACGTACGGGTTGTTGTGCTTTGTGTTGTAGCAGCAGATCAATCCCCATCGCGGATCATCGCTGAGGTTCGCATCCGAGCGGTGCAGCAGGTTCGAATGAAAGAACAATGCGGTGCCGGCTGACATTTCGCAGTAGACGAGTTCTAGAACTTTCATGGCCTCGTTGACGCGTTCGAGGTGTGCTCCGGTTTGTTCGCCTTCGAAGCCGTGCTCGATGCGGCCCATCCGGTGCGAACCGGCCAGCACCTGCATGCAGCCGTTTTCTTTCGTGCACGGATCGACGGCGATAAAGACGCTCAGCATGTCCGGAAACAGGCAGCCGTTCTTGTACCAGTAGCCGTAATCCTGATGCCATTCCCAGGCACCGCCGACCTTCGGCTGCTTGGCACTCAGCTTCGAGTGGTAGTGGTAGACCTCGTCGCCCAGCAATTGCTCAGTCGAGTCGACCATGCGTTCGGAGCGGGCGATCGTTCCGTAAATGTCATCGCCGGGATGATTCCAGAGCGAGAGGTTCGTCTTACGCCCTTGGGAGTCTCGAACGGCCATCGCGTGACTCTGCAGCGTCGCGTCTTTGCGACAGGCTTCCTGCAGGAGCGACGTTTCTTCGGAGTCGAGAAAGCCCTCGACAAAGAGGTAACCGTCCGATTGAAACGAACTTTGCTGTTGGTCCGTTAGGGGTCCGGTCATGCTCGATCCTGACAGTTATCAGAAGGCGTCCGGCGTTCACCGGCCTGCCTTGAAATCACGCCATCGCTTTTCCCGGGCCTTCCGGATGTCTCGCTGCTTACGCCGTTGCGACCAATGCAACCATTTAAAGCCGATGATAGCCATCGCGAACACCGCCCAACCCATCGCAGGTTTCCTCAACTATGGCCGCGTTTCATTATCGCGATCAGCCGGCGGTTGGCCACTCACCCGAGAAGACTTCTGTCGCCGGGCCGGTCATGTAGACCTCGCCGGATTCTGCCCATTCGATTTCCAGGTCGCCGCCGGTCAGTCGGACCAGCACTTTGCGATCGAGCAATCCGGCCAGAACTCCTGCGACAACCGCCGCGCACGCTCCGGTTCCGCACGCCAGTGTCTCACCGGAACCGCGCTCCCAGACGCGCATGATGACTTCGGAGCGGGACACCACTTGAATGAACTCGGCATTAATTCGGCGAGGGAAGGCTTCATGAACTTCGACCTTCGGTCCGATGTTCAACACCCAGTCATCGTTGACTTCGTCGACAAAAGTGACAGCGTGAGGGTTGCCCATCGAAACGCAGGTGACTTCCAGCGTTCGGCCAGCAACTTCCAGCGGCACATTGACCGGCGGGTCACCAGCCAGAGTCGTCGGAATCTCCGAGCTCACCAGAATCGGCTCGGCCATGTTGACTCGAACACGGTCGACTTTCCCGTCAGCGACTGAGCATTGCAGAGTCAGCACGCCTCGACCGGTTTCAATCGCCAGCTCTTCTTTAGCAGCGATGTCGTAGTCGTAAACGAACTTCGCGACGCAGCGAACGGCGTTGCCGCACATCTCCGCTTCAGAGCCGTCGGCGTTGTACATGACCATCCGCGCGTCGGCTCGCTCGGACGGACAAATCAGGACAAGCCCGTCGCCGCCGACGCCGAAGTGACGATCGCTGATCGACTTCGCCAGTTCCGAAACATCTCCGAGTTCGACCTGCTCGAAGCAGTTCACGTAGACGTAATCGTTCCCGGCCCCGTGCATCTTCGTAAACTTCATCGCCGCTCTTTCCGCTCTTCGGCTATCAAGTCAGGTAGGCTGGGTCTCGACCCAGCTTCATGCGCCTTACAATTCTTCGAGGTGCTGGGTCAAGACCCAGCCTACGTCACTACGTCACTTCGAGGTGCTGGGTCAAGACCCAGCCTACGTCACTATTGGCTCAGCTGGACATCGTAAGCAGATACGATGGCCAGGATTCTGGTTCGCCTGCCCGATTAAAAACTCATTTCAACTTGATTCACCAGAACGAGCTAATCGACTCGAATAGATCTATGACAACTCGAACTATTGCTTTACCAAAGAATAAACCCAGGATCCCGACAATTACGGCCCCAAAGACGACTGCGTCTCCGCGAAAAAGCCACGGTTCGTCCACGAAAAAGAATTGAACGACGAAGCCTATACCGGCACCAACGAAAGCTCCCGTAACTGCATCTCCAATTCGACCGAAACCACTCCCATTGAGCTCCTCAGGAAAATGCCTTCGCGACCGCTTCCTTCGTCTTCGCCAGGCCGGTTTTGACAACCTGCTCGGGGTCCTGCTTCCAGTAAGTCGGGTTGAACAGTTCCAGCGAGAGCGCTCCGGCGAAGCCGTTGGCGGCGACCATCTGGAAGATGTCGTTCAGCGGGGCGACGCCGTCTCCGGGATAGACTCGGTCTTTGTCTGAAATCGTGTCGCGAGGCGGATCAGCCGGGTAATCGTTGACGTGGAAGCAGTGAATCTTTGAGCCGGCGATGGCGGCCATGCCGGCGAAGTCCGAACCGCCTTTATAAATGTGATAAACGTCCGGCAGGATGCAGGCGTCTTTGTGACCTGACTCGATCACGGCGAACATCGTCTCGCCGAGTCGCGAGAGATTGTCTGAGAAACCCCAGACCTCAGCCTGCGGGATGATGCCCGTCTGGTCGCCGACTTCGAGCAACGCTCGGTAACGCTCGGCCACTTTGAACAGGTCGAGCTTCGGCGATCCTCGATGCGCTCCGACCGGCGGGGCAGCGATGTGCGTTCCGCCGATCTGCTTGAGCATGTCCATGTCGCGTTTGGCGGTTTCGAGGCCTTCCGCACGTTTCGCATCGTCCTCGACGATCCAGTTGGCAAAGCCGATCGCACTTTCGACTCGCAGCCCGTGATCAGCAATTCGCTTGCCGAGATCCTTCAGGCTGCCGCCTTCTTTGACGTAAGCTTCCAGTTCGCGGATCCACGGCTCAATACCGTCATAGCCGGCTTTGGCTGCCAGTTCGACTTCCTTCACGATGCCGATCTTCTGCTCGCGAATCGTGCTCGTGTTGAGGCAGTATCGAAACTTTGGTTTCGCGGTAGCAGCTTCGGCAGCGACCGCGGTTTGCGTCGCTGCAACGGCTCCGGCCACAATCGGAGCGGCCAGGAATTCTCGGCGAGAAAAGGTCACGTTAGTTCTCCGTCCGAATTAAGGTGAGACACTCACTGTTTGAGTAGGCTGGGTCTAGACCCAGCGTGAAATAATTGCTGGGACGCGTCCCAGCCTACGATGCCCAACGCCGATAGAAAACGTCGAGGTGGGCGGTGCCCACCCTACGCTTAAAACGATTCCAGAAGTTCGATATCCGGCAGCGCTTCAGTCAGCTCTTCCTTGGCGGCAGCGTCGCTCGAAAGCAGCGTCGTCCCGATCTTCAGTTTCTTCAACTTCTTCAGCTCGATGAGAAATTCAACGGCACTCCCGTCAATCATGAAGTTTTCGTCCAGGTCGAGTACTTCCAGGTTCTCAAGAGCGGTCAACGGTTCCAGTGACTCGCCGGTCAGGTCTGACACGTTTGTCAGATCGAGTTCTCTCAGTGTCGAAATCTTCGAGATCGCGACGAGACCTTCTGGCGTAATTCCACACTGCTCAAGCCGGAGAATCGCCAGATTTGGAAAGCCGTAGAGCTTCTCGATTCCTCCATCACCCACCGCGCTGCTGGTGACGTCGAGTTCGACCAGGTCTTTCATTCCGGCGAGGTGCTCGAGGCCTGCGTTATTGACGACGGTTTCACGCAACAGCAGCGTCTTCATTTTGGTGAGCCCTGCGATGTGAGCCAGCGCGTCGCCCTTCACGAAATTGAATCGGACATTCAGCGTCTCAAGATTCGTCAGCCCGGAGATGTGTTTGAGATCTGGTCCTTCGATGTTGGTGTCGTTTTCCAGTTCCAGCACTTTCAGCTTCTTGCAGTTCGACAATGCTTCCAGCGAAGCTCCGGTCAGACGCGTATTCTTGCTGATGTTGACGTTTTCCAGGTTCGGCAATGTTCCCAACAACCTGATCCCTTCGTCAGAAACTGCAGGACACGCCTGAATCTTGACGGCCTTCAGACTCTTAATCTCTGAGAGGGACTTGATGCCTTCGTCGGTTATGTTGGTAAAACGCAAATCGATATCGACCAGAATTTTCAGTCCAGTCAGGTGGGCCAGTCCGGCATCCGTGACGCTGGTTCGACGAAGCCCCAACGCCCGCAAACCTGCGACCGACGACAGAGACTCGATCCCTTTGTCAGTAATGGCCGAACTCGCAGCGTCCAGAATGGTGAAGCTCGGCAGTTCCGCCAGAGTCGCCATACCGGCGTCGCCGAAATTCGGCCCTTCGACAATCACGCGCGAAACTTTCGGCAATCCTTTCAGCAGAGCCATGTCCTCATCGGTCGTTTCCGTCCTGCGGAAATCGGCCAGGACGACGTGGCCACTGGCTCCAACGTCGAGTGTGACACCCTTTTCTTTCAATGTTGCCAACGAATCCGCATCATCGGCCGGGACGACCTCGGCAACCGGCAGCGTTTCGCCGGTCGGGGTTGCTCCACCCGGAGCCGGACCGGTCGTCGGTTTGCAGCCTGAAACAACAAACAACGTCGAGAGCAGAAAAAGCGATACTGTGGCTTTCATAGGTCCAGAAATTCCGTGTCAGAGTATTGAGCGAGACGAACCAGAACATCGCAAGACTCAACTCAACCAAACGCCAATTAACATGCGGCAGTGATGGAGCAACGGTTGCGGTCGATCGTCTCCTGATAAGACGAGAAGGAGCCTCGAGGCGGGGACGAGCCAGCGTATCGGGCGTCCGTAACGATGGCAAATCAGTGACGATCGCAATTGACGACGTCAAACCCGCAGGCGTTAACAGGCCGGGTTAACAGGCCGGGCCTCGCGATTTCGGTATGTTGACTCCGATTCGTTGGTCGCGGCATTTCAGACTGCTATCATCCGCGACCCGCTTTTGGCGTACCGCCGAATCCATAACAAGACTCACAACAACTTTCGGCCCACGAACGAAATACACCCCACCGAAAAGGAACATCGTTATGCCACGCAAGTCGACCCGTCGATCGTTCATGCAGACTTCCGCAGCCATCGGCGCGGGATTCTGGACAGGCCACAGCCTCACGCCAGTCTTCGCACAAAGCCGCAACACTTCCGAGAAGATCAATTTCGCATCGATCGGTGTTGGCGGAAAAGGGTCCAGTGACTCTGGCGACGCGAACAAGCATGGCAACATGGTCGCCATCTGTGACATCGACGAAAAGCGACTGGAAAAGGCCGGCGAGCTTTATCCCGACGCCAGGAAGTTTGTCGACTACCGTGAGATGCTCGCCGAAATGGGCGACAAGGTTGACGCCGTTACGGTCTCAACGCCGGACCATACCCACGCTCCTGCGAGTCTGCTCGCGATGAGCATGGGCAAGAACTGCTTCACACAGAAGCCTCTGACCTGGTCGATCTACGAAGCCAAACTGATGCGCGAAATGGCGAACGAAAAAGGCGTCGCGACTCAGATGGGCAACCAGGGAACGTCCAACAACGGCCTTCGCGAAGCCGTCGAAATTGTTCGAGCCGGCATGATTGGCGACATTAAGAAGGTCCATGTCTGGACGAATCGACCGGTCTGGCCGCAAGGCAAAGGCCGACCGGAAACTGCAGAAGAAATCCCGAAGGGACTGCACTGGGACCTGTTTCTGGGAGCCGCACCGAAACGGCCCTACAACTCACTTTACACGCCGTTCAAATGGCGAGGCTGGCTGGACTTCGGCACGGGCGCTCTCGGCGACATGGCCTGCCACACCGCCAATATGGCGGTGATGGCTTGCGACCTGTTCGACGCTAAAACCGTTACTGCCCAATCGACAGGAATCGGTGAACAGTTCCCGTCAAAATCCACCATCGAATTCAACTTCGGCGAACGTCCGCGTGGCGATGGAAATGGCAATTGGGGAGCCGTCGATCTTCACTGGTACGATGGTGGCAATCTGCCGTCACAGGATCTGCTGCCCGGCGGCAAGTTCGCTGCCAGTGGTACGATCATTGAAGGTTCGGAACTGACGTTGATTTCGCCGGACGACTACGGCGCCGAGTTCGTCTTATTCAAGACTGGCACGGCCGAAGCCGTTTACATCACGTCAGGCCTTCGTAACGAAAAGACACAGGTTAAGAAACTCGGGCTGGCAATCACCGTCAAAGGCGATCCTGTCACTCCGCCAGAACCGACGCTTCCTCGCTCACCAGGCCACTTCAAGGAATACGCCATTGCGTGCTCCGGCGGCCCGGCAGCGATGTCGAACTTCAACTATGCTTCGCGACTGACGCACACCATCCTGTTCGGAAACGTCGCGCTTCGCTCCGGCAAGCCAGTCAACTGGGACGCCGAAAAGTTCACTTGCGGAGACGTCGAAACCGACAAGCTGCTGCACCGTGTCTACCGCGAAGGTTTCGCGTCTGTACCGGCGCTTAACTGGCAACCGAAAGGCTAGTCCAGCAATTGGATGAGACTTTGCAACGGGCGACGGAAGGAAACTTCGGTCGCCCGTTTTTCGTACAGCGATGACCTCCAGGCAAGCGGCAAACTCAAGTTTGCTCATTCAAGTGTGCCACTGGCTTTGCCAGTGCCCTCCCAGGATCAGCGACTGCCGGAATTCTCACACTGGCGGAGCCAGTGGCACACAATGTCGCCACTGAGTAAAACAGCTCAAAAACTTTGCCCAACGATTTACCTGGACGACACTCGCCATGAAATACCTATCACGATTCGCTTGCCTGTTTGCGATGGCCGCTTCGTGCCTCGTCGGTACGTCGCCCAGTGGCACACAAACCTGCTCCGCGGCCGAGCGACCCAACATCATCGTCATCCTGTCGGACGATATGGGCTATTCAGACATTGGCTGCTATGGCGGCGAGATTGAAACGCCGACACTCAATGGACTGGCTGAAAACGGGTTGCGGTTTACACAGTTTTACAACACCGGCCGCTGTTGCCCGACGCGAGGATCACTCCTGACAGGTCTGTACCCGCATCAATCCGGCATCGGTTGGATGATGACTGACCGCGGGCACGATGGTTACCGAGGCGACCTCAACAACAACTGCCGGACGATGGCCGAAGTCCTCAAGCCAGCGGGCTATTCCACCTACGGAGTCGGCAAGTGGCACGTCACGAAGCACGTTCAGCCGGACGGTCCGAAACACAACTGGCCGAGGCAACGAGGTTTCGACCGCTTCTACGGAACGATCACCGGTGCTGGCAGCTTCTTTGATCCCGGGACGCTGACACGCGACAACCAGAACATCACTCCGACAACCGACGGAGAGTACAAGCCCGAGCAGTACTACTACACGGACGCCATCAGCGACAACGCCGTGCGTTACATCAACGATCACTGCCAGGAGGACGCCGACAAACCATTCTTCATGTACGTAACTTACACGGCCGCGCACTGGCCGATGCACGCCCTGGAAAAAGACATCGCCAAATACAAAGGCCGCTACGACAGCGGGTACGCTCCGGTTCGCAACCGTCGTGCGAAACGTGTGGTCGAGCTCGGCCTCGTCAGCGAAGCCTGCGAACCCGCACCGCTGATCGGAGACTGGGAAAGCTTCGAGCACAAAGCCTGGGAAGCTCGCTGCATGGAAGTTTACGCCGCAATGGTCGACAGCATGGACCAGGGCATCGGTCGGATCGTCTCGTCGTTGAAGAAGAACAACGAGCTCGACAACACGCTGATCGTCTTCATGCAGGACAACGGTGGCTGCCAGGAAACAATCGGTCGACGAGGAGACTTCCAGCGTCCCGTCGAAGCCTCGATGAGAAGAATCCCGCACGACGAAATCCGGCTCGACGTCATTCCGAAACAGAATCGTGCCGGAATTCCAACACTCACCGGCCCCGGAATCATGCCCGGCCCGGAAGACACTTACATTGCTTACGGCTTGAACTGGGCCAATGTCTCGAACACGCCCTTCCGCGAGTACAAGCACTTCGTCCACGAAGGAGGTATCTCAACTCCGTTGATCGCTCACTGGCCGGCTGGCATCAAACGCCGCGGCGAACTCGACCATCAGCCCGGCCACCTGATCGACATCATGGCAACGTGCGTCGATCTTTCCGAAGCCGAGTATCCGAAACAGATCGGCGACAACGAGATCAAGCCACTGGAAGGCGTCTCGCTGAACCCGGCCTTCTCGGGCAAATCGCTCAACCGAGAACAGCCGCTGTTCTGGGAGCACGAAGGGAACCGAGCGATCCGAGCCGGCGATTGGAAACTCGTCGCCAAAGAGAACAAACCATGGGAACTCTACGACCTCAAAACTGACCGCTCCGAAACACACAATCTGGCCGCCGAGAAGCCAGAACTCGCCAAGGAACTGGAAGCCAAATGGAACGCCTACGCTGCACGAGCCAACGTTCTGCCACTAGGTACCTGGCGAGGAGCACCCAGGAAGCCAAAGACCAATAGGAAGCAGCGAAAGTTCTCGTTGAAATCTGGAGACAATCTTTCTGCAGAAGAAGGGCCGTTCATCGAGAGTCGACCGATAAGAATCTCGGTCGCGTTGAAAGAGTTTGGCACCGACGGCGTTCTTGTCGCCCACGGAGGCACTGCCGAGGGATACTCGCTCTACTTAAAGGATGGCATTCTGACTTTCGTCACGCGGCGAGGCGGCAAGCTTTCGAAAGTTGTGGCGTCCCAGAAAGTTTCCAGCGAGACCACCAACGTCGAGGCTCACCTCAGTAAGACCGGCGACGTGACGTTGTCAATCGACGAGAAGTCAGTCGCCACCGGAAGCTTTCCCGAAGGAATGCCACGACACCCGATCGACGGGCTGCAGGTCGGTTCCGACGAGGGCGGCTTCGTCGGCGAGTACAAAAATCCATTTCCGTTCACCGGCGAAATCGGAAACGTGACGATCGAGTTGAAGTAGGTCTGGCTTCGCCTGACGAAGTCTTTTCTCCATGAGATAACGGACCATCTACAACCACGAAATACACAAAACACACGAAAGCAATGCTCGCGGCACAGAATGTCGCCATGCGAATGGCATCCCAAATCAATATGAAATTCTTTCGTGTATTTTGTGTCTTTCGTGGTTCTCCTCAAGAACTCCGTCAGGCAAAGCCTGACCTACCGAAGAACGACACGCATCATGCAGAAGACGGAAAAACTCGGCGGCCTGAATTGTCAGATCGTCCAACAGGTTGATGGCCAGGAGCCGGAACTGGTGGTCATCCTTTGCCACGGATTCGGCGCTCCGGGAACCGACCTTGTGGGGCTCGGCGGAGAGCTGATGCGATGTCAGCCGCGGCTGATGGAATCGACTCAGTTCATTTTCCCCGAAGCGCCACTGTCACTTGAAGAATTCGGATTCTATGGTGGCCGCGCGTGGTGGCCGTTGGACGTTGCGAAGCTCAACGCTGCCATCGAGAAGGGCGAGTTTCGCGACCAACGAAAATACGATCCGCCGGAACTTGCCGATGCCCGCCGGCTGCTGACTGCCCTGGTTGACGAAGTGCGAGGCCGAACTGGCTTGCCTGCATCGCGAATCGTGCTCGGCGGATTCTCACAGGGATCGATGCTGGCGACTGATGTTTCACTGAGACTCGACGAAGCACCCGGAGCGCTCTGTGTGTGGTCCGGCACGCTGCTTTGCGAAGAACAATGGCGAGAACTGGGTTCCAAACGGGGGCCGCTGAAAGTTCTGCAAAGCCACGGAACGGTCGACCCGATCCTGCCGTTCGAAGCGGCAACCTGGTTGCGGGATCTCTTCACCGATTCCGGCTTCGATGTCAAATTTATCGAGTTCGAAAACGTCCACACGATCCCGCGTGAAGCCGTCGATCAGTTCGCCGAGCTGCTCGTATCGTTGCTTGACGAGTAACAGCCAGTCAGCCGGCGCGGTAACGGGCGAGCATCGTCGATGTCCCGTCTCGCAGGTTCTTCCAACCGACGCTGAAGCGGGCGGCCTGCGACGGCTGGAAGAACGTAAACGCAACCAGCACCAACCCCGCCGCCACGAACAACGACATTGTTCGCAGCTGGCGATCGGTCGCGAAGGCGACCAGAAACGGCGAGTACCACTGCTCGGTGGATTGCGACGTTGCGGCGTACCGTCTTGTGATTCGACTCTGCAGAGTGAGATGATCCTGCAACGGAATCTGCTCTTCGCCGGGGCGAGTGGCGTCGAGATCGATCCTCGCCAGTTCTTCCAGCAGCCCGGGATCCTGTTCAAGCGATTCGGTGATCTTCCGCAGCTCGAACACCTGCCGCTCCAACTGAACCAGTTCCATCTGAGCGGTTACGTAGTCGTCGTCGAGTTCGAGGTAAGTTGACAGTTTGGGAGCCATCGCGACGCTGCCGTACAGGACTCCCGCAACCATCAACTGGCCCCAGAACAGAAACGAAACGAACCACTGCAACAACGACGGCTCATGTTGAGCGGCGTTGGTCCTCTGAGTTCGTGATTGTCTGCTCACTTTGGGCATAGCAGTCGGTTGTCGATGGGAGTCGCCAAAGCGTTCAAGGCGACGCCAGATTGTAGGGTATGACAAGCGCAGCGCCGGCATACCATCGTGGCCGCAGAATCTGGTACGCCGGCGCTGCGCTTGTCATACCCTACGGAGACTGTGTCAGTTCACGGTTGAACGCTGGAGTCGCAAACGGACCCTACATCTACACGAAACTCAGACTGAATACGTCAAACGAAATCAGCCCGACTGTCCAGGACAGTCGGGCTGAGAAATTTCGTCAGATTGATGACAAACCAGCAGCGCTGGGCCTGAGACAATTAGCTGATCGTCCCGCCGTACGTGCCGGCACCACCCAGAATCTCTTCGATGCGGAGAAGCTGGTTGTACTTGCAGATACGATCCGTACGACTGGCCGAACCTGTCTTGATCTGACCGGTTCCGAGCGCCACGGCGAGGTCGGCGATCGTGTTGTCTTCGGTTTCGCCCGAGCGGTGGCTCATGACGGAAGTGAAACCAGCTCGATGGGCCATCGACACGGCCTGAATGGTTTCGGTGAGTGTTCCGATCTGGTTGACCTTGATGAGAATACTGTTTGCGATGCCCTCGTTGATTCCGCGAGCCAGTCGCTTCGGATTCGTCACAAACAGATCGTCGCCGACGAGCTGACATTTGCTGCCAACGGCGTCGGTCAGTTTCTTCCAGCCATCCCAGTCGTCTTCGTCCAGAGCGTCTTCGATCGAACAGATTGGGTACTTGTCGACCCAACCGTTGAGCAGTTCGATCATGCCGTCCGAGTCCATCTTCTTGCCATCCAGCGTGTAGGTGCCGGTGGCCGAGTCGTAGAGTTCGCTCGACGCACAATCGAGTGCGATCTTGACTTGATCACCGAACGTGTAGCCGGCTTTCTCGACGGCGTCAGCAATCATCGAAATCGCTTCTTCGTTCGACCCGAGGTTTGGAGCAAAGCCGCCTTCGTCACCGACAGCGGTACTGAGGTTCTTGTCGTGCAGAACCTTCTTCAGGCTGTGGAAGATTTCAGCACCACATCGCAGAGCGTCGCTGAAATTATCAAATCCCAGGGGCATCACCATGAATTCCTGGAAGTCGATCGAATTGTTCGCGTGCTCACCGCCGTTGATGATATTCATCATCGGAGCCGGCAGGCAGTTGGCACCAACTCCGCCGAGATAACGGAACAGCGGCAGCAGGCTGATCTGAGCACCGGCGTGAGCACTGGCGAGCGAGCAGGCCAGAATCGCGTTGGCACCCAGACGTGATTTGTTTTCGGTCCCGTCGAGGTCGAGCATCGTGGCGTCGATCAACGCCTGGTCGAACACGTCGAGGTCGATCAGTCGCGGACCGATTTCGTCGTTGACATTCTGCACGGCCTGCTGGACACCTTTGCCGAGGTAGTAGTCCTTGCGATCGGTGTCGCGAAGTTCGCACGCTTCGTGCTTTCCGGTGCTCGCTCCGCTGGGAACAGCAGCGCGGCCGACCTGGCCATCTTCGAGAATAACATCGACTTCAACCGTTGGGTTTCCGCGGCTGTCGAGAATCTGTCGAGCGTGTACGCCCGCAATTGCACTCATGGCAATCAACCTTTCAATAAAACTCAGTCTTGTGTGTGTCGCCTGTGTGATCCCGAACGGTTCCTGAGCCTGTTGAATAAGGTGACTCTGGCGAGCCTGGAACCACAGGCGGCGACGTGTCCGGAAACAAGAGCCCGGAATGTCAGCACGTCAATTCACGCAACTGCCTGCTGGCGATCCTCGCCTGCCGAAGCAGCAGCGGTCTGAAAATGGCAGATTCTGCCACTTGGAGCCTTCGTGAGCCGCGAGTTGTAACAAATTCCGACCACAAATTCCCCATCCACGATGGTGATGACTCAGGTCGGGATGAATATCGAATATCGAACAAGGAATTTCGAAGGAAGAAGGACAGACTGAATTCACTTCGAATTTCGACATTCCTTGTTCGAAATTCTGCGGTTCAGAGCCTTAAACGTGAGGAGCCGCAGACTACGAATTATAGATTTCCCTGCCGCCAGTTTCCGTCGACGTACCGCCAGCAGGACTCGTTCGGAGCGTTGTCCCCCAAGCTGGCTGGCAGCCGATGCGGTCGGATTCCGTCGTAGGATTGCAACATCGAGTAGCGGTAAATCGACTGCGGCATCCCCACGGCGGTGAATACCGGATGCCCGGTCGCCGGGAATGGGCCGCCGTGATTCATGGCGGGAGAAACAGCGACACCCGTCGGCATTTTGTCGTCCAGCAGTCGTCCGACTTTCGTTCGAAGTGCCGGAGCAATCTGGTCGTAGACCGGGTCGTCGGAGCCGTCGGTCGCACTGTAGACGCAACCGGTGAGGTTTCCTTCGAGCGCCTCGGTGATCTGTTCGGCCTGATCGGCGTCGGCCGCGATGACGAAGAGCGATCCGTTACCAAATGCCTCGGCCTGGAGCGCTTCGGGATTCTCGAGGAATTTCGCACCGTCGACTTTCAGCAGCGTGTTCTGGCAGGAGAATCCCGTCCCGCCTCCGGATTCGCCACCCGCGATCAACTCGGCGCCTGCCGCCTTCAACGCCGCCACGCCTGAAAGAAAACTCTTCTGCACGGCTTCGCTGAGGAATGTTCCGACCGGGGCCGCTGAGAATTTCTCAGCGACCGCCGCAACAAACGCGTCGGACGTTTCACCGGCCAGCAGGACGACCATGCCAGGATTTGTGCAGAACTGGCCGGTGCCCATCAGGCAGCTGCCGGAGAACTCGCCAGCAAGCTCGTCGGATCGTTCTGCGAGCGCACCTGGAAGAATGAAGACAGGATTGATGCTCGACAGTTCGAGATAAATCGGATTTCCCGCTTTGTCGGCAGACTCTTTCAATCGAAGTCCGGCGGATCGTGAACCGGTGTAGCCGATCGCTCCGACGTCGGCGTGACCGACAAACCGGCAACCATCATCGTGGCTTGTTCGATAAATCAGCTGCACGAATCCGGCTGGCATTGCCGTTTCCTGAGCGGCAGCAAACGCTTCTTCAGTCAGCAGCCGAGTCGTTCCGGGGTGAGACGAATGCCCCTTCGCGATGACCGGGTTTCCGGCAGCAACGGCCGCGGCAAAGTCTCCGCCGGCGACGCTGTTAAACGCGAACGGAAAATTGTTCGGACCAAAGACCGCGACGGGGCCAATCGGACCGTGCATCGATCGGATGTTGGCTTTCGTGTCGATCGTCGGCGCTGCCCACGATCCTTCGCGAGCCGCGGCTGCCGCTTGTCGAAGTTGATCAGTCGTTCGAGGAAGTTCCCCATCCTTCAGTCGAGGCGAAACGGGCAACGCAGTTTCCTGGTTTGCCGTGGCGACCAGTTCGTCGGCCCGAGCTTCGATTCGGTTGGCAAAGCATTCAAGGAACGTAGCAAAGCGTTCCCCCGTCCAGCCGCGCATTTCACGAGAAGCTTCGGTGGCGGCAGCGATTGCCTGCTCGACCTCTTCCCACGGGCTGACGGGGTAGTCGCCGTCAATCGGTTCGCAGGTTGCCGGATTCACTGCCTGAAACGTTGCCGTGCCGGTGGAGGCTCGCCATTCGCCATTGATCAAAACATTGTGCAACATGGTGTGTGCCGTCTTTCAAAAGAAACAGTGACAGGCGCTCGCCTGTAGAATTCGCTTTGTCATCGGCTGACTATTAACAACTATTCCGCCGGTCGAGCACCGATGTGCGGTTGGGTTTTGAGCTTCGCGCCGCCGACTCTGGCGTACGGCGAATTCTTCTTCAGAGTCAGAAAGTCCGGGCTGTTGTCATCGGTCGACGAGAAATCGAACGATTGGACTCGCTGGTTTTCTCGATGAACGATTTCGCGTTGCCCTGCATTGATATCCGCAGCCTGTTGTCGGTCGGACCAGTTTTGATCGACGCCACCGCCGGCCGCTGAGAAGAACTGGTCGAATTTTTTGTCATCAAAATCGTTTTCGATCAGCAGTTCCGGGCCGTTCACCTGAGCGAAGAGGTTTCGATGAACCGCCAGGCCGCTCGATCCGGCGAGCCCGCCACCGAGAGGTGGCATGTGGCTGATGACGATTCCGCCGCGGCTGCATTTGTAGAAAGTTGTGTTAAGAATCTGCACATCCTTCAGCGTCAGCGGGCCACCGTTGAAGGCCATTCCAACGCCAGCGTCGGCAATGATGTTTTCACGCATCTCGACATAAGTGACGTCCGTTTCAAACAGGATGCCGTTTTCCTGCGGCCCGAACAGCCGACAGTTGAGAACTTTAATTCGGCCCGCCCCATTTTCGCCGGACGTCAAGTGAATGCCGGCTGTCGCGCTGCCGGCTCCTCGCAGATCGATCTTTTCGAGGATGATCTCATCGTTACTGAAACCAACGGCTCCTTTCATCGCGATACCGACTTTTGAAAAGCCTGAGACGTTCAAATCTTTGAGGCTTGTCCGATTTAGATAACCCGACATCTCGATGGCGACGTCTTTTCCGGAAGCGTCAACATCGAAACCGTGAATGCCGAGATTCTCGATACCGACCAAACGGATCGCGGGACCACCGCCGGACGGCGCCAGCTTCGCTCGACCAACTCCGCTGGAGAGGATCTGGATTCCCGGCGGGTAAGCTTCCCCGGAGTTGTCGACGATGATGGCTTCGTTGTAAGTCTCGCC
>Ga0316208_1001577_pt1 | contig 20869 bp, 19 predicted proteins | sample 3monopyrite_MG_FD_204944 | JGI IMG/M metagenome (GOLD analysis project Ga0316208, IMG submission 204944) | Microbial mat bacterial communities from mineral coupon in-situ incubated in ocean water Damariscotta River, Maine, United States -... | ecosystem: Environmental > Aquatic > Marine >...
CTGGATGAAATGCGCGAACAGCAAATGGCGAACAAGCAAAAGCCAAAATATGATGGTTGCTGTAGAGATAAAAAGCTAGCCGAAGCTGATGACACGGTGGTGCGCTTTAAAAATCCACAGGATGGTGCGGTTGAAATTACCGATCACGTGCGCGGCAAAGTAGTTATTAGTAATGCGGAGCTAGATGACCTGATTATTCAGCGCTCAGATGGGAACCCAACTTATAACCTGACGGTAGTGGTGGATGACTGGGATATGCAGATTAGCCATGTAATTCGCGGTGACGATCACCTGAATAATACGCCGCGCCAAATTAATATCCTTACAGCACTTAAGGCGCACATTCCAGAGTATGCGCATGTGCCAATGATTAACGGCACCGATGGCAAAAAACTTTCTAAACGCCGCGATGCGGTGAGCGTGATGCAGTATCGAGATGACGGCTACTTGAAAGAGGCGGTGATTAATTACCTGGTCAGGCTGGGTTGGAGTCATGGTGATCAGGAAGTCTTTAGCCTGGAAGAAATGATTGCAAAGTTCGATATAGATGCGATTAATAAGTCATCATCAAGCCTAAGTGTTGAAAAGCTGCAGTGGTTGAATCAGCACTACATGAAGCAGATGACGCCTGAGCAGCTAGCAGGGGAACTTACGTTCTATCTAGAAAAAGCCGAGTTAGATGTATCGACAGGTCCGGTGCTAGCCGATGTGATGGCTGTGTATCAGGAAAGGTGTTCCACTCTTGTAGAGTTAGTAAGTGAAATTCGTTACTTCTATGAAGATTTTGCTGAATACGATGCAAAGCAGGCAAAAAAACAGTTTAAGGGTGGTGCAATTCATGTGCTTGAGGCGCTAAAAAATAAGTATGCTGCACTGGATAACTGGGTAGCGGAAGAAATTCATAAAGTAGTAGAGCAAACTGTTGAAGAGTTAGAGGTTGGTTTTGGAAAGGTAGGCCAGCCATTACGCTTAGCAGTTACGGGGCATGGGCGATCGCCATCTATTGATGTGACTTTGCAGTTGCTAGGTAAAACTAAAACTCTTGAGCGTTTAGATCAAGCAATTAAATTTATGGGTTGATAAAACCAGGTAAAACTGTGGGGTACGTCCGCTAAATGCTTAATAAGTCTCGACTTTATTCCGTAATACTTATAGACTCAGAACCCAAATTTGGGGCTATAGCTCAGCTGGGAGAGCGCAACACTGGCAGTGTTGAGGTCAGCGGTTCGATCCCGCTTAGCTCCACCAAATTGTTTTAATTTCATTTATTAATACGGTCTTAAGTTGTTGTGTAGTATTGGCTCTTCTCAACTATGGATTTAGAGAAAAGTATTACGTATTTACTATGAACTATACTGCTAAAATTCAGCCTTCAGGCATCAATTTTTCTGTGGCTGATAACATGACTATTCTTGAGTCTGCAATAGGCTCAAGTATCTATTTAGAACATAGCTGCTTGAATGGCAATTGTGGCTCATGCAAGTCGAAACTCGTTAAGGGAGAGTTGAAAGCTGGTAGCGTGGTTCCTACAGCTGGTCTGACTGAGGCTGAAATACAAGATGGATATTTGTTAACCTGCCAGGCAATCCCAATAACTGATGTAGAGCTAGAAGCTGATTTTTATCCTGAACTTGCAGAAATAAAGAAATCTATTTGCCCATGTAAAATAGAGTCTTTAAACTTTGTAGGAGATGAAACTTTAGTACTTAAGCTAAAGTTGCCTCCTAGTACTATGTTTCAATACCTTGCCGGGCAGTATATACAATTGATAATTAACGGTGAGCGTCGGAGTTATTCGATTGCAAATATTAGTGATACTTACACTGGTGTTGAGTTGCATATTAAAAAAGTAGAAAATGGGCTCTTTAGCAATTACCTATTTGGAGAGGCTAAAGTGGGTCAATTGTTACGAATGGAAGGACCGTTAGGTTCTTTTTTTGTGCGTGATACATTATTACCTATAATTTTTTTAGCAGGTGGTACGGGTTTTGCCCCTGTTAAAGCCATGGTAGAGCAATTAATAGCTGCTAATTCTCAAAGAAATATTTATGTATATTGGGGCGTGAATTTTCGAGATGGCCTTTATAGTGATATACCAGATAAATGGATAGAACAAGGTGTTATTAATAAGTACACACCTGTTTTGTCTGGTGAAGAGTGGGAAGGGAAGAAAGGTTTAGTTCATGAAATAGTGCTAAAGGATTTTGAAGACTTAGGTGCATATGAAGTTTATGCTTGCGGGTCTTCAGCAATGATAGATGTAGCTAGAAGTGATTTTATATCAAAAGGCTTACTAGGTAAAAATTTTCACTCAGATGCTTTTGTTTCATCTGAATAATATACATAGAAGGTATTTAGGATGAAGGCGGTCATATTAGCAGGTGGATTGGGTACTAGGCTAAGCGAAGAGACAAGTACACGACCCAAGCCAATGGTTGAGATAGGTGGCAAACCTATTCTTTGGCACATCATGAAAATGTACTCTTCACATGGCGTAAATGACTTTATTATTTGTTGTGGCTACAAAGGTTATGTCATTAAAGAGTATTTCGCAAATTACTTTCTTCACCAATCCGATGTTACGTTTTGTATGAAAGAAAACCGTATGGAAGTTCATGAAGAGCGAGCAGAACCATGGACTGTTACGCTAGTTGATACTGGTGATGATTCTATGACTGGCGGACGTTTAGGGCGTGTGGCTGATTATATAAAAGATGAAGATGCATTCTGTTTCACCTATGGGGATGGTGTCGGTGATATAGATATTAAATCTGCAATAAACTTTCATAAAGCACACGGCAAAGAAGCTACATTAACTGCTACCTATCCACCTGGTAGGTTTGGCGCACTTGATATTAGTGGTGGAGCGGTACAAAATTTTAAGGAAAAGCCTAAAGGTGATGGAGCAATGATCAATGGTGGTTTTTTTGTGCTTTCACCTAAAGTACTTGAGAGAATTACCGGTGATGATTGTGTTTGGGAGCAGCAGCCATTGATGGGGTTGGCTGAAGATAATCAGCTTATGGCTTATGAACACCATGGCTTTTGGCAGCCAATGGATACTCTTAGAGACAAAGTGCACTTGGAAGAGTTATGGCAATTAGGCAAGGCGCCGTGGAAATCCTGGGCGTAATTAGATGATTGATGAAAATTTTTGGAAAGGGAAAAAAGTTTTTTTAACGGGACATACCGGTTTTAAAGGCAGTTGGCTTTCTCTATGGTTGAGCTCCTTAGGCGCCAGTGTAAGAGGTTATTCGTTAGAGCCGCCTACTTCTCCTAGCTTATTTATTGAGGCGCGAGTAGCAGATAAAATAGAATCTCAAATAGGTGATATTAGAGATCTTGAATTTTTACAAAAAAATATGTCTGAATTTAATCCAGATATATTAATTCACATGGCAGCGCAGCCTTTGGTGCGGTATTCCTATATTGAGCCAATTGATACCTATGATATTAATGTCATGGGTACTGCAAAAGTCTTAGAAGCCGCTAGAAAATGTTCAAATTTAAAATCAATAATTAGTGTTACTACAGACAAGTGTTACGAAAATAAAGAGTGGGAATGGGGTTATCGTGAAAACGAACCTATGGGTGGACATGATCCGTATAGCAGTAGTAAGGGGTGTGCCGAACTGGTCTCTACGGCTTATCGTAAATCTTTTTTGCAAGAAAAGAGAGTTGGTTTAGCAACGGCTCGTGCAGGTAATGTGATTGGTGGTGGTGATTGGGCCGAAGATCGTTTAATACCAGACATATTAAGAGCGTTTGAAAAAAATGAACCTGTAATCATTCGCAACCCCAAAGCGACGAGGCCATGGCAACATGTTTTAGAGCCATTGTCAGGCTATCTTATTTTGGCTGAAAAACTATATGAAGAACCAGTTAAGTTTTCAGAAGGGTGGAATTTCGGCCCGAGTGATGGAGATGTAAAACCTGTAGACTGGATATTGGACAAAATGGTACAGAAATGGCAAGGCGCAAGTTGGAAATTAGATCAAGGTTCTCATCCACATGAAGCGGGTTTTTTAAAGCTAGATATTTCAAAAGCAAAAACAAAATTAAACTGGCACCCAGTGTGGCGCTTAGATTATGCATTAGAAAAAATAATAACCTGGCAGCATGCCTGGTTAAATAAAGAAAACATACAAGCTATTTGCCTGAAAGAAATAGACGAATATATGAGAGATATGAAAAATGAAAACCACTGATTCGTTAAGAAAAGAAATAGCAGAGCTTGTAAAGGAATATGCGGCACTTCAATACGAAGAAAAAGCATTTATACCGGGCGAAACAGTCGTTCCACCGTCAGGAAAAGTAATCGGTGAAACAGAGCTTCAATATATGGTAGAGGCATCATTAGATGGCTGGTTAACCACTGGCCGTTTTAATGATCAGTTTGAAAAAGAGTTAGCTGAGTTCATAGGTATAAAAAAACTAATAACGGTTAACTCGGGTTCATCTGCGAATCTTGTCGCCTTTAGCGCATTAACATCACCGAAACTGGGTGATAGAGCCATTAAAAAGGGCGATGAAGTCATTGGGGTGGCCGCAGGATTTCCAACAACTGTAAACCCAATTGTTCAATTTGGTGCAATACCTGTATTCGTTGATGTGGACTTAAAAACACATAATGTAAATGCAGATTTAATAGAAGAAGCTATTACACCTAAAACTAAAGCGATAATGCTGGCGCATACGCTTGGGAATCCATTTGATCTGGGTAAAGTTAAGGCGCTTTGTGATAAGCATAATCTTTGGTTGATTGAAGATTGTTGCGATGCATTGGGTGCCAAATATAATGGCCAGCACGTTGGCACATTTGGTGACATTGCAACATGTAGTTTTTATCCTGCGCATCACATCACTATGGGTGAAGGTGGTGCCGTTTTCTCCAATAACCCACAGTTAATGACAATTGCTGAATCTTTTAGGGATTGGGGTAGGGATTGTTATTGCCCACCGGGGTGTGATAACACCTGTGGGAAACGTTTCGAACAGAAGTTAGGTGATCTGCCACAGGGTTATGATCATAAATATACCTATTCACATCTTGGATATAATCTTAAAATCAGTGATATGCAAGCGGCTTGTGGATTAGCTCAATTAAAACAATTACCGGCATTTGTAGAAAGTCGAAATAAGAATTTTGAATATTTAAAAAATCGGCTTTCTGGGTTAACTGACTTTTTAGAAGTGACAGAAAAAACTAAGGGATCCACACCATCATGGTTTGGGTTTCCAATCACTTTAAAAGAAGAAGTTGATATAAATAGAGTCGATTTAATAAAATATTTAGACCAAAACAAAATAGGCACTAGATTGTTATTTGCAGGCAACTTAAGTCGACAACCATATTTTAGTGAAGTGGAATATCGAGTGTCCGGTGACTTAATAAATACTGATATCACAATGAATAAAACTTTATGGCTAGGTATTTATCCTGGACTGGGAAGTGAACATCTAGATTATGTAGTTGAAAAGTTAGAAGAGTTTTTTGGGGTCGGTTTTTAATGGATTTTACGGAGCTTAACATTTCAGGTTGTTATTGGGGTAATGCTAAAATATTAAAAGATGACCGTGGATGTTTTGTAAAAACGTACCAGGAAAGTAATTACCAGAAAAATGGAATTCCTCTAGACTTTAAAGAAGAGTACTATTCAGTTTCAAATGCAGGCGTGGTAAGAGGTATGCACTTTCAAACGCCACCTCATGATCATGTCAAAATGGTATATTGTTCAAAAGGAGCTGTTTTAGATGCATTTGTAGACTTAAGAAAAGGTTCACCTACATATTTGAGGGCAGGAACTCTTAAGTTGTCTTCTGAAAATGCAAACATATTAATTCTAGCAAAAGGAATAGCCCATGGATTTTGTTCATTACATGATGGAACTACAATGGTCTATAAAACTACAAGTGAATACGCTCCTGATAGTGATGGTGGTATATTATGGAACAGTTGCGGCATTGACTGGCCTGATGTAGCTAAACCAGATTTGCTTTCTGATAGAGATAAAAGCTTGATATCTCTATCAGAATTTAATACCCCATTTACTTATTAAGGTTTTTATCAGGTGAAAAAAGTAATTATTTCTGGAGCCTCTGGTTATTTTGGAACTTTAACGAAGTCTTATTTGATTAAATCAGGAGTAGAAGTTTTATCAGCTGGAAGAGGTAATGATAACGATATTCATTTTGATCTTAGTATGGCAGAGGAATTTGCAAATAAAGAGATTAACAACGATATAGATACATTTATACATGCAGCAGCTACACATGAAGTGAATTGTATTGAGCAACCATACAATTGCATATTTAATAATGTAGCAGGAACTAGAGCGGCATTAGAATTTTGTGTAAAAAATAAAATTAAAAAGTTTATATATATATCTACTTTTCATGTGTATGGAACTGATATTGGCTCCATTCGGGAAAATACCCAGACTAAACCGATGCATGATTATGGATTAACACATCTGCAAGCTGAAGAGTATGTTCGGATGTATACAAATAAGGGGTTAATTGATGGTGTTAGCTTGAGACCTTCAAATATGTTCGATACCCCGTTGTCTATAAAAAGCTTCAATCGTTGGTCTTTAATACCATTCTCTTTTTGTCAATCAGCTATTAGTGAAAGCCGTATAGAACTAATGTCTCCTGGTTATCAGCAAAGAAACTTTGTAAGTGTGCATGATATTGTAAAAATAATTAATAAAGTAGTTAGTAATGAAATACAAGCAGAGGTTATAAATATACCTGGTGTGAGTACATATTCTATAAAAGGTTTCGCTGAACTAGTTAAAAAGATAATAAGTGAGTCGTTTGGCAGAACTATTGAAATAGTGGCTCCAGATGGTGTCAAAAAGGATAATAAACTCGACTATGGCAGTAATTATTTTAAACCTGAGGATAATGGATTTAAGCATATAGAGGAACATGTGCGAGAATTTAGTAGAAGACTAATTAATGATAAATAAGTGTGAAGTTCTAATTTTAGGAGCAGGTTTTTCAGGCTTATCAACTTCTTATCATATAGGGCACGATCGTTGTCTCGTTCTAGAAAAAACTAAAAATTTATTTGGGCATTGTAAGAGCACAAATAAAAATGGTGCTGTTTGGGATGAGGGTCCCCATGTTTCGTTTACTGAGAATGATTATGTCAGAAAACTTTTTTCTGACTCAGTAAAAGGTGAGTATGCAGAATATAAGGTTAATGTAGGTAATTATTATAAGAGAACGTGGATAGATCACCCTGCTCAGGTTAATCTTTACCAGGTGCCCGAACCGTTACGTTCTGAGTGTCTAGAGTCATTTTTGTTAGCCTTTGATCAAGGTGAGATAGAAACAGATGACTATGGGGAATGGTTAAAGGCAGCTTTTGGGCATGTGTTTTCAAGTAATTTTCCTGCTGCATATACACGTAAGTATTGGACGTGTGAGCCAGAGGAGTTAGAGACATCCTGGATTGGAAGAAGGGTGCATCGTCCAGGTAAAGAGGATGTAGTTAAAGGAGCAGTAGCCCCATTGTCTCATAAAAAACATTATATAAAGAAAGTACGTTATCCGAAAGTCGGGGGTTATGAAGCATTTGGTAGAGGGCTTAGTGTAAATGCAGATGTAAAATTGAACCATGAGGTCGTAAATATTGATCTGCAAGAAAAAATTGTAAGCTGCTCGAATGGTGAAACTTTTAAATATGAAAAAATCATATCAACTATACCCATGCCTTTATTTGTTTCATTATGCAAGCAATCGACTAAAGAAGTAATTGCGGAAGCTAAAAAATTAAAGTGTACATCTGGTTATCTTGTTAATGTACATGTACCACATAAATCGATTCGTGATGAGAATTGGTTATATGTATACGATGAAGACCTATTATCAACAAGAATTACGTTTGTAAACAAGCTTGATGGCGTGAGTAAATCGACGTGTATGATGCAAGTCGAAGTTTATGAAAGTGATTATAAGATGCTGAATAAAACTAATGAAGAGATTGAATCATTAGTTGTTCAGGAGCTGTATAAAATGGGTTTGATAAATGAGAAGTTATTTAATAAAAGTGGAAAAATAGAGTCACATGTAACCTATTTTAAATGGGGCAATGTTATTTTTGATCATAATAGAAAGAATGCTCTAAATATAGTATTAAACTGGTTAACCAATTATGGTTTGATTCGAGAAAAAGATGATTTAGAGCCGGCTTGTGATTGGAGTGAATCTAATGAAGGTGTTGCAGGCGAGGTTTTTCTTGCAGGTAGATATTCTCAATGGAAATATTTTTGGTCTGATGACTGCGTGTTGAGAGGAAGGCAGCTCGGTGATTTATTAAGTTTGGGACTTAAGTGCTGTGATTGAAGTTAAAAAGATAGGATATTTTTTCAGGGATTTCAATAAAAATGGAGGCGTTCCAAAAGATGTAGAGGGGTTGGCAAATTCTATAGCACCCAATGGAGTAGAGGTTGTTGTATATAGTGTTGGTAAAGGAAAACGCGAATTATGTAATGAGGCTGGTGTAACGGTACAAAATTATAAAAAATCGTTACCTGGTTATATAAAATTATTTATTGATATAACCAAAAATAAAGATAATATTGATGTTATTCATGCTTTTGTTCTTTTTATCCCAGTGAATTTCTTAGTGTTTTTAGCAGCTAAGATAGCATCAATCCCATTCATTATGACTCCAAATTGTGTATTACATAAAGAGGTTATGAATGGTAAGTTGTTCTTTTCAAATAAAAATGTCGCATGGTTAGGTGACCAAGGGGGCTGGTTTGAAGCGTTTTTGGGTAATAGGTTTACTACGATAGTAAAGCTTAAAAGTAAACTTTTAAAAAAATATTTTTTAATGTTCTTTGGGAAAAAAATGATGCAATCAGCTGAAGGGATACATTTTGCATCAAAGTTTGAAAAAAAACATGCTGAAGAATATGTAGGTGTTCTCGATGTGCCATCACTTATATCTAGTTGGCCTTCGAAGGTGTGGATTAAAGATAAAAATATAGGGCAGCATAGCGGGTCATATTATGCAGATGAATTTGATTCATTAAATATGATTAATATAGTTTTTTGGTCACGTATTGATTTTCACTTCAAAGGTATCGATATAATGGTTGAATCTATTCGTCGAGCCTCAGAAAAAACTGATTTATCTGTGGTTATATATTTAATTGGTCCTGACTATCAAGGTGGTGTGCAAAAGGTTTCAGAATATATTAATAAATACGATTTAGAAAAGCATATAAAAATAGTTGATTTTGAATCAGTTTATCCATCTGTAGAGCCTCTCGTCGATGCGGATGCCAATATCGTTCTATCAAAATGTGATGGTGTTCTTAGGACTGTTCGTGAATCAATGCATTTTGGGCTGCCACAAATAATTTCTGAAGGAACTCAATTTGGGGATGTGGTAGAAAAATATAATGCTGGTTTTGTTGTAAGTACTGAAGATCAAACTGATGCAGTGAATTCTTTATCACAATTTTTTGTTGACGTGTCTTTGGACTCAAATATATTGTCTAAGATGAAGAAAAATGCAATAAATGCAGCTGAGTCTTTAAAAGACCCAGTAATATCAAAAGTCTATTTAAATTACTATAGTAATATAGTTAACAGACTTAATTGAACAAAACCACGAATTACTATTAGTGTTTAATTTCAATAATATCAATTGGGCATTGCTTGACCAGGCTTTAGTGAGTGGAGTTAATTTCCTCAGTGGTATTCTTTTGGCGAGATTATTAGGTCTTACTGATTATGGTGTTTTTACATTGTTATGGATGATGGTTTTATTTTTAAATAACATACAATACGCTTTAATAATGTCACCGATGATGAGTCTACGGCCTGAAACATATAATATTAGTTCACGTATGTTTTATAGTTCATTTTCAGTATTACAACTAGTATATTCATTTGCTTCTTTAATTGTAGTTGCGTCTGTTATGGTTGTACTCAGTGGTATTGATGCATTTGGTATAAGTAGTGATGTGATTCTACCATTGGTTTGTGTGACGGTTTTTTATCAAGTTCAAGAATTTTTTAGAAGATATTTTTTCTCTAATAAAATGTTCGTTGTAGCATTTACAAGTGATGTAATTAGTTACTTCGGTCAGATTGTTTTATTCATTCTAGCGGCTTATTTAAATGAGTTTTCACTTGTGACTGCTTTGTGGCTTATAGCGTGCACTTCCTTGATAGCAATTTTATATTCAATACCCAGGTTTGTTAAAATATCTATTGATATAGATGTTTATAAAATGATATATATTAAAAATTGGTCATATTCAAAATGGTTGGTTGCAACGTCAATAATGCAATGGTTTTCAGGTCACTTCTTTATATTTATAACGGGTATAGTGTTAGGTGTAACTTCTGTAGGGGCTGTTAAATCCGCACTGAATATAGTCGGTGTTTTGCATATATTATTTCAGGGGTTGGAAAATGTTATTCCTGTCGAAGCATCTAAATGGTATATAAAACACGGTGCAATTAAATTGCAAAGTTATATTTCACAAGTATTGCTTTATACCGTATTAGGTACGATTGCTATATCAATTCCTATATTATTGTTTCCTAAAGATATTATGGGTTATTTGTACGGTAATAGTTTTGTGGAATATTATTATTTATTGTACTGGTGTGTCGCGATTTATGTGGTTATGTCTTTTGGATTGTCATTAAAAGTAGCATTACGAACTATTAATAGTACGAGATCTATTTTTATTGCGCAATCAATCACAGGTGTTATTACTCTTTTTACATCATATATGCTTGCTGATATGTTCGGCCTGCATGGTGTAATGTTTGGTTTACTGCTAATTAATATTGTTTTTATATCGGTATTATATTTCTCGTACAAAAAAACCATAAAAATGAAATTAACTAATTAAACTGTTATTCGAGTGAATTTAATGTGGTTAGAATTTAATTTCAGAGAAAAATGTACATTGATAGTGGTTATGTGTTGTTGTTTTCTTGGGAGATGTGATTATGTTGTATGATTTACCAGAACGTGCTCGATTAATTTTAAGAGATACAGTTTATCTGGTTAGATCGGTTAAAAGAAGAGTATTTGATTCAAGTAAAAGTCCTCTAATACTCTGTAATAGTTATCCGAAGTCAGGAACTCATATGTTGTCTCAAATTTTGGAGAACATACCCAATGTTAAGTATTGGAATGATATTGTGTCAGTTCAATCACTTTCTGGTGTAATGAATTCAAAGGAACATATAAGGTATAAGCTTTCATCTGTGCCGGGTGGGAGTTTAGTGAGAAGTCATTTAATGTACTCGGATGAGATACTAAGTGTTTTATCCGAGAGAGATTATAAAAAATTATTTATTTATAGGGATCCTAGAGATGTTGTTATTTCTCATGCTAATTGGGTAATGAAAGAGCCTAAAATCTATCTAAATAAGATATATACAGAATGTTATGAAGACAATAATCAGAGGATTATGGCGTCGATAGAAGGCGTGCCTTTGGGTAAATTATTTGGAAGTTCTAGCTCACAACCCGATATAGCTCAAGATTTTGAAAGATGGAAAGGGTGGATAAATGATCCACAAACATTAGCTATTCGTTTTGAGGATTTGGTAGGAGAAAGAGGTGGTGGGGATGAAAATAAAAGGCAAAATTTGATCAGAGATATTTTCAAACATATTGGATATGATGTTTCTGATGAAGACCTGATTAGTATGTTTTCCTCTCACTCAATGAATCCTGAAAAGTCTCATACGTTTAGAAAAGGGAATAAAGGTAGCATTGCTGGCTGGAAGAATAAGTTTACTAATGAGCATAAAGATACTTTTAAGAAAGTAACAGGTAAGTTATTAATTGAGCTAGGATATGAAAAGGATATGGACTGGTAAAATTGAAATTAAGCTGTATTTTTTATTTCAATATAATGGTCTATTTTGAGTTGATATGAATATATTGTTAAGTGCATATGCATGTTTCGATAATTTTGGATCAGAGCCGGGTGTTGGTTACAGGTGGTTGAATAGGTTGTTGTTAGATAATCATCAAATCACACTGGTAACAAGTGGCTGGAGTTATGACAGATTAGTATTGCAATGTTCTCCATTATTAAATTACTCTAATTTAGAGTTGATAGTTATAGGTGCTGAAAAAACTGATTGCCATTTTAGAAAATTTAGACCTTTGTATCAAGTGTACTTAATATATTGGCAATTTTTATTAAGGAAGAAAATAAAATCAAATAACATAATATATGATGTGGTCCATCATATTACATATGGAGGTGTATCTATACCTTCATTTATTGCTAAATTCGGAAAAAACAGTATCTATGGTCCTGTTGGTGGAGGCGAAAATGCTCCTATTTCTCTTGCTAAGTTATGTGGTTTCAAATCATTCGTAAAAGAGGTATTAAAAAAAGCATCTGTTTTAGTATTAAAAGTTGATCCATTTATTTTGTATACAAAACATACCTATAAAAAAATACTGCTTAAAAATAAGTCTAACCTAGATTTTTATAAAGACGTAAATGATCGTTGTTTGGTTAAGTCTGAAATTGCTGTACCTATTGGTTTTGAAGCTAAAGAAGTATGTGCATCGAGCTCGAATGTTAAACGCATAATCTTCTCAGGAAGAGGTGTTTATTGGAAAGGGGGTGTTATAGCCATCAAGGTTATTCGATATATAAGAGAAGTTATTGGCCGAGATGATTTTGTACTTGAGTTTTATGGAAGTGGTAAAGAGTTTGATAAATGGAAAAGAATATCAAAGAACTTAAAATATATAACATTTAATGGTCGTATGAAGCAAAGTGAATATCTTGAACGTATTAACTCTGCTGATTGTTTGGTGTTTCCAAGTTATCATGACTCAAGTGGAAATGTAATATTGGAATCATTTTGCAGAGGCATGCCAGTTGTAGCGTTTAATTTAGGTGGTCCATCATCGATTATTTGCCATAAGCAATTTTTAGTTGAACCAAATATTAACCCTGATGAAATAATACGAAAATTCTCTGAAAAAGTTATAAATGCTGTTGAGTTAAGCGATATCAAGAAACATGAATTATCAAAATTTTATATAGAAAAGTATGCAGAAGATAATCTATTGAAAGGTGCTTATCTGTGAGATGGTGGAACTTGAATCCTAACATAAAGGCTCTTGCTGCTGAAATGAGCAGAGTGATTTATTATGTTAATAATGAGCCTGTTGTTATAGCGAGTACAGGAAGAAGTGGCTCTACTATGCTTTGCAGAGCTATCATGAATAGTTACTTTCAATCCAGGACAAAGCTAAGTATTAATCCCAGGTTCGTATTTTATCCTGCTTTTTGTAAAAAAAATTTGAGTTATTATCGTCATGGAGGTGTTTATAAAACACACATGTTAGCAACCCATGTCCCAAATGAACTTAAAACTATATTTATTTATGATGATCCTGTTATATCTTACAAGTCATTTAATAATTGTGTCGTAAAATATGGATCACCCTGGGGTGAGCAGCATCTTAAAAATCTAGAAAGCCGGTACAGTATTAGTGACTTAGGGGCTGATGTTGATATATTAAATTATAAAGAACAAATGAGTAGTTGGTTTTCAAGAAAGTCAGGTGTCGTTATTAGGTTTTCAGAGTTATGGGATAATACTGAAGATCTATCTGACTACATTGGAGTCAATTTGAAACTGCCTCTGTTAACTGAAAGAACATCGAGTATAAGTGAAGCGGATGTGCTTGGTAATACATTAAATGAGCTGAGAAATATCTATGATGGCGCTACCAAGGTTATGATTAAGTAATGTATAGGTTTAGTATTTATAATGAATATTAAAAAAAGTGATATTTCATTTTTATTGCCTCTTTTTTTTATATGTTTATGGGGGAGAGAATATAGGGGTGTGTCTCTATCTCTTGTTACAGTAAGCTTATCTATTGTTATAAGTGTTTTTATTTATCAGCCATTCAGGGATTATGTCTTTTCTAATAAGAATAAGATTATTGCACTATTGATTGGTGGATATTTTTTAATAAATTACCTTGTCGGACCTATTGGTGATTACAGGTTTAGTTTTAGAGATTTTATAGAAGATATTTACTCATTATTCATCTTTATTTTTTTTTATAAGCTCGCGTTCTTTTATTATGAACCTAATGGGGTAGTGAGAAATAAGGTTAACTTAACAATTCTCATAGGGTTGCTGTTAAATATTATAGTTTGTTTGTTTTTTAGTGATACCGAGTGGCAGCATGCCTATTTTCAACGATTATGGAATCCATACCTGTTGGCTTTTATACCATTGTTGACTGTTGTTGCTATAAGTCGTCTTTATATAATATTGTTGTTACCTGTTATCATTTTATTGTTTTATTTCTCTTCATCATTTCAAATGGCGGTTGCTTTTTTGTTTTTGGTTACGTTTTTATTCGTACCAGAAGGGGTTCTGTCAAAAATCAACTGGCGGTTGTTTGGTTTTACAATTCTAATAGGCTTCGTGCTTGTTCAAATCATAGCTCTCAATGTCGATCCAATGCTCATTGCTGAGGTCGATCACAATTTTGGAGTAAGAGCAGTTTTTTGGCATGAGGCACTTCAAAGATTTTTGGAATATCCATTGGGTTTCGGTTTTGGTGTCACAGTTGTGTCAGGTGATATGTCCTTTATTGGGGAATCGGCTTTTCAGGGAGGAGCGGATATAACCGATCTTGGTGTGCATTCAGGTGTTATGTCGATTCTATATAAATTGGGCGTTTTTTCAATTTTTGTATTTTACCTGGTTTCTAAAAGCTTATTTGGCTTGGGGAAAGCTAATATTGATAATAGATCATATGTTGTGTTGTTATTTGTTTTTCTTTTGAGCTTTTTTTCAAATGATTCTATGTTTTCACCTCACTTCTCGGCTTCTTTGGGGTTTGTTTTGGGTGTGCTAAATGGTTCAATTGAAAGACATAAATATCGTTTATATACTGTGAGTCATTAATATTTACCGTGCTATAAACTCATTAAATAGAAGATTATTTAATGAGTATCATATTACTAGAAGTGAGAGTATCGATTTTGAAAAATATTACAAAAAGAACTTATAGACCTGACATAGATGGGTTAAGGGCGTTTTCTGTACTATCAGTTTTATTCTTTCATCTAGATTTCGTATTGTTTTCAGGCGGCTTTATAGGTGTAGATGTTTTTTTTGTCATATCGGGCTATTTAATAACGAAGAACATAACTGAAGATGTTAAAAGGGGGCATGGTCTTTAAAGGGGTTTTATGTAAAAAGAGCATTAAGGTTGTTACCGGCATTGTTTTTTGTACTGATTTTGTGTTTTATTTTATCATTTTTATTGTTTTCACCTGAACACTTCTCCAGGTTTGGGAATTCAATGATTTACTCTGTGCTATCTATTTCTAATATCTTTTTTTGGATGGAGTCAGGTTATTTTGATGCGTCTTCTGATATTAAGCCATTGTTACATATTTGGTCATTATCGGTTGAAGAGCAATTTTACCTTGTTTGGCCAAGTATTATAGTATTTATATTGTCAATTAAATATAAAGTAGTAGCACCTATCTTTTTAATGTTTATGTTTATATTCTCACTGGTATTTTCGGTTTATACTATTAAGGATAATCCTACGTCTGCGTTCTTTTTGACGCAGTATAGAATATACGAGTTTTCTGCAGGTGCAATGCTAGTATGGATTAGTAAGTATAAAACAAATAATGATTTTATTAATGAATTTCTATTTTTGACAGGGATATCAATTCTTATATGGTCTGTTTTACAGTTTAATGATCAGATGGTTTTTCCAGGCTTAAATGCATTAATTCCCGTGTTAGGTGCCTCCCTTATTATATATTCAGGTGATGCTAAATATAGTGGATACTTATTAAGAAATATAGTGGATACTTATTAAGAAATAGAGTGGCTGTTTCGGTTGGCTTGATATCTTATTCATTTTATTTAATTCATTGGCCTTTAATTGTTTATTATAAATACTGGAATTTTGATCCCTTAACAAATGCAGATAATGTTTTAATAATTTTCTTGACTACTATTATTGCTTATTTGATGTATAGATATATTGAAACACCGTTTAGAAAATTAAAATCATTAGGTAAGACGATTTCTCCGTCAGTTATAGGTCTTTATGTTTCAGTATTTATTGTTGTTATGTTGTTGCCTGCTGTTCATGTATGGAAAAATAATGGATGGGAATGGAGAGTTGATGGGATGACAACTAGTTCGTCTGACGTCAAATTAGCTGAAGATCATAAATGTATTCGGGTTAAAAATAATCCAGGATGTTTTGTAGGTGAACAATCTAAAAAGAACGCTGATTTTCTTGTTATAGGAGATTCAACTGCTGGTCATTTACTTATTGGTTTGGATTACCTGGGTAAAAAATTCAATAAAAAAATTCAATACGTTGGTGGTTCAGGTTTTTGTAGTCCCTTATTAGGTGCGTTTAGATGGTACGATGATAATATGATAAAGCGTAAATTAAAGTATGAAAATTTATGTAAAGATAAGATTAAGCAATGGGATGAGCTTATTCGAAATAACACCTATGAGTTTGTTTTGATTTCGTCTAGGTGGGAGTTTATGTTTGAAGATATTAAAAATAGACCAAAAGATTTCTTAGTTGACTGGGATGAACCTGTGCCTGACGCCAATGTATCCAGAGCAAAATTTTTGGAAAAAATACTTCATACAGCATCAATTGTTAATGACTCTGGTGGTAAATTGGTTGTTTTTAGTTCAGTCCCTATAATTCACGGTAAATTTAAGGAGTGTAATACTGTTCCTACTTATCTATTGAGTGATAAAAGTTTTCAAATGAGGTGTAAGAGTTTTTCTTATGATAACATGATGAATAGGATTAAGTTTACTAATGACTCTATTCTAAAGGCTAGTCTTAATTATCCTGAATTGGTGATCTCTATTATTCCATCTGACTTTTTATGTGATAGCTTGAGTCAGCGTTGTAAGTACATTGAAAATGGTAAATTTTTATACAAAGATGCTAGCCACTTAAGTGCTTATGGAAGTATGTATTTAGCAAATAAAATACATGATAAATTTGATCGACTATTACATGAATCACCGTAAAATAACTTATTTTAACCATAGCCGGCATAATAAGTAATTAATATGGTTTATATACTGAAAATGAAAGTTGATACTACATTGTTAAGTAGTGTTCTTAACAAAATTGCTATATGGAGTAATGATCAGATAGGTCGGTATATATGTGTTTCTAATGTACATATGTGTATGGAGGTATTTGATAGTGAGCACTATCAAAAAGTTGTTAATAGCTCAGACTTGACTATACCAGATGGAAAACCATTGGTTTGGGCGCAACGGTTATTAAAATGTCCTGATACAGAGCAAATTCGAGGATATGATTTAACTATGTCTGTTTGTGAGTTAGCGGCTAATAATAATTTGTCAATAGGCTTATATGGCTCCTCTGACTCGGTTCTCTTGGACTTTAGGAGGAATTTGCTTAAATTATTCCCTAATTTAAATATAGTCTATTCTTTTTCTCCTCCGTTTCGATCTTTAACTCAAGTAGAAGATGAAAAGTATGTAGGAGATATAAATCGATCTGGTGCTCAAATAATGCTTATCGGGCTTGGATGCCCTAAGCAAGAGTTATGGATGGCAGAGCATAAAGATCGACTTTCATGTACAATGTTAGGTGTTGGGGCTGTATTTGATTTTATTGCTGGAAAAAAGAGACATGCGCCTCGATGGATGCAATCAATCGGTTTTGAGTGGCTATTTAGATTAATAAGCGAACCAACTCGGTTGTGGAAGAGGTATTTAAAGCATAATCCTCGATTTGTTTTTTACTTTTTTTTTCAGTTATTTAGGCAAAAGTAAATAATATTATAATGGATGAATGCATATCTTCGAATATGCCTATAAATAGCTGGAATATAACATTATGTTTCCAGTTAACAGAGTTAATCTTAATGCAGGGTTTTTCTTAATATAATATTATTTATACAATAATTTAGATTGATAATGTTTCTGGTCAGCTATGTTTAAAAAATTTTCGGGCTTTATTAATATATTTTCAAGGATTGCAGATCCTTTAATGGTAGTTACTGCATCAGTTGTAGCTTATGGCTTACGTTTTTCATTTGATGATCTCCATATGCCTTTGGATTATCGTTTTCTTGTTTTATTCTCAGTATTAAGCACTGTTTCACTATTTCCATTATTTAACCTTTACAGTTCTTGGAGAGGGCAAAGCCTTAGGAAACAGGCGAGGGCAATTATTCTAGGCTGGATTTCTGTAGTCTTATTAATAATCATAATATTATTTGGATTCAAAATCTCATCAGAATACTCTCGTCTCTGGTTGGGCTGGTGGATGGTTTTAGGGCTTGTCTTTTTGTTGATCTTTAGATTGTTTATATATGGTGTTCTGCAATATCAGCGTAAGCAAGGTAGAAATTTTCGTCGTGTTATTATTGTTGGGGCTGGTGATCTAGGAGAGAGATTAATTACTCAGACAGTAAGTTCTTCCTGGAGTGGATTTAAAATTGAAGCATTATTTGATGATGCAGGTAGTAGAATTGGCTCTACAGTTAAAGGCTACCCAGTAGTAGGGGGTATTAATGACATTGAGCCATTTGTTAATGAAAATCAAATTGATGAAGTATGGATAGCCTTACCGTTACGAGCAGAGCAAAGGGTTAAAGATTTATTATATTTACTTAGACATCAAACACTTAATATCAAGCTAATTCCTGACATATTTGGTTTTCAGTTACTTAATCATTCAATGACTGAAATAGTCGGTTTGCCGGCAGTGAATTTATCAGACACACCAATGGGTGGTAGTAATCAACTAATAAAAGCACTTGAGGATCGTATTTTAGCATTAATCATTTTAGTTCTAATTAGCCCCCTCCTTTTGTTGATTTCTATTGCTGTTAAAGCAACGTCTAATGGACCTATATTGTTTAAACAAAAGCGGCATGGCTGGGATGGAAAAATAATTAATGTATATAAGTTTCGAACCATGAAGGTGCATGGTGAATTTGATGGAAAGATAACACAGGCACGTAAAGGCGATTCTCGTATTACAAAATTAGGTCTGTTTTTACGTAGTACTAGTTTGGATGAGTTACCTCAGTTCTATAATGTATTACAGGGGAGAATGTCTATTGTTGGACCCCGACCTCACGCAATTGCTCATAATGAGGAATACAAAGATCAAGTTAATCAATATATGCTTCGTCATATGGTTAAGCCAGGTATAACAGGATGGGCGCAAATAAATGGTTTGCGGGGCGAAACAGATACATTAAGCAAAATGAAAGATCGTGTTGAATATGATCTATACTATATTGAGAACTGGTCTTTATGGTTTGATTTGAAAATTATATTTTTGACGATTTTTAAGGGGTTTATCGATAAAAATGCCTATTGAAGTGGTTTTCTATGGACGTTATTGGTTTTATTTTTGATGATGTGGGCTTTAATGCTAATTTAAATTTACCACTCTGATATTATAATCTAATAATCTAATAATCTAATAATCTATAAGAATGAATCTCAAATTAGTTCCTCTTTCGTTAAATCATAATTTATCTGTCTTTTTTATAAATCTTGCGCTTATTCTTTATCCAGTAACTCTTTTACTTGTGCCTAAAATGAATGGACTGATTTTTGGTTTATTCGTTTTAGTAGGTCTAATTTTTGTTGTTAGGCGGAGAGATGTTGCTTTTATAGTCAGTCGTGATGAGAAACTATTATACCTTTCGATTATAGCTTTCTTTTTGGTTGTCTTATTAATTACTGTTAATGCGGGTTTTGTTTATAAACAGGTTGGCAAGTATTTGTATTTATTACTGGCCATTCCCGTGTATATTTATCTGCGACACAATGGAGTTAGGTTGTCGTATGTTTGGTACGGGCTGGCGATAGGCGCTATTATTACGGTTGGGATAGCTATTAATGACGTTATGATTAAAGGTATACCTCGTGCTCGTGGTTTAACTCATATGATCATTTTTGGTGACCTAGCACTGGTTATGGGTTGTATGTCAATGGCAGGCTTGGGATGGTATAAGCAAAAAGGAGCTTGGCAGTGGTTTTTACCTATTGCAGCTTTGTTTAGCGGTGTGTATGCAAGTATTTTGTCACAGTCTAGAGGTGGTTGGATAGCAATTCCTTTTTTGCTTATTATACTTTTCTGGTACATCCGCTCCAGTATTTCTTTCAGGTTGAAAATTATATTAGCAGTACTTATTGTTATTATTCTTGGTACGGTCTACACCATACCCCAGACGGGTGTGAGTACTCAAATTGATAGAACTATTAATAGTTTGCAGCAACATAGTGATAGTGAAATTACATCAAATAAACGAGGTACTTCAGTTGGTACCCGTTTGGAGATGTGGCAGGCTTCATGGAAAATGTTTCAAGAAAATCCGATCTTGGGAGTTGGTTGGGGGCATTATCAAGAGCAAGCTCAGTTGCAGGTAGATCAAGGTTTGCGTAATAAATCTGCTGCTGCATTCAATCACCCCCATAGCCAATATTTTTCAGCGCTAGCGCATGGTGGGAGTTTGGGTTTTGTTACTTTGATGGTGCTATTCTTTATACCTGCCAGGTTGTTTGTTAAATATATTAATCATGGTGAAACTGATGATATTAAACGCCTGGCACTTGCAGGTTTGGTATTGATTGTGGCGTATATGGCTTTCGGCATATCAGAACCTATGTTGGAGCGTTCTCGTTCGGTGAATTTTTTCGCTTTTTATCTGGCTGTTTTTATGGCGGCTATATATGGACAAAAAGAAGTCATAAGTCGTAAGTCGTAAGTCGTAAGTCGTAAGTCGTAAGTCGTAAGTCGTAAGTCGTAAGT
>Ga0316208_1001578_pt1 | contig 20866 bp, 14 predicted proteins | sample 3monopyrite_MG_FD_204944 | JGI IMG/M metagenome (GOLD analysis project Ga0316208, IMG submission 204944) | Microbial mat bacterial communities from mineral coupon in-situ incubated in ocean water Damariscotta River, Maine, United States -... | ecosystem: Environmental > Aquatic > Marine >...
ACTCAAAACTCAAAACTACTAAAGAAAATGATTTCAATTCCTCTAAGGTTCGATTAAAAGCCGAACAACTCTAAACCCTCTGCCTTATACACAAATATTTCAATTCCTCTAAGGTTCGATTAAAAGAAGCATCGAACAACAAGAAAAAGCTCTTGATTTAAATTTCAATTCCTCTAAGGTTCGATTAAAAGCGTAGATACACCCCATATCCCGTCAATGCTTAAATTATTTCAATTCCTCTAAGGTTCGATTAAAAGTTATTAAAAAAAGACTTTGCAGGGGCTGCTGGTGAGATTTCAATTCCTCTAAGGTTCGATTAAAAGAGACGAAGAAGTTACCGACCATCATGTGTATATAGAATTTCAATTCCTCTAAGGTTCGATTAAAAGTCAATTACAGTACTAGGCTTTCGGGTTGTAGACGAATTTCAATTCCTCTAAGGTTCGATTAAAAGCTCAGAACTCAACACTCAGAACTCAGAACTCAAAACTCAAAACTCAAAACTACTAAAGAAAATGATTTCAATTCCTCTAAGGTTCGATTAAAAGCCGAACAACTCTAAACCCTCTGCCTTATACACAAATATTTCAATTCCTCTAAGGTTCGATTAAAAGACGTTCTTCGCAAACGCAGCCCGCAATCGTGGACGCATTTCAATTCCTCTAAGGTTCGATTAAAAGAGGTTAGCGAGCGTAATTTTGTTACAGGTACAAAAAATTTCAATTCCTCTAAGGTTCGATTAAAAGTTAAAAATGAAAGTACAAATAAGCGTAAAAATTAAATTTCAATTCCTCTAAGGTTCGATTAAAAGTAAACAATTTGATTTGGCTATCGTTGACCCACCTTAATTTCAATTCCTCTAAGGTTCGATTAAAAGAGACGAAGAAGTTACCGACCATCATGTGTATATAGAATTTCAATTCCTCTAAGGTTCGATTAAAAGCATGTTACTATCCCAAATATCCACGCTTGATGCCGAATTTCAATTCCTCTAAGGTTCGATTAAAAGTGGGATTACGGCGCTGCAAATAAGCGACTGGATGGAGATTTCAATTCCTCTAAGGTTCGATTAAAAGTGCTATTGCTCCAGTAGGGCAACTATACGCTATTAAATTTCAATTCCTCTAAGGTTCGATTAAAAGTTGATGCGTTTAGGAAGGCATTACGTGAGAAGCAGATTTCAATTCCTCTAAGGTTCGATTAAAAGAAGCCGGCCAAGTGTACAACGGCAGAACAGGACTAATTTCAATTCCTCTAAGGTTCGATTAAAAGCGTAAATGTATACACCTGTTAGGTGTATTTTTGAAGATTTCAATTCCTCTAAGGTTCGATTAAAAGGAGCTAGAAAGCAACCCGCGTGTTCAGTATGATTTATTTCAATTCCTCTAAGGTTCGATTAAAAGAAATGAAGGAGACATTGTAGCTTACGACCGACACGCATTTCAATTCCTCTAAGGTTCGATTAAAAGCAGCAATAACATAATGGAAAGATTAGAAGGTTTCTTATTTCAATTCCTCTAAGGTTCGATTAAAAGAATAATATAGTAGCTCGAATGTATGTTCGAAGAGAATTTCAATTCCTCTAAGGTTCGATTAAAAGGTAGCCTATAAGGCTGCACTAGGGCAAACTGCTGCATTTCAATTCCTCTAAGGTTCGATTAAAAGCGTGTGCAGTTCGATAATGCGATGTCAGTTGGGGGATTTCAATTCCTCTAAGGTTCGATTAAAAGCAAGGCGAAGGATGGCATTGAACAATGTTATACGCGATTTCAATTCCTCTAAGGTTCGATTAAAAGTATTTTTGCTGATTGATTTAGCTGTTTTATAATGTATTTCAATTCCTCTAAGGTTCGATTAAAAGTTTCACCTGTTTCAGTATCGAACACTTCGCGCAATATTTCAATTCCTCTAAGGTTCGATTAAAAGTTAGACAAACAATCGAAAGTAAGACCAATTCACGAATATTTCAATTCCTCTAAGGTTCGATTAAAAGTCACGAATAGCTCTAAGGACGCGCTCGGCTTTAGCTCATTTCAATTCCTCTAAGGTTCGATTAAAAGTCATGGCAATCGACTATACCGCACACCTATTCAAAATTTCAATTCCTCTAAGGTTCGATTAAAAGTTCAACTCAATTTATCAGCAGAAGATGTTGATATGAATTTCAATTCCTCTAAGGTTCGATTAAAAGCACCACCATATCAAAGAAGAAGCCTTGTATTTGGTAATTTCAATTCCTCTAAGGTTCGATTAAAAGTATTTTGAATACTTGGGGCCGTTTGCATTAACCACATTTCAATTCCTCTAAGGTTCGATTAAAAGGACTATACCCCAAAATTTAACGATTGTATATGTAACATTTCAATTCCTCTAAGGTTCGATTAAAAGAGCGTGAAGTCTTCCCAGTGCGCCACCTCCAAACGGATTTCAATTCCTCTAAGGTTCGATTAAAAGGACGGACTGAGCGTCGCCCTACCTAGCTCGGTAAAATTTCAATTCCTCTAAGGTTCGATTAAAAGTTAAGCCCGTCTGTACTTTCTGGCTGGCTACTCAGATTTCAATTCCTCTAAGGTTCGATTAAAAGAACGTCTAATTCTTTAGCTAGTGCTTTTAACCCTTATTTCAATTCCTCTAAGGTTCGATTAAAAGAGTTCCGTTGAACTTCAATAAAAGTTCGTTGTATTCATTTCAATTCCTCTAAGGTTCGATTAAAAGTAAAATTAGCTGAGTATTCAACGGGTAAAAGCCTTATTTCAATTCCTCTAAGGTTCGATTAAAAGGTTGTCAATATCTCATCATATTCAGCCACAACATAATTTCAATTCCTCTAAGGTTCGATTAAAAGATTTTCAGAAATGCTGTTCGATCATCTACTAAGCAAATTTCAATTCCTCTAAGGTTCGATTAAAAGCTACGAACGCACAGGAAATAATGTAGCTGCTTTTGATTTCAATTCCTCTAAGGTTCGATTAAAAGGTGGCTAGAATTTCCCCCATCCTGCATGGTGGCGAAATTTCAATTCCTCTAAGGTTCGATTAAAAGCCACTTCGCCTATTGCCGCCTGCTCGAATACATCAAATTTCAATTCCTCTAAGGTTCGATTAAAAGCATGCCTTGTCCTCTGGATAATTGTATTATTTTTAATTTCAATTCCTCTAAGGTTCGATTAAAAGGAACCGCTCGCCTCGGTGGGAAATTCTGTATGCTTATTTCAATTCCTCTAAGGTTCGATTAAAAGCAAGTGCATTGTAGCCGGAAAGTGAAAGATGATTTCATTTCAATTCCTCTAAGGTTCGATTAAAAGAGGGCCTATGCCAAGGCAAATCCTCACCACTGTTAAATTTCAATTCCTCTAAGGTTCGATTAAAAGGACTAAATAGACATGAGAATACAATTCTTTATTCGCATTTCAATTCCTCTAAGGTTCGATTAAAAGCTCCTTTTTTACCATCAACTTCTACTGCCATATTTCATTTCAATTCCTCTAAGGTTCGATTAAAAGTATCTCCACTGGACTTGGTGCGCTACCCTGAAGGAATTTCAATTCCTCTAAGGTTCGATTAAAAGTGCACTATCACAGCTTGTAGATGCAGTTGCATCGAATTTCAATTCCTCTAAGGTTCGATTAAAAGGTTTTGTTTAATTATGCTGCTTACAGCGGTTTAATATTTCAATTCCTCTAAGGTTCGATTAAAAGTCAAAAGCGGAGCTCCAACAACATTTTCAATTACATAATTTCAATTCCTCTAAGGTTCGATTAAAAGGTTGAAGTATACCTTAATGGCGGTGATGAAAACTCATTTCAATTCCTCTAAGGTTCGATTAAAAGCTGTTACACCAATAGAACCAGCCGCAAGCTGTACAATATTTCAATTCCTCTAAGGTTCGATTAAAAGAGGCAAGCTGCTCGTGGAAATCGACATGTTCATTGAATTTCAATTCCTCTAAGGTTCGATTAAAAGTTCATTCCTAATACTTTGTACATTTGCGCTAAGTAGATTTCAATTCCTCTAAGGTTCGATTAAAAGAATATTGAAAGTCAAAAAACGATTGAGGTTTAAAAAATTTCAATTCCTCTAAGGTTCGATTAAAAGCATAACACAAACACAAACACTAACAGAAAACGGAGGATTTCAATTCCTCTAAGGTTCGATTAAAAGCTAAAATAATGACGAGGCTACGAGCTTTGCCTATTAATTTCAATTCCTCTAAGGTTCGATTAAAAGTAAACGATCAAGGCAAGCGCTACGATGCCAAATAAAATTTCAATTCCTCTAAGGTTCGATTAAAAGTCCAGGCGTGCTGTGGGTGACTTACTACCATACGGATTTCAATTCCTCTAAGGTTCGATTAAAAGAAGGCATTTCTGATGAAAAGCTACGTGAAGTATCAATTTCAATTCCTCTAAGGTTCGATTAAAAGGTTGAATATCCTAGCGGTCAGAAGCGCCTAGAACTATTTCAATTCCTCTAAGGTTCGATTAAAAGAGTTACTAGTGTATCAAACGATAATGCTGCAATTTGATTTCAATTCCTCTAAGGTTCGATTAAAAGTGTTAGAGCTGCAAGCAAGTACCTTTGGCGTGGGCAATTTCAATTCCTCTAAGGTTCGATTAAAAGGCACGGTCGGCGGATTAAGGTGAGCGAATTAGTTAATTTCAATTCCTCTAAGGTTCGATTAAAAGCACCAATAGACTCTCTTTTAATATCATTAATAGATAATTTCAATTCCTCTAAGGTTCGATTAAAAGTACTGTTTTGCTCACACTTAAACAAAATTTAGTAGTATTTCAATTCCTCTAAGGTTCGATTAAAAGTATAGTTAGCCTTGTATTCGAAGGTGGAGAGAATGATTTCAATTCCTCTAAGGTTCGATTAAAAGCATACTTCAGTTAGCTCCTTTATTAAACCAGAACGGATTTCAATTCCTCTAAGGTTCGATTAAAAGCCAAACATTCCTCTTAGTATAGCGGTTGGTGTTTTATTTCAATTCCTCTAAGGTTCGATTAAAAGAGGGAATGCATACCCTTGCCGAAATCACTAAAAAAAGATTTCAATTCCTCTAAGGTTCGATTAAAAGATAACCGGTTGACCAGCAACCACTCCTTCATAATGTATTTCAATTCCTCTAAGGTTCGATTAAAAGGAAATTCAACAAAGACAAATCTTCTGATAAAATTGAATTTCAATTCCTCTAAGGTTCGATTAAAAGCAGTTTGCAGGGTTTATGATTGCCGTAAACGAAACCAATTTCAATTCCTCTAAGGTTCGATTAAAAGGATAATGATCCGCTATTGGTTGCTGACTGTAAAGTGATTTCAATTCCTCTAAGGTTCGATTAAAAGGAAATTGAAGCAGTACGCAGAGTTAAATTAGAAGTCCATTTCAATTCCTCTAAGGTTCGATTAAAAGTTTGACAAAAACGGAATACTTCAAACAGCTTCTAGATTTCAATTCCTCTAAGGTTCGATTAAAAGTGGACATCGGGACTCACTGCCTGTTGTGGATTAAGATTTCAATTCCTCTAAGGTTCGATTAAAAGTACCAATGAGGTTACAATCACTAACGATTTCGTTCATTTCAATTCCTCTAAGGTTCGATTAAAAGCTCTCAATGCCTCTGTTACTGCTCCAATCTTAGCTCATTTCAATTCCTCTAAGGTTCGATTAAAAGTCGCGATCGGCTTTATAGATGAAACCGAGTTGAATCATTTCAATTCCTCTAAGGTTCGATTAAAAGTTTCAGGCTTATGCGCTGTGGTGGATTCAGAATCATATTTCAATTCCTCTAAGGTTCGATTAAAAGCAAAATTCAGCAAGCAATTAGCCCAAGAGTTAGGAATTTCAATTCCTCTAAGGTTCGATTAAAAGGTTCTAAAGTTTTATACAAAAACGGAACTGACGGCATTTCAATTCCTCTAAGGTTCGATTAAAAGTGAAGCCTTTGCTGGTGCCGGCAAGAAGGTTTTCAAATTTCAATTCCTCTAAGGTTCGATTAAAAGAAGTAATGAACTATCAATTAAACAATCAGCTTAATAATTTCAATTCCTCTAAGGTTCGATTAAAAGCAATGTCCTCGATAGAGCCTTATATATAAGCATAGAGATTTCAATTCCTCTAAGGTTCGATTAAAAGAAGATGGATTGTCTAAGCAGTGTAGATATATTATTAATTTCAATTCCTCTAAGGTTCGATTAAAAGCTTTTGAACAGATAAATATTTAACTTTAGTATAACCATTTCAATTCCTCTAAGGTTCGATTAAAAGTTCTTATAAGTAGATTCGATGTCAGTAAGTAAGATATTTCAATTCCTCTAAGGTTCGATTAAAAGTGATTCTAAGATCTTCTCTGCCTCTGGCTCTCCTTATTTCAATTCCTCTAAGGTTCGATTAAAAGATAGTGACGTTGAGTTAATCGATTGTGGGTTAGCTATTTCAATTCCTCTAAGGTTCGATTAAAAGGAAAGCGAGCAGGCGCGATCAACTCGTAACACCTTCATTTCAATTCCTCTAAGGTTCGATTAAAAGCTTTGCCCCATCCATTAGTTGAATCCCATCTGATATATTTCAATTCCTCTAAGGTTCGATTAAAAGTTCTGCTGCTTCGTGATCTTCACCAACCACTTGTTCATTTCAATTCCTCTAAGGTTCGATTAAAAGTTAATTAAAAAAGGTATAGAAATGCTGTTTTTAAATATTTCAATTCCTCTAAGGTTCGATTAAAAGGCGCAATAGTGCCAACGCCCGTTTTTTCCGATTGTATTTCAATTCCTCTAAGGTTCGATTAAAAGTTACAAGTGTCCTTATTTAAAGTACAGTTATCTTGATTTCAATTCCTCTAAGGTTCGATTAAAAGCGAGGTAAAAGGAATTGGAATAAAGAGTGATGATTTCATTTCAATTCCTCTAAGGTTCGATTAAAAGGCAAAGCCGAATTGCAACTGCTACGCAAACGAGCTCATTTCAATTCCTCTAAGGTTCGATTAAAAGCCGCCGAAAAATCATTGCTTCTGGCTCGTAAATACGCTTTTTAATGTTAATATGCTATGCTTTTGTCGTCAACCTTCAATAGTGCGAAATCCCTAGGGGGTTGACGATCCTAAAAAACATACGCAATAGACTCTTAGAGTAGGGTTTTGACATTAGTGCATTCTTAAAATTTGTTTAAGAGGCGTGTCTCTTTCCTGCTCGACGACCCACAATGGGTTACACAAAATTACCGGCACTACTTTTTTCGATGCCAAGAACCTCTCTATTACTCCATCGTTTGCTACCCACACAATAAATAATAACAGAGTCTTCTTTGGGGTTCATTAAGGCTTTTATTTTGTATTTCAGTTCTTCAAGTTGGGCATTTGTAAGTTCACCTTCAAAAACCGAATTTTGAACATGGTTTAAATACGCTCGAACCAACTTTAGCATTTTTGCTACACGCTTCACATTAATATCATAAACTAAAATGTAATACATACATATAGAATTTTTTGCGTTATAAATTGAGTCGGATTTCAACCTTCACTTTTTCCCAATCACTTCCGGTGTGCCGAATTTTGGCAATCGCGCAACTAACTGGAGCCTCCTGATCAAGTAATTTCCCAATAATGAGATTTTCACTTTGCGGGATATAACCCAATTTGGTATCGCCATAATAAACCTCAATTGCGTGTTGATCATGGATATTCTTTGGTTCCGGTACCATGCTTAACACCATATTTTCCCGTAACTCATTCAAAATAGTGTCTCCTTCATAATAGGCATACCCGGCTATACAAAATCGATTGATGGTGTAGACTTCCCCCGGCTTAATTTTTTGGATGATTGAAAAAAGTGAATATCCAAATGGAAGGGCTAATAGTTTTTTAAAAAAGTATGCTCTATTCAAAACAATAAATAAGTGGTTTACCACCAAGCTTTAAATGGTTCAAAGGCTGCAGCATCGGTAAGGTGCTTCACCAGTTTATAACACTCCAGTCGTATTAACCGCCTATATGAAACCTTTCGTTTAAGTGATCGGTGCATAATGGTAGTTTGGAGCTTTTCTTCAAAGGCTTTTACAAATATTTTACGACCTGTTGGGCTTAGGTGACAGAAATTAAGTGAAGTGTCGAAATGGGAGTGATTAATTTGACCTTGGTTTAGGCAAGCAAAGATGACCCGATCAGCTAATAATGGCTTAAAAATTTCGGCTAAATCTAATGCGAGTGAATACCTGCGATCTCCAGGTTCATGCAAAAAAGAAATGAGAGGAGAGAGCTGTGTTCTATAAATCTCGGTTAAACAAGTGGAATATACCATGGCATTTCCGAACGAAATGAGCGCATTAACGGCATTATCAGGTGGATTCCTGACGCGTTTTTCAAAGTCATATTTTTCGCCTAAAATAGTTGGGAAAGCGCTGTAATATGCTTGGCGAATATTTCCTTCAAGCCCCATTAACTCTTGGATGTCTTTGGCTAATGGGACGCTTTCTAGATGCCGCTCTACTCGTTCAATAGATTCGGAAGTATCACCGGCTCTTCCCTTATAATACTTAAGGTTTCGAAGCATGTTATTGGCCGAACCGATAACAAACTGAAGTGCCAGACGCATTCGTTTTTTAGCATTTTTGTAGTGATCTACTTGGTTCACCAACAGAAAGCCACTCAGCAAATATTCTCTGGGGTAATAGCTGCCGTTGTAAAATCCATAGTAGTTAAAAAGATGTGCAGGGATGTTATTTTTTGATAAAAACTGAAGTAATCTGGCATTGAAATTAATTTCCCCAAAAATCATAAGCGAATCCACGTCATCAATGGGTATAACCCGTTTGTTTAGCGAATCAAATTCCTTTTTGAAGTCCCCCGCCTCGGTAATCAGTTCCCAGTTTACGGTTTCTCCGTTGGAAGAATCCATTTCTGCAAGCAACTGTTCCTCTATTTTATAAGGTAAAAAGAACAAGGTGTTTTGCTTTTTCATCAATTTGCCCGAACTGAATATGTAGTATGGTCGTTTCATAACTATGCAATCCAATTTTAACTAATGTTTTGTTGTTTGAAATTTTCAACTATAACACAATTCGTTATATGAGCACTTTTTACAAATTTTCCACTCCACTGCTTTTGGTGGTTTTTCAAGTGCAATTATTTTTTGGATATTCGGCAGGATTTTCTGCTCTATTTCAACCCGGTCTATTTTTTTTAATATAACCTGCTGAGTTTGTTTCAATTTGGGGTAATTAAGCTCGCCTATATAACCCCGCTTTTCAATTTCATTTTCAAATTTCTCCATCATTTCTTCATCCGCTATGTGTATTCCTTTCTGTTCTAGATACCACATATAATATTTAAGCTGCCAGGTGTGGGCGGTGTCCATACTGGCCGATTTCTTTACCTCGTGAATTATTTTTTTATCGTGATCAATCCAATCCACCACAATCACGCCATCTATACTTATTTCCTTTTTTTCTCTTTGGTAGCTGGTTTCGTGAATATGTTTCCCCATTCGAACGGCATCACTTTCTTGCTCGCACTGAATGTTATGGGCAAAAAACCAAAGTTTTCTGGCGCATATAAAGAAGTACGCTACTTCGGTGCCTGTGATGGGGTTATTGGATTGTTGCATTAGGGTGTTCTTTTCTGCTACTCCATACCTGACAGGTATTGAGTAGTGGTATTAGAAAATTGATGATGGATCTTACTATTCAAAAAGCGATAACATTTTTTCTTGGTTTAATTCCAGGTGGATATTTTCGAAATTCTTTTTGGTTCCAAACCAATTCATTGCTTCTTGAGTATTAACCTGAGAGGCTTTATTCAATAAAAAAGAATGCCAGCTACTAAACGCCCAGTCATTGGGGCTTTTCACAAAACCGTGATGCACAGGGTTGTTGTGGATGTAGGCAATCAACCGAACAAAATAGTTGTCAGAATCAATAAGCTTTCGATTAAAATTGGGGATGAAGAGACTTCCTCTACGACCATACATTTTGTTATAAGCTTGTGTGTAGCTGTTAAAAAGATGAGAGAATTGTCGACTAATTATTTTTTCAATCCCTTCAAAGGTTTTTAACCCTTGAAGGGGTGTAGTTGAATTTTTTTTCTTCTGTCGAACAAACTCCAACACCTTCTCCTCACTTTTCACCCTCACCATCAAATGCAAGTGATTGGGCATTAAACAATAAGCAAAGGTATCAACTATGGGATGTACATGATGGCGGTACCGCCCCAGGAAATAGTTGTAATTATCCTCGCTGCGGAAGAGATTTTCGCTTCCATTGGCGTGCGCCCAAATATGGTAGGTATGCCCCGCTTGCAGCGGGATGCGCGGTTGAGGCATGGTTCTTTAGTTTAGAAAGTTGTATGTATTGTAGTCCATTCAAACCTTCAAGGGTTACAAACCCTTGAAGGTTTACTATTTGGTAGCTGCTTACAAGTAAGAACTACGAAAACCTTATTCCTTACAAAAAAAATTCGAATTTGCGTAATCGAAGAAAATTTTAACCTAATCACCAAATTTTTAATTTGGATAAAGCGACTGCCGATGAGTTTTACAGCGGGCAAAAAAGAACATTGAACGATAAGGCCGGGCAAGAAATCTGTCCCCTCTCAACCTTGCAGGGTTTGATTTGTAAATACTTAGCTTGTGGGCACAGTGGTTTGATTTTCGTAGTTGAAGGATTGTTTAATTCAGATGAAAACAGCACCTTTAACTTCATCAATATTTAACCCATCTTCATAACTATAAATTTTATCATAATGCTGTAAATAAAGAATGCCGAATTTTTCTGTTAAATCTGGATTTAAATAAGGAGCAAAAACATTTTCCTGACTTTTAAAAACAGAAAACATAAACTTTGACATCAATCCGTACACCTTTTTCAGGTTTATTTTCTTATCAATAAAATCGGTTTCACTATCTGAAATAATTCTCTGATAAATTTCAAAAACTTCCCCGCCATTTATTGTTTTGCCATCCAGGTTCAAATTAAAATTCGATAAAAGATTCAGATCACCATTGCTGAAGTGTTTTTTTGGAATGTCTAAGGGTATATAGACAGAATTCGATGAGTCTTCTATCAATTTAAACTTATTATTAATCTGAGAGAAATTTAGTCTTCTGAAGTTGGCTTTATAATCTGACAAATTTTCGAACAAAGGATCTTCATTTCTCCTAATTATTGATTGAGAAACTTTTTGGTATAATCTGTCAAAATCTTTTGTAGATAGTATTTCCTGATATTCTTGATTAGTGATTTCTTTAGTTGTCACTTTATATCTTTTGTCATCCTTATATACAATATGAGTACGGTCGTAATCGAATAAGTAAACTTTGCAATTGTTTTTACCCGCATTTCTGTTAATTCTCCCGGCCAATTGCTCATCACTATCTATCAATGAACGATCTTTAAAACCAAGATCCATATCGATATCTACTCCGGCTTCTACTACTTGGGTAGAAATTACTATTACTTTATCATCGTGCTCTTTTTCTATAGCATCAATGATTTCCGCTCTCCTTGGCTCCAGAATTTCACCTGAAATCAAATACTTTTTATAAGAAGAAAATTGAGGGTCATCAACTATATCTCTGTACAGATTACTTGCTGTTTTCTTGATAATGCACTCAACCAAAACGCGTACTTTCTCATTGTTCCTGTAGGCAAATTTTTCGCTTTTCTCATTAATAAACCCTCTTAATTGAATCAAGCATTCTTCCCTATTTTTTGAGAAGTCTTTGTTCAATAGTGAAAAATCAAATGATACCCTTTTGCTAAAGTTCGGATTTTGAAAATATTTGTTTTTGTCTTTGACCAAAGAAACAATATTACCTTTAACCTTTTCATCCAGTTCGTCAATTTTTGGCAGTGTAGCAGACATTAAAATAAATCGAATATTGAAATGCTTGGCATAATTCGACAAGAAAAAAACCACTTTATCCCAATGGTTGGGATCGTAAGTTTGGAGCTCATCTATGATTACCACTGAGTTACTTAATCGATGTAACAGGTAATTTGTCTCTTTTCCATTACCTTTAAGGATATCGAAAAATTTTATATGCGTTAGGAGAGTAATAGGATAGTTAAGAAAAAGATTGTCAATATAGTTTTGCTCTTCCTCTCTCTCTTCATCAGAATCTGATTTCTCTCTTTGTGTATGGAATCCAGATTTAGAATGTAACTGAATTAGGTTTTCATTAGTTGCTCCAATGGTTTCTTTAATTGATTTGAATGTTTGAGTAACCAACGTAGTAAAAGGAAAAACATAGAATATTTTATTAATGTCTGAATCAATTTTTAACAGTTCCAAACTTCCTGCTAAAGAAAGATTTGTCTTACCTGAACCTGTTGGGGCCTCTAAATAGAAAAGATGATCAGATGAATGCTCTCTTATATTACTTACTACTTCTGCAGCGAGTTTTTGGCGTAATTGATTTAAATTTTTCGTGCTTCTTTCCTGAACCTGATCAAATGATAAGTTTAGATGCTTACCAAAATTTTCGTATAAGTCCTGATTGTAAGTTTTAAGGGTTCGGAAATTTTCCACAAAGTCTTTTTTTAGATTTTTATCAAGCAGTCCAAACTCTTCAACTTCCATATCATTTCTAAATGCAAAAGTGGCGTAGAAATCGGATGAAGTTAGTAATGAAAAATTAAGCTTTAGTAGAGCGTAGATGGGAAAACAGTTTTTAGAATCAAAATCATTACCAAAAATCTCAAAAATTTTTTCATACCCGTTGAAGAAATTAGATTGCAAATTTTCATCAATATCAATTCCAAGTTTTTCTAAATAGGTTTTTAATCTATCTACTGTATCTTTTTCAAAATCTATGAAATTGTCAATAAAACTTGAATGGTGCCTTAGTATTGGATTCGCAAAGAGATACGAAAAAGCATATAAAAGTGTTTTTTCCTGACTACGTAAATCCTGTCGTTCAAAAATTTTTTTTGCGTGAAAATTAAGAAATAGATAGGCACTTAATTTAGAATGAGTAGTATCTATTCCATTTTCAGGATTTGACTGAAAGAAATCATTTTCCATTTTTTCAACTTGGAAATTCTCATTGATTTTCCCAAAGTCATGAAATGCGATCGAATCCACAAAAAGTCTTTTCAGATAATTACCAAATATAATTGGATGCTCAATGGAAGAAATAGTATTAACAATTTCACTAATGAGAGAATCGGCTATCTGATCCGTTCCGTGTTTATCAATCAAAACAAGAAAGTAATTAAGTACTTTCTCTGTATGTTCGTGTAAATTTTCCCGTTTTTTTACAGCATGAGTGTGAGCAAAGTAATGTTCATTGTTTACAAGTACACCCTCTAAACTTAAGGTGCTCTCAACAATGTTTTTAAAAGAGCTGAACGATTTTGTCATTACCTTTTAGTTTGTACAAATCGTTCACTTTGTAGTTCTCCTTTAACTTCCAATCGGTATATGCAAAAGGCTTGTATTCATATTGATATAACTCTTGATGATAGGTCACAGGTAAATTTTCAAAATACATAAATGATCCTCCTTCCCCGCCTGTCATTAAATTAAACGTTGGAACTGTTTTTCCTTCTTTAACTGGTTTTTTCTTTATAAAAATGGACTCAATTTTAAATGCCGCATTTGACTGAAAAGGATCAAAATCCCATTCCTTGGTATCTTCCCACCAAAGTGAAAAATCATTTTTCCCCAAATAAGGGAGAAACGCTGCTTCTTGATCGATTAAGTGATCCCGAATTTTTTCATGGACTTCATCTTTGTAATTCAGCAATATATAACAACGATAACTTGGTGCTATCAAAGTTTGCTCATCCACAATAAGCGTTCCGCCATCAAGGTTTGCATATCCCACACTGTTGCTGTAACGAATTACAGTTTTCTGAAAATTACCTTTCTCATGACGCAGGGGCTTGACCCCTACTTTTAAGTTTTTCAAAGTTTCATAATAGAGAGGTAGTTTTTCGTTTTCCTGGAATCCTTCAAGTCCCAAAATGGCCCCTAAAATTCCTAATAGAGCCGGTTTGTGGAGCATGTTAAATGTCAGGTAAACCGGCTCATTGGTATCCGGTTTTTTCAGGAAACCGAAATCGGCTTTTATATCGAATGAGATAATTCGGCTGTCCATCAAAACAAAATTTCTTTACCTGTTTCTAAATCGAAATGTTTAACAGAATCGTTAGAAGCCAAACCCGTTATACTTGTTGATTCGGGAGAGTAATAAACTTCAACAGCTTCAATTTCTTTCCCCCCATACTTGTCAATCACCTTTTTAATTTTAGAAAGATCAAATTCCAAGGTGCCATTATTATGGTTTAGAGTTACCAATTCAGTAAAGTTAGGAAGAACCGCTCGGGAACCTTCTTTAAGTTGAACCCAAATTAACAACTCATTATCAGTACCGGCTTTGGCAGATGAATCGTAGTAAGTGACTCCTTTCCGAAGTGCTTCTTTTAATTTTGAAATGTCGTTTTCAGAAACGGTTTTTGCTTCATCTCCCGCTAAGTTCACAATATCATTTAAGTTTCTTGGGTTCACAGAAAAATGATGCAAATAATGTCCTTCTCTTAGCTTGGACTGCCGCCCTAATGTTGTGGCCGCTTTATCTTCATCGTCTGAACTACTATTACCAGGATTACGAAATGGAGACATAATTTGCTCGGAGTAGATATCATTTTCCGGCCAGATATTGATTCCATGATTAATTTGAACCGGCCCGTGAACAGAAATGGCCACGTTATCTTCTTTTTTTGTGGCTTTCAAAGCAAAAGTGGCTCCAAACAATCGAATATCCAAACACTCAAGAATATCCCTAGCTACACCTGATTTTGGCACTTTTACCTTATCAACTTTTTTCTCATCCTTAAGTTCAACATTATCTGGAAACATGTTGGCATATGCTTCAATTAAGCTCATGGGATTGAAATCCTCATTTAACTTTTTGAAGTAAAAAACCTTTTCTTCTGGATAGAGTTTTTTGAAGTAATTTTTAACGCTGTACTTTAATGCTTTATCCGTCGCATAGACTCTTCCATCAGGTAACGTTCTAGGCTGATGGCTAAAATCTGCATTATAGTTTGAGTTAATAGATTTGATTATGGCACATCCGTACACTCTTTTTTTAAAATTAGACATATTATTTTCAATTTAAGTTATTAGTTCTGTTCTGAATCTTTGTCGTAAAAGACAGACTTAGAAAAATAGCCCGCCAAAATTATCGGCATCAGGTTCTTCATATTTTCTTCACCTGGTTCAAAACCCATTATTTCAGCCATTACTTTATCAAAAGCATATTTTTTTCTATAAAACTTTATGGCATGTTTATAAGCATCAAAAGCTTTTACAATTTCTTTTTTTAAAAGATTAGCTTCTGTTTTTTGCAAAAAGGGTTCTAATAATGCATGAGTTCTATTTGAGGCTTCGCTTTGATTTAACAAATAGTAAATAATTTGACCAGTTGCATAAGCAAACTCGTCATCATTGCTAATTCTCGCATCTGAATCTTCCGATGCCATGCTTTTAAGTTTGTTGTATAACACTTTAGTTTTATTAACCATATCAATAGAGGTTAGATTAGTTGTTCCTTCAAAAAAATTATACAGGCTAAACCAAATATTGAGCTTTTCTTTTATTTGGTATCCTTTACTGTGATTTCCTTCTTTAAATTCATCCTGCCGAACATCATCCAGAATGCCATTCACCATGATATCATCAAACATTCTTTTTGTAATAGCCTGCCGCTTAGATTTATAGACGTAGTCGTAAAAAGCTTTTCGATATTTTAAGAAGAGATTGTAACCATTAGGTGTGAAATAGTTGGGATTAAAATCCACATCATCAAAATATTTGAGCCACTTGCTTCCCTTTTTGGTTTTTTGGACAAGTTGACCATTGAATGCCTTATTCAACACTTTATCTTGTAATCCAAATACATTCGTAATTGTAGATTTGACCTTTTCCCCTAATTGAAAAGGTTCTTTTACTTTTAGAGGTGGATCAATTTTAAATTTGAAGGCAGGGACAAAATCCAAATCAACAATTTGTGAACCTCTTTCTCCCGCTTTAAAAAACAACAAATAATAATTACTCAAGTACTCTTCATCATACTTTTCGATTAGCTTTGTAATAATTTCAGCATAACCAAAACTTCGGTCTTCATTAAAAATACTAACCACTTCTCCATTCAATTCCTGTTTGTCAACAAACATAGGAAAAGGGTTAGGTATTTGCCTGTTTTTCCAAAGTCCAAAAAATTTCCACAGATTTACAGCCTGTTCGTCAGAAACTCGATAGTTTAGATCAAGCGGTGCAGTTTGATGTTGAAGAAATATTTTTTTCCGGTTGAATCCGCTTACACTATCTGAAATGCCATAAATCCCGCTCTCCGTTTTTTTGTTATACTCTTCTTTATTAAAAACTTTTTCCCTTAAATAACTCTGATGAAATTTCCTTTGTTTCTCTATATCAACATTCTTTTTAAAAATATAAACACATGCATTTTGATTGAGCTCTTTAATTTCATCTAATCCTTCAATCAAGGAAATGAGATGTTTTTGGCAAAATGCTTTAAATATTTCAAACTCTTCATCTTCGCCATCTATATATTCTTCGGCAGTTCTAAAGTAAAGATCAAAAGAGTCCTCAATATCTTTATATTTTTCCTCTCCTTCTTTCCTAAGGTTTTTCTCAAATATTTTTTTCTTAAACCCAATAGCGTATGGAGAGCAGACTTGATTAAATATCTTTTTTCTTGAATCGAAACTTTTATTTGGAGAAACAGGTCCTGAATTTGTTTGCCATTCTAACAATTCATAATGAATAGGTTCGGCTTCGGTTTTTTTATCTACAGAAAGAATATCGGTTTCTTGAATACTTACAGATTCATCAACATTCAAAAGGTTACCTGCTTTATTTAAGTCAACTAAAACATATAATCCTTCTGAAAGCTCAAGATTTTTTGAAAAAATCTCGGGCTTCAACTCACTCACAAAATTTACTATCTCATTTATCATAGTATTTGTCTCAGTTTAATATTTACTTATCACCACAAACCCACTTTATCTCAAAAGCGGGTCAGGAAGTTCAAAATCGTATAGAAAGTTTGAGTCTAAAAATAAATTCCAGAATGGTGCGATTAATAAGCTATCTCAGAACTGCAAACAAATTTCAATTCCAGATTTTGGTACGATTATATAATTTCGAGATAGCAATCCGTATCGTCAGCTAAAAACTCTTTTATAATTTTCTCCTTTGATTTTAATAGTTCTGAGATAAATAGTGTAGTCCTATTTCCGCAATTCATTCTAATAACTTTGGGAGGACATCCATAGGTAGTACTCAGATTTTTAAAGTCAGAGTCTTTGGTTAGAATGGAAAAAGAATTCCTTTTCGCATATTCCCAGATATTGAAGTCCGATTCTGAAAGTAAATCTTTAGAAGAAATATGTTCAATTTCTGCAAAGTCATCTTTCAGTAATAAAGACAACTTTCGAGAAAGATTTTCATCAATTAAAATATTAAAAAGCTTCATCGCATTAAACAATATCAGTACTGCTAACAATGGATAATATAATTTAAAAAAGTAATCTCAGCAAGAATAAACTTTTTTTATGCTGACATAAACAACTTCTTTTCAGTATCAGCAGCATAAGCAAGGCAAGCAAGTATATCCTGTTCAGTTAATTCGGGAAAATCATCCACAATAGCCTCAATAGTCATTCCTGCAGCCAAATAACTCAATACATCATATACGGTAATACGCAACCCTCTTATACAGGGTTTACCGCTCCTTTTGCCAGACTCTAAAGTAATTATTTTTGTATAGTCCATTGAGTTTCAATTCCTTTAGGATTCGATTAAAAGTAATTAAATAATACTACTTTTTAAACTAATTGAATTAATGAGGCATCAATCTTTTGTCCCCACGCACCCAAACCCCAGTGCATTCTTCTCCGCAAAGCCAGCCTCGTACCCAAACTTCAGTAGTTCCGTCGGGGCGTGGCATTCAAAGTCATATAAAAATCCACGAACCCTAGTCTCCTGCGGGGTATCGGCTTTAATTTTTACCAGCCGGGATTTTGGTTTGCTGGTTACGTTCAGATGAAAATCATCCCTAAGATCAAACGTACCATTCATTTCAGGATGAACAGTCTTATAGCGGGTTATCAGGTTTTCAAAAAAGCGCTGTTCATATTCCGGGTGTTCAGGCGAAAGATATTCAGCCAGCAATTTTCCATCTGTTTTAACTGCTTTGGTAACACAGATGGGAGAGAGCGAACAGAAGCGTATACTTTCATCTGCTTCAAAAAACTCAGGTAGGTCAAGTGCTTCCACCGTTTTCACTTCAAAATCGACCTGGCCTTTGCGGTCACCAATGGTAACGGTACTATGCTGAAACAAGCCGGTTACGAAATGTTGCATGGCTTCATCAATATGAAAAGTTAAAACCAATTTAGCTTCATTCGATAGTATTTTAAACCGGTCTTTAAATACCTTAAATCGTTCCACTTCCAGATTAGAAAAGGTGAACAGTTTGAATGACTTTCCATCACTAACATATCCTTTTTCATGCAACCATTCGGCAAATTCCCTGTCTCCATGGTGGATCATCTTATAAATCCATGCAGAAAACTCGTATTGGTAGTTAATCGGGAGTACCCGATTTCTTGAAACAGGTGTTATGTATAGTTTAATTCTCATGTATGGAATATCTTAGTTGAAAATCCTCCAAGGTGTTACAATTTTTCCCAATAAAATGGTGTTTCCAAAAACCCTTGGAGGACTGATAATAACTTGCTCAACTCTTGTGCATTATTATTTGGCAGGGCAACACTCCTCGTCACCCCAAAACAAAAAAACTCATAATAAAATCTAATTCGCATGGAATAGTGCGGTTAAAAGTGGACGTTTATAATTAAGTAATCTGTCCTTCCATGCATTTGGCAAATAAGGAACTGCGCTTATTGCCGAGGTTGTATTTTCAACCTATTTGAAGTTAGTTAATTTGAAATAACTTGCAAGTAAAATATTCAATAATTGCCTTTCTGAAGAGTTGTGGAATAGAAAGGAAACATGTTGGTTCAAATAACAAGAATAACTCAAATCACAGCTTGATCGGTCAGTTGGGATTGGCGCTGCCGAATTTAATTCATCTCGAAAAGACATCATATCAACTGTTTTCAAGCCAACCCTCAATTTTAAATCCCTGAATTAGTTCTAGCTGATTAATTAATTGGCATACGGGGTCCTTTTTAATTTTGAATTCGAAACTCAATCTTAATTATTTACTGCTCCATCTCAATAAAAATCGGATTTGAGTAAAACCAAAGCTCTGTCCAAGGGCTTTCCCCTAAAGGATTTTTTTCAGGTTCGAGTTCCATACTATTGGTACCTCTAAACCGGATATAGCTATCCATATTCACCTCCAAAATAGTATAGTTGATCACACGATATTCGCCATCAGTTTGCCAATCATCGCTTGAAAATCTGGCAATTACATTCGTTGTTGGATTTGTATCTGCATCTCGATCAATAACAGGTCCGGTAATTTCTCCCATGATCAGATCAACGCGAGTAACTTCCGGATTTTGCTCCCAGGAATTAGTATCTGTAGGGTCTTTAAAGCGTATAGAAACATTTACTTCTTCATCGGCTTCAATATAAATGGTTCCTCCGATATCAGCTTTGTGGTGACCACCTTCAATTTGAACATAAAGTTTCGAAATCCTTTTCTGCTTGTGTAGTAAGAATCAGAGTTTTAGACACACTGTGTTATAAATATTATTGTGGGATCTCAGTCTAGGATTTACCGTTGGCTTTATCAACAACAAACGTTTGTTAGGTGGAATGGACTTCTAAAGAGGTACATAAATAGTACCCGATTTTCCATATTTGGTAGTCCAATAAATTGCTGCCTCAGTTGTATCCTCGTCATAAAATACAATTTCATCATATTGAACTATAAAGATTTTACCTGAGGAAATTTTCGGCCAATCTGAGAAATTAGAAACGTCAAAAGATATTCGAGCCATAACTTCTCTATCGCCAACATGGAAATAGATCGGAGTATTGGTTTGATTATATATGGAGATTTCAGGTGTAATTGCCTCAGCTGTTATTTCACCTTCAAATTTAAAAGTGGAACAAGCAAAGGAAAAACTAATGAATAAGATCAGAATTATATTTAAGCTCTTTGTTCTCATAATTTCGGAGTGAAAAATGACACATAACTATCCTGCGTTTAAGTGGCGAAGGGTTTTCGGTTTTTGTGTAAGTAACCAAATTAATTACTTAGCTGAAAGTTTAAAATTGCGGAGCCTCTACCCGAGTCCGATTTGTCGATGATCCCCATGGGGAATCGCTTGTTATGTTAAAAACTGACCCACGCCCAGCTGACTCTAAATGTGGTAAAAGCAACGGTCTAGCACAACCACAAAATTGTCCAAGACCGCACAGCTTAAACCGGAACCATGGAGTAGGATTTTGAAAACAAAGCCCTGAACGCTGCGGGAATTCGATAAAGTGCCGAAAAACCAAACGACCTAAAAAGCCCAATAGACACCATTTACGAAGAGATTTAGAGTTGTGTATATTTTCATTGGCATTAAATAAGCACCAGATTTCCTCATGAGAATGCCTGTGGCAGATTCTAAAAAAGAGTTCCGTAGACCGTTTAACTCCTATTTATGATGAGTCGCTCCGAGGAAGCGAGGAGCCTTCACATAAAACGAGCCGTCCAGATTGTTGTGCAGATTCCTCTCCGGTAGCCGGCGGATCGGAATGACAGAAGTGGTAAAATTATTGGGAAGCTCACATCAGCGAAATCCGGTAAATCCGCGATTCTGACTTTTTGTAGCGGGTCAAAATAATTCACCCATAGTTAAACCTTCGGCATTGGGTGGGTG
>Ga0316208_1001579_pt1 | contig 20853 bp, 23 predicted proteins | sample 3monopyrite_MG_FD_204944 | JGI IMG/M metagenome (GOLD analysis project Ga0316208, IMG submission 204944) | Microbial mat bacterial communities from mineral coupon in-situ incubated in ocean water Damariscotta River, Maine, United States -... | ecosystem: Environmental > Aquatic > Marine >...
GATCCACCACCGAATCAAAACTACCAAGGGGTTCTTTTTTGAAAGCAGCAATTAGTGCTGCTAAAAGTCAATATTATTGCTTTGTATTTCTTACTTTGAAAAGGTTTAGGACGCTATTGAACTGATATCTAACTTGTTGAAAACAGTCTCCTTTTAATTCAATAGGATCTAGGTTGATTTCTAAATTGTATTTCGCCAATTCAGTAGTGAAGTGATCATCTTTGATGGCCTCGAGAATAGATTCAGCCTTATCAGATGGTCGCCAATTTTCATCTATGAGGCAAAATTCCTGTTCAGCACCTATTCTTACTATATCGTCTTCAATGAGCTGTTATTCATTTAATTGTTCTAGTGCTTGTATATCATTTAACAAGTAATTGACAAATCGTTTTCGATCTTCTGCATCCTTGTTGATTTTAACCCGATAATCACCCATGAATTTAATAATTGTATTTAACAAGGATATTTGAATTGTGACTCAGTGGCAATGATATATGTCATCAATTCCGCTAATTGTTATTATTCCACATTTAAACCTTTTCAATTCTAATCTGCTAAAACTGAGTTTTAATGTCTAATTAAAACAATTTAATAGCTTAGGATATCAAAAGAAAAGACAAAATTCCGCGAAAGAATCAGTAATTATTTTCCTAAGAAAGCTCCAATAGCCAACATATCAATTAACTATTAGGCTATTGTTTAAACCCTGAAGATTAAATTTAAATCAACAGGTGTTTTTGGTAAACCTTTAGATTTCGCTTCATTGGCAGTAGCAGTGCAATCGTGTTGAACTTTACTATAATATGTCTTTGTTTAGACAATTAATGATTTGTTTATACGGACAATAATTGGTCAGTTTTATTGCAACAATGAGCACAACTTGAGCATTACTATTATACGCGCAAAGCAGATTGTTTGAATTTATCTTTGGCTGTATCATAGCCTACCTTAACCAATTGCCTTACTTGTTTTGTGTCGTATAAATTAAATTTAGTCATATCAGGTTGAATCAATACATCAGTTTCTTTTATTTGTGATTTGACCACCGCAGCCAACAAGTAATGAAAGCTATTCACAAGCAATTCGACCATATTTTTTGGAGTACCATAATTGTGATTGGTGTTCAGATCAACTGCAATAATTTTATCCAATTTCATCTCTTTAAGTGGAGAAATAGGCACATTTTCAACAATGCCTCCATCAACAAGTAAGGCCCCATTATTTCTGATCGGCTCATAGACCCCAGGCAAACATGTACTCGCCATGACAGCTTGCGCAAGATCTCCTTTTTCAAATAGATACATACTACCATCATTTATATTTGTACTAACAATTCGCAACGGAATTTCTGAATCTTCAATATTCACCTCTCCAATATGTTTATGAATTAACTTCTCAATCTTTTTATTTGTCATAAGGCCCAACTTTGACAAGGTAAAAGAACTAATGTCAGACCATCCTATGTCAAGTATCATATTTTCGATGTCATCATATGAATTTCCAAATGCATAAAAAGCAGCAACCAAGGCTCCGATACTTGTCCCGCTAATTGCGGAAATAGAAAGATGATTTTCTTCCATTGCTTTCAATACACCAATGTGCGCAGCTCCTAATACAGCTCCGCCGCCGAGTGCGAGTCCCAATTTATTTTCCATTTATTTAATTCATTTTTTTAAAAGAAACATAATTTATTAGCAATCAAATTTGATCTAAATTTGATAAATGAAAATCAAAAGTATTCTTCTCTTTATATTTTCTGCACTCATTGCGATTATTGCCCTGCAAAACGCCCAATACATTGAAGTCAAATTTCTCTTTTGGCAATTTTCTGCTTCTCAAATTATTGTGATCCTAGGAAGTTTTGGACTTGGAATGCTTGCTGGCATTCTAATCTCCATGATTCGTAAGGGTAAATCCAAGGATACTTCGGATACCAATTAACTGTCTTTTTGCTCCTTAGGCATAGAAAAGAATAGCGTGTCGAGCAAGACTGATATCAGGGCAAAAATTGAATAAAATGATTTAGAGCCGTAGGTTCTAAACTAATCATCACTACCAAGCAATAGATTGCTCCAACAAATACCAAAATGGCCCAAAACTTATACCGCAGAGACATGTTTGATATTTTTTAAGCATTTTAAGCCGTTATTCTCATTCTTCTTTGGAGAGTGTATAGGCCGATCCGATGAGTATTATACCAAGGGAAATACTCCAGTAAGATTCCATAAATGTACCGCCTTTGATGGCGAAATATGTGCCTGTAATAATACTCAGCATCCCCAATGCAATCACCAACTGTTTAACCTTTTGTTTACTTTTCATCTTGCGTTTTTCAAATCAATATCATCTCAGATACTTCCACATCCACTAAATTAATCATGCACTTTGAAAAAACAGAAATAAATTAGTTCATGAAAACAGATCAAGCAACAAAAGAGGAGTACATCTTTGGTGAAGAAACACGTTTTATCGACATTAAAAAAAAGGGATATGTTCTGCGACCTGAACAGCAAGAAAAAAACATTTACTATGTACTGAAAGGCTTCGTGGTACTATTGATTGAAAGTGATGGAGATGAAATTTGTTTGTCTTTTGCCAAAGAAGGGCAATTTATCTCTGCCTATACCTCCTTTTTGAAACAAGAACTCACTGCCTCATACATCATCGCCACAGAAGACAGCAAAATGGCGGCGGCCTCCTACTCAACTATTCAAGCTGCTTATGGTCTGTCTAAAGAACATGAACGCAATGGTCGTTTGATCTCTGAGCAATTGTACATTCGAAGCAACGAAAGAAACATGGATTTGATTTGCTTAAGTGCGGAGGAACGCTACCTCAAATTTTTAAAGCAACACAAAGAAGAAATGCAGCGAATACCATTAAAATATTTGGCCTCCTATTTAGGCATCACCCCTGTTAGCTTAAGTCGAATTAGGGCTAACATCAATAAGTGATTTCTTATCCTATGTTAATTGTTTTCTACTTGACTCGATAGAGCTTTGTCTAAAATTAAATCCTATGAAAACTAAACTTACATTGCTCTTCTTTTTACTAAATCTGCATTTGGTCTTGATGGCCCAATTCGACGACCGTTTCTATTATCCTCAAAAAGAATGGAATCCTGTTCCAGATAGTTTGAATTATGAGGAATACAACATCACTACTGCAGAGAATACTTTGAATGCTGCATTGTTTTATGCTAAAGAGCCTTCTGACAAAATCATCTTTTTTCTCCACGGTGCAGGTGGAAACATCACCACCTATTTACCTATGACAATACCCATTGTAGATCGTGGAATTCCTGTATTTATGATTGACATGCCAGGTTATGGCAAATCTACCGGCAAACCAACCCATAAATCAATAGAAAAAGAAGTCGTCAATGTCTTTGATTACATGCTTCAAAATGAAGTATTTCAAGATAAAAAAATCATTGTTTATGGAGCATCTATGGGCACGCAAGCTGCTGCAGTGCTCGGACGTGACCGTGCAGATGCCATTGATCTGCTTATACTGGAAGGAGGAATTTCGTCCTTCACGGACATTGCTGTCGCATCTGCTCCCCCTGAACAAAAGGTGATGATTGCCCAATTTCTTGTTTCGCCTTATTCTTCTAAAGAAATTGTCAAAACTGCAGAGGGATTGAAAAAATGGATCATTCATTCAAAAGAAGATTCTGCTGTACCTTATGAACAAGCTATGACAGTGTTTGAAAATGCAGCCGAACCAAAATACCTTTGGACTTTTGAAGGTGATCATTTAGAAGCCAACCAATTGCATGCTGAAGAATTCATAGATAAAATGAATGAAATTCTTGCGGACTAATCATTCGAACTTCCACCATGCGGTTGTAGTTGGCAATTCATGAATGTCAACTCGTTGACCAATTTGAGGTTGGATAAAGTCAACTCCATTTTGTTCAGCAGCTTTCTGGAAGCGTTCGATGGGATCGGTCCATGAATGTATGGCGAGTTCAAAAGCACCCCAATGTATGGGCATCAACACTTTGCCTTGTAGATCGATTCCGGCTTGAACACTCTCCTCAGGCATCATATGAATGTTACCCCAAGCTTCATTGTATTGACCACATTCCATCATGGCAAAATCAAATGGCCCAAACCGTTCACCTATTTCCTTAAAGTGGGGTCCATATCCTCCATCTCCACTAAAATAGAGTGTCGATTGCTTTCCCTTGATTACAAAACTTGCCCATTGTGTGGCAAATTGATCGCTCAAGCCTCTACCAGAAAAATGACGTGAAGGACAAGCCACCACTTCAATCCCTTTAAACCTTGCCGTTTTCCACCAATCGAGTTCAGTGATTTTTTCTTCCTTGACTCCCCAACGTTTTAAATGAGATCCTACACCTAATGGAGTGTAATACCTCTTCACCTCAGCTTTGAGTGCTAAAATGCTTGAATAATCCAAATGATCGTAATGGTCGTGTGAAATAATTACTGCATCAATGTTTTTTATCTGCTCAATCGGAATTTCTTCCTGATATGGAAATCTTTTGGCACCAAATGACACCGGTGCTGCTGCGGTACCAAACATAGGATCAATCAAGATGCGTTGGCCTTCCATTTCAATCAAAAAAGCTGAATGTCCAAACCATGTAATGAAAACACCGCTATCCAATGGAGATAAGAGCGCACTAAAATTGGCTGGCAATGTATCTGGTGGGCTTCCATTTTCCAAGGAGAAATAATCTGGCAAAACCGAAAGCATGTCATCAACCGTTGCGATTTGGGTTTCCATTAGATTGACAAATTGTCCTTCTTTATAATGTTCTGATTGTTGAATGCGTTCCAAATCTTTGCCTTCAGGTACTTGACCAAATTGTGGTGCTGTCTTGACAAAGATGTATATACCCACTGCAAACAAAAGCACAAGAATAAAAAGTACAATTAAGGTTTTGAAAATGACTTTTAGAATTTTACGCATGCTAAATCACAAATATTTTACGCAAAGATGCTGGTTTTATATGCACAATTGACTGCCCTGGTTATATTTATGCATTTAAGTAAGTAATGAGTTCATTATTAAGACAAGCGTTGAGTCGCAATCAAGGTGTATCCAAGAGTGGATTCCGTTACCGTGGTACTGAAGTAAGTCGATTAGAAAACATGACTGATGCAGTTTTTGGTTTTTCAATCACCCTACTAGTGATCGCAAGTGAGGTGCCTAAGAGTTATGTAGAATTGCAAGCCTCGATGTACGATTTCGTTGGTTTTTTATTTTGTGCTTTTTTATTGTTGGGTATCTGGAACAACCATAAAAACTTTTTCTTGTATTATGGTTTGAAAGATGGATTCATTCAAACTTTGAATTTTATCTTCCTTTTTGTGCTTTTGTTTTACATCTATCCACTTAAATACCTTTTTTCCTATGTAGGTTCTGGGCTTTTTATTGCATTGTTAAAACAATTCAATTTTACTTCCGATGCTATGGAATTGGCCATTGAAAGAATCTCAATATCAAACATGGGTATAGATCAATGGGCTGATCTATTGATACGTTTCGGATTAGGACTTGTATTGATCTACTTTATTTTTATGTTGATGCACCTAAATGCTTATCGAAAAAGAAGAGACTTAAAACTCAATGCCATTGAAATGTATGAGACCAAGACGTTGATTTACTCTTTTCTTTGCTTAATTCTAATCTCAATGACTTCTATTGCTGTGGTTGTTATTGGAGGTGGAATCTACTCCCCTCATGCTGGTTTTGTCTATTTGAGTATCCCAATCATTCTTCCAATTTTACAAACTATACGATCACGAAAATATAAGTAGTCTATCCTGATTTTCATCATTTGGTTAGCATTTTGGCACAAATAAATTTGTATTTATTGCTTAAATATGAAACTAATTTTATTTCTTGTTCTTTTCTTCTTTATTCAAACAATAATTGCACAAAAAGACAGCCTTCTAAATAAAATCAACTTTGAAGCTGATTTTCGCTTTCGAGCTGAGCAAGATTGGAATTCTAAAAGAGCTGATGGTAGTTTCCGTGATGACCGCAGTCGATTAAGATATAGAGCAAGAATCGGACTGACATACACTTCACAAGAGAAATACTTTGTTGGTTTTAGAATGCGCACGGGTGAACGTAGAAAACAACAAGATCCTCAATTAACACTTGGTACTTCCCCGGCAGAATTTGGAACATTGGCCATAGGGTTGGAAAAAGCATATTTCGAATACAAGCATAAAGGTCTGCGATTACTTCTTGGCAAAAACACATTTCCATTTTTAAAAAACAATGAACTATTTTGGAGCGACAATGTGTTCCCAGAAGGAGTTTATGTTGGAAAAAAGCATTCCTTCAAGAAGAAATTCTTGAAGGAGATCAGCATAGGTGCTGGACATTTTATAGTTGAAGCAAGTGGAGGTTCCCTTGATAAAGACAGTTATCTGAGTGCTTTCCAAACAAGCATTTCAGCTTTGGACAATAAAATCACCCTCTTTCCTTCTTTTTACCAATTCAAGAACATCAACAATGTTCCAGATGGTGAAGGAACCTATAGATTGAATTATTCAATTGCGCATTTGGGTGGAAAATGGTCTTCAAACAAAAAATTGTTCTTTGAATTCGACATCTACCAAAATCTCGCCGATTATACAAAAAACGATTCCATATCTAAGCTACTGAACAATCAAAAAAATGGATATACAGCCTCGATTGGATATGGAGAATTAAAGCATAAAAAGAACTGGTTCTTTAAATTAACTTACGCTTATTTAGAACGATATTCCGCAGTGGATTTTGTAGCCCAAAATGATTGGGCGCGTTGGGAATATTCAAATTTTAACTCTCCCGACGGCAGATTAACCAATTTACAAGGATCTGAATGGGTATTAAGTTATATGTTGGAAGACAACATTAAACTTACAACGAAATTTTATCAGGTAGAGCAAATTGTAGCAGTTGCTAGCAGTAAAGAGACCAATATAAGAATACGATTTGATATTGACATCGCTTTTTAAATTATAGCTTTAGAAGCTTATTCCAAAGCCTCTATTTGCTTCATCACCTCATTGGCCTCGGCTGTTTTTTGATCGCTTAAAGTGCGATTTCTTGTAGAAAGAGCATGAGCTTCTTGCATCAGCTTTTTGTATTGAGCGTACAATTTAACTTTAGGACTTTTTTTCTTGAAGATTCCGAACATAGCAACAGATTGGATAATTTCTAGAGTAACAACAAACCAGCTTTCTTGTTCTCTAACTTTTGACAACTCCTAAACAAACCATTAAATTCATTAATAACTAAGGCAATGATTTATCAAGTCTTTAAAAAAACTAGACCAAAAAAAACCTACAACGCCAATGTTGGCATTGCATACAAAATCAATTTGGCCAATGTCCAAACTTCATAAAATCCTAATTAAAACTATTTTTTGAAGCAATGAGAGTAGAAGTTGTCTAACTAAATACTAGAGGAATAATTTACAATCCTGCGAGTCTCAAAGCAATTACGGGAAATAGATCGACTGATTAATAGTAGTTATATACATGCTTGCGTGAATTAATGATGACAAATGACATCTTTTTTGAGAAAAGATTGTTCTAATATTGCAAACAAATTCATTTTATGCAGGATTCAACTTTTCAAGCACCCAAATTTTCTTCACATGAAAAAGGAGGATTTGGCCCAACCGTTAGAAAACGTGTCAATGAATATTTCAAAACACACAACAAATCCAAAACGGGCGATTACCGTATGTGGGCAAAGGTTATTGTTATGCCATTGTTGTACATTGTCCCATTTATACTCATTTTAGTTTATGGCATCTCCCTCAACCTCATCACCTTTTATGGCTTATGGCTTTTGATGGGTGTAGCTATCGCCGGCATGGGCTTGGGCATCATGCACGATGCTTGTCATGGATCCCTGAGCAACAATAAAAAGTTAAATGATTTTATTGGTCAAGCCACTTTGAATTTCGTGGCTGGTTCTACCATCAATTGGAAAATACAGCACAATGTATTGCACCACTCCTACACCAATGTTGATGGATACGATGAGGACATCAGCCCTTCTGGAGTTATGCGCTTTTCTCCGAACCAAGAGGCCAAGCCATTCTTTAGATTTCAAGCGTTCTATGCCTGGTTCTTTTATGGATTGATGACCTTTATTTGGGCGACCTTTAAAGATTTTGGACAACTGAACCGATTCAACAAAATGGGATTATTGAAAGCTCAAGGAAAAAGCTATAGCAAAGAAATGACGGCATTGCTCATTCGAAAAGTAATTTATTATGCTGTCTTTTTTGTAGTGCCAATTGCAGTGTTTGATATTCCCTGGCACCATATACTCATGGGATGGTTGGCCATGCATTTTGTTGCTGGCTTGATTTTGGGTACGATCTTTCAGTGTGCACATGTCATTTCAGAAACTGCTTACCCAGCTGTAGACGAAAACAATACCCTTGAAAATGATGTAGCTACCCATCAAATGCTCACTACAGCGAATTTTGCAAATAACAACAGCCTTTTATCTTGGTATGCAGGAGGATTGAACTTTCAAATCGAGCACCATTTATTTCCAAACATCTGCCATGTGCACCACAAAGACATTTCGAAGATTGTAGAGAAAACTGCCCATGAATTTGGATTGCCTTACAACTATACTCCAACCTTTGGAGCCGCATTGGCTGGGCATGCGAAGTTTTTGCATCAATTGGGAAAGGCTTAAAAAGCCTTGCTATACTTACTGAATATTAATTGAAAAAGTTGGGAACGAATTACGTTATGGTTTTTTTATTTCAGTTATAGATTGTAATATTTTGAACTAAATAATCAATTCTTGCCAACTGTGTATACTATACCCAATGTGTAATTCAATGCATTATATATCCATGTATCAGAATAAACAATTCTGCCTGAAGGATTTCTCATAGAATTTAACCTATTTATATCTTGATCAAAGTTGAATCTGGATTTAAAAAAACTAGTCCCTACACTGATTGCCATTCTTTCATTCAACTTAATTTCTCCACCAAAACCAATTCCATAAATAAAGGAATAAGCAATTGTTTGTTCTCCATTTTGAATTTCTAGAACTGAAAAATCTTGTTGATTTTTCTGCTCACCATATATTGCCTCGAATTCTGGTTTCTTAAATAATATGGGACCAATTTGCGGATTTAAATACAATTTTATCTTTTTTCCAAAAACAAAAGCAACGCCTCCCATTAATGATATAAGTGTAAAATGATCCTCTGTATAGGAAGTAAATACATTGTTATAACTCTCGTCCCTACCTTTAAATCTTGTATATGATAATGAGGATGTATACGCCCAATTCTCATCTATAAAAAATCTCCCTTTACCTTCAATTTGATATCCCAAAGTTGGAATATATGGTTCTACATAGTCGGTTAATCCAAAGTTTAAGATCAATTGATATTTTGTATTATCCGTTTCTTGAGGCTTTAATTGTAGAGCAATCATAATATAAATCAGAAGAAGTATAAATTTTTTCATGGTATAATTATTCTCACTAAGGGTGTTGATTTTAATAAGAAGCAAGTTAATAATTTGGAGGATAGATCACATTTTTAGTTGTTTTTATTTAGCCTTTAAATTTTCTTTTATTCTGTTTACATTCCAGTAATTTGATTGGCGAGAAACTTCGATACCATTTTGCTTCACATCGCATAAATTCAAATAAGAAATCTATAGAATTGCTAACCACTGCAAATTGTAAATATTGAATTTGTTAAAGTATGTATCCGTATTTACTTAGACCAGCAATAGATATTTACTATAAATCAACAATAGGCATAATATCTTTTAGATTTTTTTTGCTAGAGTTATTTACTAGACAACTTAATTACAAATTATTAATCTTAGTAATTTAAGGCTCTTTTATTAAATTATGAGAATCTATTTCCTTTGTCTTAGTCTGCTAAATATCTTAAATCTAAATGCTCAACACTTTGCGTTTGGCATTGATGTTCCTCACGGATTAACCGGAATCTTTAAACCATCCGCAGAAGTAGCTCTTAGTAAGAATTTTTCTCTTGGCTTAGCTCTCGAGTCCGGCACTTATTCTGAAGGCACTACTGGAACTAATTTCTCTCAAGCTGAAGTATATAGTGTTAAGGGAAGTGCTTGGATTGCCGAAGCTCGTCTGTATCCTTTTGCTCAAAAAAAACAAGCACCCAGAGGTTTTTCAGTTGGCATGTATTATCGCCGTGGAAATTTTGAAGAGCGTTACAATGGAGAAGACTATTCTACCAATCAACAAGCTGGGATGTTTAATCCCCAAACTCAAGGAAAAATTGTTGATATAACAACTGAGGGGTCAACTTCAAACATCGGTATTTCTTTTGCTTATAAATTTAATGCAGGCCCTATTATTATTGAACCTTTGATCGGTTTTGGCAGTGTGAATGGAGAATGGAATGCCCCCAATGAAAGAGAGCGAATTGATCCTTTTTTCAAGGATGAGTTAGATGATTTTCAATATTCTGGAAGGATAGAAGTCAAATTAGGTTTTTACTTTCCTCAGATGAAAAATTTCGTAGAGTATTTTGACAAATTGCCCTCTGGAGAATGGCAGGAACAAACACAATTAAAAGCAGCTTACAAAGAAAATGTTGATTCTACTAAAAACATAAAGCTAATTGCTTATCGTCCATTTAAATTGGAAGGTTTTGCCATTAATTATACCTTATCCATCAACGACTCAGCCGTGATGAAAGTCAAAAATCGATCATATCATTTTATTGAGCTTGATAAAGCAGGAGAGTATAAAATCTCTGCAAAAACGGAAGCTGAAAAGGCTATAAAAGTCAAACTAGAAGCAGGAAAAACGTATTATTTACGATGTACCTTTGGAATAGGCATATTTATTGGCAGACCAAAGTTTAAATTCGTTTCTACTGAAAAGGGAGAAGCTGAAGTCTTAAAAATTATCCAAAAGCAAAAAGACTATTAGCAAGACAAAGCACAGAATACAATCACAAAAAGTCAAAAGTGCAGTTTTTTTTAATTGCGCATTTTATACTCTATATTGCTTGATGTCATATATATCAATTTCAAAATAGCATTTAAGTCCTTTTTCATTTCATTTCCAACAAAGTATTACGAATCGCATCACTAAGTTTAGGATCAACTTTCTGCTGATCTGCGTATGTGTTCCACTTGCTGACTACTTCATTAACTTGGTCAATAATTTCATTGGCTCTTTTGATGTTCATGCTTTTTGCGACTTCTAGCAAGTCATTTCGATGAATATTCGTGCGCTTTCCATTCACACTTAAACAGTGCTGACTCACCCATGTGCTTGAAGGTCGATAGGCATGACAAAGGTCGAATGCTGGAGACAATGACCACTCACCTATGGTATTCATAGTAAAGGCAAAATTCTTCGTGTGATCATCACAGTTTCGAGAAATCACATTAAAGACCATTCTCCTGTATAACTGTTCTGCCTCTGGATATGGAAGTACAAGCAATCTCATCGTTTCAAATAAATCTTCATAGGAATAGATGTCAATGTCTTGAAAATCATAATGCCGCATCGCACAAAATGATTGTACATGTACCTTATTATTGCCTTCGAAGCGATCAAATCTTTTTGTCATGAAGTGCGCACGATCATTTTCTTCTAGCAACGCACTTTCCATCATATTTATTCCCGAATCGATGGCCATTTTATAATAGGCCATTTCAACTCTTCCATAGCCTTTCGACACCCCAAATTGATCATCTTGTATACCGTCAAACTTGATGAGGTAGTGATCAAACCCCTTTGAAATTTTCGATTGACCACTTCTGATTTCTTGCGTTTGTTTATTGAAAGCGATCAAAGCTTTTGCTCGAGCACCACCTGCGGATGTTCCAATTTTTAAGATGGACTGTAGAGCTTTTTCCTGATCTGGCTGAAGGTTGGTGAGAAACTCTTGTCGACCTGACAGTATCCTCGATGTAATGTCAATCAATTCAGTCATTTCAACTTTTACCGAAATCTCTTTTTCATTAGGTTCAATTGGTTCAAACTCCAATGCACCCATGGCTCTTTTCCCTATAAAACAAAGTATTTCTACTGGATTAATGCTATTGGCTGCTCTTCCATTTCGAACAAGCCATTGATTGATCAGTGCATTTCCGTATTTATCAGGTAATACATCTGCGAGCATACCAGGCATTCCTTTAAATGTACTTGTATTGCGGTGTTCTGGAAAGCGATATTGTCGAGTCTCTCTTATTGGCATCATAATCGGAGATAAGTCCAAACCCGATTGAATGAAGTCTTGATCATATTCAAATGTTGCTGTACCATCATTTTCATTCCATGCAACAGCACCTAGCTGTTTGTCCCAAATATTTACAAATGCAGTTTTAATCATTACCAATCTGATTTTCCTCGGTCTTGATTAGCTTTTGATCCACTTGCCCGCTTTCTTTTGTTCATCTCAATCTTCGCGAGTTCTAGTGGACTTAACCCTTTCGAAACTTTGAAATTCTTTAAGGCATGCAATTGGTCCAATGACCTTAACACTTGAATAAGAGTGAACAATGTGCTCCTTTTTCCCAATTCGAGATCACGAATCGTTGTTCTATGCACTCCTGCACGCTCTCCCAATTGTGCTTGAGTCATATTTCTCTCTAAACGAATTGAGCGGATGTAATCTCCAATTACCTTGATGATCATATCATCGGTCATTTTCTTCAAATCATTGATGGTATATTCCTCCATTACATGCTAAAATTAGATTTAATGATGCATTATGCCATCAAATTTACCAATAAAATATCACAAAACTATATTGCATGATGCATATAATCATCTCAAACATTGATTATTCGACTTAATGATGCACAATGACATCATATAGCAACTCCACTACCTGGTGTACGTTGTAACTAAAATTTATTATTCTTAGTAATTTACAATTTTCGCCTAAATCCTAAATTAGGATATATCAGATATTATACTTCGACCTCGTTTGACTAGGCTAAGCATAAGATCAATTGCACATATCATAGAATTACTATCTCACTTATTTCCCGATACAAAACTGAGAGAAAATTGTGCCCAAGATATCTCTGTCAACTTCAATGCTGCCAGTGATTTCTCCTAAGTAATGCAAGGTTTGGCGAATGTCCATGGCCAAAAAGTCGCCAGTGATGTTACTTTCCAATCCCTCCTTCACCCTCTTCAAAGCATCTGAAGATTGTTGCAAGGCTTGTTGATGGCGTAAACTGCTTACAATGATATCTTGGCCACCCATTTGCAATTCAGCAGCAATGGATTCCAGTTTATCCAATAATGCCTGAATGCCATCTTTGTGCAAAGCACTGATCCAATATTGGTCTTCAACAAGTTTTTCCTCTATCGCTGAAGGCTTCTCCTTGAAAACATCCATTTTATTGAGCACCATTAAAAACTGCCGTTGTCCATTGGTATAGTCTTTTTTCAAGGCTTCAAATTCCTTTTCAGCCGCTTCAATGTCTTCTACAGCAAGATCAACTAGGTACATCACTAAGGATGATTTTTCTACTGCTTTATAAGTGCGTTCAATCCCGATGCTCTCCACCACATCATTGGTCTCTCTGATACCAGCAGTATCTATAAAACGAAAGGCAATTCCGCCAATGTTGACGGTATCCTCTATGCTGTCTCTGGTAGTCCCTGCGATGTCAGAAACAATGGCTTTTTCTTCATTCAAAAGCGCATTTAGCAAAGTAGATTTTCCCACATTGGGTTTCCCCACTATGGATACTGGCAAGCCATTCTTCATCACATTGCCTTTGTCAAAGGAGTGCAAGAGCGTTTCCAAAATGCCGAGAATTTTATTGACCAATCCCTTCAAATCATCCCGATCAGCAAATTCCACATCTTCTTCCGCAAAGTCCAATTCGAGTTCAATTAATGCAGTAAACTGAATCAATTCTTGACGCAATTCATTGATCTTTTTAGAAAAGCCTCCCCGCATTTGCTGCATGGCAACATCGTGAGCGGCTTTGCTTTCTGATGCAATCAAATCACCCACTGCTTCAGCTTGCGCCAAGTCCAATTTACCATTAAGGTAAGCGCGTTGCGTAAATTCTCCTGCTGTGGCCATGCGAACCCCTTGTTTCAACAACAAACTCAAAATACTTCTTAGGACGTACGGCGAACCGTGCGCAGATATTTCAATCACATCTTCCCCTGTATAAGAATGAGGTCCTTTAAACAGACTCAATAAGACTTCGTCCAAGACCTCTTCTCCATCGACAATCCTGCCAAAATGCAAGCTTTGTGTGGGCTGTTTCTCAATGGACTTCCCTTTAAAAATTGAGCTTACCGCCTGAAATGCATTTTCTCCAGATAGACGAATGACACCAATGGCACCAGCACCTGCAGGTGTAGACAATGCACATATAGTTTCAGAGGCATGAATCATGCTGTAAAATTAAGAATTGCAAGATGGCTTACATTTGAATGAAAAATAAAATAGATTGAATCACCTCGCTCATCTTTACCTATCTCAGTCTGATCCTGATTGGATGGTTGGCAATTTCATTGCCGATTTTGTAAAAGGAAAAGCTATGCTTCAGTTCTCGTCAAGCATCCAAGAAGGCATAAGAATGCACCGTTTCATCGATGAATTCATGGACAATCACACTGAGGTAAAAAAAGCCAAACACCGCTTGTATCCCCATTACGGCAAATATGCCGCCGTGATCATCGACATGTATTACGATCATATCCTCGCGCGTAATTGGTCGGCCTTCTCTCCTTTGAATCTCGATTCATTTACAACCGCTGCCTATAAAATGCTGCACAGCAGAAGATCCATTATGCCTGAGCGTTCTCTTGCAACACTTGACCATATGTCAACCCATGATTGGTTAAGCGGTTATGCACAAATGGGAGGCATGCAAAAGGCCTTCTTCGGACTTTCACGCAGGGCTAGATTTGATTCAAAAATGGAAAATGCAACACTGCATTTAGAGCAGGACTATGAAAAACTAAAGGAAGAATTTAAGAGATACATGCCCGAATTGATGCAGGAATTACAAGTTCAGTTTGGCCCTTATTGAAAACATATCTTTGCGGTTGAAATTATGAGTGCTCCACTAGCAGAACGTATGCGGCCCAATTCATTGGAAGAGTATGTCGGTCAAAAACACTTGATCGGAGAAGGTGCCGTTTTGAGAGGATTGATTGAAAAAGGCATGGTACCCTCCATGATTTTGTGGGGTGGCCCAGGCATTGGAAAAACAACACTTGCAAACATCATATCACAATCGACAGACCGACCTTTTTACACCCTGAGTGCCATCAATTCAGGCGTAAAAGATGTTCGAGAAGTGATCGAGAAAGCCAAAAAGCAGCAGTTTTTTGGAACCAACAATCCCATTTTGTTCATTGACGAGATTCATCGCTTCAGCAAATCACAACAAGACTCTTTGTTAGGCGCCGTAGAAAATGGAACTGTTACCTTGATTGGCGCAACAACTGAAAACCCCTCTTTTGAGGTCATTTCTGCTTTGCTTAGCCGTTGTCAAGTTTACATTCTTGAATCCTTGAACAAAGGCGAATTAATGGGTTTGCTCAAGAATGCAATGGGAAAAGACGACCTCCTTAACTCCAAACACATTGTAATAAAAGAAGAGCATGCACTCTTGCAATATTCAGGTGGAGATGCACGAAAATTGCTCAATCTTTTCGAATTGGTGATAAACAATGCACAGTCGGAAAAAGTGATTGTCACAGATGAATTGGTCAAATCGATTGCTCAACGTAAGATTGCGCTTTATGACAAGGCAGGTGAACAACATTACGACATCATTTCTGCCTTCATCAAATCCATTCGTGGCAGTGACCCAAATGCTGGAGTATATTGGCTAGCACGTATGATTGAAGGTGGCGAAGATGCCAAGTTCATTGCCCGTAGGTTATTGATCCTAGCATCCGAAGACATCGGCAATGCCAATCCCACAGCTTTGGTCATTGCGAACAATTGCTTTCAGGCGGTGAATGTAATTGGTTGGCCTGAATCCCGCATAGTATTGGCGCAATGTGTGACGTATTTGGCGAGTTCTCCTAAGAGCAATGCCGCCTATATGGCCATTGGTAAAGCACAAGCTGAAGTCAAAGAAAGTGGTAATTTGAGTGTTCCCTTGCATTTGCACAATGCACCTACGAAGCTCATGAAAGAAATGGGCTATGGGAAAGAATATGCTTATGCCCACGATTATCCTAACAATTTCATACAACAAGAGTACTTGCCTGAAGAAATTAAAAATCGCACTTTCTATGATCCAGGCAAGAACGCGAGAGAAAATGAGCTGCGCAAGCGACTCAAAACGCTATGGCAAGAGAAGTACGGTTATTGATTACAGCTTTTTTGCAGCTTCCCAGTAGTGATCCATTTCTTCCAAACTCATCTCCCCTATTTTTTTCCCATCCTTTTTTGATTCATGTTCTAAGTATTGAAAGCGCTTGATAAATTTCTTGTTGGTTCTTTCCAGTGCATCTTCCGGATTGACACCAATGAATCGAGCATAATTGATCAATGAAAATAAAACGTCTCCAAATTCGGCCTCTACCTTGTCTGTTTTTTGATCTACCTCAACAGTTAATTCAGCCAACTCTTCTTGAACTTTTTCATATACCTGTTCCGGTTTTTCCCAATCAAATCCAACACCTCTGGCTTTATCCTGAATACGAATGGCCTTTACCAAGGCAGGCAGTGATTTGGGGACTCCTTCCAAAACAGAACGGTCTCCTTTGCCTTCCTTCAGTTTGATTTTCTCCCAATTTGCTTTTACTTCTTCTTCGTCTTGCACCACCACATCACCGTATATATGTGGATGCCGGTGTATCAATTTCTCACAAATCCCGTTCAATACATCTGCCACATCAAATGCTCCTTTTTCCTCCCCTATTTTTGAATAAAAAACCAAATGAAGAAACAAATCTCCCAGCTCTTTTCTCACCTCTTCCAAATCTCCCTCAACAATAGCATCCGATAATTCATAGGTCTCCTCAATGGTCAAGTGCCTGAGGCTTTCAAGGGTTTGTTTACGATCCCAAGGACACTTTTCTCTTAGGTCATTCATAATTGCCAAAAGACGTTCGAAGGCCTTTAATTTAGAATCCATACTATCTTGTTCAAAGTTCGTGGTGAAATTACACCTGCTTGCCTATTGATTTCAATAAATTTACGCCATGCGAATTAGTAGTGGATTGCTCGTTTTCTTTTTGATTGTCTCAGTTTTCATGACCGAGGCGCAAGAAAGCAAGTATTATCCCTACCGAATAGGCATAAACAGAGGTGGCGGATTTATTTTAGTGCACTCTCCTACCTTAGCATACTTAGCTCAAACACATATCTCTAAAATAGAATTGTACGGAGAAATAAAAAGCTTAGGTGAGAAAACATGGCATCAACGATACAATTACCCCTCCTACGGAATTGCATTAAGTAACTTTGATTTAAACAATGATGAGTACTTAGGCAAAGCCTATTCCCTTCTACCCTATTTCAGGTTCAATGTTTGGTCTCCTTCAGAGAATTTACTTTTTCGTTTTAGAGGAGGCATTGGTTTGGGATTCATCGAGAAGCCATTCAACCCACTGGAGAATTACAAAAACATAGCAATTGGAAGCCAATTGAACGTCTTTTTTTCTTTTCAATTGACTACAGAATATGCTGTTAGCAAGCGCACTGAACTTGTTTTGGGATTGAACCTTTCGCACTTTAGCAATACCGCTTTTCAAAAACCCAATCTTGGCATTAACATCCCTACCTTAGACTTGGGCCTTCAGCGTCAATTTGGCACTTCGAGAGAAAAGAAACATTGGGAAGAGAAGCCATTCGAAAAACCTAGGGGACAGTGGCAGGTATATTTGGCTTCTGGAGTCAATGAAGTCGATCAAAACAGTGGTGTGAAATATCTGGCTACTGCATTTTCTATTCGTCGTGAGCAAAAAGTAAACAACAAAAGTAACTTAGGATGGGGAGTAGATGTATTCTACAATCCTGGCTATAGAAAAGGATTGGCCGTTGATTCAATATATATTGGCAAAGGCCTTGAAGAAGTCCAATTAGGAACTTCTATACATCACATACTAAGGTTTGGACGCATCAGCAACATTGTCCAATTGGGCATTTACTTTAACAACAAAGACAAACAAATTGGAGATTTCTATCAAATTGTTGGTGGCAAATACCATTTCAATGATCGCTGGAAAGGCCTGATTGCACTAAAAACTCATTTTGCTAAAGCAGAGTATCTAATGTTTGGTTTCGAATATGCCATCAATAGAAGGGATGAATAAAACAACCAACATAGCGATTTTTCTATTGCTGTTCTTAAGCGGATGCAAGAAGGAGAACATGGGAGACTGCTTCACATCTACAGGAAAAATTGTAGAAACAGAACGTTACATCGATCCATATACTTCTATAGAAATCTATGATCACATTGATGTTTACATTACTCACGCATCTAAAGCGAATATGCGGGTAAGAGCAGGAAAAAATCTACTGAGACATATAGAAACCAATGTTGAAAATGGTGTGTTAAAAATAAGCAATGAGAACAGCTGCAATTGGGTGAGAAGTTTTAAAAAGAAAGTAGAGGTATTCATCACTACACCAGAATTGAAGGACATTAAATTTTATGGCTCTGGAGAAATTCGTTTTACAAACCAACTGTCAACAAATCAATTGTTCGTTAACTTATTTGATGCGAGTGGCAATGTGCATTTAAATGTAAATACCTCCTTATTGGAATTGAAATCTCATACAGGAACAGGTTCTATTTATGTGCAAGGTACATGTGAAGAGATCGTCTTGTTTATGGGTGCAAATGGGCTTATCGATGCGTTGAATATCCCGGCACAAAAAGCCTTGGCTGTCAATGTAAATACTGGTCTCCTAAAAGTGAATGCAAGGCAAGATTTAAATGCACAAATTAGTGGCAGTGGAAACATAGAATATACAGGCAGTCCTGAGATTCAATTAAGCCAAACCAAAAGTGGACGATTGATAAAGAAATAGATGAGAAAGCCTTAATTTTGCATCAAATCATTTCACGATGAAGGTAACCTTATTGGCCATTGCACTTTTAGGCATAGCATTCGCAGGGATTGCAGTGAAAATTCTTTTGAAAAAGAATGGAAAATTTGCAGGCACATGTGCAAGCAATAACCCAATGCTCAATGAAGATGGGCAAGCTTGTAGTTTCTGCGGCGCTAAACCAGATGAAATGTGCAAGAAAGAAGATTAAAGTTCTTCAATTTGGTCCTTTAAGTCTTGACTGATGTAAGACTGAATATTGCCGTGCTCGTCGCTATAAATAAGTATAGCACTGATTCTATCCACTTTTTCAATCAAATTGATTGAAGCTTCTACACCCATTACCATAAAGGCAGTTGCAAAGGCATCTGAATAGGCGCAGGAAGAAACCATTACAGTAGCACTTAAAATATTGCGTTTCACAGGAAAACCTGTTGCAGGATCTATGGTATGACTGTATTTCTTTCCGTCAATTTCATGGTAATTTCTATAGTTTCCTGAGGTGGCCATGGCTTTATTCTCCAGTTTAACTATGTGTTGTAATTCTCGTTCGAGATTTTCTCCCAAAGGCTTATCAATGCCTATGCGCCAAAGTTCATTCTTTGTATTTTTCCCTCTGACTTTTAACTCCCCCCCTAATTCAACATAATATTCGTTTATGCCATGTTTCCTTAAAAGAGCGGCCATCAAATCCACTGCATAGCCTTGAGCAATCGCATTGAAATTTAGTGAAGCGGCTTTGTTCCTTTTTTGAATAAACCCATCCGTTAATACAAATTGATTCATCCCACAAAAATTCATCAAACTGTCCACCATTGCACTATCCATTGCAGTCGGGCCTGCATAGTCAAAGCCCCAAGCTTTGAACAAAGGACCTAAGCTTGGATCAAAAGCACCATTGGTAATTAAACTGATATCAACGGACATATTAAAAACTGTCTCGAACATACTGTCTATTCTTCCAGAGTCTGATTGATTCAATTGTGAGATGAGTGAGGTCTGTTTATATGTCGACATGGATTTATCCACCTCATACAACAAACTGTCCAATTTTGTCTTCAGTTCCTTTTGCTCAGTGCCTATATATTTAACTGTATATGTAGTTCCTTGTGCCTCTCCTTGAACTAGAAATTCTTGACGTTGATCCTTTTGGGATTGTTTATGCTCTTCTTGACAAGCGAACAATAGAATGGCAATAGAAAGTAATAGTAGTTTGTGCATTATTCTGCTTTTTCTTTCACGTCCCAGGTGTGGTCACCCAACAATCTGGCAGTTGCGACAAATTTAGCATACTTGCATTTACGCGACCATTCATTCGGTGCGATCATAGAAAGTACAAATTTTCCATTGTCATCCTCATACAAATGATAAGTGTGCCCTGAAATCGGCTTGAAGCCCATTTCAGCTTGGTAAATTTGTTCTGAAATCTCAACACGTTCTTTTAGAACATTTGCTTGATTGACAAGCAATTCCATTTGATCGTATATCTGCTTCATTTGCATATTCGTCTGCTCCACCATGGCAGCCATCGCATTGCTTTTGATGCGATCTTTATCGTCTGGAATAATGATTGCGCTGCTTACATTGTGTGCATACGGAAGGTTATGTGGATTTTGCGAAATATTCTCCTCATCAATAAGCTGACGCTTATTATAGTCGGGTTGATTTTTTTCAGATTGTTTGTTCCCTTTTGCCATCAAGCTTGATTTTCTTCTCTTGTAAAAACTGGCTCTAATTCTGAACTCATTTCAGGATTGTAGCGATATCCTGCAGTATCAAAAGCAATCATATCCTCTAGACGTTCAATTTTGTTCTCAATTAAA
>Ga0316208_1001580_pt1 | contig 20851 bp, 16 predicted proteins | sample 3monopyrite_MG_FD_204944 | JGI IMG/M metagenome (GOLD analysis project Ga0316208, IMG submission 204944) | Microbial mat bacterial communities from mineral coupon in-situ incubated in ocean water Damariscotta River, Maine, United States -... | ecosystem: Environmental > Aquatic > Marine >...
AAAATATCGACACCTACCACTACCTGCAATCGACTCTCACCGCCCAACTCACAGGCAAACCAACCCCAAAACTGCTATAATGACCCGTGAACGGTTACTCGAAAACGCTGGCTGTTGTGCAACGATTCAGCTGCCTTGTACACCCTAGCTTCTTGAGAAGGCCCCGCGAATAAAGTGATCCACAAGATTATTGTCCAGCTTCCTCCTGCGACATATTTCAACATATCAAATGAGTTATTGTCAAATATTGTGTTCTGAGAAAATTGAAATAGGCGGCTGTTTGTTCCTGCAGGGTTCTGTCTTTGACAGTGTTTCCTTCGATCACTTGAGGTAATAGTTGCTAGCCTCTCAGGCGTATCTATTTTCCTTGCGGAACTTCAATCAGCCTTCAGGTTCTCATCCTTCCTTTCCCCTCTCCAGTATGACAAGACGAATTAGTAACATGCGTAGCTGTCGTGGATTAGGCGATCGCAATTTGACCTTGATTCGCCATTTTCTGATGAAAATAGACAGCTTCATATCCTTTTCTTTGAGGCTGATTCTGCCAGCTTGAGCGTCAATGCCAGGCTGGTCCACTACAGCCGCATCCTTTGGTGCGGCGGAGTCTTATCGGATTGTTGCAAAGGTTGATTCTATCAGGTTGGTCGTTCGCAGGTGAGCCCAATGTTTTGCGAGGAAATCGTAAAACGTGAGTAGTACTTCACAATAACAGACCCCGTGTAAAAGTAATGTAATAGGTAGGATTAAAACGTCGCTGTGAGAGCATTCCCAATGATTGCCTGTTGTGGTCTTGTGTACAGACTATCACACATAGTTTAAAGTCGATGCAAGTTCGCTGTCTCAGCTAATTCAACCAATGGTGTACTCGTTGCTAGAGAGATTGTTTGAAGTATGATAAACATTAAGAGTTGCGTTTCTTGTTCTGAGACCTGTGTCCCGTTATGGAAGGAGGTATAAACAACGTGGCCTTCACCGTGCCGAAATGATACAAGAACTGGCTCTCCGTTGTTTTTAGATATGTAAACGTGACAGTTATCTGCAACAGATTCAACTGCAACATATCCTGGACCGAAAATGACTGGATACGTAGCCCCAACAAGTTGGCTAAGTTCGGGGTCAACGACATTTGCAATCACTCTGCCGTTAGGTCCCGCACCTTTTGCCTTGAACTTAATATTCCCCGGGAATGCTTCACTGATATTGTCTACTGCATAATCACTAACGTAAAGTATGCCACCTTGTGCAACATATTTCTGGAGTGCTGAAGCATTCTTTGTTGCACTTAGCCAAACACCTGTCCCGAAGAATTGAGAGACATCTGCCAGACAGTTGATGAAAACCAAATCATACTGTTGGAGAATTTTTTCGGTTCTAAAATCTTTATGTTGAAGTATGGTGCATTTATGACCCATTTTTCGAATTACTTGAGCAGCATCATCGCAGCCTTTCTTCGATGATGCAAAGCGTAGCGATTTAAGATCTTTGGTAGAACCTGTCTTGTCTGGCTCATAGGGTTGCGGTTCAAATTTTTCGATAGTGATATCACCAGCACGTCCCGTGCCTAGATCACGAGCGGATACGGTGAGGATGTCGTCTTGATCGACAGCAAAATTCACTTCTATTTGCGGTTTCCCGGCGGTGGCACGCTCGATTCCAGTTAGCCCAAAACCACCAATCTGCTGATTATCTGAGCAGAGTTCTGCTTGCCCCTGGAAGACGACGATGTCGGTGCGGTCGGCATTGTCCAAAGCAGTTGTAAAAACTTTATGAGCTTTTGCAGGTAGTGAGGTTCCTCGCGGGAGAATCTCTGCGAAACTATCGTCCGCTGCGCGTATACCCAAGGAATGCGCTGTAATATTTGTGACTTCGATTGGTGCAAAATCATGATTTGCAGTTCCTGATACCTCGCTGACGCTACTCAGATTAGCTGCCATGATCGCCGCACCCATTGCCACCACTTCATCAACATGATCGGCAATATAAGGTTCCACAATTTTATTGCCGATCATTTTTTGGATGATTGGCAATCGGGTTGAGCCTCCAACAAGGACTACCCGATCAATTTCATCTGGAGAAAGCCCTGCATTTTTTAGAGTTTCCATTGTGACATCAATCGTGTGATTCACTAAGTCCTGGATTGATGCTTCATATTGCAGGCGTGTCATATTCAGGCAGAAGGGATTATCACCCAAAAGTTGTGGAATTTCTATCTCAACCAATTCGGCACTACTTAGTTCTTTTTTCGCTGCTTCTGCAGATTCTTTGAGTTGCTGTTGCATCTTTTCTGCATCTGCATTCGCCAGATGATTGGCAAGATCTGGGTTACGGCGCAGATGGGCAATAATCAAATCAATGAGTCTGTGATCAAAATCTTCACCACCCAGATTGTGATCACCTCCAATACCAACAACTTCAAAATTATTTCCTCTGACACGGACGATAGAAACATCAAAGGTTCCTCCACCAAGATCGTAGACTAGAATGTCCTGATCTCTCCCCTTATTGATGCCATAGGCAACTGCTGCTGCGGTCGGTTCTGGCATCAGACGCAGCACGTTCAGGCCAGCTTTTTCACCAGCCAAACGAGTGTCTTCTTTTTGATTATTTGTGAAATATGCCGGTACACTAATAACCGCATCTTTTACAGGTTCGCCTAGTTGTTCGCTTGCTGCATTCACTAACTTTTGCAGAATCAAACTTGAAATATCAATCGGATTGTATTGCTTACCAGCAAGCTCAACGAAATAATCTCTGCTCCCCATCTCGCGTTTTATCGCTCTGACTGCCTGGCCGGGATCGATAAGAGCTCGCCTTTTGGCGAGTTCTCCTACGATCAGTTCCCCACTCGGTTTAGCAGCAACACATGAAGGCATAACAGAGCGACCATCTATTGGTATCACTTCTGCTTGTCCGCGCCGATACACTGCTACCACTGAATTACTTGTTCCCAGATCGATACCAATTGCCGGCATTTCTATTATCTCCAAAGATTTATCGCACACAGGGAAGAAATGGGCATGTTTCTGGCACATCTAGAAAATGGGGGACAGCTTCATTTCTTTCAAATGCGGGATCTTATGATTCAAAAAGCACATTGGGCACACTGCAATAAGAAGCAGGGTCCCCTGTGCCGAATTCTCTCAAATCACGAGAATTATACTTGTGAAGCCATTTCGCACGGGCTGTCCTAGCTGAATTTCTTAGTAAAGCTGTCGCAGACTGATTTTGCTTTTGCTTTAATGTTATCAATTAACGCTTGCTCATTCGCATCAATTTGCCCATCACCTTCTACATTTTTAATAAGCCATTCTGCTTCGTCTTCATCAAGAACTCCAGGAGATGTATCATCCTGGAGTACATGATCAGTCAGAGCTTCAACAAAAAAAGTCTGCCATGAAGGAGCGTTTTTATTTCCGCTTGTCCCATCGTTGAGTTCAAACAAAAAATCTGCTTCTTCTCGATCAATGACTCCATCCTCATACAAGCGTTCCCTCAGTTGAGTAACTTCTTCGGCATCAATAACACCATCTGCAATAAAATCTTTCGCCAATTCTTCCAGAGATTTTCTCATGTGATCAGACATTACTTGTCAACCTTTCTAACAACCTGTTTATAGAACATCAGGCCCACAGCGAGCGCTAACAAAAACAGTAATAGTTTTTATGCGAGTGTTTCTAAAATTATTTAGAACATGATTCCCAACGAACCCAATACAGCATACAAAATAAAGATGCCATAAAGACCACACAAAACGAACGCCTTATTTCGAGTTAATTGCCGGTTGTGCCAAATAATGGCGAGTGTTACCAGCGTGAGGACGACAAGTAATATTCTCAGTCCCGTCAACCCTGCGATTGGCTCTCCGTCCTGCAGTAAACTCACCGGCTGCCAGCCTGTTAAGTATGAGTTCACGAGTAGTGGAATAGAGAGGCAAATACAAATATCGAAAATATTGGATCCAAACGCGTTAGAAACTGCTCCCGAATCATCACCTCGCATCGCAGAGCCGATTGAAAGAAATGTATCGGGTACTGATGAAGCAGCCGCTGCCAGAATTACCGCTACAAAGAAGGTTGGCACAGCCAATTCTGCAGCAGTTTGACGCGTTACTTCAACAAGAAAATAACATGCAGTCGCAGCAACAATTGTAGAGGCGATAATTATCGGCCATGCGGTTGTGTGATTTAAGGGGATATTCACGTAACCAAAAAACAGGCCAACACTTTCAGTTGATTCATCATTATCGTTGCTATCATCTGTATCGCTGTTTTCTAGAAATTCCTGTCTGGCCTTGACCACAACGGTATGCGATATTCGGACACCATTCTGACTAAGCGATTTGACGACTTCTTTCGTATGGCATTCTGCACCAAGTTGTTCAAAAACCTTCTTTGCTTCGGCAAGTTTATATCGATAGCGTTTAGCATCGCGAAAAAGCTGAACGACATAGACGCAATATAATCCTAAAAATGTGATAGCCATCCACCATTGCATTGCGTCTTGAAAGAGGAACAGAATGAGCAACATTTCACAACCAACAAACCACATTCCATCTCGTGAGATAACCTCGTCATCGACATCAATTGTCGGCCGGTTTTTGCGATAAAATGAGATAAAAATGGCACACGCAGCCGGGATCAGGATCATGTTGTAGACGGCACTACCTGCACAGGTAGCAATTGTCGATCCATATCCTTCTGCCCCAGCATTTAAGAGAGCTGCTTCACTGTCCCCTGCTACGGAAATTGCTACCAGAACAAAGAAAATCCCGCAGAATAACTCCGGCATCGAACTCGCGATCGCATCCAGCGTGGCCCCACGGACAGAACCTGGTACTTGAAACACATCTCCAATCCATTGTGCCACATCTGCAAAAGGATCGCAGGCTTGCCAGATCACTATCGAGATCACAATAACCTCAGTAAACAGGAACAGGATTACCCACCAGAAATTTGGAGCGGCTTGATTCAAACTCCAAAAGACACCCATCGTAATCACCGAAATGATTGCAACAACCAAGCCGATAAGGCTTGGTCCATCGTCATCATCTTCTTCTATTGCCGTTGGAGCTTGGTTCATGAAGTTTCTTTCTTTGAAATTGCAATAACTGTGGTAGCAGCGATGGTTTGCATATTACATATCCTATTGCAGTTCGGCGAACCAATCGCTCTTCATAATCACCCCTTCTTTGAGAGTTTTCCAATCATGTTCTTTAACAATATTAACGCAGATGCGTATGGCATCTTTTCGCGGCATGCGTAATGCCACGGCAAACCCAAGAACATGGTCGAACTCTCCTTTGTCGATTGCCCCATCGTCTTTTGTCATTTCTTCGAGCATCACTTTTAGTAGCCAAGTGACTTCCGATTCTCGGGTACACCCAGCTTTCTTACAGCGATTATTGATCATTGCTTCAGCTTGTGGCTTGGAAATATCCAGCGCGTCGGCTTTCTCGAAGATGTCATCTTCTTCTTCAAGGTCAATATATTTATCGGGAATACAACCTTCGATGAGTCTGTATAATTTACGCTGATCATCCTTCGTGCCCGTCCCTTTTTTAGTCATGATTCACTCCTCAATTTAACTTAATTAATGTTGACAATAATGATTGGCGGTTTGGCGTTAATTTGCATATTTCTGCTTAAGAGGTTCAAACCAGTCTTTTCCTAACCATTTCTTTTTAATCTTCAACCCCTCTTTCATGACAAACTGGACACTCAACTGCATCGCTCGTTTCCTCGGCATATTCAACAAGATAGCGTAGTTAATACAGTGCTCAAATTCTTTTTGATCAATCGCTCCATCATCTTTGGTGGCCTCGATAAGCTGATCGTTGATATCCTCAATAATTTCTTTTTCCCTTGTCCATTTGTTGTCGGTACAAAGCTGATTGAGATGTGCTTCTACTGTCGAAGCCTTAATCCCTAACTCTCGCCCTTTATCAAAAATTTGTTTTTCCTCTACTTCATCAATAAAGCGATCTGGTCCTCCACTTGCCTTTATTTGTGTGCGGAGTTTTTCCATTTCCTCGGAGCGTTTCACGTCATTCATTCCTGTTCAGATTAAAATCCCCTGGAAACGAGTCGAATTTTAGAAGCCATACTGTTTTCGTTTCTTGCTAAACCATTTATTCATCATGCCTTCTTTTGCCGTCCATGAATTATCGAGGATTAGCGTGACACAATGCTCGTCAGCATCTCGACGTGGCATTTTTCGTTTTACTGCAAAATTGACGATATGTTCAAATTCCTGGGAATCAATCACACCATCGTCCTTGGTCGCTTCATGCAACATGGCGGAAAGTTTATCCGTCAAGCGTGTTTGGCGTGTCCAGCCTCCTTCAGCGCATTTCTGATTGAGAATGGCTTCAATCTGAATAAGAGATAGTTCTCCCATCCCACCCTTGCGAAATATCTTCTGCTCTTCGTCGTAGTCGATAAACTTATCGCTTCCTCCACAGCCATCAATATATTTTTCTAATTTCTTAACGGCACCATTTTTTGTTGGCCTTCGTGGTTTATTTTCATCAGACTGTTTTTCTTCGCCCCTTGAAGGAGAATCAGCTTGTTTGTTTCCCAGAACCCTCTGGACAAGAACGTTGCTCGAAAGAGTTTGTTCCATTCCCTCCCAGGAAAACGAAAGAGATGCAAAATCGCCGTCACCATCGGGGTTCGCCTTAATGATACACTCGCCAGTTTCACCTCCCACGAGAGTTAATTTTCCTTTCTCTGGAATTAACCATGCCTGATCGGCTGCAATCGACAGATCAATCAGTCCTGCTGGACTATTTTCGATAAGCAGCATAAATCGTTGTGCTTTTCCTTCGTTTAAATCGATAACCAGCGGATTTGGATTACTAGAATCAAGCAGATTTCGACTGGTCTTCTTATCAACAATCGCAGTCAACCGCGGATCTTTTTCAATTAATTCTGAATCTGCCATCTAATATTAACTCCTTAAAACAACAAACTTCTTTTCGTTACATATTCAAAAGAAAAAGTTCTATACAATCAAACAATCTAGCCAGGACGATAAAACTTCAGTTCGATTTCTCTTTTATCTCTTGCCTCCTGCCAGTGGAAAGCGACATTAACCCATTCATCTGAATCGGAATTGAGAGTAATTACGACAGGTCGCATTTGACCGGGGGGAATTTCGAGCTGAGGCATATTAATGGAAACTCCTTTTCCATTGCATTTTGCTGATAGTCGTAATAATCCTGTTCCGCCATTGGCGAGCTGTAAGGCTCGTTGTGAAATTTTCCCGTTTTTGGGGACAGTAAGTACATACGGAGCTGATTTAGCCAGCAAATCTTTGCTGTTATCATTAATATCATGAATTGCCTTGAGGACTCCAATCGCTGCTTCCTGAGGCGGTGTTGGCGCATTGCCTTGGTTTTTTTGTTTTTCTCTATCCTTTGCTTCCTGCTCGGCACGTGCTATTTCCTGCCGACGTTTCTCCTCTTCACGTTGTTTTTTCTGCTGTTCCCGTTTTTCCAACTCCTTCTTTTTTTTCTCTTCTGCTTCTTTCCGTTTCTTTAGTTCCTCTTCTTCATTTGGGGCGGTTGTTTTTTCGGGTGGTGTTCGCAGATTGCTCAGACTTGAGCGGAATTTACTGATCTCGGGATAACGTCGAGAAGGCACGGGATCAATTGCGGCTGCAATGACCGGGCAATCAGTTTTCACTCCTTCTAAAATCTGCTTTTTCAAATCATCGGGGGCAGCGGCATTAAAAGATTCTGCCCCCGTTTTTAATGTAGAAATTATCAAGCCAACTGAATAAATGTCAGTTTGAGGATCACCGGCTTCACCTCGCCATTGTTCTGGAGCCAGATAACTTAGCGCTGTCCGTCGATATTGCTTTCCGATTTTGCCTTGTAGTTGATAAGCTCCAGTTGAAAAATCGGTGAGTTTGACTCGCCCCTTTGATGTAATGATGACGTTTTTCGGATGAATTCCTCCGTGGATGACACCGCGCGATGACATTGCGCGAACGGCGTCGCACAAATCGCATGAGAGCTGGTACCAATCAAGCTCACCCAGCAAGCCGTTCTTAATGTAATGCGACAAAGGCTGCCCTTCGATATGCTCGCGCAAAAGAAAGATACCTTCTGCAATTTTGTTTTGACCGGTAACACTCGCAATGAATTTCTTCATACGAATTTTTGAAGACAAATCGCTGGTTTCAAAGAATTTCTTAACAATTGCATCATCAGCGGCAAATGTATCGAGAAGACGTTTTGCAACGATGCATTTTCCACTGGGATCGCGAGCCAGGTAACTTGTCGTCGAAGTGCCAATACCCAACTCTTCGACGATTTCATAGCCACTGACTTTCAGACCGATGACCTGAGCTGACCCCATGTGAAATACTTCCTTCTAACAATCACTTGCGAATGATATATCTTTATATTTATCAAACTTTATACTTAGAAAGTTTCTCCTCCTGATATCGTTTCTAGTGCCCTTTCAGGGCTTAGATTTGGGGTGTTTGTTTCCATAACCCGCTCCGTTGTCGCTCCTTAAATCTTTTGCAACCCCTTCTTTTAGGATTGAAGCTGCACTAGTACTCCAGTTGTCGTTCTTCGTGAACTCCCGGTCCTTCAATCTTGACGCGTAAAATTTGTTGTTCGTTGACGATATATGTCACTTTGAATTCGGCAATACCATCTGAATCGGTTTGCATCCCTGTTATTTCAATCGGTTTTAATGCTGTCATCTCAGCGTCCGTAACTTTCGCACCCCGCTTGTATTCACCCTGGAAAGGATCCACCGTAAAACTATCACTCCTGACTCGATATTCCTTTACGGCAGTACATGGAGCAGGTCGGTTGGCAGGGATAAGGACTGAGAATAAATCATCCTTAGCCCGTAATCCTAGTGCATGAGAAGTGGCTTCCTCGACGATAATTTCTTTCTGCATGCCTTCAAGGCGACCATCTTCCATCGCAGCCAGAAACGCAGCACCATGTGCAACGGCAAGATCGACATCTGCATTTGCCCACGGCTGAGCACCAGTTTCATCCTCGACGATCTTTCTCATTATCGGAATACGGCTGGAACCGCCAATCATTATTGTCTTGTCAAGCTCTCCTTCGCGAAGTCCAGCTGCTGCCAACGTCTTTGAGACGATGCTTCGCACACGTTTACAATCTTCTTTGATGATTTCCTGAAACTGTTCTCGACTCACATCTTTATCAACGTGTTGGTCAGGCAGGATATTTGCAGCCATCAGGATGGTATCATCCATCGCAGAGAGTTGTTTTTTAGCCTCGATGACCGCTTCAGAGAGAATGGGCATGGCTCGGATTCTGGCATGTTCATCAACAGAGCTAAAGTCAATATTTTCTTCTTTGGCAGCCCAGTTAAAAAAGGATTCGTCGAAATTTGTCCCACCAAGCATCGCGTCACCGCCAACACTGAGTACCTTAAACACTAATTCATTCAATGTATTGGTTACTTGAATGACTGTGACATCAAAGGTTCCTCCACCAAGGTCGAAAACCAGGATTTTTTCTTCTTTATCTTCTTCCAGTCCGCGATAAGTCTGGAAGCCATAGTTGAGAGCCGCTGCAACAGGTTCCGAGAGCATTCGGATGACCGGTATTCCTGCTGCTTTGGCGGCTTCTTCCGTTTGGGCGATTTGAGGGAAGGTGAAATAATGAGGATGCGTGATAATTGCTCCTGCAATTTCGAACCCGGCATCATCAGGAAATTTCCCATGAAGATCATCTTTCAAGCGGCTTAAAATCATAGCTGAAACATCAACCGCTGAGTACTTCTTACCTCGCATTGTAAAACGCTTATCGCTATCACCAATGTGCCTCTTGACCATCTGGACTGTGTTTTCTGGTTCAGATAGGAGCCGCTTCTTAGCATAATTTCCGACGAGAGGCTCGCCGTTTTTCTGTATGTTCACAATAGATGCGAGAGTCTGCTCCCCACCAGCAAGCTTATATATTTGTGCACGATCACCCGTCCAGCGGGAGATGCAGGAAAACGTCGTGCCAAGGTCGATTCCCACGACGGGATTAAGGTCATTGTCGGGCATGGTGCTACTTTTCTCTCACTAGCTAATCTTTATCACATCTACTTGAACAGGTCGAATGATGACGCCATCCAATGAAAACCCTCTACGGAGAACGGATGCAACATATTCGCCTTTTTCATCCGGAGCAAAATCTGGTTCCATATCGACAATCCCCAAGGCTTCCATCGTCTCGGGATCAAACGGAGTGCCATGCTCGGCACTGTGAGCCTCAACACCTGTCTTCTCGAAAAATTGCTCAATAGATTTGGAGAGCCGATCATAAGCTCCGAACCAAGTATCGATCACTGCTTGATACTCTTGCTGAAATGGCGCAAGTGTCTCTATCGTATGTGGTTCGTTTTGTAGTCCGCTGTCTATGCCGTCAATAGCTGAAAGGAGTGATTTAATGACATTGCGAGAAGTGTCACGACATTTCTCAACTCTTTTTTTAGCATCTTGGACGATGTGGTAGTTGGCATCACGCATGCCGTGGAATTCACTGAGAAGTTGACCTAGCCACATTGCTACCCCATCCCACTCTTCTGGCGGTGCGGTTGGCTTAAATGTTTCCGTCAAGGTCTCTGAGGTCTTGCCTGCCAGGTCCTTCTTTCGATCTTTCACTTTATTGAACATCCGGTGAATAATCTCGATCCCTTTACGGTAATTCAATAGCTTCGACTGCAACTCTTCTGGTGCATTTTGAAACGTCTCTTCATCGTTCTTGCGAGATTCCAGTTCCTCCTGAGCGATGTTAACCAGTTGATTTAATTCTGAGAAAAGAACCTCGTATTTTTCAATTTCATGTTCTGTTGAAGTTGCATCCTCCTCGGAGGCCAGCTTTTCGGAGGCCAGTGCAGTTGCATTTCGCTCTTTTACCTGGGCTGCGATAAGTCCCAGTGAATTTTCTTCAAACAGTTCCGTTTTAACTGCTGCACTTAGTGCTTTGCAGTACGTAGCCACCGCTTGTGTTGCATGGGTTTGCATTGGTCTTTCGTCACCGAATAAAGTCTCGATAACGTGCGTTTGCTGTTCTTTCAAAGCCGCAAGAATGGCTTGTGGATCAAGTGCTTCTTCGCTTTTCTCTTGCTCTTTGACATCATCGTCAACTTTTTCGGACGTTAGCGAAGCCTCTTCTTCTGTTTTTTGTTCAGAGTTTTCTGTGGCAGTATCCAGTGTAACTTCAGCAGGTGCTTCATCATTCTGAGCATCAGGTGTTTCAGATTCTGCTGCAGTACTACCCGTAGAATCATTTTCTGTGGAATCTACCGGAGTACCTTTGCCGTCTCCAGTTAGATACTCCATGATTTTTTCGTCATCAAGCTCCGGGTTAATTTTAACCTCATCCCCACCTAGTTTTAGATCGTCGTCCAGTTCTTTTAGTGTCTCGGAACCTGCTTCTTTTTCCGGTGAAGCCTGTTGTTCGCAAGGAGCTTCCGTTGCCTCCTTTTCCGAATTATTTTCGGCAGCAGTCTCTTTTGTGGGATCCATGAGTGCCTCTATTTCCAGCGAAGATAATTGGTAATGCGTAAGTTCAACCGATTTCCTATGTCATAGAAATCTCAAGTTCCTTGCTGAGACCTTCGTCTCCTGTGCTTTTGGCCGATACTTTTAGTAAACCATTTTCATCGATATTAAACGTGACATCGATCTGTAGTTTTCCTTTGGGAGCCTTTTCGAGCGGTCCAAGATGTAATTCACCCAGGCAAGCACTTCCATCCATGCCCATATCGATAATTTCGGTTTCCGCGGGAAACTGAAAAATTGTAATCCGTAATTCAGGCTGATCATCCTGCGTTGTGGTGTAAGTCTTGGTATTCTCACAGGGTAGTTCAGCGGCTTTATCGAGCAGCGAACTGAATTTTTGGCCTTGAGCTTCGATTCCTAAATAGTGGCTGGTAGTATTAACCTCAGCTACCTTCCCCGATTCGATAATATCTTCTTCACTTTTCTCACCCGGCAACTCAAATGTGGCTGCCAAAATTGCTGCGCCTTGCGAAACAGCCGTACCGGGATCAATATCGCCGTAAGGTTCCATCCCAATCATTTCGGTGACCAATGTCCGAATACAGGGAGTGCGGGTTGAACCACCAACCAGAATAACGCGGTCTATATCATCAGTATCAAGCTTTGCCTCAGCAAGTGCCTGCTTAATGCACTCGCCACTCTTATCGACCAATGGCTTGATGGCTGCTTCGAAAGCTTCTCGGGTTATCTCTGTGGAAAGGTGATACTCGTTTCCATTTTCATCCTTAACCAGGTTAGGATGGTCGATCGAGGCAACTTCTGCTTCTGACAATTCAATCTTTGCTTCTTCTGCTTTTTCCTTGAGAATTTGAACCGCAGTGCGAAGTTTCTTTTTGTTGATCCCCTGATCTTTTTTGAGATCCAGTACATCGGGGCCACCATCTGCAACAATCGAATCAGCCAGAATCCGCATTAAGGCTGTATCAAAATCATCGCCACCCAGTTGAGAAATTCCTGCCTTTGCCAATACCGAAAAATCGGATGAACCACTGGCTGAAGATTCTACCTTGAGGATACAGACATCAAAAGTTCCGCCACCTAAATCGTAAACTAAAATCGTTTGATCCCTTTCACGACCAAAACCATACGCAATAGCAGCAGCAACTGGTTCTTCAACAAGCCGTAATATTTCCAAACCCGCCAACCGACCAGCCTCGCTGGTTGCCTGACGTTGATTATTATTGAAATTTGCGGGAATGGTTACCACTGCGTACCGAAGCGTTCCGCTCAGCTGTTCATTTTCCTGGGCACCGTTTTTGAGGTGTTCCAAAATCAGTGCAGAGACCTCTTCCGGTTTGATCGGATTGCCATCGATTTCACGACTGTAATCAGCGTTCCCCATATCCCGTTTGATAGAAACCACTGTGTTATCGGGATCAATCATGGCTCGTCGCTTGGCTTGCAGGCCAATAAGCGGTTCAGCATCAGAACGATAATTTACAACAGATGGGATTACTTTCTGCCCAAAAACCTCCTGAATTTCCGGACGCCCACGTCGATATACCGAACAGACAGAAGTGGACGTCCCTAAGTCAATTCCCAAAACATAGGGCGAGTATTTTTCGATAAGATCAGCTTCACTCACAGTCGTTACCTCCTGGCATCTAGTGCCTTTTCATGTCGTAAAATGGGGAGTTGAATTGTCTTATTTGTATTATGCTGTCGTGTTATCTGCTGCCATCCAACAAGTCGGAATGATGGATTTAAAGATATAATTTTGTTAGTCCGGAAGTTTTATAGTTGCTCGCACACGACGACTTACCTTAAGAGTTTCAGGATCCCTGAACTCTAATTCCGAGAGACTCATTCCTTGAACATCAATAATGGCACCTTCAACTTCAAGGACACCACTTTCATCAAGAAGTAATTCAAACCGAAGCGGAATAATTTCTCGTGAGGAATCAAATGTTAGTGTCAACATTCCGAGAAATTCGTTGTTAGCAGGCGAGTCATCTGAACCGCGAAACACGGGTAGCTCGCCAACCCTCTGTCCCGGCATTGCTCCACCAAGCCGCATGCCGTTTGTCGGTAACGCAGAATTTTTTTCTATAACGGTGTAGCAGCAAAGGCGATTTCTCTCATCATTCATACCGATCGAAATGGGGTGTGCAACAACATCGGTTACTTCAATGGGGGCATAATCAGTACCCGCTTCTCCACCTTCTACTACAGCGTATAAATTGGCAGCCATGATCGCAGCCCCTTCGGAAACGACAAGATCGACATTATCAGCGACAAACGGTTCTTTGACTGTGTCGGTCAGTACGCGAGCAACAAGCGGTATTTTTGTGGAACCACCGACGAGGACTAATCGGTCAATATCGTCAACATCAAGATTAGCCTCTTTAATTGTCTTCAGGACAAGCTCTTTTGTCTTGTATACTTTATCTTTAATCAGGCCTTCAAAAGTTCTGCGGTCAATACTGGTTTCCAGATGATGCCCTTCATAAAAGTTTGGCAAATCCAGATACGCTTCATCAGCTTCGGAAAGTTCCATCTTCACACGTTCACACGCTGTCGTAAGTGCTTGCACGGCCCGTCGTAAAGCTGGGTCTTTAAACTCCTCTTTGTCTCCCTTAAATCTGTCCAGGAAACCTTTTTTACGCAAATTGAGACCGGTTTGCTCTTCGAATGCAAACAGAGCAAACTCTCGCAAGGCGGCATCAAAATCATTTCCGCCCAGGTCATGGTCACCATTGACAGCCAGGACCGTGAAGTCATTATTTTCGACTTTCAGGATGGAAACATCAAAAGTCCCGCCCCCTAAATCGTAAACCAGAATCGTTTGATCGCGCCCCTTATCCAGCCCAATCGCGATCGCGGCTGCTGTTGGTTCGGGCAGAAGCCGCAAAATGTTCAGGCCTGCCTTTTCTCCCGCTAGCTTTGTATCTTTGCGCTGCTCATCAGTGAAGTAGGCGGGGACAGTAATAACCGCATCCCTAGGTGGTCCCCCCAGTTCATCTTCGTGCCCTTCGCAAAGCTTTTTGATGATCATACTTGAGACATCAACAGGAGAATAATCTTTCCCGTTAACCGTATATTTTTCACCCCGCAGACCCATTTTGCGTTTGACATTAAGGATGGTACTTTCTGGGCGAATCATCGCCATTCCCATTGCTTTAGTACCAACGAGTGGCGCTCCCTTATCGCGGAAGCAGACAGCAGAAGGGACTGTTGTTGATCCCTCAACACGTAGCGTTTCAGCTCTGCCACGCCGATAGACAGAAATCACTGAGTTCGTTGTTCCCAGATCTATACCTATTGGAAGCGACATACTGATGACCCTCTTGAATCAATAGTATATTCGTGGTGTTTTTGTCACATGAAAACGCAAGGTGAGAATCAAATGAAAATGTGATATGCACATATAACAAATTATTGATTGATTGTCAGTATGTTCAAATGAAACCTTAATGTCAAATGATCACAACTGTATTTAGTCAGAAAAGTTTTTCTGATATCAATCAGGAAGTTTCATCGTTGCTCGCACACGGCGTTTGACCTTTAATGTTGATGGATCTCTACATTGCAATTGCATTAAACTCATTCCCTCAGATTCTAGAATCGCTCCTTCAATTTCAAGTACTCCGTTTTCGTCAAGGAACAACTCGTATTTAAGTGGTTGGAGGTTCTTGGATGGTGTAAGAGTTAGGGTTAATTCTCCAAGATATTCATTTTCGTATGGTAATTGTTTCGAACCACGAAAGACTGGAACTGTGCAAATACTTTGGTGAGGCTCTGTAGTTTCGGCAAGCTGAATACCTATTGCTGGCAAAACAGCGTTCTTTTCTATTACTGGATAGCATATTATTGGATTCTGAATCGTTGTACCTTTCAGACCAACTGAAATTGGGTGTGCAACAACATCTGTTACTTCAATAGGGGCGTAATCGGTTCCAGCTTGCCCGCCTTCTTTCACCGCATGTAAATTGGCAGCCATAATGGCAGCCCCCTGAGAAACGACCAAATCAACATTATCAGCGACAAAAGGCTCTTTGATTGTTTCACTCAGGATGCGGGCGATCATCGGAATTTTTGTAGAGCCGCCTACCAGGACCAGGCGATCAATATCATCGATTTCCAGTTCAGCTTCTTTGACTGTCTTTAAGACGAAGCCAATCGTTCGGTCCACTTTATCCGCGATCAGTCCTTCAAATGTTTTGCGGTCGATACTGATTTCCAGATGATGTCCTTCATAAAAATTGGGGAGTTCTAAGTCTGCATTTTCAGCTTCGGACAGCTCCATTTTGACACGCTCACAAGCCGTGGTGAGTGCTTGCACGGCTTGTCGTAATTTGGGATCACTAAACTCTTCATTGCTCCCTCTTAGCCGGTCCCAAATTCCCTTCTTCCTTAAATCAAGCCCCGTATGGTTTTCAAATTCGTTGAGCGCGTATTCACGAATTGCCGAATCAAAATCATTCCCTCCCAGGTTGTGGTCACCATTAACAGCCAGGACTGTAAAGTCATTGTTTTCGACCTTGAGGATGGAAACATCGAACGTTCCGCCACCCAAATCGTAAACCAGAATTGTTTGATCACGCCCCTTGTCTAATCCAATCGCAATCGCGGCGGCTGTCGGTTCTGGCAGAAGGCGTAAAACATTCAGACCTGCTTTCTCACCCGCGAGCTTTGTATCTTTACGTTGTTCATCGGTAAAGTAGGCGGGCACAGTGATCACAGCATTTCTGGCTGGTCCTCCCAGATCTTCCTCCTGGCCCTCACATAGCTTTTTGAGAATCATGCTCGAAATATCAACGGGAGTATATTTTTTCCCTTCAACCGTGTACTTGGCATCTCGCTGTCCCATTTTGCGTTTAACATTCAAAATGGTGTTTTCAGGGCGAATCATGGCCATGCCCATCGCCTTTGTTCCCATCAGCGTGTTTCCTTTCCCTTTTCCGCGGAAACTAACAGCAGAAGGAACCGAAGTTGAACCATCAACAGTCAATGTCTCAGCTCTTCCACGACGGTAAACCGAAATGACAGAATTCGTTGTCCCTAAATCAATTCCTATTGGTAGCGACATTTGATTACTCTCTTTTTACGTAGTACAAAAGGAAATCCTGGATATGTCAACGACAACAATAGCCATTCAAGCAGCTGTGGAATTTTTGTGAACACCGAGCATGTTCAAACAGGACCTCAAAGTCAAATGTCCAGACCAATTGGTCTTGGTAAGCGGGGTCTCATAAAGTAAAGACTGATCACGATTTTCTTTAGCACGTATCAGTTTAGATTAGCTTGTGCGTCTTACTTGACAAAACGGCATGACGTAGCACTAATGAACAATACCTTTTACCTTGCTGGAAAAATCAAGGAGATAGTTACTTGCCCAACGATAAAATCCCCGGACCTCTATTAATGGCCGAAGATGAAAGCCGCCGTGCGCGGTGCTTCTTTGTGGGGACAGAACATCTGTTTCTCGCAATTGCAGGGAAAGGGGACATTGCTGTCACGCAGTTGCTGGCATCACACAAAACAACTCCTGAAAAGGCCGTTGAATCTGTTCGTAGACTGATCCACCGATGGGAGCCGGGGGATAGCTGGAGTGGTTTGCTGAGACATACTCAGAGGCTTAAAAAGATTTCGCAAAAAGCAACCTACCTGGCTGAACGCAAAGCTGGACAACTTCCTGATGCGTCTCATTTTCTGACGGCATTGCTTGCAGAGCGTACATGCCACACGACCAGAGCCATTTTGTCATCTGGAAAACCGAAAGCTCCCCCTGCCCCGTTAGAGCAAACCGAAGATCATAATACCCCTCGAATGGAAATTCACTTTGACGAAGCAAACTCAGAGAACCATCAGGATCAGGGCAATTATGGTAGACGAACGGCGTTGCAGGAATTTGGACGCGATATCACTCAACTTGCCGAAGAAGGGAAACTTGTTCCGTTAATTGGCCGCGAAACCGAAATGAGAATGCTGATGCGCACTCTCACACGTCAATCAAAACCGAACCCCATTATTATCGGCGAACCAGGAACCGGAAAAACGGCATTGATCGAAGGGCTTGCCCAGCAAATACTTACTGGTGAAGTGCCAAAATTACTTAAAGATGTCCGCATCGTTGAACTTTCGCTGACCTCACTTGTGGCAGGCACGCAATATCGAGGTGAATTTGAAAAGCGAGTAGAAGCGATTTTGGCAGAAGTTGCTCAACAGCCAGAATTGGTTCTTTTCCTAGATGAATTTCATCTGGCAGTTGGAGCCGGGGCGGCAGGTGGAGGAATGGATGTTGCTAATATTCTTAAACCTGCACTTGCACGAGGTGAGTTGAGATTTATTGCAGCAACAACTCTGCGAGAATACCGCAAATATATCGAACCCGACTCAGCTCTTTCGAGGCGATTTCAGACAATCATTCTCAATGAACCTGACACAGCCACAACGATTGATATTGTCCGAGGTATTAAAAGTAGGCTTGAAGAACACCACGGTGTCTCCATTGACGAACAAGCCATTCTGGCTGCGGTTCAGTTTTCCGGTCGCTATGAATCGGGAAGACAACAACCAGATAAGTCAATTGATTTACTGGACGATGCTTGCACTCGTGTAACACTACAGTCAGTCAATCCACTGGAGGAATCTGATGACGATAATGACGATAATATAGGTAACGAAGATTCTACAGTAACCGTTGAACATATCGCCCGGGCGGTTGCTGACCGAACAGGAATTCGAGTTGGCAGCCTGACTACAGACGAGTTTGATCAACTGGCAACTCTTGAAGATCGGATCTCCAGCGAAATTTTAGGACAAACCGAAGCTGTCAAAGCCGTTGTTGATACGTTGCGTCAGATGCGTCTCAGTTTGCACGATGATAAACGTCCCCAGTCGGTATTTTTGTTCGCAGGTTCAACAGGGATTGGCAAGACGGCACTCGCAGAAATCCTGGCAAAGGAGTATTTCGGATTGTCTGAATCGCTGATTCGAATCGATTTGTCAGAATACATGGACGCGCACAACGTCAGCAGGCTTATTGGTGCGCCACCCGGCTTTGTAGGGCATGATGAACAGGGGCAATTGACTAAGGCACTTCGGACGCGACCTTTCAGTCTGGTATTGCTGGATGAAATCGAGAAAGCGCATCCACAAGTCTGTGATATTTTCCTCCAGGTTTTTGGAAGTGGACGATTAACAGACGGGCGTGGCGAAGTAATCGATTGCCAGCAGGCGATGTTCGTGATGACGACTAATCTTGGAGCAGAATCCTACGACGACGATGCTGGATTTGGCTTTCGACCAGACGTAGTAAGCTCTGAGGAGTCAAAATCACGGAGAAATGAAGGAGTGATGGATGCCTGCCGTAAACATTTTCGCGCAGAGTTTCTAAACCGTATTGATAGGATCGTTTGCTTTAATGCGATCAGCGAAGAAATATTGCACAGTATCTTGAAGCGGTTAATTGATGAAACAATTGTTGGTTTGAAAAATAGAAATGTTTCGCTTGAAGTAAGCAAGGATGTCATAGATGCTATTGTTCACGAAGCAGGAACAAAGCAAGGTGTCCCTCCTTTGAAACGATTTCTACGTGAACGAATTCTCAATCGTATCGCCGAGTTGATGGTAGTCAAACCTCTTGGAGGGATTCTGGAAGTAAAGGCAATCGTACAAGACGACCAGGTAAAGATCATTGCAAAATAATAATGCGTGTTTGTTTGAAATTGGACACAAAGTACCAAGGATATTACAGTGAGTGAATTTGATAGTGTACTATTTGAAATTGAATTTCTCAGCGGGCCACGAGATGGAGAGACAGTTCGTATTCAGGCGTCTGATGCTGTTGTTGGTCGCGACAGCGATCTCGCCGTTTCCGTTCCTGCTGATTCTGTATTGTCTCCCCAGCACTTAAAAATTCATTGTCAACAGAACGAGATTTCGATTAAGAGCCTTGATGAAGGGTTAGATTCTTTTGTCAATGAAGAAACTTTTCAGGAAAATTGTGTCGTTAGTGAGACTGATATCATCCGAACGGGAAACACCGAATTTGTCTGTCGCTTAATGTGCCAGACTGATCTACCAACAACACAAATTGCTGCCCAGATAGAATCTGGAAATGGTTGATTTTTATCTGGTCATTTGCGAGTGAATTAATTCGCTGAAATATACACCTCAAGGCATCAACGTTTGGAAAGTATTATGGAGTGCGAAAAGTGTGGATGCAAAAATTTGGAAGGCCAGAAGTTTTGTGGAGATTGTGGCACCAAATTGCAGGAAAAATCATCCTTTAATTTGGATTCAAAAGACTCTGTAAATTGTCCTTCTTGTGATGCCCCCATGCCTAAACAAGCTGGATTTTGCGGATTGTGCGGGCATAGTCTCCAAGTTGAATCGCAATCACCAGATCTCATCCCCGAAAAGGAATCTGCTCCCGAAAAGAAGCAATCAACACTGGATCCTTATGGAACGACAATTCATCAGGAGGTCGCCGTCAAAGGTGAGGAAGAACTGCATGAGGATGACTTGCGTGAAGGCGAAGCTGAGTCGCGTTCACCGACTGATTCAATTCGTGAAATGATTCTTGTCAAAGAAGGATGGTTCACAATGGGGTCTGCTTCTGGTGAAGGCAAACAAGACGAACACCCGCTGCATCAGGTTCAATTGAGAGCTTTTTACATCGATAAGTACGCTGTCTCTAATATCGAATATGAAAAATTCAATCCGAAACACCGTCGGTTGCGTCCCGAAGAGGCGGCTAATGATTTCTCCCCTGTCGTTTTTGTTTCCTACCAGGATTGCCTCGATTATTGCGATTGGAGATCAGAGCAGGAAGGCTTGAAGCAAGGGACGTACTCTTTACCAACCGAAGCACAATGGGAGAAATCCGCTAGAGGTGGATATCAACAACGACTTTATCCTTGGGGACACGAGTTAGTCGCGAATGCTTACAACACACGCGAAGCAGATCTAGTTCGAACTTTGGCTATCGATAAGTGCATCCCGAACGGTTTCGGTTTGTATCACATGGGAGGGAATATTCGTGAATGGTGTTTCGATTACTATTTGGAAAACTTCTACACAACTCGTGCAGCGACAATCCTCGATCCAGAAGGTCCACAAAGATCGCTCTCGATCATTATGAATGTAGTCCGCGGTGCCAGTTTTCAGGATTTGGCTGCTGACTTAGGACGATGCGCCGCCAGAAATTATGCTCATCCCAGTAATTCATCCAGCGACACAGGATTTCGATGTGTAAGATTGGACCGCTAAGAGAATGTGCTTCAGAAGTTCTCGCTGCTCATAACGCAATTGGTAGGTTTCACTACTATGTACAAAGAAGCTGACTTAATTA
>Ga0316208_1001581_pt1 | contig 20841 bp, 20 predicted proteins | sample 3monopyrite_MG_FD_204944 | JGI IMG/M metagenome (GOLD analysis project Ga0316208, IMG submission 204944) | Microbial mat bacterial communities from mineral coupon in-situ incubated in ocean water Damariscotta River, Maine, United States -... | ecosystem: Environmental > Aquatic > Marine >...
CTGCCGGGTTTTCCGCCAGCCCCAGCAACCCCGCGGCCAGTGCGTTTTTGGTAGGCGTATAGCGCCCCGGTGGCACCTTTATGCCGCAGCCATCGCCGACAATCATATCGGGGCCATTGACCTTGAGGCAGACGATCGGCACGCGGCAGGAAATCGCTTCAAAAAACGCCCAGGTGCCGCCTTCTTTCATGGTGGTTGAAAAATAGATATCGCTTTGATGAAGGGCTTTCAGCACCGCCGGCCCGGGCAATTTGCCCAGAAATTCCACCTCGTGCAACCCAAGCGCATCGCGCAGCGCTTCAAGGCGGGCGCGCTCGGGCCCGTCACCGATAATAGTAAAGCGAAACGGCTTGCCCCATGCGTCTTTGAACGCCTTAAGTGCCTCAAGCAGCAACGGGTTGAACTTGGTGGTGATCAGGCGGCCAACCGCGATGATGGCCAGCGGGGCTTCGGAGGCGGCTTTGGCGTCTGGCGTTTCAATACCCTCGGGCACGCCGGTTTCAAGCAGCAGGCTCGATTTGGCGCGCATCGGGGCCGGTAGCATTGCCAGCGTTTCACGGGTGCGGGCCAAAATATGGTCAGCCCGGTGCAGGTTGGCCCAATAGACCGGGTTGAGCCGCAAGCTGGCCTGCACCAGCCGCCGCGCAAATATCTTGATCTGGCCAACGGGGCCAAAGGCGCGGCGCAGCGAAAGCGGCACCCGCTCGCCGCCACCAACCGGGCCAAGCACATAGCGGGTGTTCATCAAAAAGCCGAATTGCGGCCAGATAAGGGTGCCAAAGGTCAAAAAATGGGTGATCTCGAAGCGGTGGTCACGGTTTATCCGCCGGGCCTTCAAAATCGCGAAAAGCGACCAGAAAACATAGTATAGATACAACCCGCGCTCGCCCTTTTTGAGCATCATCGCCCATGAGGGCAGATCATAAAAAATAAATTCTGGCGGCGCGCCGAGGCCGGGATGCGCCGCCCGCCACGCCTCTATATGCGGCTTGTGGCTGGCGCGGGTCAGCACCGTTACATCGTGGCGCTTTTGAATCAGGGTGGCCCATTTCCAGCCGACTTCGCGCTCCGAGCTTTCGCCGGGGCGGCAAGCATAGGCGACCAGCAGGATTTTCCGGCGCTTGCTAGCCATTTTTCCGCCCGCTGGTCTGGGTGCCCCGCCGCGACAGGGCGATTTTGGTTTTGGCAATTTGGGTGGCCAGTATCGCCTCGATCATACCGGGCCCGCTGGCGACCTTCACCACGGGTGAGTTGCAGCCATGAGCTGTGGTTGGCTTTTCGGCGCATAAAACCTGATCAACCAACCCGAGCCTGCCAAGCAGTGCCGCCAGCCTGCGGGCGCGCGGTGTATTCGCCCCCAGCCGGAGCAGCACCAGCCCTTTGCGCTGTTTGAGCAGCTTGATGCGTGCCGCGAGCTTCAGCCCGCCACCCTGCCTTTCCAGCCATGTTTCATCAATAATCAAGCGCCGGTGAAAGGCCATTTCCAGCGCGGCAAGCGCTTCTGCCTCGCCCTCAACGGCACCGAAAACCAGTGAGAGATTGCCGGTTTCATCGCGCAGCCGCGCCACGCCACGCCGGGATTGCCAGAGCATATTGCGCAGCCGCGCCCGCGCAGACAGCCCGGCACCGGCGCTTTTTTTCAACCGCGCCCAGCCCTCGGCGCGCTGGCGGGAAAGCCTTGCCACATCTCCGGCAATGGCGAGATCAATAGTTTGTTGCAGCCACGCATAGCGGGCGGGCAGCCATGCCCTGCCGTCAATACGCGCGGTCAGCGCCTGCACCCGCGCGGTATGGCGCTCGGCCCAGTCATCCTTGAACAGGCGGCGCATGATGGTAAACACCCGCTCGACATCGGGGCGCGGGATGAAAAAGCGGCCATAGGCGCGGCGGCCGTCCAGCAAATCATGGCTGGCAATCAGGTTAGGGCAGCCCTTGATCGAAAATTCGACAAAGAAATCGAGCTGCAAAAAGCCGCGCGGTTTTTCGGTGGCCAGAATATAGGCGCATTTTCGGTTGCCGTGCCAGATTTTCTGCACCACCGCCACCCGCTCCTGCGCGGCAAAGGCCGATATCATCTGGTCCAGCCCGGCAAAAAAAACCGGATCGACGGCGATATCGACATCCGAGGGGATGATCTGTGGCAGATCTTCGTAATTGTTCATCACGCAATAGCGGGCCGGGGTTTTGTTGAGCGTATCAAAAAACCGCATTAAAAGCCGGGCGCGCGGCGATAAGGGCTCATTCATCACGAGTCGCCTTTGTTTCCGGTCGCAGCGGTTTTATCAGCCGCGCGGGCACCCCGCCGATCAGCGAATGCGGCGGGAAGCTTTTGGTCAGCACACTGCCGGCGGCCACCACGCTATGCGCGCCGATAACCACGCCGTCACAAATGGTAACCTTGGCCCCTATCCAGCAACCGGGGCCGATATTGATCCCCGCGCGGGTGACCCCCTGATCTTTGATCGGGCGTTCAGGGTCGCTAAAAACATGGTTTTCAGGGTGAAGGCTGAGATACTGGCCGACAATGGTGCCCGCGCCAATAACCACCCCGCCCGCGCCGCCAATAAAGGCATATTCGCCGATCCCGACATCATCTTCGATGGTTACTCCCTTACCGAGGTCAGCAAGGCTGCCGCTGGCCAGTATGCGGGAAAACGCGCCAAGCTTGAAATTGCGGCCAAGCGCGATGCCCTCAATGCTCATGCAGTCAATCTTGCAATGCTCTTCGATGCGCACCAAGCCACCGCCCAACCTGAGCCTGCCCGCGCCATAAACCCGGCTTCCCGGCCCCAAAAGCAGCTTTTTGCGCACCAGCAGCCCCCCGCGCAACAAGGCCACCGCCGCGCCAAGCAAACCCGTCAGCAGGTAGCTGGCTGAAATGCGCGGGTCGAGCGCGACGTCGCGCTTCAACAATCGCGCCAGCATCAAATCCAGGGTTTTACGCATCGGGAGTTGCCTCCCGCAGGCATTCGGTCCAGCAGCGCAACTGCCAGTGCGCCTGCGGGTGCAGGCCTTGCTGCACGGCATAGGCGGGCGCATAACGACAGGACTGGAACAGGAAATAAAGCCCGAGGTAAAACCCCCAATCCGGGCCGGGGGCAAAGCGGCTGCCGATCTCGCGCAAATGCGCCATAATGGCGGCAGCGGGGCGCTGCCTTACCAAAATATCGCTTGAAACGGTATAGTGGATCACATCAAAATACTTCGGGCGCAGGCCGTAAAGCTCCCAGTCAATGATCTGCGGGGTGCCATCGGGCGCAACCAGCACATTCCAGCGGGTAAAATCGCCGTGGGCCATATAGCACCTTACCGTTTTTTCGGCTGGCCAGGCGGCCAGAAAGCGGGCGCAAGCGGCGGCATTGGCCCCGAGCAAAGCCCCAAGCGCGGGGCTGGTTGGGGCTGTGGGCGCTGCCTGCACCCATGTCGCGGTTAAATCAGCCAGCGGCAGGCTTTCATGATGGGCCTCAAACAAAATATCATGCACTTCGGCAATCCGGCTTTGGGGTAATTGGCCAAACCGCGCACCACTGGCGGCCATATTCTCGGTGGCCATATGTCCGGCTACCTTTTTGGCTTTTGGCAGCATCGGCGCGAGGGTTGGCAGTTTTTGCAAATGGCTGAGCGCCAAAAACTCGTTTTCCACCAGCTTTTCGCTCTCCGGACCTGTCGGGATTTTAACAAAAACCGATGCGCTCCGGCTTGCCGCAAAAACCACTATTTTCCTATCCCGTCCGGCAGTGCCCAGAAACACCCCCAAATGCGGGTATTCCTGCCGCAATCGCGCATAGGCCGAGCTTGCGGCACAGGGCACCATTAGCCGCCGCGAGGGCAAATGCAGCCCCACCGCACCCAGGGCGCGCGCCACCCTGTAAATCAACCGTGCCCGCCGGTTGACCCTTGGCCAGGTTTCAAGGTGCCAAGGTCGCCGAAAGCGGGGTTCCAGCAGCCAACGCGGCTGGCCCCTGGCCGGAAACACCCGCAATTCAAGCGCGCCCGCGCCCGATTCCGGCTTGCCAAAAAGCGGCGATAAATCGATCATGCTGCCAATATCCGGTGCATTATGGTTTTTACCGCCGCTTCCGGTGCGCCGCTATTCTCGATAATCAGGCTACCCGGAAATGCGGCGGCCAAGGCTTTGTAACTTTCGATTTGCCGTGCGGTTTCGGCAAAGGAAACCTCCTGCTTGCGGGCCTGAATGGTTTTGGCCGGCGCGATGATCATCACCGTCAGATCAGGGCGCGGGGCGAGGCGCAGCATTAATTTCATCCACCAGCGCACATGGCCCATTTTATAGCGCCGCGGGTCGACCAGAATGTCAAAAATATAGCGGTCAAACAGCAATAGGCGGTTTTGCCGACGTGCCCGCGGAATGCCCATCAAAAACTCGAGCAGCAAAAGCGCGATCTTGGCAAATACCAGCACCGGCGGATATTGCCGCCCTTCATGCGGATTTTCGGTGATGGTTTGGCCGGGTTTTGGCCGATAGCGCTTTAGAAACCCGGGCGCAAAATAATAGCTGCGCCAGCTTTTCCCGGCTCTCGTCAAGGCCTGCTCAACCCCGGCCAGCAGGGTTGATTTTCCGGCCCCGTCGGGGCCCAGAAACATGATCAGCTGTGGTGATGATGGTTTTGCCGCGGTCATTCTGCCACCCGTCCTTTTTTGCGTCCGTTTTTTGGCGCTGCCCGGCCGAAAGCGTTTGCCTGCCGGGCCTGCATCTGGCGGCTCTGTCTGGGGCCGGTTGGTCAGGTCCATATCAGCCACCGCCGTGCTTTAGGCGGGAAAAGGCGATAAAGAGCAGCGCCAGCGTGAGAAGCTCACCCAGTATGGCCCCCGAAATAGCCCCCGAAACACCACCCAAATAGCCAAGCACGAAGATCGCCGAAACCGTAGCCCCGGCCCCCGCCAGATTGATAAACGAAATCGGCCGGAATTGTTTGAGCGCCTGCAACCCCCATTCAAGGCCACTGCGCAGCGCCAGCACCATGGCAAAAATGCCCCACAGCACCACTATCCAGAAGGCATCTATATAGGCCGCGCCCAAAAACACCGGCTGAACCACAGGCCACAGCAAAAGCAACAGCGCCGAATAGGCGGCAGCAACCAGAAATATCCGGGATGATGCCGCAAGCGCCTGCGGCAGCACGGCAGCGACACCCCTTTCCCGCGCCAGCATTGAAAACGCGGGAAGCAGGATATTTGACAGGGTCGGGATAAAGATGGTGGCCGGGGTGACCAGCACCCTTGCCGCATTCATTTGCGCCACGGCCACCGGCCCGATAATCGCCGCCACGATAAATGTGTGTGCGCTGGCCCTGATGGTGTAGATCATGGCTGACACCGTGGCCCAGCGCCCGCCCGGCACTATTGCCGACCCTACATGCCGCAGCATCGCGGGTGTAAGCCTGCCAATCGGTAAACGGGCCATCATAAGCCCGCCCAAAACCGCCGCCGCATGGGCCACACCATAAAAAACCAGCGCCCCCGTCGCCGACAGCCCCTGCGGCTGCAACCCCAGCACCGCCAAAAGCGTTGCCGCCAGCACCACATGAAGCATCACCGCGCTCAAATGCCCTTTTTCGGTCGAAAAAAAGTAGCGGATAAAAAATTCCTTGAGCGAAAACGCCGAAATAGTGAATGCCAGCGCCCCTGCATAAGCCGCAAAAGCCGGAAAAACCAGCACGGCGATGGCTGTTAAAAAACCTGCCCCCGCCAGCGCCAGCACCAACCACGCCAAAACCCCCGCCGCGAACTCCGGCTGATCGGCCACCGGCACCGAGGGCAGCAATGTGACCATCTGGATCATGAAAAACCCGTTCACCAGTGCGCCGGCCCCCAGCAATATGGCAAAGCCGATGCTATAAAGGCCGAATTCAGCCGGGCTGAGCACCCGTATCAGGAACAGCAGAAACAAAAAATTGGTCAGGCTGCTGAGCGCCTGATTGCCAAGCGCCACCGCAACCCTATGCTTAATAAGCGCGACCATCACTTGCCAAACACGCTTTCACCGCGTTTTCCTTCCGGCTTTGCCGTTTTATGCCTTGCCCCCGAGGCTGTTAGCTGTCGCTTAAATTGGTTAACAATCTGCTAAAAACCGTGCATTATCGCCGTGCAATTCAACTTTTGCGGCAAACACGTGGCAGTTTCTGGCTTTGCCTTATGCGCTGGCTCACAAATTGTCGGCCCCGATATAGCCAAAGCTGAAAAAACAAACCGCTTGCGCTGCTTTCAAATCGCGCTAATCTTGCTGCATAAGGGGAGGAAAGCTTGGGAAAGCGTGTCTTAATTGTTGAAGACGAGCCAAATATTGTCGAGTCCTTGCGGTTTTTGCTGGAACGCGAAGGGCTGGAGGTGACCGTGCAGTCCGACGGGGCTTTGGCGGTGGAAAATGTGCAATCCGGGCGGCCGGATCTGGTGATCCTTGATGTGATGCTCCCCAACCGCAGCGGCTTTGATATTTTGCGTGATCTGCGCGCGCTGCAAAGCCCCACCCCCAAAGTGATGATCCTGACCGCAAAAGGGCAGACCAAAGACCGCGATACCGCCGAGGAGATCGGGGTGGACCACTTCATGACCAAGCCGTTTTCAAACACTGAAATCATTGCCAATGTGCTGGGCCTGCTGGCATGACGCCCCCGGACCTCGCCGCATCGGTCAACCGCAAGCGCAAGCTGCGCGACGGCGCGATATTGCTGCCGCTGTTTGGCGCGTTTTTGCTGTTGTCTCCGATGATAACCCTGTTTGTGTCGCCTGCTAGCCTGTTTGGGCTTCCATCTATTTTTCTTTACATTTTCGGAGTTTGGTTTGGTTTGGTGGTGGTCGCCCGCGCCATGGCGCGGCGGCTTGATCTCGGTTAGATATGCTATCGCTCAATATCCTGATCGTGGCCAGCCTTGGCTATGCCATGATGCTCTTTGCCATCGCGTTCTGGGCAGAACGCCGGGCCAGAGCCGGGCGCATTGGCTGGCTGCGCTCGCCGCTGGTTTATACGCTTTCAATCTCGGTTTATAGCACAGGCTGGACCTTTTATGGCGCGGTTGGATCGGCGGCACGCAGCGGCTTTGAATATGTCACCATCTATCTGGGTCCGACGCTGGTTTTTATTGGCTGGTGGTGGCTTTTGCGCAAGCTGCTGAGGGTGGGCCGCGCCCAGCGCATTACCTCGATCGCCGATCTGATTTCCTCGCGCTATGGCAAAAGCACCTCCTTGGCGGTGCTGGTCACATTGCTGGCGGTTATTGGCTCAACCCCCTATATTGCGCTGCAATTACAATCCATTACCCTGTCATTCTCGGTGTTTGAAACCGGCGGCAATGCTGATCTTACCGCTTTTTGGGTGGCGGCGGGCCTTGCCGCCTTTACCATCCTGTTCGGCACCCGCAATGTGGATGCCAACGAGCGCCACCACGGCGTGGTTACCGCTATCGCCATCGAGGCTGTGGTAAAGCTGGTGGCCCTTATCAGTGTGGGCGCTTTTGTGGTTTGGGGCATTGGTGGCGGCCCCACCGAAATATTTGCCAAGGCCCCGCCCGAATTGCTGCGCGGCGACACTATTTTTACGGCCCGTTGGGTGAGCCTGACCCTGCTCTCGGCCATGGCCATTCTTACCTTGCCGCGCATGTTTCAGGTGATCGTGGTTGAAAACGCCGAGGAGCGGCATCTGGCCACTGCCAGCTGGGCCTTTCCAGCCTATTTGCTGCTGATGAGCCTGTTTATTTTGCCCATCGCCATTGTTGGCAATGCGCTTTTGCCCGCAGGCTCGAACCCCGATCTTTATGTGTTGAGCCTGCCGCTGGCGAACGGCCAGAACAACCTTGCACTATTTGCCTTTCTCGGCGGGTTTTCCTCGGCCACTTCCATGGTTGTCATCGCCGCGATTGCGCTTTCGACCATGGTATCAAACCATATCATCATGCCGCTCTGGCTGCGCTTTTCACCGCAAAAAACCGAAACCAGTGGTGATGTGCGCACTATTTTGCTGCGCTCGCGGCGGCTTTCCATTGCCGGCATTCTCGGGCTTGGCTATCTTTATTTTCGCATTACCGGCGGCTCGGGGGCGCTGGCCTCGATGGGGCTGATCGCCTTTGCCGGTTCGGCACAAATCATTCCTTCGCTGATTGGCGGGCTGTTTTGGCGCGGTGCCACCCGCACCGGCGCGCTTTTGGGCCTGGTCGCCGGATTTTCGCTTTGGGCTTACACCCTGTTTTTGCCAAGCTTTGAAGGCTCGTTTATCCTGTCACAATCGCTGATCGAAACCGGGCCCTTTGGCATTGAAAGCCTGAAACCAAACGCGCTTTTCGGGCTGACGGGATTTGACCCGTTGGTGCATTCGCTGTTTTGGTCGATGACCTTCAATATCGGGTTTTTTGTGATTGGCTCGCTATTGTCGAGCCCGGGCCCGCTGGAGCGCATCCAGTCCAGCCAGTTTGTCGATGTTTTCCGGCTCGAAAACGCCACCGGTTCTTACCTCGTGTCGCGCTCGGCCACCTCGGAAGACCTGTTCACCCTTGCGCAGCGCATTTTGGGCACCGGCCCCGCCCAGCGCCTGTTTACCGAAATGGCCAGCCATCAGGGCAAGCCCACCGGCCTGCCCGACGCCACCGATAAATTGATCCAGACATTGGAGCGCGAACTGGCAGGCTCGGTCGGGGCGGCATCAGCGCATGTAATGGTTTCTCAGGTGGCGGGGGGCGGCACGGTTTCGGTGGGAGAGCTCATGAAAATCGCCGACGAAACCGCGCAAATTCTCGAATATTCCCAACAGCTTGAAAACCAGTCCCACCGGCTGGAGCGCACCGCGCAAGAGCTGCGCGCCGCCAATGCCCAGCTCACCGAAATGGGGGCCCAGAAAGATGCTTTCCTCAGTCAGGTCTCGCACGAACTGCGCACACCGATGACCTCGATCCGTTCCTTTTCCGAAATTTTGCGCGATTCAAAAGACCTCAAGCTGCCCGACGCCAAGCGGTTTTTGGGCATCATACAGGAGGAAAGCGAGCGCCTCACCCGCCTGCTCGATGAAATTCTTGACCTTAGCCACCTTGAAAGCGGGCGCGGGCATTTACCGCTTGAAACGCTCGCCCTGCAAGATGTGATCGAAAAATCGCTCAACGCCACCAGCGCCCTTTTAGAAGAAGCCGGTATAGATGTGCGGCTCGAGCTCTTAAACGCCCCCCTCGTGGTAAAGTCGAATTTCGACCGCCTCGCGCAGGTTTTTATCAACCTTATTTCCAATGCGGTTAAATATGGCCGCGGTGATACCCCGACCCTGACCATCTCTCTTGCCACCAAAAACGATATGGCGGTGGTGACGGTGGTTGATAACGGCCCCGGTATCCCCGTCAATGACCGCAAAAAAGTATTCGAGAAATTCACCCGCCTGTCTGCCGCCAATCTGGCGGGCAGTGCCGGGCTTGGCCTGCCGATCAGCCGCGAGATCATGCGCAACCTGAAAGGAGATTTGCGCCTGCTCTCCAGCCGGGAAGGGGCGCGCTTTCTAATCACCCTGCCACTGGCGCGCGAATAGAAGGGGTATGCGGCGCTACCGAAACAGTATTTGCACCGGTATTTTGCCGACTAGGGGTTCTTTCCTGGAATTTCGATCTGGATAGAGGTCGGGAAGGGAATATCAATGCTCTGGCGGTCAAATTCCTCCTTGATCTCCCGCAGCAAACCGAATTTCATATCCCAGAAAACATCGGCCATCGCCCAAACCCGCAGCGAAAAATCAACCGAGCTATCACCCAGATTGGTGACCTTGACAAAGGGTTCGGGCTCGGCAAGCGCGCGGCTATCCGCGCTGATCACCTTGCGCAATGCCGCTTCGGCTTTCTTGAGGTCGGTGTCATAAGAAACCCCGATCACGATATCGCAGCGGCGACGGTCATAAAAAGAATAGTTTTTGATGGAGGTCGCCCAGATATCGCCATTTGGAATGGTGATTTGCACATTGTCAGAGGTTGCAATTTCGGTGGTAAAAAGCGTAATCGCCTTCACCGTGCCGGCAAACCCGCCAATTTCCACGAAATCCCCTATTTTGAAGGGCCGAAACCCAAGCAGCATAACCCCGGCCGCCAGATTGGAAAGCGTGCCTTGCAAAGCCAGCCCGATCGCCAGCCCCGCCGCACCCAGCAAAGCCACCAGCGAGGTGGTCTGGATCCCGAAACGCGAAAGCACAAAGATGGTGGCGATGGTCAAAATAACATATTTTGCCAAACTGGCCAGAAACAGGAAAAGCGTATCGTCCAGCTCCTCGTATTTGAGGCCAATTCTTATGATCTGGCGCTTGGCAAAGCCCGAAAGCCAAAATGCCACCACAAAAATCGCCGCCGCGCCCGCCACATTCAACCCCAGCGCCACATACCAGTTCATTTCACTCAAACCAAACATATCAAGCTCCTATTATTCCCTGATTTTTGCCAACCTGCCCGCGATGCAAAAGCAGGTGGTCGAGTAGCACGCAGGCCATCATTGCTTCGCCCACCGGCACGGCGCGAATACCCACACAAGGGTCGTGGCGGCCTTTGGTGATCAGGTCGATCTCGCGCCCGTCTTTGGTAATGGTTTTGCGTGGCGTCAAAATAGACGAGGTCGGCTTTACCGCAAACCGGCAGACGATCTCCTGTCCGGTGCTGATTCCGCCCAGTATGCCGCCCGCGTGGTTGGAGGTAAAAGCCGGCCCATCCGGCCCCATGCGCATTTCGTCGGCGTTATCAACACCGGTGAGCATGGCTGCATCCATACCCGCGCCTATTTCCACCGCCTTCACCGCATTGATAGACATCATCGCCGCTGCGATATCGGTATCGAGTTTACCATAAACCGGCGCGCCAAGCCCGGCGGGCACGCCCCGCGCCACCACCTCTATCACCGCGCCCACCGAATTGTGGGATTTGCGCAACCCGTCCAGATAACCGGCCCAGTCAACTGCCGCCGCCGCATCCGGCACCCAAAAAGGGTTCCGCTCGATCTCGGCCATATCCATATTGCTGCGATCGATCTTGCGGTCGCCCATCTGCACCATATAGCCTCTGATTTCAACACCGGCCACAAGCGCGGCAATGGCGGCGCGCGCCAGCCCGCCCGCGGCCACCCGCGCTGCGGTTTCGCGCGCGCTTGATCTCCCGCCGCCACGGTAATCGCGGTTGCCGTATTTGGTGAAATAGGTGTAATCCGCATGGCCGGGCCGAAAGCTCCGGGCGATCTCGCCATAGTCTTTCGAGCGCTGGTCAGTGTTGCGGATCATCAACTGCACCGGCATGCCGGTGGTTTTGCCCTCGAAAACGCCGGAAAGGATCTCGACCGCATCCGCCTCCTGTCGCTGGGTGGTATATTTGTTTTGCCCGGGTTTGCGCTTGTCCAGCCAGTGCTGGAGCATGGCTGCATCCACCGGCACATTGGGGGGGCAACCATCCACCGTGGCCCCCAGCGCCGGCCCGTGGCTTTCGCCCCATGTGGTGACCCGAAACATATGGCCAAAGCTGTTCGTTGACATGGAAATTCCCCCTTTGCCCTTCAATAGCCCATGCCCGCGCCGCGCAAAACCCCTATTTCATGCCTTTGGCTTGGGGCGGCGGGCCTTGGCTTGCGGGCGCACCGTGTTTCACAGATGTCAGCGAGCAACAGGCTTATTGCATTCTATCGGCAGCGGGCGTATTCTGGCCCCACCTCGGGGGGCCTTTGGGCTGAGACGCGATAGCGGACCCGTAGAACCTGAACCGGATCATGCCGGCGTAGGGAAGGTATGGGGCTCCCCAAATCTTGCTTGCGTCGTAGCAATAGGAGAGACCATGAAGAAATTCCTTTTCGCTGCGGCCTTCAGCCTGCCTTTTGGCAGCGCTATGGCCCAAACCCCCGAACTCACTGTCTATACCTATGACAGTTTCATCACCGAGTGGGGCCCCGGCCCGCAGATCAAGGCCGCTTTCGAGGCCGAATGCGGCTGCACACTCACCTTTGTCGGCGCGGGTGATGGCGCGGCCCTGCTCAGCCGGCTGCGGCTGGAAGGGGCGCGCAGCGAGGCCGATATTGTGCTCGGGCTTGATAATTCGCTGATGGAACAGGCGCGCGACCTCGGGGTTTTTGCGCCGCTTGCCGCTGCGCCTGCGGGGTTGGCGCTGCCGGTTGACTGGTCGGATGATACCTTTTTGCCCTATGACTGGGGCTATTTGGCTTTCGTCTATGACAACACAAAGTTGCAGCTCGTGCCAACCAGCTTCGAGGCGCTGGCTGAGTCCGACCTTAAAATCATCATACAAGACCCGCGCTCCTCCACCCCCGGCCTTGGGCTGGCCCTATGGGTTAAGGCGGCATATGGCGATGACGCGGCGCGGATCTGGGAGGGCTTGAATGATAATATTGTGACGGTCACCAAGGGCTGGTCTGAAAGCTATGGCATGTTTCTGGAAGGCGAGGCCGATATGGTGCTCTCCTATACCACCTCGCCCGCCTATCACCTGATCGCGGAAGATGACCCGTCCAAATCTGCGGCGCTATTCAGCGAGGGGCATTATATGCAAATTGAAGTGGCGGCCAAGCTGGCGGGCAGTGAACAGGATGCACTGGCCGACCGGTTCATGGCGTTTATCACCACCGAGGCCTTTCAGCGCGTCATACCCGAAACCAACTGGATGTATCCGGCAACCGATGTGGCGCTGCCGCCGCTGTTTGAACAAATGATCAGCCCCGCGCCGGTGGCTGGCCCGCTCACCATTTCCGATGCGGGCCGCAAGGCCGTGGTTAATGAGTGGGTGCGCGTGTTGAGCCAGTGAACCCTGTGGTAAAAACCTGTGGTATCGGCGCAATTCTGGTGGTGGCGGTGCTGGTGCTGGCCCCGGTTATCGCCCTGCTTGCGCAGGCTGAAACCGGTGGCTGGGCGGTGGGGGCGTGGCCGGCTATCCGCTTTACGCTGCTTCAGGCCAGCCTTTCGGCGCTGATCAGCGTGGTTTTGGCCATCCCGCTGGCGCGGGCATTGATGCGGCGGCAATTTTGGGGGCGGGGGCTGATGATCTCGCTGCTGGGGGCACCGTTTTTGCTGCCTTCTATCGTGGCGGTGCTTGGCTTGCTGGCGATATGGGGGCGCAGCGGCGTGATGAGTGATATTTTGGCCATGGCCGGCTTGGGGCCGCTGGATATTTATGGCCTCAAGGGTGTGCTGCTGGCGCATGTGTTTTTTAACCTGCCACTGGCTACCAGAATGTTGCTGCAAGGCTGGCAGGCCGTGCCTTCTGAACATTTCCGGCTTGCTGCCCAGCTTGCGCTGGCGCCGCGCACAAGGTTTGCGCTTTTGGAAATGCCGGTTTTGCGCGGCGCGGTGCCCTCGGCGCTTTTAGTGATCTTTATGCTGTCGATGTCGAGCTTTGCGGTGGCGCTGGCGCTGGGGGGCGGGCCGAGGGCCAGCACCATCGAGCTGGCGATCTATCAAGCGCTGCGCTTTGAGTTTGACCTTGCCGCCGCCGCGCAACTGGCCATTGTGCAATTGCTGGTCGGGCTTGCCGCCGCGGCGCTGGCGTTTCATTTTGGCCGCGCGGCGCGCTTTGGTGGCGGCCTTGGCGCGCCTTTTCAGAATTGGGATAGCCGCCGCTGGCCGCGCTGGCTGGATGGGCTGGTGCTTGTGACAGCCGCCGCTTTTACCGGCCTGCCGCTGGCCGCGATCCTGCTCAAAGGGGCGGCGGGCCTGGGGCTTGGCCTGCCTGCTGGCCTGCCGATGGCGTGGGCCATCAGCCTTTTGGTGGCGCTTGCCTCCACCGCGCTTGCCCTGGGGCTTGCACTCGCGCTTGCCTTTTTCATTGCGGCCAGCAAGCGCGGTGACCGGATCGAGCTTTTTACCCTTTTACTGCTCGCCACATCGCCTTTTGTGATCGGCACCGGGCTGTTTATCCTCATCAACCCGGTGGCCAGCCCGTTTGCGCTGGCGCTGCCGGTCACCGCTTTGGTCAATGCCGCCCTTGGCCTGCCGATCATGCTGCGTGTCATCCGGCCCGCTCTGGCGCGGGTCAACGCCGATTATGGCCTGCTGGCCGAGGGTTTGGGCATGGCGGGCCGGGCGCGGTTCCGGCTGCTGACCCTGCCACAGATTCGCTCCGAACTTGGCTTTGCCACCGGGCTGGCGGCGGCGCTTTCCATGGGAGACCTCGGGGTGATCACCCTGTTTGCCCCGCCCGATGTGCAAACCCTGCCATTGCTGATGTATCGCCAGATGGGCAGCTACCAAATGGATGCCGCCGCTGGGTCGGCGCTGATACTGGTCGCCAGCAGCTTTGCGCTGTTTTATATTTTTGACAAAGGAGGCCGCGGTGCTGGAACTGGATAACCTGCGCATCACTCAGGATGATTTTTCCTTGCGCGCCGATCTGGTGGTGCCCGGGGGCGCAACAACCGCCATTCTTGGCCCTTCGGGAGGCGGGAAATCGACCCTTTTACTGGCTGTGGCCGGGTTTGTGCCAATAACAGGCAACCTTCGCTGGCAGGGGCGGGATTTGGCAGCGCTGCCGCCGGCTGCGCGGCCGGTTTCGATGCTGTTTCAGGAGCATAACCTGTTTCCGCATCTCAGCATTGCCCGCAATGTCGGCCTTGGTATCCGGCCTGACCTAAAACTCACAAAGCCGGAAAGGAACGCGGTAGCGGCGGCATTGGCGCGGGTGGGGCTCGAGGGGCGCGGGGCTGTTTTGCCGCGCCAGCTTTCGGGGGGTGAGCGCCAGCGCGTGGCTCTGGCCCGGGCGCTGCTGCGCCAACAACCGCTCTGGCTGCTGGACGAACCCTTTGCCGCCCTTGGCCCCGCCTTGCGCCGTGAAATGCTTTTATTGCTGGAAGATATACGCGCCGAGCAGCGGGCCGCAGTTTTGCTGGTCACCCATGCGCCCGAAGACGCCCGCTGCATCGCCCAGAGCTGCATTTTTGTCGGGAACGGGCGCGCCGCACCGCCGATAGACAAAGACAGGTTTTTTGCGCATCCCAGCCCCGCATTCAAAGCCTATGCAGGCCTGTAAAAAGGGCGCGCCACCGGCACGCCCCTTTTGCGAAGTATATTGCCCGAACCCTAGTCTTTGCGCTTGGCTTTGGCCCAGAGTTTTTTGTTGGTCAGGTAGAGCAAAATCGCGAGGAAGCCCAGGAAAAGCACCGCTACCAACCCGGCTTTTTTACGCTGCATCAATTTGGGTTCTGCGGTCCACATCAAAAATGCGGCGGTGTCTTTTGAAAGCGATGCCAGATCATTATCGGCGGCAGGCTCAAACTCGACCATTTCTTCAAATAGCGGCTGCGGCATCGAGATCCAGCCACCGGGGAAGGCGGTGTTTTCATAGAGTATCGTGCCTGCCAGCTCTTTTTCCTCGCCGGTATAGCCTTCAAGAAGCGCGACAATATATTCCGGGCCGCCAAGGCCGCGGAACAGCGGGTTGATCAACAGCCCGTTGGGGCCCTCAAAACCTTTGCGTGATTTGGCCATCAAGGATAGATCGGGCGCGCCTTCATACTGGCTGTCACCAAAGTAATCTGCCGGAATAGCCGGGCGGAAATCGTCAATTTCCGGATCAAAGGTTTCAAACATGGCCGCATAGGCTTTTACCTGCTCTTCGGTCATCATCGGGCCGCCGACATCGCCAAGATTCCGGTAGGCGACAAGGTTAAGCCCGTGGCAGGCTGCGCAGACTTGCGTATAAACCTGCAGGCCGCGCTGAAGCTGCTCTTGGTCAAACCTGCCAAAAACACCTTCAAAGCTGAACGCTACATCTTCGATTTCCTCTTCGGTTTCAGCGGCGTTAGCGGCAACTCCCAAACCCAGCACCATACAGGCGGAAAGGATTATCCTTTTAAACATCTTAATGTCCTCTCAAACTTACTCGGCCGGTTTCGGCGGGTAGTGGCTGTCAAAATCGGCTTCAATGGTTTCCGGCGGCGCTTTCGGGGTTTCAAACAGGCCCAACAGCGGCAAAATGACCAGAAAGTAGCCAAACCAATATGCCGACCCGACAAGCGCGAGGCTTGAATAGGGCTCTTCTGCAGGGCGCGAGCCGAGCCACATCAGGAACATGAAGTCAAAGGCCAGTATCCAGAAAAAGAAGCGGAACGCCGGGCGATACCGGCCCGAGCGGGTTTTGCTTGTGTCGAGCCACGGTGCCAGCGCCATCACAAAGATAGAGCCAAACATCGCGATCACCCCAAAGAACTTCGCGTCAATAATACCGCCCGAGATGAAGCCGGCAAACTGCACCGCCCACACATCATCGGTAAAGGCGCGCAAAATGGCGTAGAACGGCAGGTAATACCATTCCGGCACAATTTCCGGGGGAGTGACGAGTGGATTGGCCAGAATATAGTTATCCGGCTCGCCAAGGAAGTTGGGCATAAAGCCAACCACGGCGGCGAAAACAACCAGCACCACAACCAGCGCATAAAGGTCTTTGATGACAAAATACGGCCAGAATGGCAGCGTGTCTTTTTCGACCTCGGCTTTCGAGCCGCGGCGCACCTCAACCCCGGTCGGGTTACTGTTGCCGGTGGTGTGGAAGGCCCAGATATGCAGCGCCACCAGCGCCACAATCACGAATGGCAGCAGATAATGCAGCGAGAAGAAGCGGTTCAACGCCTGCGTATCCACCGCCGGCCCGCCAAGCAGCCATGCCTGAACACTTTCTCCGATGCCCGGAATAGCCCCGAACAGGCCGGTGATCACGGTCGCCCCCCAAAAGGACATTTGCCCCCAAGGCAGCACATAACCAAGGAAACCGGTGGCCATCATCGCAAGGTAGATCAGCATACCGATGATCCATGTCACTTCGCGCGGAGATTTATAGGAGCCATAGTAAAGGCCGCGGAAAATATGCAGGTAAACCGCAATAAAGAACAGCGAAGCGCCATTCATATGCACATAGCGGATCAACCAGCCATAGCGCACATCACGCATGATCTGCTCAACCGAGCGGAAAGCGTCTCCCACATTGTAATGCATGGCCAGCACGACACCGGTGATGATCTGCAAGACCAGCGTAAACGCCAGCACAATGCCCCAGATCCACATCCAGTTCAGGTTTTTCGGTGTCGGGATCATGATCGTATCATAGATCAGACCAACAATTGGCAGCCGGACATGAAGCCATTTTTCGGCCTTTGATTTCGGCTCATACTTATCGTGTGGGATACCACTCATAATTGCGCCCCTTACCCTAGTTTGACAACGGTGTCTGATAAAAACGCGTTTACCGGCACCAAAAGATTAAGCGGGGCAGGCCCCTTGCGAATGCGACCGGCTGTATCATAATGCGAGCCGTGGCACGGGCAGAACCAGCCACCAAAATCGCCCAGCCCGTCACCCAGCGGAATGCAGCCCAGATGGGTGCAAACCCCGACCATCACCAGCCACTCACCGGCTTCATCGAGGGTGCGGTTGGCGTCGGAAGCATCGAGCGCCCATTTGTTTTTGTTTTGCGATGTCGGGTCGGGCAGGTCGGTGAGCGCGGTTTCCCGGCCCATGGCAATTTCTTCTTCGGTGCGGCGGCGGATAAAAATAGGCTTGCCCTGCCATTTAACTGTAAGCTGCGTGCCGCGGTCTATGGCCGAAATATCAACTTCTTTCGAGGAAAGCGCCTCCACAGCGGCGCTGGCATTCATTTGATCAATGAGCGGCCAAACGGCGGCTCCAACGGCCACCGCCCCCGTTGAGGCGGTCGCGACATAAAGGAAATCGCGGCGCGTGCCTTTTTCTTCTGCGTGAGACAATGGTCGTCCCCCCTTGCTGATGCCCAAATCCCGGGCTGGATATAAAAAATTTGCCCGCAGATTGCAGGCAGTGCATGAACCGAATACACCCGAGAGGCCCTTCGGTCCAGCAGACTTTGCGCCGCAGCCCAAAAGAAAGTGAAAATAGTGTCCCAAAAGCTACGAATTGCGGCTTTTCAGCCCGACATAGCCCCAAACCTCGGCACAATGATTCGGCTGGCCGCCTGTTTTGATTCCCCGATCGATGTGATCGAGCCTTGCGGCTTTCCGTTTTCGGTCAAGGCGCTGCGCCGGTCGGCGATGGATTACGCCGATATTGCCGATATCACCCGGCATCATTCCTGGGCCGCCTATCAGGCTGTGCACCGGAACCGTTTGATTCTGCTCACCACCCGCGGGGCCACCGATTTATGGGATTTTCGCTTTCAGCCGGGTGATACAATCATGCTGGGCCGCGAAAGCGCCGGGGTGCCTGCAAGCGTGGCCAAGGCCGCCGATGCCCGCTTGCTGATCCCGATGCCGGGCGGCGGGCGCTCGCTCAATGTGGCGGTGTCGGCGGGCATTGCGCTTGGCGAAGCGACACGGCAATTGCGGGCCTTTGCACAATCGCCAGCCGGTTAAAGGTTCACTTCGGGCAGAAAATATATAGGATAATCCAACTGGCAAAACGCCTTACCCGCTTTGATTATGCAGTAAAGGAACATCGCAATGGCACCCAAACGCCACAGGCTTGCCGTTTTTATCGGCCGCTTTCAGCCGTTTCACATCGGGCATCGCGCCGTGATCGAGGAAATGGTCGGGCAGGTGGATTCGCTGCTGGTGCTGATCGGCAGTGCCTATCGCCCGCGTAGCTGGAAAAACCCGTTTTCCTATGACGAGCGGCGGCGGTTTCTGGAAGCCGGCATCGATGGCATCCCGCTGCCGGTTGCCACGTTGCCATTGGTAGACACCCTTTATAACGACCGCGCATGGGCAACCAATGTGCGCACCGCCGTGCGCCTTTATATGCGCGCCAAAGGGTTAGAGCGGCGCCGCACCGATATAGTGCTTACCGGCTTTGAAAAAGACAAATCCTCGCAATATCTGCGCTGGTTTCCGGAGTGGGAAATGCTGCCCGCCTCGGCGCACCGCCATAATGGCAAGGTGATCAGCGCCACCGAAATGCGCGAGGGGTTGTTTTTTGCCGATCAGGCCGATAGCGGCCAGACCTTGAAGCGCTTTGGTGAAGAGCATGTCGCCATCGTGCGGGGCTGGATGCAGGCCAACCCTGAGGCGGTGGCACAGTTGCGGGCCGAGGCCGGCTATATCAAATCCTATAGATCGCGGGTCGAGGCTGCCGAGCAGGTTTTTGGCTATCCGATCACCATCAACACGGTAGATGCGGTGGTGGTGCAATCGGGCCATGTGCTGATGGTGCAAAGAAAGGCACTGCCCGGGCGCGGGCTTTGGGCGCTGCCCGGCGGCCATATCGCCGCGGGTGAGACCGCGCTTTCGGCCGCGATCCGCGAGCTTTTCGAGGAGGCGGGGCTGACACTGACAGCCGACACCCTGCGTGACCACCTGACCTCGCGGCGGGTTTTTGACCACCCGCAGCGCTCTGAAAAAGGCTGGGTGCGCACCGAGGCTTTTGTGTTTGAGCTGCAAAACCGCGCCACGCTCGAGACGGTTGAAGCGGGCAGTGATGCGGCGCTGGCGCGCTGGCTGCCGATAACCGAAATCACCCCGGATTCGATCTTTGAAGACCATTTCGATATTATCCAGGCGCTGGTGCCGGATGTGCCCTTTGCCTATTCCTCTATCCTGATGGCCCATGCAACCTGAAGGCTTGGCGAAAAATGCCACCTACGCTTTTTGGATTGTTAACCCTTCATTAAACCTTTGGCCGCAGGCTACGGCCATGTTTTCAAATTCTGCCCCAGAGCTGCCCTTTCTTGAATCACAAGGCGTGCTGATCCCTTATGATCCGGCGGTGATAACCCCGGCCATTGCGCAAGCCATTGAATCAGGGGGCTTCGAGGCCGAGGAAGCCGCGCAAATTCCGCATATTGTCCGGTCAAACGATGTGGTGCTCGATATCGGGGCCGGAATCGGGTTTATCTCGACCCTGATTTCGCGGGTCGCCGCACGGGTTATTTCGGTAGAGGCCAACCCCGATCTCCTCCCCTTCATGGCCGAGCTTCACCGGCAAAACGGGGTTAAAAACGCCGAGCGGCTCAATGTGGTATTGGGCGGTGCCGAGGGCGGCATGGCTACCTTTTACCAGCGCACCGATTTTTGGATGGGCTCTCTGGCCAAAGGGCCAAACCCTTATCATTCTACGGTAAGTGTGCCGCAAATGGCGCTTAACCCGCTGCTCGAGCGCGAAAAGATCACCCTGATCGTCTGCGATATCGAGGGGGCGGAATCCTTTTTGTTTGACGAGGCCGAACTATGTTGTGTTGATCGTGTCTATCTTGAATTGCACGACCATATAACCGGGCTAAAAGGTGTGGCCGCGGTTTTTGCCGCCATGGCCGCGCGCGGGTTTGCCTATGATCCCCGCTATTCAAACGGGGCGATTGTGCTTTTCCAGCGGGTTGACGCCAACGAGCGCTTGCGGCCCTATGCGCGCATCGCCCGCCAATAACTCTTGATTTCTGGCGTTTTTCATGGCCTAATGCCGCTTAATAAGTGCGTGGGGAGCATCATGAAAAAAATTATCGCCGCTGGAATGATTTCATTCATGGCATTCAGCGCCACTGCCGGGTCGGTGAGCTTCACCCCGCCTGATGTGGTGGCGATAGAAGATAACACCCCGATGGGCGGCGCTGGCAGCTGGATTATTCCGCTGGTCATTGTGGCGGTGCTTGCGCTCGCCCTGACCCGGCAGGACGAGGTTGCCATAAGCGATGCGCGCCTGAAAACCAACATCACCCCGACAGGCACTGCCGCCAACGGGCTGCCGCTTTATTCTTTCCGCTATATCGGCTCAACCCAGATGTTTGAGGGCGTTATGGCGCAAGATGTTCTGGCCCACACCCCCGAGGCTGTCCAAATTGGCCCGTTTGGCTATATGGCGGTTGATTACGGCATGCTCGGGCTGGAAATGAAAAACCTGAATTAACCCTTCCACCCATCTCAACCAGTAAGGAC
>Ga0316208_1001582_pt1 | contig 20830 bp, 19 predicted proteins | sample 3monopyrite_MG_FD_204944 | JGI IMG/M metagenome (GOLD analysis project Ga0316208, IMG submission 204944) | Microbial mat bacterial communities from mineral coupon in-situ incubated in ocean water Damariscotta River, Maine, United States -... | ecosystem: Environmental > Aquatic > Marine >...
AACATCGAAAAGAGTATTATTAATTGGAAAGGAACATACGCTTTTCAATTTAGTGAACACAACGGAACCGTCAACTTTAGCCATGGAATTTTGGAAGCTTCTAATGGTAAAATCGTTGGAGGTTATTTTGAAGTTGACATGACTTCTATCTTATATGAAGATGGACGTTCAGATACAGGTCCTGTAGAACATTTAATGAATTCCGACTTTTTCTATGTCAAAAAATTCCCTAAAGCCCAGCTAAAGGTAAACACCGTGACCTACTTCGAACAAGACAACTTGCATAAAATGGAAGGAGATCTTACCATCAAAGGAATTACTCAGCCTATAGAGTTTTGGGCAACAGCAAATGCCGAAGATAGATCTCTTAAAACACGTTTTAAAATTGATAGACGGGATTGGGGTATTACCTATAACAACAAACTGAAGAATCATGCAATTTCTGACGCGATTGAATTTGAAGTGGAACTTTTATTTTAAATTGCCATATGAAAAATCATATTCTCTTTGTTTGTTTTTTAGTCTCTTCAATTTTTGGATTTTCTCAAGAAGCATCCCTTCCAGAAGTATTAACCGCTGATAGTAGTTGGACGAAAGAAGTAATAAAATTCCCCTTAGGTTTTGCTCCTGATATCGATTTTGAAGGGTACGAAGATATTCGCTTTTCCAAAGGATGGCGCAAGCAAGATCAGGAAGATTTTTGGACCTATGCTTTTACGTGGAAGGTGAATTTAACCAAAGAATTAACCATTGCATCCTTAGAACAGAGCTTTCAACTATACTACGATGGCATTATGAAAGCCGTCAACAAGGACAAAGATTTTACAGTGCCCGAAAGCACCATTCTTTTTATAAAGGATGAGAGTGCTAAGGCACCTACCTACATTGGAAAACTAAATGTATTTGACTCGTTTGCTTCTAAAAAAATGATGAAATTAAACGTTCATTTAGAATATCGATTATGCCCCACAACCCAAGAACTTATACCCTTGTTTCGCATATCACCACAACCTTTTGACCATGCCATCTGGAAAGAACTCCACAATGTTACATTGGTGGATAATGCATGCGATCATTAATACCTAATCAAAAAACAAATACTATGAAAACACTTTTCGCGATAGGTTTATCAATTTTGGGCTTTGGTTGCATAGATAAAACGACCACGGTCAATTCCGAGGATCTAGCCTATACCAGTACGTACAATACTCATTCAAAACGTACCGATCCGTATGATGTAAAACTATTTGTTGGTGACGAAGGTAATAACACCTATAACCTAACCATCTTTATGAAACTGAGTGGTGGGTCTTTCATTCTATCTCCGCTTTCACCAAATGATTATGTAGGGCATTTTACGATTAGGATTGATGAAAACCCACATCTGATGGAGCTAGAGAACATTTCCGAAACTCCGGCTTTATTAGAACAAGTGAGTCCATGGGGTGAAGGCTTGGTTAAATTTGTGAAAGAAGAAGACACTAAATTCAGACAGAAGTTAGTCGTAAAAACCCAAGAAGATTTTGAAGTTTCGGGCTGGCTGCAATTTGTTATTGAGGCGAGGTGTATACCTGAGAAAATACCTTTCTTGATTTCTAATAAAGAAGGGGTATTAACCATTAAAAAGACCTAAATCAAGAGAAAGTAAAAAATTCGTTTATTTTCGTTTATTTCGCTTGTTATAGTTCTTGTCGCCTTTAGTGTTAGGCTTTTTATATTTCTTTTTAATAGTTCGTTTGTAAGATCCACCCTGATTGGTTTTCTGGTTCTTTTTTGACTTTTCATGGAAACTTTCACCACGCTCCTCTTCATTTTTACGTCGATGTGGGTTGTTTCGTTCCTTGGTAACAGATTCTTCTTCCGGAATAAGACGTTTTGAGACCTCTACTTCGGTAGGAAATTCCAATGACGGTATTACCATTTGCATCAAAGCTTCAATTTCCTCCTTAGCTTCTGTCTCTTTTTCCGAAGAAAATAAAATAGATTCACCTTGTTTATCCGCTCGACCCGTACGACCAATACGATGCATATAATTTTCAGGGAAATTAGGAGTGTCAAAGTTAATCACATGGCTAATCTCATCTAAATCAAGCCCGCGCGCCATTACATCAGTAGTAACAAGAACTCGATTTTTACCTTCATCGAATTGTTTAATCGAACGCATTCTATAATTCTGTGTCTTATTTGAGTGTATTACACAAACTTCATCTTCAAAAACCAGTTGCAGTTCTTCAAATAAACGATCGGCATTTCTCTTATTCTTAACAAAAACTAAAACTTTGTTGAGTTTCTCTGAATCGCGCAGTAAATGCACTAACAAATTCGCTTTGGTATAAAAATTAGGAACAGCATAACAAACTTGTTGTATGTTATCAAGCGGTGTACCACTCACCGCAACCGAAATCTTTTTAGCACCTATAAAAAAACTATTAATTAGTTCTTCAATATCATCGGTCATGGTCGCCGAAAACATGATGTTTTGCCTGGAAATCGGCAACAAATCGAATATATTAGTCAGTTGAAAACGAAAACCTAAGTCCAACATCACATCTACTTCGTCAATCACTAATTTTTTAATCGATTTTAATTGAAGCGCTCTACTTAGTACCAAATCATATAATCGACCCGGTGTCGCCACCACGATATCCTGACCTTCTTCCAATATTCGTTTTTGGACATTCATATTGGTTCCCCCATAAACGCCCGTTACACGAACTGAAAGGTACTTACTAAACTTCTCTATTTCTTCAACCACCTGAGTAACCAATTCACGGGTAGGAACAATGACAAGCACCCGAGGATGAATTTCCTTAGAAAATGGAAGACCTTGAAGAATTGGCAACATATAGGCAAAAGTCTTACCTGTCCCAGTTTGAGCAATTCCAATAACATCTTTACCTGAGGCCACCACTGGAAATGCTTGCGACTGAATGGGTGTAGGCTGAATATACCCCATGTCTATAATTGCATTTCGTAATTGTTTAGATATTTTAAACTCTTCAAAAGATGGCATGCGCGACTATTTTGATGCAAAAGTACATCTTTCCAACATAGGAATTAGAACGCAACGAATCAATAAAAAGTTAGTTCTTCCAACCCCAAGGAGCTTGAGGGGTTGCTATTGGCTTTGATAGATCCATGACAACCTTAAAAACACGATCGGTGCCTAAACGCCTTAAATTATACGTAAAGCTAGTATCATCTATCGTAATCCACCAAATGTTACTCGATGCTGCAGGAATTAGTTGCTGTGTATGTGCATCGGCAGAAAAGGTCTGTAGTCCTGCTTGTCCAGGATTGGTTGTAATGCCACCATAAAAATTGATATCGTCCTCTGTTCCATCTTCATGTCTATGGTCGTGTTTCAAAGCAATGCGATCTCCTTTTTTCGTAAGTATCCATGTACGTGATCTGTCTTCTCCAGCAAAAAATGGGATTTTAATAACCGTATCACTGCAAGAGCGAACATGCATCGTTAGAACTTTTCCACCAAAGGCTTCATCTTCTGCTGGTAATTCTAGGCTTCCGGCATATGCCTTTCCGCAGTGGGATTGCAACGTATTCCAAAACTCATCTGTTGGGTTGTTAGTTTGAGCCATAACTAAATGCCCATACAAAGTAAAAGCTAATAATATCAAGAGCTGACGCATAGTATCAATTAAATATATGAAGGGTAAAGTACAACTATTTTAAGTTCTCATGCAATTCTTCGTATCTTTTACCTTCAAACCAAAACAACATGAAAACAATTTATACCGCATTATGCTTGCTATTAATTTCGTCAAGCTTCTTGGCAGCTCAAAACTCCAATCCTATCATTGAAAGGATGATTAAAGAAGCTAATGAAAACTCTAACTTGGAATCCTTAGCGCACGAAGTAACCGATCTAATAGGTCCACGCTTGGTAGGAACTCCACAAATGAAAGCTGCACATGACTGGGCAGTGGCTAAATATCAAAGCTGGGGTGTTTCTGCTCGCAACGAAAAATGGGGAGAATGGCGTGGATGGGAACGCGGTATTAGTCATATAGATATGGTATCCCCTCGCGTACAAAGTTTGCGTGGTACACAACTGGCTTGGAACCCTAGTACTTCCAAAGAAGGAGTAACCGCAGAAGTTATTGCTTTGCCATTAGGCATAACAGATTCGATTGCATTTGCGAAATGGTTACCAAACGTTAAAGGCAAAATTGTACTTACATCAATGAATCAACCAACAGGAAGGCCTGATTATAATTGGGAAGAGTTCGCTACCGAAAAGTCTTTTACCAAGATGAAAGAAGATCGTGATGCCCAAAACAAGGCATGGCGGGACAACATGGCAAATACAGGTTATGGCAGACGAACATTGCACGCAGCTCTTGAAAAAGCTGGCGCGGCAGGAATTGTTACTTCTAACTGGTCTCGCGGCTTTGGTGTAAATAAAATTTTTAGTGCACGTACCAAGAAAATTCCAACGGTAGATCTAGAATTGGAGGATTACGGAATGTTGTATCGTTTGGCGCAATCTGGTCATCAGCCAAAAATAAACATCATTGCACAATCTAAAGAATTAGGAACTGTTCCTACTTTTAATACCATAGCCGAAATAAAAGGCGTGGAGAAACCAGATGAATATGTTATACTTTCTGCCCATTTCGATTCATGGGACGGCGGTACTGGTGCTACTGATAATGCAACAGGAACCATTATCATGATGGAAGCGATGCGGATTCTTAAAAAGATATATCCAAATCCAAAACGAACGATTCTTGTAGGTTTATGGGGAAGTGAAGAACAAGGATTAAATGGATCTAGAGCATTTGTAGAAGATCATCCAGAAATAGTTGCTAAAGTGCAAGCCTCTTTCAACCAGGACAATGGAACAGGTCGTGTGGTGCGTTTATCTGGAGGAGGATTTCTACATTCATACGATTTTCTTACACGATGGTTAGCTCCCGTACCAAGAGAAATTACAAGTGAAATTGAAACCACATTTCCCGGTGCTCCAGCACGCGGAGGATCAGATTATGCTTCATTTCAAGCAGCAGGTGCACCAGCATTCAGTTTAAGTTCCCTTAATTGGTCATATTGGGATTACACCTGGCATACCAATCGTGACACCTACGACAAAATTATTTTTGACGATGTGAGGAATAATGTCATATTAACCGCCATCCTTACCTATATGGCTAGTGAAGATCCAGAAACGACGCCAAGAGATAAAGCAGTACTTCCGTTAGATCGAAGAACGGGTAAAACTAGAGAATGGCCTACGCCGCGATCCCCTACCCGTAAAGGTGGTCTTGACTAAAACCTAGACAAACATTATAAAGCTTTTAATATATCTTGAGGATCTGCTCGGAGTTTGTAATCTTCGGCTAAATAGTCATAAGAGATACTCCCATCCTGCTCAATGATATAGGTAGCTGCTATGGGAAGTTGTTGTTGGGTATTACCTTGATTCGTATCTAGATCAATATTAAACCCTCTGTATATTTCTTGTAAATCTGGAGGCAGCGTAAACACCAAGTTAAATGCTTCGGCAACTTTGTTGTTAATATCAGATAAAACTTGAAAAGAAAGTTGGTTTTTTTCTACTGTGGTCATGGAGTTATCTGGAAGCTCAGGGCTAATAGCGATTAACTTCGCTCCTTTGGCTTCCATTTCTGGCAGCACACTTTGCAAGGCTTTTAACTCTAAGTTGCAATATGGGCACCATCCACCACGATAAAAAGTGAGCACTAATCTGTTTTTAAGAAGTATATCCTTTACATCAATCGTTTCACCTAGATGATTAGACAAACTTATCGTCGGAATCGTATCGCCTGTTTTTAATGCATTATCAAAAATAGATGAAGTAACTAATTGATCTATTGCCGATTTCATTATGTTTTGAGACTCCAAAGGCAATCTTTTGGCACTTCCGTTAGCATGTTCTTTCAGTTTTTCGGTCAAAGTCATAGCAATTCAATTTTGTATTTATTCTTTGCTTAGACGAATGAATCCAGCTTCATTACATACAAACATCTTATAAACTGTAACGTTTTTCTATTTTCAGAATCTATTGGGTGTAGATTAATTCAAAAACTCCACGCCATGATTGCAAAAAGATATTACACCTTCGCTCTTGCCTTATGTTGCACGTTCTTAGCCCATAGTCAGTGGGGAACTAAACTTTCTAAGGAAACCAAGACTTTAACCTATAACATTTCCGGATTTGACGCCATTGATGTCTCAGACGATTTTGAGGTAACACTATCATTCTCGAATACTCAAAAACCTATCGTTGTTCGCGCTAATGAAAATATTGCAGATAACGTCGATGTATATAAAAAAGGAAATACGCTCTATTTGCGAATGAAAAATATGAGTAATTATAGCGGTAAACTAATCTTAGAGGCAAGTGTTGTAGCTCCTATGGTCACCGATTATGTGATATCTGGTGATGCGGTAGTCGGAGTTACAAATGAAATAAAAGCCTCTAACGTATCATTAATGGTAAAAGGGGATGCCATATTTAAAGGCGCTATACAAACTGGTTCTCTCGACTTAATAGCAACTTCCGATGCTCAAGTAGAACTATCTGGAAGCGCAGAAAACATGAAAGCTGAAGTCAGATCAGATTCCGAAATTTCTTCTCGCGATTTTAAGGTAGATCATCTTAACATTGAGCTATATGGTGATAGTAATGCTCGAATTCATGTGACTAAAAGTTTGAGCGCCGAAGCTTACGGAGACAGTACATTGCGCTATAGCGGTAATCCTGAACTCATTCAAGTAAAGGAACGTGGCGATTCGGACATAAAGCGGATATAGATATACATCCTATAAATTAGAAAGATTATCGAGGGGCGTTTATTTGGTAGAACCACTTACCGACGAATCGGATCACTATGACGAATATTCCTACAATTGCTTTTCTATTGAAGAATAATTGATTAAATTTAAGTATCCTCAGCGGGTCTTAACCCTCTTACTATCTTCTACTTGCGCTTTGGTTATTAATTAATAGTAACCTCACAACAAAAGCGTATGAAAAAACTTTTACTCCGTATTAATCAAAAATTAGAAGAATGGAACTTCTGGGAAAAATTGGAAGAATATGCCAAGGCCAGTAGTTATGCGATTCATCGCTGACCATTAAAATGTCTAACAAGACTAAAAAAGTCCTTTGTACGTTGTGCAAAGGACTTTTCTCTATAAACTACTTAAGAAAGCTAACAAATCGTCTTCTTTACTTAAATTGAATTTCTTTTTTAATCTATACTTTGATTTAAGGACACTATCGGGCAACACATTAAGCATTGTCGCAATCTCCTTGGTAGATAGGTTCATCCTTAGAAATGAAGCAAGGCGAATTTCCTTTTCGGTGATATCCGCATAAATACTTTTAAGTTTCATATCGAAATCATTGTGAACTTCAGAAAAGTAACTTTTAAATACTTCCCAGTCTTTATCCTCTGCTTTTTCTTTCTTCAACAGCATGATTAAGCGTCTAAATTCAATTTTAAATAAATCTGGAGATTCCTTAATCCGTTCTAAATTTGTTTTCAATTCTTCGATAAAAGAGCTCTTCTGCACCAAATGCAACGTTTGGGAAGCCAGTTCTTTCTTTTTAAATTCTATTTCCTGTTTGTAAATCGCTTCTTGCTTTTCACGAGCGATTTTATTCTTTTTGATGCGTTGCTGAAATCCAAAATATAGCAATCCAGCAATAGCAACAAAGGCGAACATTCCGATGCCATAAAGGGATTTGGTTAAGTTACTCACTTTCACTTCTTCATTTAAAGCTCTTATTTCTACCTCTTGAAGCTGAATTGCCGCCTCCTTTTTTTCTGTTTCGTACTTGGTTTGTAATTCGCTGTAGCGATCTTGAAAGTCTTTTGTATAAATGCTATCCTTTCGTTCTTTAAACAGTTTATAATTTTCAAGAGCTGCCTTTGTATCTCCTTTATCTTCATAAATTACGGCCAAAGCTCCATAAATAGTACCTTGTTCATCTATGTCTCCTAGTTGATGAGCCATTTTGTTAGCTGCCGTATAATAATTTAATGCTTTGTTAGAGTCACCAACTACCCAATAACTAGCGGCAATTACTTTTTGCCGCTTCATGATATCTTCTGAATTTAATATGGTTTTATAATCATCTAAATCGGCTAAGGCAATTTCTCTAGCTTGTTTATAATCTCCCATGTTCAAAAGCAGCTCAGATTTTGAGAGTCGCGCACTCGAATACATGCTGGAATCATTGAGCTGTTGGGCTAAGTCTAATAGCTCATTTACATTTTTCTTTGCTTCATTATGATATGCTGGGTTTCTAATTTGAAACGAACTAAGAACACCTAAGCTCATTGCCTGCTGCCTTGTGAGCTTTTCTTTCCTGAAATAAGCAAGTGATTTTTCACTAATCGCTATCGTATTGAGTGTATCTTTCATCTCGCTATAGATAAAGCCTAATAGCAAGCGATTCATATTTAAATACAAATTATTGGTAGTGTCTAATGCGTAGTTTTTCTCAGTTTTTAAACCGTACTCTAAAGCATAATCAAATTTACCTTGATTCAAGTATAATACTGCGATGGCATTATACATATGAGCGGTACCGGTAGAATCACCTACTTCCCTATAAAGTTCGATACCTTTGGTAAAATAGTCTTCAGCAGCTTCTAATCCACCAACCAACATTGCATTTTGTCCTAAATCCCTAAGGGTGCTGGCCATTCCTAAATAATCTTTATTCAATGAATCTAACGAATAAGACTTTATCAAAGCTTTATTAGCCTCATCATATTTTTGCAGATAACCCAACGCCATTCCTTTGCGTTTATAGCCACGTCCTTGTATAGAATCCTGATCCAAAAGAACCCCCAATTCAATCATTTTGTCGCTATAGAATATGGATTTCTCAAGATCGCGATCAATAAAGTATGAACACAACGATAACAGGCGATCATACTGATCTAGGTCTTGAGGTGACTCATTATAAACAGCGATAAGACTATCTATTTCTTGCTCTGTTTGAGCCAATGAAAAATTAAAAGAGAGAATGCAAAATACGAGGAGTATAATGTTACGAATCATGGAATCTACTATTGGTTAGTTAAATACTAAGATACTTAATCTTACAATATTTTCCCTTAGCATCGCACTTGAATAGGCACCAAAATATTCAAATTGAGGTTCTAGTCCATAGTTTGTCTATGTGTATCTTTGTTTCAAATACCAAACATGCATCCTAGAAACAAGCATATATCTGGATATAACTTTAAAGCACTCCAAGAAGTAAATCCCATATTGAAAGAACACATCGTGATAAAGTCGAATGGAGAATCTTCCATCAATTTTAATTCTTCCGAAGCTGTATATCATTTAAATAAGGCGCTTCTTGCCTTGCATTATTCTGCCAAAGATTGGAGCATACCCAAAGAATATTTGTGTCCTCCAATACCGGGACGTGTTGACTATATCCACTATGTAGCCGATTTACTCAACGAGAACAATATGGCTTCCGCCGCAGTCAGAGGGTTAGATATTGGTGTTGGCGCAAATTGCATCTACCCTATCCTGGCGGTAAACAGTTATGAATGGAGTATGGTTGGAGCAGATAGCAATTCGGAATCTATTAATATTGCTAAAACCAACGCAGCGCCTTTTTCTGAAAAGATCGAAATTAGACAACAATTTGACAACGCTCACATTTTTCAAGGGATCATTAAGCCAGATGAATACTTCCATTTTAGCATGTGCAATCCACCTTTTTATGGCTCAAAAGAAGAAGCCGAGAAAATGAATCGAGCTAAAAACACGGGTATAGGAAGACATACAGCTGTATCTAGAAACTTTGGTGGCCAGGCTCCGGAACTTTGGTGCAACGGTGGTGAAGCATTATTCGTTAAACGTCTTATTAAACAAAGTAGATCTTATAAATCGCAGGTTGGATGGTTTACTTGTTTGATTTCAAAAAAAGCACACCTACCAAAATTTTATAAACAACTCGATAAAGTAAAAGCTGTCTACAAGACAATTCCAATGGAGCAAGGAAATAAAGCTAGCAGAATTATTGCGTGGAGCTTCAATTCATAAAATGAATTAGGCAGCAGTTGATGATGATTTATTTGGTATTGCGAAGTAAAACGTCGTTCCTTCATCTACGGTAGATTCTAGCCATATTTTACCACCGTGAGACTCTACTATCTTCTTACAATGAGCCAAACCGATCCCCGCGCCTTTAAATTCGTCACGCGAATGCAAACGTTGAAAAATTCCGAAGATTCGATTTTGGTGTTTTTTTGGAATACCTATACCATTATCTTCTATTTTAAATTGTACAAACTCCTTGTTTGGTTCGTCTTCTAAATGGATTTTTTTACCAGAAATTGAAATTTCAGGCAGTGTATTAGCCTTGCTAAATTTGATCCCATTACTTATCAAGTTTTGAAATAAAAGGCGCAACTCAACTTCGTTAGCCGTCACCGCAGGCAAGGCATCGATTGTAATCTTAGCTTTTGCCGTTTCGATCATAGTTTTAAGATCATTCTGCAATTCCACCAACAACGTATTGGGCTTAACCACAACCATTTCTGATCCTCGTCCAAGTCTTGAATACTGAAGCAACGCATCTATTAGTTTTTTCATACGAACACTGGCTTCTTTAATAAAGCCTAAGCTTTCTCTTCCATCCTCATCAAAGGATTCACCATATTCGTAATTGATAAGATCTATAAAGCTAGATATAGTATTAAGTGGTTCTTGTAAGTCGTGACTTGCGATATAAGCAAATTGTTCCAACTCCTTGTTTTTTGCCTTTAATAGCGACTGTTGTTTCTTAATTGCTTTATGCTGGGAGTTAAGCTTGTTATTGAGTCTTCTATCTTTTAAATAACTTCGATAGATCCATACACTCGCAATAAATAAAAGCGCCAACATGACTATTAAAATAATATTGGTCCGCTTCTGACTTAATATGACATTCAGTTTCTCTTTTAGAATCGCCTCCTTGGCCGCAATATCTCGTGTTTGAGCCTGTAGAACTCTGTTCTGTTCTGCTATTTGCTGATTACTCGCGTCAATACGCTCCTCTTGTTGCTCAAGTTGCACCAGTTGCTCTTCAATACTAACTTCAAGCTCTTTTTCCAGTCTTACTTTTTCTCGAAGTTTTCGGCTTTTTCTAGCTCGGTCTACTTCTAGGTTTTTGATCGAAGAATCTTTTTCCAAGATCGTCTCTTCACTAGAAACTAGTTGTTCTCGCTGTAGTTCAATTAATTCTTTTTGATGAAGGTTTTCTTCAGCAATTTCCTGCAATCGTTGTTGTTCTGCTCGATATAGATTTTCCCATTCGCCATAAGAGGATATCGCATAACTTTCTAAAGAAGCGGCTGCTCTAAGCCGTGCTTTGCGAATAAGTTTTCTATTTACTTCATAACGATACGTTTCTTTCGTCCATATAATATTAATCATAGACGAATTGAATTCGTAATTCTCCGTAATAAGTAATATGTTTTTCCCTTTTATGGTCGCAAGCATTTCCTTGACATCGTATCCAAACGTGCGACTGCTATATACCAAATCGTACTTTGTGAGATCCGACACATTATAAATTGGTTTTACTTTTACAGGAAGATTGTGAATTCGGCTCGTTTGGGACAAATTTCGGAGGCTTAAAAAAGCTGGATCCGCTCCCACTACTCCAATAGTTATAAATTCTTGCTTATCAATTTGCGGCCAGCCAATTTGCTGTGCTAGGTTAAATATATACTTTGCTCTTTCTTGATTTTTTATCTCATCATCCACGCTCTGCTGAGCATAAGATGAAATACTGAAAAATAAAAAAAAGAAAATACTACAAGTTAAAACCTTATTGAATCGTCTTTTTATATAATAGCATACCTCGTTAAACTCATCTATAGCTAAATAGACAGAACGTATCTTGGAAATATGTACATTTAAATTCATGATTAATTAGATCTGATATAATTTGTTCATCCTATCTTGAGATGATTTGTTATTATAATCATTAATTGCACTGGTAACAGCCTCTCGTGTTAACATCTTACCATGTACATATCCTACTTTTCTCGTCGCATTAATAATATCTAATCGATCCTGAGTAAGCTCGACACCCATCATTATCAAAACCATTGCATCGCTATTTTTAAAAGAGTCGTTCTTTTGTGCTTCAATTAAAAATTCAATGCCATCCATAACGGGTATATTGATGTCTAAAAAAATGATATCCGGAATCTCCGCCTGATCTATGAACTTTAATGCTTGTGATCCGTTTTCAACCATGGATATGGTTCCATCAAAGCCCATTTGCTGAAATAAGTGCTTATTATAAAAGTTAGTGGCACGATTATCATCCACCAGCAATACAGAATTAATTTTATTATCTATCATCTGTTACACTGGATTACTATATATAAATTTTTCATGTACAATTTTTGTTAGCGATTTACTTTTCAGCGGTTTGTGAACAAAACCTATCAATCTTTGATCCATAGCATATCTCTTTAAATCAACTGGTTCTGTTGAAGTAGACAAAATAACAATGCTAATATTTTGGGTGAAAGCAGCGCCTAATTGATAAAACTGCTCTAAAAATTCCCAACCATTCATTGCCGGCATATTTATATCGAGAAAAATAAGATCCGGTTTGGGAGTTCGCTCATCATGATTGGCAGAAGAACGAAGATACTTCAATGCCTCGCTCCCACTCTGCAGAGTCACAATATTCTTAAAATAGCCATGATTTCGCGCAATACGCGTATTAAAGAAATTCGTTGCTTTATCATCATCGATAAACAACACGCAGGGGTCATTGGTCTTCATCGTATTGATAAATTAATCACTAACACAACTGTTAGGACTAAATGAAATTAAGTTAGTTGAATCGCTAAGTTAATAGAAATGTCGATAAAAACAAGATTTTGTCGATATTATTGTCTTTTAAACGATTTAATATGAGTTTATTGTAGGAAACAATGTAAGAAACAATAACTCTATTTAAAGCATTTCTACTATTTATCTTTTAATTCATTGTTGCTTATTATTGGAAGATGAGAAACATCATGCAAACCGTATTCAAAGTTATTGCGTATGTAAAGTTGTAACTCAAACTTTGTACTTATGAATCTAATTAGAACACCTTTTACTTCAAAAATGTTGAAGGATAGTAAACTCGTTCTTGAAGTAGAGCGAGCGAGTAGCTCTTCAGCAAATCGATAAATTAAAATTTATCTACTTGAATATCAATAAAATAAAAATTCATTTTCCAGTGTTCACACTTTTGGCATGCAACTTGTCCATCAAATAATATGTTTAACCTTTAAATAGTTCAATTATGGAAACTTTTAAGAAAATTTGGTTTGTAAAACTCAAACTGTGGAACGAAAAATTAATCGAATTTGCTAAAGCCAGTAGCTATGCAATCCACAGATAGTAGTCGAACAGACCCCTCGGAAAATTGAAAATCCTTTGCTGCCCACTCAGTAAAGGATTTTTTTATTGTATCAATTTTGTATTCGGATATGCGGCTTGCCATCCAAACCAAAATGCGTTAAAAGTGGGCAATCGATTTAAAACTTCTCCCGTTTCACTTTCTAATCGATCTTCAAACAACTGCCAGCTTCTACCACTGCTGTCCTCAATTAAGTTATTACCATCAAAAGCTTTAAATTTTATATTGTTCGAAGAATATACTCTATTAGCTCCAGTAGTGTCTGTGAAAACGGTGAACTGTTCTCCCTCTATACTAGAGGTATAAACAGGGGTTTTCTTCAGGAAATCAACCGAAATGGCTAATGGCTTATCGGGAGCATGTTCCAAACGAATAGCCAATATCGATTGCTTGTTCTTTAATTTTTTACTGACTGTAGGTACATTAAACATTAATTCATCGGTAGCGAAATAACTCTGATACGCCACTCCTTCTCCGTAGTCTCTACGAAATCCAGTTTCTGTAGAAAGTACTTGTGTTGTTGGATGTCTTTTCTTCCATTCTCCCCATGTAGTTGTCACAACGCTTAAATATTCCATCTGAATTCCTTTCCCAACTAACGGTCCTACCACTGGCTTGCCTTCTAAGGTGCTCCAAAGTGATTGAGTTGCCTTGTCATACATCAACTTATTTGATCTATATAGAAATCCGCTTGTTCCCATCTCGTGCAATACTCCGTCCACCTCCGTTTTATATAAAATTACAGTACCGCATAAGGTGCAATAGACACCCGCGACGGGTATCTCGCCCACCGTATCTACGAACATCTCATGCCAAGCCAAAATGCGCTTAGGATATGCGCGAGCATCTCCATTTACTTCAATACCAAATACAACATGATCATCTTCTAGATAAGTAGCGTTTTTCGCACTTATCATTTTAGGATTTCGCAAGGGAGGGATTCCATCTTGAACAACGCCACCCCATCGTATCTCATCGAAACGGATAAGTCGTTGATATTGTCTACCTAGGAAATAACCCGCAAAGGGAGCATCGATAGATTGATGTAAACGTGCCTTAAAATAATCGTATTGCGGCGCTAGCGCTTCTTCTTTATTCCAAAGGTATTCGTACCACTGATTAAAGTTGAATCCAAAATTTTTACCCGTTTTCTTTTGAAGTAATAAGGCAATTTGCACGCCTACATCGGTAGAATGCCCAAAATACATAAGCTCTAAAGCCATAATTTCAAAACTGGGTTTCCAATGTAATTCAATATAAGATAGAGCCCTATTTTTTTCGAATTTAGTATCAGCACTAATCAGTGACAAAAATTGTTGAATGTCCTTCGATAAAACGGGCTGTTCTATACTACTTTGAGCATTTGTTGTTTGTAACCCAAAAGATGTGAGAACTATGAAGAGTGATAAAAAATAGTTTCGCATAGCATGATTTCTTTCTAAAGAAGTCGGCAAGCTATGCGAAGACTAACAAAGTGTCCTTATAAGGAAATCTTAAAATTGCCTAATATTATTGAACGATGGCTTTTAGAACGGTTTGATTAGATCCATTTTCTATGGTAATAAAGTAAACCCCGTCCGTCAGTTTTTCGGCACTGGCGTTAGTGCCAATCCACTTAATTCTTTGTGGTCCTGCAGCAATATCGTCATACAGAACATTGACTTTTTTTCCAAGTACATCATACACAGAAACTGTTGTTTTACCTGTTAAAGGGCCTGAAAAACTAATGACCGAGTTCGCATCGATTGGGTTGGGTGAAATAATTGCTCCCGTAATGGTTTCTGAAATATCTTCAGCAGCCAAAATACTAGGAGAAATACGCGTATAGTAAACATCTTGCCCACCATTTAACGTGTTCGCCCAGGCGATGTGCGCAAAATTATTATCGCTTTTCATATCGAAATAGTCTCCCATCTTCATTTGTATTGGGTATCCCACGGTAGGATCGAATGAATTAGATAAAACTTCTTCGTCACTCCAAGTCGTCCCTTGATCTTCCGAAAAACGGTAATACAAAACAGAATCAACAGTATTAGTTGCATCTCTGGTATCTAACCAAATAACGTCAATACGTCCATTGGGTGCAACACTCATCGTTCCAAACCACTGGATGGCATCATTGCCTACATTATCTTGATTAATTCGAACAGCGGGCTCAAAAGTGTTTCCCCCATCTGTACTTCGAGAGAACATAACATCACCAGCATCTGCCGGACCGGTAGTTCTAATAACAGACGCGAGCACATAAACATTTCCGCTGCCTGGTCCTGTTGAGTTGTCGGTATCAATCCAAGCTTGACCTAGAAGACCAGACGGATTTACTACAGCTCCAGCGGTTAACGCTCCTTCTAAATTTACGGTGGAAACCTGATCCCAAGTTACCGCCGCACCTGCATCTTTAGCCGTGGTACTTTTAGCTACTTGAATAACATTGCTTCCTAAACGTCCAACCGTGTATAAATCACCATTAGCATCTACTGCTAGCGTACCCCAGAACGGATCGTTTGGTATATTGGTACAGTTTTCAAAGGAGGCTCCCTCGTCTGTAGAACGTGTAAAGGCGCCTGGAGCGCAGGTTGTAAATGATACATTCCAATACGAATAATTATGGGTGTCGCCGCTACTGCCGCTTCTATCTACCCGCATCCACTGTTTATCTCCTCCACGAGCTGGGACAGGTGCTCCCCAAACCACTCCTCCATTTTGAATGGCGTATACATCGCACTCAAATGTGTCTTTTAGACTATTGTAGTAAAAGTTTCCATCCGAATCAAAGTCCAAAACGGGATCGCTTCTAAATACACCAGGATCTAAAACACCTGGAAATGTAAATGTCTGCCCGCCATCCAAAGAAAATCCATAACCCGCTTGTCTAAAGCTGCTTGCGATGTCGTCAAACTGACGCCAGCCAATTACGATTCGATCTGGATTTGTTGGATCAATGGCTAGCGAAGGTTCGTTGCCAGCATCACCTATAATGTTATTTCCAGCAGCGTCCACATTAACTTGGGTTGTAAAAAACGAACTATTGCGAACTTTGTAAGCAGCCGAACGCTTTTGTTTGGATTTATCGACAACCACATATGGATAGGCTGGATCTGCTTCTTCCTTGTGGAAATTTCGGAGATCCGAATCTTCTTGAGCAAATACGAATGTTGAACACAATAGTGTACAACATAGAAGTGTATTGATTAGTTTCATAGTTTTCAGGTTTACGAAATAATGGGCGTTAGTACGATCCATTGCTATTTCACAGGTTAATTTTTACCTAAAATACAAACAACTAATCTATAAAGAGTAAATCCCGATCTACTCTTTATCTCATATTCTCTATTTATTCTTGATACGTTATTTAGTAATTTTCTTAGTAATAATAGAATTATTGATCTTATGATATGGACGTACGATAAGGCGTAAACCATTGTTATAACGAAGATAATTCCACATCCAATTTACAAATACAACCACTCTGTTACGAAACCCAACCAATAACATTAAATGAACAAACATCCACACAAACCAAGCAAATACACCTCTAAATTTTAACGAGCTTATCTCAGCGACCGCTTTATTGCGACCAATTGTGGCCATGGTGCCTTTGTCATTATAAATGAAAGGAAAAGGCTCTTTACCGCGGGCTATTTTATTGAGTAATTTAGCGAGATAAACACCTTGTTGCATCGCTACAGAAGCCAACATTGGCAATCCTTGTGGATAACGATCAGATTCAATATTACCGGCATCGCCTAACACATAAACATTTTTAGAATTTTGTATCTGACAAAATTCATTAATTCGAATGCGGTGACTTCTACCAATTGAAGTGGCTTCTATGCCTTCTGGAAAAGTTCCTTTTACTCCCGCCGCCCAAATTAACGTATCCGTAAAGAATGGTTCAGTATTGTTGGTTGTTAATTTTCCATCCAAAAATCCTTCTACCAATGTACCTTCCCAAACGTGTACGCCTAGTTTTCTCAACGCAGCTAGCGCATGTGTAGAGGAGTAATTGCTCATCGCGGCCAGCACGCGCGGTGCGGCTTCAATAAGATGGATTTGCATCATACGAAGATCGAGGTCTGGAAAGTCATTTGGAAGAATTTTATTCTTTAACTCTGCAAGAGCTCCCGCCAGTTCGACACCTGTGGGTCCTGCTCCAACTATGACGAAGTTCATCAGGCACTCCCTTTCCTTTAAATCTGTTGTATGTAGTGCCTTTTCAAAATTCCCTAATATTTTACTTCGCAAATTAAGTGCGTCTACGAGAGATTTCATGGGAAGTGCATTTTCCATAATTTCTTTATTTCCGAAAAAATTATTAGTAGCACCCGTAGCGATAACCAATTTATCATAGCTTAAATCACCAATATCTGTTTGAATGGATGACGCATCTATATGGATCGCTTGAACAGTGGCAAGACGATAGAAAGTGTTCTTTTTTTTACGTAGTACTTTCCGTATTGGATAAGCAATTGAATCGGGTTCTAAACCCGCAGATGAAACCTGATATAGCAAAGGTTGAAACGTATGATAATTACGCTTGTCTAGAAGTACCAATTGATACCGAGAAGTATCAATCTTTTTAGCAAATTCTAAACCTGCAAAACCAGCACCTATTACTACAATTCGAGGCAAATCAATGGCAGGTATATTCATGCGAAATATTTGGCATAAAGATACGCACTTTGCCTAAATTAAACTAGGAAAACAAGAGCTTAAAAGGCGAAAAAAACGAAGATTAAATCAATTTATTCTTCCGGCGGAAAACCGTGAATATCTTCGAAAATTCGATCAAAATTTTCTCGGAGATAACTGCGAAGTTTTTTGCGGTAATCGTCCTTTAACCAACTCACAAAATTATGAGTGCTTTTGCTAATACATTTGGTGTATTGGCCTATTCTAAAATCGATATCATCTCCCAACTCCTTTGCTAATATTAAAGCGTCAAAAACGTCTTCACTATTTTCGGTGCAAATAAACCCGTGTTGAGCTATTGAACGTTCTAAAACAACTTTTGAAGATTCGCCATTACGAATAGAATCGGTATATGTTTTTTTGATATCGAAACTTACCTCCTCACTTTTAGCAAACTGTGCCCGCAATTCGGGTGGCATTTCATAACTAAAACTTCCTTCAATTTCTTCATCACTTAAAATCGTATCTAAGTAATAATTAGGCGATCTAAAAATACGTTGCCAGTCAATATCTCCTCCCCAAGGTCCAAAACGATGAAAGTTATTCCCTAAATCAATTACCTGAAAGATTGACTTATTTGGAAGCACACGAGAACCACGACCAATCATTTGATAGTATAACGTTAAAGATTGGGTCGCTCTATTTAGAATAATCGTATCTACCGTTGGTTCGTCAAATCCGGTAGTAAGAATACTCACAGAAGTTAAAATTGCGTCTGGTGTTTCTTTAAACCACTGTAAAATGGCTTGACGTTGTTTTTTAGTAGCCGTATTATCCAAGTGCAGTATAGGATAACCAGCTCTTCTAAACGTGTCGTACACATGCAATGACGTATTAATACCATTATTAAAAATAAGAGTTTTCTTTCCCTTGGCCTTTTCTTCGTAGGCGTGCAAGAGTTTACCAAGCATATCCTGATTGGTATATAAATCTTCTGAAGATTGCACGGTGTAATCACCATTGGCTCCAATTACCAAAGATGTTAAGCCAACATTGTAAGAAAACATCTCAGCCCTCGCTAAGAAGCGATTTTCAATTAATGACGAAATGCTCTCTCCTACAATTAATTCATTGTAGTTATCCTTCATTGGCATCTTGATGTTTGAACTAAGTGGTGTTGCAGTAACACCTAGAATAAAGGATTTTTCAAAAAACTTAAATAGTTTATTAAAAGAATTGTAGTGTGCCTCATCAATAATAACGAGTCCCACATCTTTGATATCTAATTTATCATCTTGTAAACGGTTGTTTAAAGTTTCAACCATGGCCACAAAACAACTATACTCTTCTTGATCGTCAAGATTGGCTGTGCTATTTACCACTTTATTTACGACACCAAATTCGGTAAGCATCCCTGAAGTTTGCTTACACAATTCAATGCGATGCGTCATAATTAAAACCTTCTTCTTATGGTTTTTTAGGTATTGCCTTACGATTTCTGAGAAGATGACTGTTTTCCCTCCTCCAGTTGGCAACTGATACAACAGATGGTAATCTTCTGGGGCTTCCTCGAAGCATGTGAAGATTTTCTGTATTGCACCTTTTTGATAACTATATAAATCTTTACCAGTTTTGCGCTCTTCTATTTCAGTAAGGGTTGTGTCTAAAGCCAAATCACTCTAATTTTTAACGATCTGCAAAAGTAACCCCTTTGTAGGGGTTTTTTTCATTTTTTTCGCCAAAACCAAGTTAACTTTTCAACAATTGTATGATTTCTAGTTGTAAAGACGCTAAATTTGCATAGTTCCAACTGAATTACATATTTTGTGTAAGAAAAAACCTGCGAAAATTGAAGTATATATTTCTAGCCCTACTCCTATTTGTCTCATCTGTTTATGGACAAGATTCAAAGTCGATAAAAATTTCTGAAGAGAAGAAAGCGAACCGAATTTTTCTAATTGCCGAAAATCATTCGGAAAAAGACTTGGATGTACTAGTTACGGTTGAAGGAACCGGGATAAGACAACCAAAAGGTAAGCCTCGTAAGGTTCGTGTACCTGCTGCTTCCAAAGTAACCGTAAAGAGTTTGATTGTGGAACGTGGCAAAAAACCGCAGTATACGTTCGATTTAGACGTTTCAGACAGTCTCTCTCGACGTGTAATTAGAAAACCGGCTACGCCAATTAAAATTGATCCAAAAAAACCGATCATTATCTACACATTCGACCGCTGTACTAGTTGCGATAGCATTATTGCCAATCTAGACAGAAGTTATTATACGTATACGGTTAAGCAACTCTCCGAATCACCAGCGGTAGACGATTACATGAAAAAAGCGTTAGTAGGTACCAAAACACCGTATGAAACGCTTGTAAATCCAATCATTAATCTAGCGGGAAAATTCTATACCGAGATAGAAACATATGAGCAACTCATGGAAGCGATAAAAGAGGAGGATTAATTCATCTATTCCTGTCTGCTCACCGACTTCTGAATCTTCTTTGTTCACTGTCTTTATATTTTGTAAATTTCAGCTGCTAACCGTGGGCCTCTTGATGGCTTACCTAAAACCTCCTGTTTTGAAATATTTTGTGACCGCATTTGTAGCCATTCTTACTCTCATTGGCTGTAATCAAAAAGAAACTACTATGACTGATGAACAGCTTATTGCGAAAGCGCAAGGTATTCATGAACGGGTAATAACTCTGGATACGCACTGCGACATCAACGTACGAAACTTTACCGATACGATTAACTACA
>Ga0316208_1001583_pt1 | contig 20826 bp, 16 predicted proteins | sample 3monopyrite_MG_FD_204944 | JGI IMG/M metagenome (GOLD analysis project Ga0316208, IMG submission 204944) | Microbial mat bacterial communities from mineral coupon in-situ incubated in ocean water Damariscotta River, Maine, United States -... | ecosystem: Environmental > Aquatic > Marine >...
GTTCTGGCGGAGGAAGAAAAGGAGGAAATAGAAGACGCTATTAAAACTTATTCGCTCTCTTCAGCCAAGCGAATTTTTAATCCATCTAAGTCGTTCGTCAAGAATATTTGACAACCCAAGCGACTATTGTCTTCTACAAAAAAGGCTTGGTCCAACATGTCTTCTTCATCGTCTGAAGCTTCGTTTAATTCATGCGAAGATTCAACATAACAGTGACAGCTTGCACACATGGCCATGCCTCCGCAAGTTCCTTTAACCGGCAATTCATAGGCTTTGCACAATTCCATGAGGTTCATGTTCATGTCTGTAGGAGCTTCTAATTCGTGTGCTTCTCCTTTTCTGTCGATAACGGATACTTTAATCATCTTTTTTATCTTCAAATCCACTTATTCCACCCATGACAGTGGTGTATTTAAATGAAAGACGTTTGTCAGGATAAACCGTCTTGAACGCGGACTGTACCATCAAAGTGGCTTCATGAAATCCACATAAAATAAGCTTCAATTTGCCAGGATAAGTATTGATGTCGCCAATGGCATAAATTCCTGGTACATTGGTACTGTAGTCCAAGGTATCGACCTGAATTGAATTCTTACTGATGTTTAATCCCCAATCTGCAATAGGTCCTAATGATGGCGATAAGCCGAATAAGGGTAACCAATAATCAGTATGCAGTAGAATTTCGCCTTGTGTTTTGTGCTTAATGGTCAATTCTTTCAAATTATCATCGCCATTCAATCCAATTATTTCTGCATCGGTAATCAAATTAATTTTTCCTTCGGCTGCCATTTGCATGACTTTGTCAACTGAATCTGGATGGCCTCTAAAAGAGGATCTTCGATGAACTAAACTTACCTCAGCTGCAACTCCATTAGCCAAGAACAATGCCCAATCAAGTGCAGAATCGCCACCTCCTGAAAGCACAACTTTCTTGTCTCTAAATTTTTCGGGATCTTTTACAATGTAATCAATGCCTTTGTCTTCAAAATCAACAATGTTAGAAATGGGTGGCTTTCTTGGTTCAAATACTCCTAGTCCTCCAGCAATTGCAACTACTGGTGCAGTATGTTCGATCCCTCTATTCGTGACAACAAGAAAATTGCCATCTTCGAGTTTTTCAACTTTTTCCACAGTTTCGCCCAAAGTGAATCCTGGTTGGAATGGTTCGATTTGCTCCATAAGATTGTCTACCAATTCTCCAGCAAGGATGGAAGGATAACCGGGAATATCATAAATTGGTTTTTTGGGGTAAATCTCTGCACATTGCCCTCCGGGAATGGGAAGTGAATCAATAAGGTGGCACTTGAGTTTCAATAAACCCGCTTCAAAAACGGTAAATAATCCACAAGGTCCTGCTCCAATGATGATAATGTCTGTTTTAATCATGTAGAATATGTATAGGCAGCATTTTTAACAGTTTGCAAAGTTAATTGTTTCTGAAGTGCTTTCCCATCTCATTGGTTAAAAAAGCAACATTCAATCGTTGATGATTTTAATATTTACCCTTTTATCAGAAAGCTTTCAAATGCATATTTGTGATTCAGCTACATTTTAACTATAATCGTACAAATTAAATGTTATGAACGAAATAATTAAACCTAAAAGCGGCTTCTGGGCAGTTTCCATTATTGCCATAATATGGAATATACTTGGAGTATTGGCTTATATAGGAAGTGTAACGCTTAGCCCTGAGCAAATGGAGGCCATGTCTGAAGCAGAAAGAAATATCAGAGAGACAACTCCTGCTTGGGCAACTTCTGCTTTTGCATTGGCTACTTTTCTAGGTCTGCTAGGCAGTATATTGTTAGTACTTAGAAAAGCAGTCGCTGAGAAAGTGTTTATGCTTTCATTTATCGCTATTCTCGTACAGTTTTATTATGCGTTAATCCTTGTAGATTCAATGGCGATTCACGGAGTTCAAGCAGTGATTATGCCAATGTTTGTAATCATTATCGGCTTTGGATTGATCATCTATTCAAGAAAGTGTAAAGCTAAGGGTTTGCTTAAATAAACTAGAGTAGTGCCTAAAAGCGATCTTCTGCTTTATTAGCCTTATTTCATTGAATCATTCGGTTGAACTTAAAGTCTATATAGATGTTACAACATTTGGTTCATGAATAAGAAAGATAAAAAAATACACATTGTTGGAGCTGGTGTCAGCGGTCTTATTGCTGCTCAAGTTTTAGAAGAGCAAGGTTATCATCCAATCGTATTTGAAAAATCTGATCGAGTAGGAGGTCGCATGAAAACCGATTTCATTGATGGAATTCCTTTGGATTATGGATTCCAGGTTTTGCTTGATCAATACCCCATGGCCAAAAAATACCTGGACTTTGATAAACTGGACCTGCATTATTTTTGGTCGGGAGCAACTTTATACAATGGAAAAAAGGAATATTTTGGAGATCCCATAAGGAGTCCATTTTTTTTGACACATATCTTGTTTTACAAAGGGCAAGCATCACAGACAAGTTCAAATTATTTGAATTGAGTAAGAAACTCAAGGGAAAATCGATTGAGGATATTTTTCGATCATTACCTAATTCGACACTTGAATATCTAAAAAACTACGGATTCTCTGACCGCATAATTGAACACTTTTTTATACCTTTTTTTTGGTGGAATTTTCCTCGAAAAAGAATTAAATACGACTAGTAGAATGGTTGAATTTATTTTTAAGATGTTCTCAGAAGGCAAGGCAAGCATTCCTAAAGGTGGAATGGAAGAAATTCCGAAACAGCTTTTAAGAAAACTTAAAAACACCGAATTTCACTTCAATGCTGACATTCAAGAAGTCCGCGATGGACAAATCTACATAGAGGGCTTTGATGCCATAGAGTCAGATGCCATCATTGTAAGTGCTTCTAAAGATCAAATTATACCCTACTACCGTAAGCAATCATTGAACTGGAAAGGCTGCAGCTGCTTTTATTTTGAAGTAGAGGAGTTTAGATTAAAAAAGCCACTCATTGCTTTGCTCTCCAAATCAAATGTTTTTGTAAACAATTGGCATGAAATCAATTGGTTAGAAGATTTAGGTAAAAAGGTAATCTCTGTCACTGTTTTGGATCATAAGGAGTTACCTGAAGATGTATTGCTCAGAGAAGTGCGCAAGGAGTTAAAAAACTATTGTGGCATCAATGTAAGGAGGTTATTAAAACAATACCGTATTGATCAGTCATTGCCAGATTTGACAAGGACAGATTATGACATTGACCCCGAAGAAACACAATTGATGGAAAAGGTATTTGTTGCTGGAGATTCTTGCCTTAATGGTTCAATGAATGCCGCAATGCTTTCAGGTCAAAGAGCTGCAGAGGCAGTGATTGATAATTTTAAACTGAACGATGCCTAATCGTTTACTTTCCATTTATCCTTGTTGTCATTGGGATAATTCCTGCACCAACTTTTGCACCATTTCTTTGGTGCACCCAATTGATCACTGTGGTCTGGCTCTCAATATGAGTCTGGGCAATTCGTAGTATATGCAATTTCAAATTGTTCTACATATGCTTTTTCACAAGCTTTATTTGCCGTGTTTGCATTGATCTTGACTCCCCTTTTTTTCCAACGATTAACATATCTAGAGGTTAGTATGCAAATATTTGGTTATATAATTGTTACGCCATATTTCTTCAAAAGAATGGGAGAGATGAACACCGCAACATTCGCCGCAAACTTGTGATCGTCAGGAGCATTGTTAACAGCAAAAGCCGTGACAATAGGTCTCCCTTTTTGTTGCTTTACTTGATCCAAATATTTCAGCACATCTGGATAGAATGTAGAGATAAAAAAGTGCTCATAGAGTTGATCTATTAAGGTAAAATGATGTTTATCAATAATTCTCACCAATTCATTAACCGCCTTTTTTGTTTGATCTCCATGTGGTTTGAAGTCCAATTCAAGCAAAAAATTGTGCACTTCTAGTTTTGGTACAAGTAGGACCAAGCTGTCTACCAATTCCTCTAATAGTGCTACATATTGTTTTCCATCTGCCTTATTTCGAAGAGGATATTGCTTTAGCTTAGAATAAGTGTAAGTTTTAACCTCTTTAACTTCCTCTGTTTCTAGAAATCTTTCATGCGAATAGTCGTGAAATAGAATCAATTGATTGTCTTTGGTAAACTGCACGTCAATTTCAATCGCATTTTTACCTTCTTTCAAGGATCTCAATATTGTATTAACGTTGTTTTCTGGTTTATCAGTACCATACCCTCCCCGATGAGTAAAACGCAGTTTAGAAAAATTGTCTTGAGTAAAAACTTTGGAAGATTGTGCTGCTAGAACTAAGGTCTCAAGTAGACAAAATAGAATAAATATACATCTCATACTAAGCTAGCTTAATGCCACAATACACGAAAACCAATGCTGTGGTGTAAGCCTCGTGGCTGCATATTATCCAGCATGTTTGTTTGAGTTGATAACAAAGTATAATAGAAGTCTCCCAATACATGATCTCCGATAACAAATTTAAAACCCAAAGTGGCACCTCCACCAAATCCTATTCCCCCCGGACGTTGATTGGCATTGTTTATGTCGATGAGAAAGATGTCGTATTCTCTGTTGTTGATAATGATGTAGTTCCTTCTCAATTCTACGTCATTGACATTTCCAAAAAGGCCTATGTAGGCATTGATGGATTCATTGTTATAATAGCTGATTTGTGTACCGAGATTTAAATGGAAGCGACTTTCTTTACCCAATATAGGCAAACGCTCAAAATCATCTTGCGGAGACTGGTTTAAGGGATTTTCTATTCCCATAGTAAAAAATTGCTCATAGCTTAACTGATAGGCATTTAAGTCGGCAAATAGCGCGATGCTTTTATTGAATTGGTAACCTAAATTTATGCCAATTTCGAATGAAGTTTGGTACCTAGATTCAATGGGGTATTCTGCAATGTAATAAGGAAACCTAAAGTAATCGTTAAATTCTTGTTGAAATTGTTGAATACTTAAGATGTAGTCGATGCCAAAATTTGTCACAGATGGAGCTCCTGAATAAAGCTCAGCAGTATTGTTATTGGGAAAGAAGGCACCGACTTGAACTCCATAAAAGAAATAAGATGAATCCTTTTCCTCTTCCTCCCAATCTTGAGCATTAAGCAGGATGGGACACATAAATAAAATAAAAAAAGCCAAATTTAATTTACCATCCATAACCTTCGGAAACACAATGCGCATAGAATTAGTTTATGTTATCTTCAAAAATAAGCAGGACCTCTTGATTTCCTTTAGATTATGCAGTTGTTTGTTGAGTATAAAGCTTAATTTTCATCCATGAATTTTGAAAACAATGCCCTTTCAATTGACCAATTGCCACAAATTGAGTCAATAGATTTTCAGAAATTGAACAAAGAATACCTTTGGATGCGCATCACTTTTATGGTTTCCTTATACCTAGTTCTCGTAGTATCTGCACTGATATATAGCTATTTTTCTGATAAGTTCGATTGGTGGCTCTTGCCGTCTATAATTAGTTTTTTCTTGTGTTGGCTATTGATTGTTGAAATTGTTGGCTTTAAAATCAAGGGATATGTTCTTCGCGACAAAGACATCAGCTATAAATCTGGATGGATCTTCTTTTCCATGGTTTCTGTGCCGTTTAATCGGATCCAGCATACAGAAGTAGCGCAAGGTCCATTTGAACGAATGTTTGACCTTGCTAAGGTCAAGATATACACTGCAGGAGGAGCAAGCAGTGACATTTCTATACCAGGTCTTTCAGATACTGAGGCCAATCAGTTGAAGGAACACATCAATGCCTTAAGCAGCAAACATGCCTGATTTTGATCTGTTCCAACCGCAACGCCAATCAGTTGTAGGTATTGGTGTTATCTTTTTTCAGAAGGTAAGAAGAATGCTCAATGTGATCATTTCAATTGTTGTGGTTCAGTTTGGTATAAAGGCAGATTTAACCTCTTTTTGGTTCAGCGGTAGCATTGCTATCTTGTTCATTGGTCTATTGGTCATAGCAGTGTTGACCTATCGCAACTTCTACTTTTATACAATTGGAGATGCCTTTATCATCGAAAAAGGGGTCTTTGGTAGAGAGAAGATCAGCGTGCCCTTTGAGCGGATTCAAACGGTGAACATCAATCAAAATGTAATTCAGAGGCTATTGGGTGTTGTTGGTTTGAATATAGATACAGCAGGTTCTTCAACGAAAGAGTTAGAGATTGCTGCACTGCCTAAAAACATTGCTAGGCACATACAGTCTTATTTGATGGAGCACAAAAGCAACAACATTATTCAAGAAGTGGGAGAGTTTGAAGAACTTACATCAACAACAATAGAAAGAAAAGCTTTGATGGAGCTCAACTTGACGGACCTAGTGAGAATAGGATTGACGGAGAACCACTTAAAAACAGCTGGTTTTTTGTTTGCAATCATCAACGGATATTATTGGCAGTTTCGAGATTATTTTACCGTCTACACTGAAAACATATTGAATGATGATGCAAGTTGGATGAATTATTGGACATTGACATTGTCTTTAATTATCATCGCAACTTTCATTGGCATCGCCTTGCTGTCTGTCATTCAATCAATTTTAAAATTCTATGGCTTACGTTTTTATTGCGACCAAGAAGGAGTGAAGCTAGAATCTGGCTTACTCAAACGCGCAGAATATCAAATCCCAGAGAACAAAATCCAATTGATCAAATGGTCTACTAATCCATTGCGTAAAATGGTAGGCTACAAAACGGTGGTAGTAAAACAAGCTAGCAGTATAGTTCTAAATGATAAATCAGCAATTATGATTCCTGCTTGCAGAGAAAAACAACTTGAACGCATTTTGTCAAATTTTTTTCCAGAAAGAGAGAAAAGTGAATTTCAAGAATATTGCGCACAAACATGGCTTCAATTTCAATTGTCCTTCTTGTTTGCTGTTCTACCTGCAACCGTTTTTTCAGTTCTTGGCTATTTTGAGTATCAATTTTTTATAGTTGGCATCGCATGGGTTTTGGTAGCACTACCTTTAAGCATCAAGTTTGCAAAAAGTATGGTCCTTAAAAGCAATAAAGAAGTCATCCAACTCAATCGAGGATGGATATTTCCTCAAAGTGTCTTCATCAATTATTACAAGCTTCAAAATATCCAGTTCAAGCAGAATGCGATTCAGAAAAGAAGAGGCTTGGCGCATTTAATCTTGCACACGGCTGCAGGAAGCTACAAAATGTGGCAATTGGATGAGAAACAAGCAATGGAGATCTACAACTATGGAATGTACAAGATTGAGACCGCAGAAAAATCTTGGATGTAGCACAATGTACTATGCACGCATTATTTGATGATCAATTCGTCAATAAAAATGAATGACTGACCACCTTTCCCTAAATGCCACTCAGGTATGCGCCCAAATTGTTTGGCTATTAGCTTTATATACTTCGCTTTGATGGGATCAAAGTCTGCAGATAATTCCTCCACAAATACACCAAATTGGTTCTCAGGAACAGTATGACTCACTGTTTTTATGGGAATGAACTCAACACCATCCTTTGAGAAAAGGAACTCAATTTCAGTTGGCATCCAAATCCATGAATTGATGTCTTGTAAAAAACCTGCACTAAGGTGTGAGATATTCTCAGTATTTTCCAATTCAATCGTCACTATAAGGTCATCTCCTTGAAATCCTTGCCATGCTCCTGTGCGAAAATCTTGTCCACCACGGATTAGATCAACAAGCCCCAAATCACCCCCTGCGGTATATTGTGGGTGGTAGATAGAATTATAGCTGACTTTTCTGTTGCGGTTAATTTTAAAGAAGGAGGCTTCTCCTATTGGACTTTCTTTATTGGAAATAGGATCAACAGCTTTAATGCGCATATTAACGCTCGAATCAATAAAGATGGGTTTTTTGTAAAGATGAAAATTTTCAGAATTGACGGCATAATACATTTGCATTTTTTGATCGAGGTGTTTGATTGTAATTTCCAAGGAATCTTCAAACACTTGATTGTCTGCATCGATAAATGGTAGCGCAGTGATAGGATGATCTGTAATGGCACTATGGGGACTATCCAAGAACCAATCATCTTTTGGTCGATTGCCCATGTAAAAAATCAAATTGCCACCTTTTAAGATGGTTTCGTGCGCTAAATAGGATTTACGGTATTCTTCACCATTGAGTTCAACCTTTTGAATATAGCCGTTTTCAACATTCTGATCGACAGCTTGAATTGAAAAGGTGTTTCCATTTTCAAGATTCACTTCAGCAGACTTAACTTTTGGCGATCCAATAGTGTATTGATTATCACCTGGACAAACTGGGTAGAAGCCAAGTGCAGAAAGTACATACCAAGACGACATTTGTCCACAGTCTTCATTTCCGATCAGGCCATCTGCTTGTGCAGTATACATCTCATCCATCAATAAACGAACTTTTTGCTGCGTTTTAGAGAATTTGTCAGCATAATTGTAGAGATAAGCAATATGATGACTTGGCTCATTTCCGTGGGCATATTGACCCACCAAGCCTGTTATGTCGACCTGATGTCTGCCAGAGGTGTTCGGCTCACTGTTAAACATCTCATCCAATTTGCCTTCAAAGGAGGATTTTCCACCGTGCAATTGAATTAAGCCTTCTATGTCTTGAGGAACATAGAAGCTGTATTGCCAAGCATTGGCTTCAGTATAATTAAAATTGACTTCCGTAGGATCGAATGGTGTAGCAAATTGCTGGTTTCTTTTGGCCCGCATTAAGCTAGTGCTCGGATCAAAATTATTTTTGTAGTGTTGGGCACGTTGAATAAACACTTTATAAATGCTGTCTTTACCTAGCGCCTTAGCAAACTGTGCAATGCACCAATCGTCATAGGCATATTCCAAATTTTTTGATACTGATTCGTGTTCCTCGTCCATGGCGGCATATCCATTTTCAGCAAATTCCCTTTTGCCCAATTCATCGGCATTTGCTGTAGCAAGCATGGCTTCTAAAGCAAGCTTTTTATCAAAATTGTCAATGCCCTTGAAATAAGCATCAACAATCATTGGAATGGAATGGTAGCCAATCATGCATCCAGTATAATTTCCAGCCAGTTCCCATACTGGCAACTTGCCACCATTTTGATAGTGATTTAGAAAAGTTTTAATAAAATCTTCGGTGCGTTCTCTCTGTGTAATGGTAAACAATGGATGCGTCGCTCGATAAGTATCCCAAAGGGAGAAGACCGTATAGTTGGTGTATGTGCCAAAATTCTTGTGGATTTCAAGATCAGTCCCTCTATAGCGCTTATGCACATCTTGAAATAGATTTGGAGCTAGAAAAGAATGATACAAAGCCGTATAGAAGATGGTTTTATCGCTGTCATTTGGCATATCTACCATAATTTTTGACAATTCAGCATGCCAGCGATCTTGTGTTTCAGCCTTCGTCTTTTCAAAATCCCAATGTGGAATTTCAAGCTTTAAATTTTCTTCTGCACCTTGTTCACTTACAGCAGAAAGTCCAGTTTTTACGAGCAGGATATCTTCTTCGAATTCAACAGCTATTTTAGTTGAATCTGCATTGAAAGTGTGATTCGTAAAGGATTGATTGAATTTAATGAAATAATATATGTGTTGTTCTTGGGCCCAGGCCTTGGAGATTCTTTTACCACGAAGAGTACTATCGTTGAGTATTTCAATCTTACGGTCCAACAACTCATCTCTATGCTGTAAATCAAGCAAGACAATGTTTTTTTCTTGTTTGTTCATAAATTGATACCGTTGAAAACCACATCGATCCGAGGCTGTTAAACGAACATCAATGTCGTTATCCAATAAATGTACTCTGTAAAATCCAGCTTCGGCTTTTTCACTATCATGCGAAAAAATAGACCCATAACCACTGTCGGCTGGCAAACCGTAGCCATTGTTAAAGGAAATCTGATTCATTGGCATCAATAGTACATCGCCATAATCTGATACACCAGTGCCACTTAAATGTGTGTGTGAAAAACCATAGATGATCGAATCTGAGTAATGATAACCACCACAACCGTCCCAACCATCTAAACGACTGTCGGGACTCAATTGAACAAAGCCAAATGGGCTAGAAGCGCCTGGAAATGTGTGGCCATGACCTCCAGTCCCGATAAATGGGTTGACCCATTTTGCTAAATTGGTTTCATCGGCTGCATCAGGATTTGGCGAATTGCAGCCTAGTATAAGACAAAACAATAGACTCAAGGAAGCATAACAATAGTTTAAAGAACCTTTTTCCATGTCAAGCGTGCATAAATAAATATGTATGAATAGCAAATCAATATGCTGATAAATGCCCATTTAAACCCTATGCTATCCGTCAAGAAGCCATAGAGTGGTGGAATAAAGGCACCACCAGCGATGGCCGTACATAAGATACCAGAACCTTCGGCTTTTAGTTCACCAAGATCTTCTATGGCGATGCTAAAGATGGTCGGGAACATAATGGAGTTAAATAATCCTACCAATAATATACTGACCATGGATACAATGCCATTGCTGCCCATGGATCCAAGCAGCATAAATCCAGCCAATGCAGCAAAGATCAATAGCAATTTGGGTGGAGAAATGACCTTACTTAAAAAGGCTCCAATAAATCTACCTAACATGGCTGAACTCCAATAAAATACTACAAAAGTGGCGACGATGCCTTTGGCATCTAATTGTGTCAAGTTATCTCCTTGTATGAGTTTCACCCAATGTGAAATTAGATCACTATTTAGAATTGCTTGATCCAAATGCATATCCAAGAAGTAATTCACTAAATAACTGCCAATTGTTACCTCTGCACCAACGTATACAAAGATTCCTAAGGCCCCGAACATAAGTTTCTTGTTTTTCAATGCATCCTTATAGCTCCCTTTAATGGAATTGCCAATAATGCTTGGCAAGGGAATAATGGCTGTGATAAAGGCAAGAACAAGAATGCTCAGCGCAAGCAATAAAAATGGCTGTTGTACTGCTGTAGCTTCTTGAACAAGGTATTGCTCCTTCGCCACTTCACTCAATTGTTCAATTTGTGACGAAGATTTTATTTGATCTCCAAGTATAAGCACAGCGCCTAAAGCAGGAGCAATGGCCGTGCCCAATGAATTAAAGGCTTGCGCTAAATTCAATCGACTTGCCGCTTTTTGTGGGTCGCCAAGCACGGTTACGTATGGGTTGGCAGCAACCTGAAGTATGGTCATGCCCGCTGCCAAAATAAAGTATCCAGCCATAAACAATTCAAAATATCGAAAGGCTGCAGCAGGATAAAATAAAAGACAACCAAGGCCCATAGTAATCAAACCTACAACTATCCCTTTTTTATAGCCGATCTTGTGCAATAATTTACCAGCAGGAATTGAAACCAGCCCATAGGCGATGAAAAATGCAAATTGCACAAGTCCTGATTGGAAATAAGACAATTCAAAAATCTCTCTCAATCTCGGAATCAAAGAATCAACCAATACAGTGATCAATCCCCACATAAAAAAGAGGGAAGTGAGCATACCAAAGGAAAAAGTATATTTCTTTGTGTTCTTCATATTTTTTGCAATGTATGTAAAATGCTTTTGAAAAATCATTTAGCAATCATTCTAAGAAAAGGAACTGTTTAAAATATGCTTGACCAAATTAAATCCCTTTTAATTGATCAATTAAAAGTCACAGATGCCATTGCTGAAGAGAAGATTCAAAGCCTATGGAGTGGCTATGGTGAAATTAGACGATGGGCAATACAAGGCCCAGAGTTTAATAGCCTGATCGTTAAGTGCATTCAAAAAAAGGCGCCATCCACACATCCAAGGGGTTGGAATACAGATCACTCGCATAAAAGAAAACTACGATCTTACGAAGTAGAAAAACATTGGTACGAAAATTATGCTTCATCACTGGACAATATTGTTAAAATTCCGAAGTGCTATAAAGTGATCGAAACCGAAACTTATGATCTCGTCGTGCTCGAAGATTTAGATGCAAGTGGTTATCCAAGGCGTTTGAACAGCGCGTCAATTCCAACTGTTAAAGTGGTACTGCAGTGGTTGGCTAACTTTCATGCTTATTTTATGCAAACTGAACCAAAAGGATTGTGGCAAGAAGGCAGCTATTGGCACCTAAACACACGTCCAGATGAGTTTCAAAAGATGGAAGAAGGCCCATTGAAAAGACATGCACATGAATTAGACAATAAACTATGCAATGCACAATATCGCACCCTTGTCCATGGAGATGCCAAAGTGGCCAACTTTTGTTTCAATGAAGCATTGAGTCAGGTGGCTGCAGTGGATTTCCAATATGTGGGAGGTGGTTGTGGAATGCGTGACCTGAGCTATTTTTTGGGAAGTTGTTTAAGTGATGAAGATTGTTTTAGGTACGAAGAAGAAATGTTGTTGCATTATTTTAATGCCTTAACTAAAGCTTTAATTAAATTCGATAAAAAGGTCAATTTTAGTGATCTAATAGCAGAGTGGAGTGCTCTGTATTCTGTGGCGACTGCAGATTTCGTCCGCTTCTTAAAAGGTTGGATGCCACAGCATCAAAAAATAAATACCTACAGTTTGAAAATGGTTGAAAAGGCGCTTAAAGTTTTATAAGGATTAAACTGTTTAATTCTTTATAACTCTAAGAGTGACTGTTTTTTGATCACTCATCAATTGAATTAAATACAGGCCATTATTCAGGTGTTGCATATCGTAGTTCTGGTCGTGACTATTTAAGTTTTTACTATCTACTAGTTGCCCATTATAATTGTATACATGCATCCTATTATATTCTTTAATATTCTCTAAATGAAGCATACCCGTGGTAGGGTTGGGGTAAAAACGAATAGAAGGAGTCCGAGTGATTTCATCAATTCCTGTAACAATGCTGCAACTCCCAATTTTATAGCTATCCATTTGTGCAGAGTTGTTATGCTGACCTTGCCCAGGATAAGAGTAGGTATAATAAAAGTACATCGTACTTCCTTGTGCAGCAGTTAATTGAAACGGGACATTTGGTGTGACAAAATATCCAGGCAACGGACCAGTTGGAGATGTACCATAATACAGGATGCAGGTTGGTGAACCCATTCCACTTAAAGTGGGTATAAAAGTGAGGGTAGGGTTGTTGTTTGCAGGTGAAAATTCATATAAAAACTCTCTATTGGAAGAGGAATCACGGCATGGTGGTGCAGCTTCAATTTGAATTTTCACTGGATATGAACGAGAATAAGCACTGTCGTCATCCATGGCCACTGCCGTAATTTCATATAGTCCAGGAGCTGTGGCAACCCAATGTTGACGATAGCTTGATTGTGTATCTGTTCCGATAAAAACTGAATCTATATAAAAGTCTACTTTAAGTATGTTTCCATTTAAATCTGAAGCACTTGCTTCGATTAAAACAGTGTCTGATTGAAGATATATCTGATTTTCAATTGGATTATAGACGCTGACTTTAGGGTTGATATTACTGTCTAAAGACGATACAATGTAGACTTCATCAGCATCTGCATATGTTCCATTATCTGCAGAAAGACGCATCAAGTAAACACCTTCAATTAGTCCTCTAATGGTAGGCTGAGCGAGGGTATCATTGGAGATCTGCAATACGGAAGGACCATACACCTGCTGCCATTTATAATTTAAAGAACTGCCATTGGGATCATAACTGCCGCTGCCATTCAGCACAGCTGTGTCTATAGGTAGTTGAATGAGTTGATTTTTTCCTGCATCTGCTACAGTCTGGCTATAAGGCAGTGAAGTGGAACGTGTAAAAGTGAGTCTGCCAAGGTTAAATTCACCTTGTTCAAATGCTAATCGCAGTATATGTTGGCCACTTTTAATAGGAATCGAATTTGAATTTCTTGTATTCCAACTGTTCCAAGAAGAGGAGCTAGGAACAGTGCGTATTGTTTTGACAGTATCTCCATCGATGAGTAAGTGAAAAGGTCCGCCACCATTTAGATTTCCAGATGCATAGCGATAGCTCATTTGATAGAGACCTGCACTGTCAACATTGATACTGTATTCAAGCCATTCGCCACCCTTGATCCATCCAACAGTTGGGCCCTCATTTGGATCCAAGACAGCATCCACATATTCATTCTTCCTGTAATCACCTTGATTTTGAACGTCTTGATCATGGTATGCGATGCCTGATGCATTACCTCCTTCAAAAAGATCGTAATTCCCACTTTCAATTGTTCCAGGTAGCTCAAATGGCACAGCGTTAAATGGGAATTGTTCCCCCGATTGAATGCTGACGATATTGCTAATTGTAAACTCATTTCCATCATACACTCGTGCATACAGCTTATGCTTTCCTGCTGGCAATCCATGAATTGTCCATTCAAAAGGTGCTGAAGTGTCACTGCCAACAATACTGTCCTGCCATATGAGGTCTACTTGAGTCGGATTACCTGCTGTTGTAGTAAAAGCAACAGGAACATTACTGCCAGGATAGACTTGTGGATATAGTGCTGAAAGAGTGCCAGATAAATTGAGATCTCGACTCGTTACAAGTTTGTTGGCTTCTACATTCATCGTATATCCATCTGAAAAACGAACGGTGATGTCGAGGGTGTCATAATTTTGAGCAACATAGGTTTTTAACGTATCCTTCTTGAAGACGACTGCCAAGGGATGATTTGCATGAACTGATGTATCCACTATTCCTAGAGCATTCATCGAATGCAGCCAATGGTAGGTTTGGGCATCAGAAATGCCAAATTTCAATTCTCTATCAGGATAAGTGTCATACAGCTGTATAGCCTTCTCTGGATCATGAAATGCAAGGTATTCCCACATGACATCATGCCAAAGGTTTGGGTTCTTCTGATTGCTGAGAATACCTGTATTTTGTGTGATTTCATCCCAGAGCAAGCTGGTGTAGGCGGTATCATGTCCTAGGTAGAGTGATCCACCATGTATAGGATACATCTCAATGCCGTATGAAGCAGCAATGTCATTTGTCCAGAAGGTGCCATTGTCGTAGCTATTTCCCCAAACTCGTGACACTAGGCTGTACTGTTGATTTGCTGCAAAATTTCTTTGCCGCATATCCAACCAATATTCTTCTATGGCAGATTGTTCTGTTGTATACAAATATATCCCGAGGTCACGAATTGCCTTGTTGTTGGTGACACTTCCCCAATGGATCAATGCAGAATTAAATTGCATGCTTTCCGAAGTAGACTCTTGATCATTGCCTTGTGGAAAAGTTGCAAAGCCATTAGCCCAACTATGACCGGCATATGGGCTGAAATTTCTAAGGAAAGGAAACAGGCTATCATTGCGATGCATACTCGCAGCATCGCGTACTAAATAATTGATCATCTCGCCCCAACCTGTAGCCCATCCAGGCTCATATTGTTCGATAAAGGCTGCAGCATGAATAAAATAGCCCCAATGAAAATGATGATCGTTGATGTTGGCATCTTGACCGTGTCCTGCTGGATAACCAATCAAGGCATCCCAGTCATTGTTGTAGTAAAAAAGAAATGCAACTTCTCCGCTTTCAGCTTTTAGCCAATCCTCCAATCGATTTTTAACTGTTGTAAGTGCTGTTTTTAACGCAATGCTGTCCTTTGTTAATTCAGCAATTCTAGCAGTCTGTATCAGTCTATTCATCATCTGACCTTCATTGTATGAATCGGTCCAAGGGTTTAATTGATCATTTTGGATGGCTTTGATTTTATCGTCTAGTTTACCAGGACGAAATCCTTTTGAATAGAAATCCAAATAGGGCAGAGTGGGTAAGATGCCATGAAAGGTATTGCTTACAGAAAAATGATTTCCTTCAAGTGTCTTTAAATCCCCTCGCACTGTTCGATAGGTATCTCCATTGGGTTGAGCTGACCCACTGCTTAGGTTGGACCATTGATGAGGCAATAAACCAATTAGCATATTGGTGTCCGTTCCTTCTTTTACTTCTGTTTCTATATTAAAATCTGAAGTCACCATTGCAGTCGAATCATCGTAGTTCCATTGAACTGAAGTGTTTTTTGGAAAAACATAGGCATACTTCTTATAGTTTGTTGCTGTGGTATTCACATTGCTAGCGCTAAGGGGAATAAATGCCAAGGACCAGTAATTCTTGCCGTTCAAAGAAGAAGTATAATTATTGCCATTTTGCTGCCAACTACTTCCAGTGGGAGCATAGACCGCAAAATCTGCCCCATTTCTCAGATTGCTGATGACCAACATTTCGCTTTGTATGCTTACAGTTCCTTGATTAACAGTAATCTTTGCGACGTCAGAAGAGTCTTTCTCAAAATAAATAAACGGCATTCCAATACCGCTTGTCGCCTTGAAATGATGTCCGCTGTTCTTCCAATCCATGCTAATCGTCCAATCAGAAAAATCAGAAACATTTGCTGTATCTGCGTTCAACCCATTTACACCTACAATTACTGGCTCAATGTTATCAATTACACCCCAAGGAATATAAGTAGTCACCAATCCTTTATTGGTGGTTTTCATGGTGAAAGGATAGTTGAATAAATTGTCTGCATGCTTGTTTTTTACTTTAGCAGACCACCAATCATTGGTAGGGACAGGTTTTTTACTGGCATTGCCTATGGTATAAGGACTGCCAGAAGGATATGAATTTCGTCCTGCTGCATCAAGGCCTGGGAATGTTTTGGTGTAGCTTCCATTGCCTACACTAACAGTTTGAGAGTATAAGTAATTTGATGAGAGTAAACTACATAGAATGTAGATATTTAATGACAGTCCTTTCATAATGAGAAATTGGATGGAGAGATAGTTGAATAGTTATGGTAAATATAACTATAAGAAATCAATAAACAGAACGTTAAAACATCAAGAAAAATTTTTCTTGATTGGATACGTTCTAGAAATTAGACGATTACTTCAATTGTGGAAAAACTTTGTTGGTTCTCAACTCGCCCCTTGCTCTTGGCTTAGTTTGACTTCATTCAGATCGAACCGATTGATGTGCTTGTTCTTTTTTATGAATGCCATACTCATTTTCACCTGATCAGTGGTGTCATTCAAAGAAGTGCGATCAAAATCAAAGTGACTACAATTTTTGAGCAATTCAATAATATCGGTAGTGAAGTTTTGTTGCAAATGAGATTGCCCTTCATTCAAAGACTGTTTATAGGCTTCATCTAGGGATTTGCTGTCATAAAAATTGTACATCTTTACCATTCGCTCAATCCGAAGACTTTCTTTAGTGTTCAAGTAAAAACTACAATTGACTTGATATTTATTTTCTTTCTCACCAATGGTCAAGACAGGATTTTGTGCAATTAGGCCATCAAGGTCTAAAGAAGCCAATTTTTCAAATAAACCCATGTACTTTACAAACAACACTTTCTGATTTACAGACTTGAGTGAACCCTCAATAATTCCAAGAATTACGATGGTTGTTTGAATTGAAACAACTCCTTTATAAACAAAAAACAACTGCTCCTGCAGCATTTGCTCTCGAAGTGAAATGCTGTTGTCAAAATTGTGATTGATCGGAAGCTCTTCTGCATTTTTAGCATTTAAACGCAACCTAAAATAGAAATAGGAAGTGTTTTCATCAATTTCTGAAAATTGGAAACTCAATTTGTTTTTAGAACGGCGAGCCATTTCAATTAGACCAAGACCTGCACCACCTTTATCAGAATAGTCTCCATTTGTTAAGATGTCTCTGTAAGTTTCTTTTAATTCTTGTGCAGTGAGTTGATTGAGTGATTCTAACTGCATTTTCAATCCGGGGATAATGTCATTATCGACTCTATTTCCAGATACAATCTTAAAGATCCCATTGTTGTTTTCAATTTGAAAAAAGCTGTCTGAGTGTTCACGATCGTTGTGTCGTACAATGTTCTGGAAGCACTCTGCAATCAAAAAGCCTGCCCGACGTTGAAGTGTTTTAAACTCATCAGCGGAATTGTATTGATGGTTGTTGAGTTGAATAAAGCCATCAGTATGCTCATCACTGAACTCTCCTGTGTACAGGAAATTCATCTGTTCATCAGCAAATTGCTGAAAGAAATGATCCAAAGCAATTGAGGACATGGTGGTTAATTAAGAAAGTATAAAAATACTCAGAATTATTTAATGGCAAGAATAGATCAATTGGTCGACATAAAACCTCTATATGTCGAAAGAATTACTCTTGTTGCTCTAGGTGAATCAATGCAGTAAAATGCAGCATTTGAAGTAACTAACGACCTATTGGTTAAAACTATTTATGGTATTGAGTTTTACAGGTCGATTTCTTGATGAATTGAAAATAGGTATTTATACTCTTTTTGCTTGTGTGAATACTTTTTAGATTAGCCGCAGATTCTCACAGATGTCACCTATTGTGATTGATTTTATTGGAATGCATTGCTTTAAACAACTATAAAATGACTGGTATACCTACACTTGATGTGCTTATAGCACTTGCTTTTATTTTTTTGATTTACAGTTTAATGTCAAGTATTGTCGCAGAAATCATTGCAGACCTTCTGCGTTTGAGAGCACGGAATTTAGAAATGTACCTGCGCTTTATGTTGACAGATGACAATAAAATGCGTTGGAGTGATATATTTGGTCAACGTAGTAAATACAAACGGGATCTCTTCCATAGTTTTCTAGCTCTTCCAAGCGTTAAGAATCTTTCCCGCAAACGCTTGTTTCAAAAGTCAGGAGCATCTTACATGAAGGCTGAGACTTTTGTTGAAGGTGTCATTGATACTTTGGTACGCAAAACGGACGGAAAGACAGAGGTAGAGCGCATTGAAACAGGCATCAAGCAATTTGTAGATCATGATCAAGACACTGCTCAACATTTGGAACGTATGCTCCAAAAATCGCAGAAAGACGTTCAGAAATTCAAGGAAGAATTAGAAAAATGGTTCGACAATAGCATGGAACGCTGTGCGAGCAGTTACAAGCAATTGGTGCAGTGGAAATTGCTGATCATCGGTTTTTTTGTGGCCATGCTGTTCAATGTAGACATCATTCTAATCAGCAAAAAATTGGCTGACAATGAAGAATTGGCCAAAAAGTTTGCGACCCTCGCAACTCAAGTAATTGAAGACAACGATAACCTTGATTCGCTCAAAAAAGATTTCTCTAAATACAATGAAAATATACAGACGAGCTTGGGTTTACAAAAAGTTTATGATGCCTCTGATAAAGAAATGGAAACTAATGAATCTTTAAAACACTCTCGCTTTTTAGGCTACCTAATTGCTGCTTTGGGCATTTCATTGGGGGCACCCTTTTGGTTCGACCTTTTGGGCAAACTCGTTAAATTGCGTTCAGCGGTTCAACCAGCTTCCCCAGCCTCAGGCAAAGGAACAACTGAAAAAGAACAAAATAAACGTGTTGGTTAATGAAAGTAATAGTCACTAAATACCTAAATGTAAGGGTTGGAGCACCTTCAGTGAATGCTCCAAATTATCAGTACTTGGCTCCAGGAAGCGAGCTTGAAGTCATAGATAAAATAGTCGAAGGGGACTTCTACGAAGACGACAATCGTTGGTTAAAGGATGAAGCAGGCAATTACTATTGGATTGGAGGGACAAACTACGATGAACTAAAAAAGAAAAATCAAAAAGAGTTAGGAAATAAAAAAGTAAAGAGATATCTCGCTGATTGTTATGTGAATAATACATTGGTGAAAGAAGTGAATTATGCTGATCTACTTTCCATTGATAGAAATATCATTGAGGGTGAAGGAAAGAAAATGAACATCGGCATATTGGATCACCCATTGTCTAAGGATTTGCCTTTTAATGTATTTGATCGCTCTGTAGAAATAGAATACCCTGCAAGTAATCACGGCAACGGGATGGCAACTTTAATTGCTGGCTTAGGTAAAATTAAAGGTATAGCAACTAAAGCCATCGTCCATGAACTTCCTATTTATGATCGATTTGGTCTGCGTTCATCAGAATTGTTGAAGGATGTAATCCGCTATTTGGAAGGCAACACTTTAAAGAATTTTGTGATAAACGTAAGTCAATCCTTTAATAAGGAGGATTATACCGATTTTTTTAAACAGTTGAATTCTTTTCCCAACGTGATATTGATTGCTTCAGCTGGAACTGACAATGAGTTAACAACTGAAATAAGTCAATTCCCTGCCTCTGAGAAGGAAGTAATTTCGGTCGGGAGTGTGACTAAACTAAAAAATGAGTTGAACATCTGTCCTGAAGTAGATATCATTCTGCCTGAATTGGATTATCTGGTCTACAAAATTGATCAAACATACGATACAGTTAATGGTGACAGCAGCGCATGTGCAATAGTTACAGCAATGTCGGCATTGTTGTTATCAACAACTGAAATAAGATTTGAGCTTAAGAGCTTAAAAAAGGCCTTGATAGATGTGTCAAAACCCTATTCTCAGACAAATAATTTAGATACAATACAATTAATCAACCCCCACTCATGAAAAAATATTCAACTTTTTTAATTGCAATACTATGTTTTGCTCAATTAACAATTGCACAACATAGCCTTCAGGATGCTATAGAACTTAAGGGTCTTTTGTCAGGTGAAACATTTGATTATAATGGGAATAAGCCTCTAAAGATTGGCGAAGTTGATCGAATATTTGAAATTCTTTCTTCTTATGTTGAAAGTCCTTCAAAAACCAATATTAAAAACGCCTTTGAAAAAAATCCATACATAAGTTTTGAAGACCCTCAAGGTGGTTCGCAAAGCAGTAATGACCTTTCAATGCATGCAAAGAGTGCTGGAGAAGCAATCAAGGGCCTAGACATTACAAACCTTGCGTTAGGCTTGACAGATTTCTTAATCAAACGAGCCAAGACAGAGCTGAATACAGCCTTCTTTAAGCGTTTTAAAAAGGAACTCGACAAAGAAGAGAACAAAGCGTTGAAAATTCTATTTCCAAAGACCTTGCAATTGCTTAATTT
>Ga0316208_1001584_pt1 | contig 20800 bp, 14 predicted proteins | sample 3monopyrite_MG_FD_204944 | JGI IMG/M metagenome (GOLD analysis project Ga0316208, IMG submission 204944) | Microbial mat bacterial communities from mineral coupon in-situ incubated in ocean water Damariscotta River, Maine, United States -... | ecosystem: Environmental > Aquatic > Marine >...
CTTCGTCGGTTCAAACGAAGAACCGCCCAGACCGTCGCGATCGATCGCCGCGTCCGTGCCCGAAGCCCCGGCCGGGGCCTCGCCCGATGAACTGCTGCCTGTTGAGCCCGGGAACAAGTAGATTTCCACCCGACGATTCGCCGGCGTGTTCCCATTGGCCGAATTCGCAACCGCGGGCCGCTGTGCGCCCCAGCCGGCCGCCATCACCCGGTTCGCGGGCACACCCAACTTGACGAGTTCACTCCGAACCGAGATCGCCCGGTGCGCCGAAAGGTGCATGTTGCTCGGGTGACGCTGCCGGGTCTTAGAACTGATCGGCTGCGAATCGGTGTGCCCCACGACGCGGACGTCGTAACTCAGCGCCTCGTTGCTCTTAAGAATATCCGCGAGCGCTGCGAGGCTGTTCTTCGCCTGGGCCTGCACATCGGCAGAGCCGGACGCAAATGTCAGATCGCTGGAAAACCGGAGCATCCCGCGGTCCGCGTCGTACCTGACCATGTTTGGGTACCGCCCCGCGAGCTGGCGGAGCGCGTCGTCCGTCACCGGATCGAGCTGGCTGAACTGCATCCCATCAAGCCGGCCCTCAAGATCCGAGATCGTCTCCATCGCGTTATTCAGCCGCTGCAGTGTCAACGCGTGCGCATCTTCGAGGCCGGCCATCGCGTCGGGGGCAGCGTCTAGCTGGCGACGCAAACCCGCGCCCGCGGATTCGAGATCGCCCATGCGTCCCTGGAGTTCCACATTCCGGCTCTTGAGCGCCCGGTTCTCGCGAACAGCATCGTCGTAAGCCTGCTGGCTCACGCAGCCGCCAAGGCCGCCGGCAAGCGCCAGCAAACCGATCATCGAAAAGCGGGCGGTGATCTTTCGGGTCATCGTCATCGAAGGCCTCCTCGGCTGGGCCACTGCGGGCCGGCGCATATCCTCTATACAGTCGGGTGCAGACCGCACGCGCGAAACGGGCACCACAAGCCAATCCTATCGGCCCGCAACGAGCCGAACCATGAATCGCCGGGAATCAACCCAATTCACCACGAAATGCCCCAAAACAGGCCCCATTCTTTGGTCATCCGCATCGACGCCGCCGGGCTCGCAGACGCCAATTCCCAGCACCCCGGCCCCATCTCGGTCTGGATCAAACGGCCCGCCGATGCCGCATCTGATCTCGACGGACTGGGCTCGTCAAAGCTGCTCAAAGTAGGCCATCCAGCCGACCCCGATGCGCCCAAGGCCGACCGCGTGATCGAGCGCACAAGCGCGGTGCTCCTGCCGGGTTTCGTCAACGCTCACTGCCATCTCGATCTGACCGACATCGGCCCGCAGCCCCATGAGCAAGATGGCGGGTTCGTGCCGTGGGTCGGCATGGTCCGCACCCGCCGCCCGACCAACCCGGACGAAATCCGAGCCGCGATCCGCCTCGGCGTGGAAAAATCCCTCGCCGGCGGCGTCGTCGCAGTGGGGGATATTCTCGGCGCCGCGCTCGGAAAACCGACCCTGGCCGGGCTCGCAGAACTCGCGGCGTCTCCGCTCAGCGGCGTCGGGTTCGTCGAATTCTTCGGCATCGGCGCGCGCGCAGATGCCGCCATTGATGCGCTCGAAAACATGGCCCGAGAACTCGCCGATTGGCCACCCGGCGCACGCATCCGCCCCGGCATCCAGCCCCATGCGCCAAACACTGTCTCATTGCCCGTGTACGAAGCGGCTGTAAAAATCGCTGTACGCGACGGCCTTCCGATCTCGACTCATCTCGCCGAGACCCCCGAAGAACGGGAGTTCATCGCCCAAGCCGCCGGGCCGCAACAAGAGATGCTCGAACGCATGGGCATCTGGGATGATTGCGAATGTGCGCACATCGGCAAGGGTGCCCACCCCGTCGCGCACCTCGCCCGAGTCCTTGAAACAAAGCCGATGCTGGTCGCGCATGTCAACGATGCGACCGATGAGGCGATCGCCGTTCTTGCGCGCACGAGGGCATCCGTCGCCTATTGCCCCCGGGCCTCGGCCTACTTCGGGGCTCCCGAAAATTTGGGTCCTCATCGTTTCCAAGAGATGCTCGCCGCGGGCGTGAATGTCTGCCTCGGGACCGATTCGATCATCAACCTCGATACGCCGGATCGGATCAGCCCGCTCGACGACGCAAGGTTGCTCGCGCGGACAACCGACACGCCCGCGCGCACGCTGCTGGCGATGCTGACAACCCACGGCGCTTTCGCCTTGGGGCGCGAACCGAGCCGATATACATTCGTATCTGGTTCAACGATCGCGGGGATCGTTGCGGTTGAAGTTGGGGGTTGTTCAGAAGACCCGGCGCGGGCCGTGCTTGACGAACAGACACCGCCCGAGATCCTGTTGTGCTGAAACGATTCTTGCCTGACCGAAATGATAACCGGCCAACTGATGGATAACATGAACCGAATCGGAACGCGCCGGCGTGCGCACAAGGCCCACTGCTGGCAAAGGGTACAGAGACAACGATGAGCAGAAAATGGCAACGTGTGAAGAGGTGGGATGCCGAGCACCTGACCGGTGCGCTCACGCCCGTTCGGTGGGTGATGCACGCGATGAGTTCGGTCACGCTCGCGGTCATCTTGTTGACGTTCGTCGGGATTTACGGTGCGCTCGCCAGTATCCCCATCGGCCTAGTAGCACGCATCCCCACGGTGCTGATCATCGCGGGCTCGGCGATCGCTGCGGCCATCGTGGGCGGGGGAATCCTGATCTTCATTGTCCGGCGGATGATCCCCGAAACTATGCCGGGAATTCGGTTCACATTCTCGCTCTTTCTGGGGCTCGCGGGCGCGGCCGGCGCGTTCGCGTTGTGGTATTCTGCCGCATGGCCGGCGTTGAAATACGACCCCGCTACAGGCGACGGCTTTCGGCTGTTCGCGCCGTTCGTCTATGCGTACGGCGGCACCACGCTGCGTCGGCTTCCCGGGTTTGAGATGTCCGAGCTCGAGTTCTATTCGTGGTGGCCGTTGCGGCTCGTGCTATTGATCTTCGTGCTGAATCTGCTGACCGCGACCGTGCGCCGGATCGAGTTCAATTTCAAGAACCTCGGCGTGCTCACGGTGCATACGGGCATCGTTGTTATCTCGCTGGGAAGCGTGTACTACCAAGCGCTCAAAAAAGAGGGCGACAGCCTGCTCAGAGCGGACGTGCCAATCGAGATGGGCGGGCCTATTGAGGCGAAACCGGTTCGTGGGTTTTACGATAACACGGCCGTGACGCTGTGGGTCGCGCAGCGCAAGATGGCGGGCAGTCCGCTCTGGGAATCACGCCCTCTTCGCGGCGTGCCCAGGTACAACGATTACAACCTGACCGCGGCTGTTCCCGAGGCACTCGGGCCGATCCAAAGAGACAAGGTGATGGGTTCGCTCGCGGGCATTCTCGACAAGCCGCAGAGAGATCTCGATATCGAGGTTCCGCGTTCGGACAGAATCGACTCGATGCTGGGCAAGCCCCGGATCGACCCGGACATCCGCTTCCGTGTCGTCGGGTACGCCCAATACGCCAAAGAAGGCAAGAGCCTGATCATCGCCGATCCCGATTCGGCCCGGCTGATCCCGGAGGAAGACCGGACCCCGATCCGAGTGGTAGATCTGCTCAGCCGGGTGCCCGACGCCGACGGCGAGCTGCCCAACCCGGATTCCCCGGCGTTCGTGTTCACGCTGAATCCCAGCCGGCCCGCGGGTCGGATCAGCGGGGGCAACCCGCTCTCGGTCGAGTACACGATCGGCATGTCGGATCAGCGAATGTCCGATCTTTTGGCGACGCTCCCCGAGCGTGTCCCGTATGGGCTGGTTATCGAGATCCCGGCGGCCGCGACTGAGGACGGCTTGGTGCCTCGGGTAGTCGTCGAGGCGAAGCCCGGGCTGCGGCATCAGATCGGCGATACCGGCTGGGCCGTGGGTGTGCGAGAAGTTCTGCCCGAGCCGCCATTTCCGATCATCACCGAGGGGTATCAGGGCTCATCGTCGAGCGTCGCGGTTGTGCAGATCACGAGCCCGGATGGCGAGGTATTCGACCGGTATGTCTACCACCGATTCCCCGAGATCAATCAGGACCTGCTGGGTGCGCAGCCCGATGGCAGGCCGAGCCGGCGTGACGCTGATCCGAGCATCCGGGTCTCGTTTGTCGATGCCTCAAAGCTCCAGCTCTATTTTAATGATCGCCCGGACGGCGAGGGCGGCACGCGAACCGATCTGATCATCCGCGAGCCCGGCGGGAATGCTCGGCTGATCCAAGACGTCGGGGTCGGTCGCAAGATCGTCGATGTCGTCGACAAGATCGATTTCCGAATCACAGAATCGTACGACCACGCCGTGCGCGTCCGGCATCCCGTGCCGGTTCCGGTATCCAGCCGCGATGGTCGGCTGGTCGGCACGCACTCAGAATCGCTGCTCGCGGTCGAAGTTTCCGCCGATGAAGTGCTCAGCGAGAGCGGCCGATGGTCGACGGTTGTGTGGGTGCCGTATCTTCAGTATCTCGACACCGATGCGGGCTCGGCGCGGACAGTGAAAATGCCAGGCGGGCGTGAGATCACGCTCCAGTTCGGACGCATCTGGCACAACTTCCCGGGCTTCAGCATCCAGCTCATCAATTTCGAGATGATCGCCTACGACCACCGTGGTGCGCCGCGGGATTATCAATCGCTAGTCCGCGTGAGCCCGGTGACGGCCGAGGCTCAAAAACGGTTCACTTCGTACGATCATGTGACGAAGCTCAATGCGCCGCTCCGGGCTCCTTATATATGGGCCGAGGATCGTGGGCTGATGAGTAATATTGCCCGCAGGATCACGAGCGGCCTGAACCCGCGGCAGTTCAAGCTCAGCCAGTCGGGGTGGGACCGCGAGGGATGGACCCAGACGCAGCAGATGGCGGACGCGGGCGATCTGCCCAGGCCGTTCGCCCGGTACACGATCTTGCAGGTCGGCAACAACCCCGGGATCCACGTGATCGCGCTGGGCGGTGTGCTGATGGGGGTCGGGATCCCGTGGGCGTTCTACTTCAAGCCCTGGCTCGTCCGGCGTGAGCGAGATCGGCTCGCGGCAGCGGCGAAGGCGGGCACGCCGGGCAAACAATCGAATCATCAATCTCGCGGCAAAGCACCGGAAAGCCCGGCCCAGCCCGCTCAACAGGAGGGGACGGCACAGCCCGTCCAACAAGCATGAACCATATGTTACGAACCGGTATCTTGTTGGCGTGCGGGATGATGCTCGGGAGTGCGGCGATCGCACAAGACGCGCAAGACCCGCACGACACGGGAAAAATGAACGATGCAGCTCAGAGCGGGTCGCAGGTCGCCGGGCAGGTCACGCCCGATGCGCCGACGTCGGCGGCGCCTGCCGGCAACTCGCACCCGACTGAAAACATCATCCGCCGATCGGAAGGCCCGATCGCGCCCTTCGGCATGCCCGTGCCCCGCACCGATGCGACCGGCGAGAGCAAGGCCGCGTTTGCGGGCGAGGTGGATCTCGAGGCGTTCCGAGATCTCGCGGTGCTGCACAACGGGCGGGTGAAGATCGTCGACACGCTGGCGCGGGAGATGATCTCGGGCCTGACGGGGCGATCGGACTTTGTCGATTTCATTAAACATTCGGAGACCTACATCGAAAAGATCGGGTACGACCCGCTTTTTACGATGCTCGACATGATTATCGACCCGGCGTTTTATGTCCGTGAGCCGGTGATCCACATCGAGTATCTCCCGCTGCGTGAGGCGTACTTGGAGATGGCGTTCCCCGATGACGCGGACGCCCGGCTGCGCTGGAAAAAACTCACCCGGGTTTCGCCCGCGATGGTCGAGGCGTTCAGCACCGATCTGTTCAACCGCTACGCGGATTCCCCACCGTTCCGCGAAGGAATCCAGAAAGCCGAGCGGGCTAATTCGCTGTTCAAATTCGGCGTCAGCAACCTGCTCATGATCGCGCCCGAGTCGAGCACCGATACTTGGCACAACCTCGCCGAGGCGCAGATGCTGGGTGAGCCGAAAGTCATCCAAGCGACCCGGGCGCTCGGAGAAGCATGGAGAGCGAGCGATGCGGACGGAGTCAACGCGGCTATTGTGACGCTCGCGGCCGATCTCCCGGCGATCCACAGCGATCTCTACCCGACAACAAGCCGTTCGCTCGAACTCGCGTACAACCGGACAAACGCCTTCGAGTGGGGCTACTGGGTATATTTTTTCAGCCTTCTCTCGCTTGTCCTCGCGTTCGGCACCGGCCGCAAGTGGCTGATCGTCACGGGCGTGACGCTCCTGATTGGGGCACTCCTGCTCCACGCGTTCGGCTTCGCGGCCCGGTGCATCATCGCCGAGCGGTTCGCGATCCAGAACCAGTTTGAATCCATGACCGGACTTAGCCTCTTCGCCGTTGCCGTCGGGTTGGTCATTATGATCGCGCGCAAGCAATGGCTCTTCGGCGCTGCGGCCGCCGCGGTCGGGTTTTTGGTGCTCATCACGGCGACCCAAACCGCGATCCCGGGCAAGGACATCGGGCGCGAGGCCGCGATTCTTAATACTTCGGTGCTGCTCAAATATCACGTGACCACGGTGCTGACAAGCTACGGGCTCATCACGCTCGGGTTCGTGTGCAGCGTGTTCTATCTGGCGACCCATTACTCAGCGAAGATGTTCGGAAAACAGCGCGCACCGGTGCTCGCCGTGGCCGCTACCGGCGGCGGTGCATTACCGACCGGCTCAGGCAAAGCCGCGACGCCCACGCTTGCGCGCACGCTGGGAGATCTCGACACCGCCCAGATGATCATCCTCCAGCTCGCGTTCTGGACGCTCGGGGTCGGCACCCTGCTGGGCGCATGGTGGGCGGACCATTCCTGGGGTCGATGGTGGGCGTTTGACCCCAAAGAAACCTGGGCACTCATCACATGGATCGTCTACCTGATCGTCATCCACGTCAGAATCGGTGCCAAAAACAAGGCCCTCGTCACCGCGTGGCTCAGCATCGCAGGGTTCATCGTGATGCTCTGGACCTACTTCGGCGTCAACCTGCTCTTGCCCGGGCTACATGCGTATGCCTGATCGGCAAGCCCCGGCGGTGGCACGGACCGCGAGAGTGCGCACATCAGCCGTCGCTAAAGAGATTGGGCCGTTTGGCACGGGCTGAGGGCCATTTCGGAGCGATTTGTGCAATTATTCGATGAGACGAGCAAGGTTCCTACGATGTTTTGGAAACGTCTGCGACTCTGGGGCGTATAACGAGTGGGCCAGCCGTGTGTTTCGGCCCTTGGAGATCGACCGTGGCGGACTTTGATATTCCGACCATCATGGATCAGGCCGGCGGGTTTAGCCCGCTCGCTTTTCAGTTCATCCGCGATGGGCTGGGTCATACCGTCGCGATGGTCCACGGCCAGGAAGCAGCCGAATCGCTGTCCGATGATGAGGACGAATCCCGCCATGTCAGCGGGCGAGACCTGTGCAACGGGCTGCGCGATTACGCGATCCGCCGTTACGGCTTGCTCGCAAAGACCGTGCTCAACCACTGGGGTGTGACGGAGACCGAAGACTTCGGCAAGATCGTGTTTGCGCTTGTTGATGCGGGCCTGCTCCGCAAGACCGACGATGACACGATCGACGACTTCCGGGGCGTGTTCGACTTTGAAGACGAGTTCCGAAATTCGATCGAAGATTCGCTCGATACATCTAATTAGAGCATCTTCAACAAACCCGTAGCGATTCTTTGTGCCGCTGACCTGATTGGAGGTCAGTGTTTTTTTCTAAGCGGGCAAGAACACAGAACCGAAGACGGGTCGGTGGCACGAAATGCACCACTCCAACTGTTGCGGATGTTCTAACCGGGCGATCGCGCGATCGGGTATCTTGCCCGGATGAGCGATGCGCCCAAACCCAACAAGACCGGTTCAAAGAAAACAACCAAAGCCGCCAAAGCAACAAAGGCAGCCCCGGCAGCGCCGATTGCCCCGGTTGTCGTCGGATGGCGCGATCTGCACCTCTGGCAGATCCAGCCGATACGGGATGTCTTGCTCGTCTTCGCGGTGCTCGGCTTGTTCTGGCTGGGCGAGGCCGTCAGCGTGGTCACGGTGCCGCTGCTGGTCGCGATTCTGCTCGCGTATCTGTTCGAGCCGGTGATCGCGTGGGCGGTCCGGCGATCGAAGTTTTCAAGAAACGCGATCGTCGCGGCGTTGATCGGCGCGGTCGTGGTGCTTGTCGCGGTGCCGATGGTGATTGGGATCAGTTTCGGCGTCGCGCAGTTCGCCGGGCTCGTGGGCTCGACGGGTGAGCGGATCGGGATGGTGTACGACTCGGTGCAGGCTCCCGAGAACGAGGTTCTGGCGCAGCGGGTCGCCGACGAGGCGGGGCCGGCGTGGTCGTTCATCCGCGATCGGATGCTCGAGAGCGGGGCCCATGAGAACCTTGAACCGATCCTGGCATCGCTGCAAGATCGGCTGACATCGGGCGGAGCCGGTCTGGTTTCCTCGACCGCATCGTTCGGGATGGGGGCCGTGAAATCCGTGCTCGGGGTGATCGGCGGCGTCTTCGGCGTCGCGTTCGGATTGTTCTTGACGGGGTTCTTTTTCTACTTTGTATCCACCGGCTGGGTCGGCGTGCAGTGGTTCGGCAAACGACTCATACCAGACAAACACAAAGCGCGGGTGACCGATCTGGCGACCAAATTCGACGCGGTGATATCAGGGTTTGTGCGCGGCCGACTCACGATCGCGTTTTTGCAGAGCATCTTTTTCTCGCTCGCGTACTTTGCGATCGGCGTGCCCGCGGCGTTTGTCGTCGGGCCGGCCGTCGCGGTGCTCTCGATCGTTCCGTACCTTGCACTCGTCGGCATCCCGATCTCGGTGGGCCTGCTCTGGCTCGAAGGGTACACGGGTGTGCGCGGGGCGTGGTGGTGGATCGCGCTGGCCCCGACAGTGGTCTACTTCGTGGGTCAGGCGCTCGATGATTACGTCTGGACTCCCATTATCCAGGGCAAAAGCACGAACATGGACACGCCGACGATCCTGTTTGCGACGCTCGCGGGCGGGGCGCTCTTCGGCGTGTTCGGCATGCTGATCGCGATCCCGATCGCGGCGTGCGTCAAGATCCTTGTCATCGAAATCCTCTGGCCCGCGTTCAAAGAATGGGCCGAGGGTCGGAGCGTAGATCCGTTGCCGCTTGAAAGAGCGGAATAGCCGGCCTAGCCAGTGAGTTACGGCTCTGGTTTCATACTTATTCAACGAGCCGTTAGACAGGACCGAGTCAATCTTCGAGAAACGGCATCAGTTCGGGCGGGATGACTTTTAGCCCGCGGCGCTTGGCTTTCGCGACGGCGTAGCGGAGCGAATCGCGCATCCGCGTGCGCACACGGTCGGTCACATTAAGACCCTCGGCCTCCATCGTGTCGATCGCAAACTTCCATGCGTGGTATTCCTCGAGACACCGCGGCTTGTAGGTTTTGAATCCGATGGCGTGGTGGCCGATCTCGTGGAGAAAAACCGCGACCGACATCGGGCCCTTGGGCTTCGGAGATTCGAGGAGCCTGGAAACCGTGCCGTCTTGGTAGGTGACTTGCCACGCGACGCCGGACATGCTTGTGCGCCACTTGCGGACGCGGACGCCGTACTGCTTGAGCATCCGGCGTTCGATCTCGGCGTAGCGGGCGGCCATCGAGCCGGGGGCCGGGCTGGTTGCAGTTGACGGCTTTGGCTTGCTTTGCTTTGTGCGCGCAGCGGGTTTCTTTTTGGATCTTGGGCGCAGCAGATCCCAGAGGCTTTTGGGGAACGGGATGGTGGAGGTGTGTTTGCGCATGGAATGGGTCAGGTGGCGGGGGGCTGGGTCAGGGTGTCGCCTGCTTTGACTGATCGGCCTCGGGCGAAGTCGGCCCACGGCATCGGTTTTTTGCCGGGCGGTTGGACCTCGATTGCGCGCACGGCGGTGCCGGGCGCGCACGCGATGAGCCCGTGGTCCGGGTCGATGACAGATCCGGGGTTGTGGGCACTGTCTACTTCTTGGGAATCGGCGCGGAGGATCTTCAGGGGCTGATCCTGAAAGCCGACGGTGACGGCGGGCCATGGGCTCAGGCCGTTGATGCGGGTGCGGCAGATGTCGGCGGGATCACGGAAATCGATTCGGCCGTCGGATTTGCTCATTTTGGGTGCGAGCGTGACGAGGGCCTCGTTTTGGGTGACCGGATCGAGTGTGCCGTTTTCGTGACGGTTGAGAACATCGAGAACGAGTTGAGGGCCGTCGGCGGCGAGGAGATTTTCGAGATCGGCCTTGGTCTGGGTGGCTTCGATCGGGCGGGTGGATTGGCCGAGGACGAGTCCCGCGTCCATTTTGTCTGCCATCGTGATGACAGAGTTCCCGGTTTGGGTGTCGCCGGCGACGATCGCGGCGTTGATGGGGGCGGCCCCGCGCCATCTCGGTAGGAGCGAGGCGTGGAGGTTCATCGAGAAGCGATCTGCGAGCAGGGCCGGGCTGAGTTTCTGGCCGAAGGCGATGATGACCCAAGCGTCGGCGGCGTGCGCACGGATGGGATCACGGGATTCGGGCTCGTTGATTTTTTCGGGTTTGTAGAGCGGGAGGTCTGGAGAGTGATCGGCGGCCCACTGGCCGATGGGGGTTGGGGTGAGGGATTTTCCTCGTCCCGCGCGGCGGTCGGGCTGGGTGACGATGGCGGTGATCGAGTGGTGTTTGGCGAGCGCCTGGATGGTGGGCAGGCCGAAGGCGCCGGAGCCGAAGAAGACGATGTTCACGTTTTAGGCCTTACTTTGCGCGGCTTTTTCGAGTTTTTCGAGTTTGGGTTTGATGCGGAGGCGATCTGGTTTGGACATCCGGTCGAGGATTAGAACGCCGTCGAGGTGGTCGGCTTCGTGCTGCCAGCAGCGGGCGAGGAGGCCGGCGGCTCTTTGTGAGATGCGATTGCCTGATATGTCGGTGTAGGTCATTGTGACGATGGGTGGCCGGAGTACATCGGCGAAGATTCCGGGGAGACTGAGGCAGCCTTCTTCCATGAGTTCTTTTAGCCCTTGGGGCTTTGAGAGGACGGGGTTGATATAGACTCGTGGTCCGTCGGTTGCTTCTACGGGGCCCTTGGGGTCGGCTTGGGGGTCTGATCGCTCGTCGTCTGGAGAGACATCGGCGACGAAGAGCCGCCATAGGAGGCCCACCTGCGGGGCTGCCAGGCCGATGCCCGGGGCATCGTGCATGAGTTTGATCATTTGCTGGGCAACGGCGATGACCTCTGGGGTAGGTTCGACCTTGGCAGTTTTGCTGCGTAGAACCTGAGCGGGGTATCGAACAATGGCGAGTGAATCGGGTTGGGTGTGCGTTGGTGGGGACATGGTCGCATGGTAGAACCCGCTGGCGGGGGATTCGCGCTAAACTGTCTGTTGGGATGTCTGGGACAGCAGTGGTCGGGGTTGGGATGGATTGAATTTGGGGCAAAGCGGCCCCTAGGAGCTCGGGCTTGGCGATTTTCGGAAAAAACAAGAACGGCGGGGCCCCGGAAGGCGGTCAGCCCGAGGGGTTTAGCCCAAAGAAAGCCCGGGTTTTCTTTGATCGCGCGAAGACGACGCACGACACGCTGAATTATGCCTATGCGGCTCAGTTGTGGCTCAACGGTCTTGGGCAGGATCCGTCGAGTGTGGAAGGATTCGAGGGCTTCTGGCAATCGATCCAGTCGTTTGCGCAAGAAGAAGGCAAGAAAGCCAACGGCAAAGAGATCGCCAAGGGGCTCGCGGGCCAGGGGGCGATCCTCAAGTATCAGCAAGCGCTGCTGAACTGGGGGATCAAGCCCGAGAACGGGCCGGCGACGTTGAGGGCGGCGGAGGCGTCGGCATCGCTTGGGCTTACGGAGATCACGCAGATTCTCGGCCGGCGTGCGATGGCGTTCGCGAGCCAGGATGAGAAACCCAAGAAAGATGTGTACGTGAAACTTCTCGATATCTTCGAGAAGGCGAGCGCGTTCGATCTTGCGGTCGAGGCGGGGCAGATGGCGGTGAACCTAGATCCCGCGAACGGTGGGCTGGCTACACGGGTCAAGGCGATGCTGGCATCGTCGGCGATCAAGCGCGGGAACTTTGAAGAGACAAAGGGCGAGGCGGGCGGCTTTCGCAAGAATATCCGCGATGCCGGCAAGCAGGCTGATCTTGAGGCAGAGGACGCGATCGTCAAGACCGATGATGTGAAGGATCGGCTGGTCATCGCGAAGAAGGCGCAGTACGAGGAGCGTTCTGATGATCAGCCGACGATCGAGGCGTACGGGCGGTCCTTGCTCGATCGTGGCAAGCCCCAGGACGAATTGAAGGCGATGCTGCTCTATAAGAAGGCATACGAGGCGACGGATCAGTTCCGGTTTCGTCAGAAGCAAGGCGAAGTGCAGTTGCGGATCGATCGGCGGATGATCCGGAAACTCAAGGCGCAGGTTGTAGCGAACCCGGAGAGCGAATCGGCGAAGAAGAAACTGGCCGATGCAGAGCGTGCGATGCTCGAAAAACAGGTCGAGGAATTGAAACTCCAGATCGAGAATTACCCGACGAACATGGGGATCAAGTTCGAGCTTGGCAAACTGTTGCATGCGACGGGCGATCACAACGGTGCGATCGGGCTGTTTCAGAAGGCAGAAGAAGACCCGCAGCACAGGCGTGCGGTTCTGCGTTACAAGGCCGAGGCGTTTTTGGCGATCGGCTGGGCGGATGAGGCGATCGATACATATCGCGGGGCGGTCGAGGGGATCTCGGACGAGGGGAGCGAACTCTCGATGGAATTGCGGTACGGGCTGATGTGTGCTCTCCAGAACAAGGCGAGCAAGGACCGCGATGTGCCGGCTGCCGAGGAGGCGGACCGGATCGCATCGCAGATCGCGATGAAGCGGTTTGATTACCTCGATATTGTGGATCGTCGCAAAGCGATCAAGGATCTCATCAAGGAACTGCGGGATTGACCGTTCCTTTTGGGGGGATCTGACATGAGCAAAGCGACGGCGATTATCCCGGCCCGGATGGGTTCGACGCGGTTCCCGGGCAAAGCACTGGCGGCCGAGACTGGCACGCCGATGGTTGTGCATGTGTGCCAGCGGGCGGCTTTGGCGGAGTCTGTCGGGCAGGTGGTCGTGGCGACGGATTCTGATGAGATCGCCGATGCGGTGGTCGAAGCGGGGTTCGGGGCGGTGCTGACGGGGGATCATCCGAACGGGACGAGCCGGCTTGCGGAAGCGGGGGAATTGCTGGGGCTCGACGAGGCCGAGGTGATCGTGAATGTGCAGGGCGATGAGCCGGAGATCGAGCCCGAATTGATCGATGCGGCGATTCTTGCGCTGGGTACCGGGGTTTCGGTTGGGACTGTGGCGGTGCCGTTTGCTGCTGGCGAAGACCCGGCGGACCCGAATATCGTGAAAGCGGTGGTCGGGCGCGTGGGCAAGAAGGGGCTTGCGCCGGGGCTGATATTTACGCGTGGCGAGACACACTACGCGCGAGACAAATCGGTTGAAGTGCCACTGCTAAAGCATGTTGGGCTGTACGCGTACAGCCTGGGGAGCCTGCTCGGGTATCTTGCGTTGAAGCCGACGGCGCTGGAAAGGGCCGAGGGGCTTGAGCAGCTCCGCTGGTTGGAACACGGGCTTCGGATCGGGGTTGCGGTCCGGGAATGTGCTGCCGGGGGGATCGATACACCCGAGGAATACTCGGCGTTTGTAAAAAGGTGGAAGAGTTCTGAGAGTTAGGGCTCATTGTGGTGCCCACGTTTGGTACGATCGGACATGCCCCATTCGATGAACGAGCCTAGCACTGCCCACCCCCGCCAAACTCGGCCGAGCCGGGGACGGGGCGTGACACCCGCGGGCTCATCTCGCAGCAGGGGTTCCGCCCCAACTCCTAGCGATGAGACCGGGGCGGCCGGTTCTGATCTTCTGGGTCAGGCGGGTCAGAGCCGATCGACGATGACGGAGTTCTATAGCCCGATGCCCGATGGGTATCGGCCCGGGTTCCATAAGTATGTGTTCGTGGTGGGCACCGTGATGAGCGGGCTGGGCAAGGGGATCTTTGCGAGTTCGCTGGCGAAGATGCTCAAGGACAAGGGCCTGACGGTCGCGCCGATCAAGATGGAGGGGTACCTCAATCTCGATTCGGGGACACTGAATCCCTACCGGCACGGCGAGGTCTTCGTGCTCGAAGATGGCACCGAGTGCGATATGGATCTCGGGACATACGAACGGCTGCTCGATCAGAACCTGACGCGGCGGAACTTCGTGACCAGCGGGCAGATCTATCACGAGATACTCGACCGCGAACGGCAGGGGGTCTACCTCGGGCGCGATGTGCAGATGATCCCGCACGTGACGGGCGAGGTGAAACGAAAATTGCGTGAGCTTGCGCTGCGGGGCGATGGGACGAAGCCGGCGGATGTTGTGTTTGTGGAAGTCGGCGGGACGGTGGGCGACTATGAGAACGGGTTTTATATCGAAGCGCTGCGGGAGCTCGCGTTCGAGGAGGGGCCCGAGTCTTGCTGCTTTGTTGCGCTGACGTATGTCATCGAGCCCAAGACCCTGGGTGAGCAGAAATCCAAGGCGGCGCAGCTGGGGATCAAGCGGCTGATGGAAGCGGGGGTGCAGCCGCAGGTGTTGGCCTGCCGCGCGAGCCGGCGGGTTGATGAGAACGTGCTTGAAAAGATAGCGATGTTCAGCAATGTCCCGATGCGTCGGGTGTTCAGCATGCACGACCGGGAGAGTATTTACACGATCCCCGATGACATGCGTATTGAGGGCCTCGACCGGGAGATCATGAGCCTGATCGGCTTGCACGACCGGGTGGACGCGGTGCACGAGGACGCGGCGCGGCGGAAGTGGAGCAGCTTTGTCGATAAATTGACCGGGCCTAGGTCGCGCGAGATCACGATCGGGATCACGGGCAAATACGCCGAGTTGCGCGATGCTTATGCGTCGATCGATAAATCGCTCGAACACTGCGGGGCGCACCTGAGCGTGAAGATCAATCAGCGGTGGATCGATTCGACCGATATGGCCGACGCGAATGTCGCCGAGCAACTCGACGGGCTCGACGGTGTGATCGTGCCCGGGGGGTTCGGCTCGCGGGGCGTAGAAGGCAAGATCGCGTGCGTGAAGCACTGCCGGGAGAACGGAGTGCCGTACCTTGGGATCTGCCTCGGCTTCCAGGTCGCGGTGATCGAATTCGCCCGCAACGTGCTCGGGATTTCTGATGCGACGAGCACCGAGTTTGACCCCGAATCTTCGTCGTCGGTCATCAGCGAATTGCCCGACCAGAAAGAGATCGAAGGGCTCGGTGGCACGATGCGGCTGGGGGCTCAGGATGTCTTGGTGACCAAGGGCTCGCTCGCGTCGTTCCTGCACGGCGGGAAAAAAAGCATCCACGAGCGGTTCCGCCATCGTTACGAGGTGGAGCCCGCGTGGATCGAACGGCTCGAAGCCTCCGGCATGTCGTTCAGCGGTCGGCACCCCGATGTCCCGATCATGCAGATGCTGGAACTGCCGCAGACGGTCGATCGGGGCGTCGATGGCGATCGGCCCGAGATCAGCCATCCGTATTTTCTCGGGACACAGTTTCATCCGGAATTGACGAGCCGGCCTCTGAACCCCCAGCCGGTGTTCATGGGGCTCGTGGCGGCGACAATCCAAGAGAAATACAAAGGCGACGAGGCGGCTTGGGCGAAGATCTCTGCCGACCCGGTGATGAAGAAGTGGTGCCGGGGCTTGCGGTCCGGGCAGAGGGTCTGAATCGATAACCGAGCACAGATCTTCCTGAATGACTTGCTTGAAAATCGGGCTCGCCGGAACAATCTCCGGTAGGCTGTCGTTCTGGTTTCGACACGTGTTCACCGCGGTTTGCGCCGACACAGGGGATGATGATGAAGCATGTATTGGTTTTGGCCGCGGTTGTTTTGAGCCTCGGCCCACCGGCGGCCGCCAACGACGATGTCGATTGGCTCGGTTCGGTCGATTGGCGGGCGATCGGGCCGGCCCGGGGTGGGCGTGTCCAGACGGTCACGGGCGTCATCGGCGAGCCGGAAACGTATTACATGGGCGCGACCGGCGGCGGGGTCTGGAAGACGACCGACGGCGGCGAGCGGTGGCGGAATATCTCGGACGATTTTTTCAACACGGGCAGCATCGGCGCCGTCGCGGTTGCGCCGTCCGACTCGAATGTGATCTACGTTGGAACGGGCGAGGCGGACGTGCGGGGCAATTTCAGCCACGGCGACGGGGTGTACCGCTCGCGCGATGCGGGCAAGACCTGGGATCATGTCGGTCTCGACGACACCCGGCAGATCGGGCACATCGTCGTTCACCCGGCCGACCCCGACACGGTGTACGTCGCGGCGCTCGGGCATGTCTTCGGGCCCAACGCCGAGCGCGGCGTGTTCCGCTCGACCGACGGCGGCGAGACGTGGGACAAGATCAAGTATGTCAACGATCGGACCGGCGCGTTCCATATCGCGATGGACCCGAACAACCCGAGGGTGCTGTTCGCGAGTTTCTGGCGCGTGAGCCGGACACCCTGGGGGCTCGAAAGCGGGGGCGAGGGCAGCGGGCTGTACCGCTCGACGGACGGCGGCGATACCTGGGAAGAAGTGAGCAAAGGGCTGCCGATGGCCGACGACGGGAAGCCGATCGGCAAGATCGGCGTTTCGGTCTCGGCGGCTCGGCGCGATCTGGTGTACGCGATCGTCGAAGCCGACAACGGCGGCGTGTTCCGCTCGACGGACGGCGGGGATTCATGGAGCAAGGTGAACTCGAACCGTTCGCTCCGCCAGCGGGCGTGGTACTACACCCACATCATCGCCGACCCGGTCGAGCCCGACACGGTGTACGTGATGAACGTCAGGTTTCACAAATCGATCGATGGCGGCAAGAGCTTTAGTACGATTCGGGTGCCGCACAGCGACAACCACGATCTCTGGATCGATCCACTGGATAACGATCGGATGATCAACGGCAACGACGGCGGGGCGAACGTCTCGTACGACGGCGGGCGGTCGTGGTCGAAACAATCGAACCAGCCGACGGCGCAGTTTTATCGAGTGACGGTGGATAACCGCTACCCGTACCGCGTGTACGGCGGGCAGCAGGATAATTCGACGGCTTCGGTGTCGAGCCGGGGGCGAGAGATTGGCGGCTGGGAACGCGATCTTTATAGCGTGGGCGGGTGCGAGTGTGGCTATATCGCGGTGCATCCTGAGAACCCCGATATCGTGTACGCGGGCTGCTACGGCGGGTACCTGTCGATCTATGACCATAACCTGAAGGAGAGCAGAGTTATCTCTGTTTGGCCCGAGACGCCGATGGGTTCGGGCGCCGATGTTCTCGAGCACCGTTTCCAATGGACGTTCCCGATCGTGCTGAGCCCGCACGACCCCGAGACGGTGTATGTGGGCGGCGAGCGGGTCTTCCGCTCGCGCGATCGCGGCTCGTCGTGGCAGTCGATCAGCGATGATCTGACGACCAACGATAAAACCAAGCAGCGTTCGAGCGGCGGGCCGATCACCAAGGACAACACCTCGGTTGAGTATTATTGCACGGTGTTCACGATCGCCGAATCGCCGGTGCAGAAGGATCTGATCTGGGCGGGGACCGACGACGGCCTGATCCATGTGACGAGCGACGGCGGAGATACATGGACAAACGTGACCCCGGCCGAGATGGGCGATTGGCCCATGATCAGCCTGATCGAGGCATCGCCGCACGACGCGGATGTCGCCTACGCCGCGGTGAACCGGTACAAGATGGACGACTTTGCGCCGTATATCTATCGCACGCGGGATCGGGGGGCGACTTGGGAACTCGTGGTTGATGGGATTGATGATGGCGCGTTTGTGCGCTCGGTTCGGGAAGACCCGGTTGTTGCGGGGCTGGTGTACGCCGCGACCGAGACGGGGATGTGGTACTCGAAGGATGCGGGTGATTCCTGGGAATCGCTCCAGATCGAGTTGCCTCGGGTGCCGGTGACGGATATCGCGGTGAAAGACGATGATCTAGTTATCAGCACGCAGGGGCGGTCGTTCTGGATTCTCGATGATCTCGCGGTGCTCCGGCAGATGCAAGAAGCGCCCAAGGCCGACGAGATCGCGCTGCTGACTCCGGCGCCTGCGTACCGGGAACGGTGGGATTCGGCGCGGGTGCATTTCTATCTGCCCGAGGGTCTCGATGAAGCCCCGGTGATGCGGTTTGTGGACTCGGCCGGCAACACCGTGCGCACGTTCGCGGTGGAAACCGACGATGTGAAAGCGAAATCAAAGAAGGGGATGGGCACGATCAAGGCCGAGCCCGGGATGAATCTGTTCACATGGAACTACCGCCACGAGGGCCCAACCAAGGTGCCCGGCGCGGTCGCGTGGCCGGGGCATCCGTCGGGGCCGAGGGTTGTGCCGGGGTCGTATACGGTGGAACTCGAAGCGGGCGATATTGTGCGCACGGCCCAGTTCGAGCTGCTGCCCGATCCTCGTTACGACACGACTGCCCAGGATTACGCGGCTCAGTTCGGGCTGCTGATGGAGATCCACGATTCGTTGAGCGGCGCGCACGAAGCGGTGAACAACATCCGCACGGTGCGCGCACAGATCAAGACCGCGATGGACCGGGCGGGTGACGCGGGCTCGGCCGCGGATCTCAAAGAAGACGCCAAGGCGCTGCGCGAAGCGCTCAAAGAGATCGAAGAAACCATCATCCAGACCAAGAGCAAATCACAACAGGATCCGCTCAATTTTCCGATCCGGCTCAATGACAAGATCGGTGCGCTCGCGTACACCGTCGATGGCGACCATCCGCCGACCGTGCAGGCACGCGAGGTGTTCGCGTACCTCGATGGGAAGTTGCAAGAACAGCTCGATCGGCTTGAGACTGTGATGGCCGATCTGGTCCCGGCGTTCAACGCCAAGGTGCTCGAACTGCGGGTGCCGGCGATTGTGATCAAAGATGAGGATGCGGCCGAGGAACCCGACGATTCGGACTCCGAGGAGCCGGGCGGGGACGCGCCCTAAACTATGGTTATGCAATCGAGCCCAACTATCAATCGAGTCTCGGCCGATGCCCGAGCGGCGTCGTTTACGACGCGTTCGATCAAGACGACCGCCAAGGACGCGGGGCTCCGGCTCGCGCTGTCGATGGTCGATCTGACGACGCTCGAAGGCAAGGATTCGGCCGAGAAAGTACGGTCGTTGTGCGCCAAGGCGATCCGGCCCATGCCCGATGATGTGCGCACGCTCGGCGACCGGCTCCCGAGTGTCGCGGCGGTGTGTGTGTACCCGTCGATGGTGGGGGTCGCGGCCGAGGCTTTGGCGGGGAGTAGTGTCAATGTTGCATCGGTCGCGACGGGGTTCCCCAGCGGGCAGTTCCCGCTCGATGTTCGGCTGCGTGATACCGAAAAGGCGATCGCCGATGGGGCCGACGAGATTGATATGGTGATCAACCGTGGTGCATTTTTGTCTGGGCAATACAAGGTTGTCTCCGACGAGATCGCGGCGGTGACCGAGGTGTGCGCACGGGGCGGGCCGGGCGGCCGGGATGTGCATCTCAAGGTGATCCTCGAAACGGGCGAGCTCGAGACGTACGACAACGTGCGCCGCGCGAGCGACATCGCGATTGAGCAGATCCGTCCCGGCGATTTCATCAAGACGAGCACGGGCAAGGTGAGCCCGGCGGCGACGATGGGCGTGACACTTGTGATGCTCGAAGCGATCCGCGATGCGTGGCTGCGCGAGGGCAAGCGGATCGGGATGAAACCCGCCGGCGGGATCAGAACCGCGAAACAATCGCTGCATTATCTGGCGATGGTCAAAGAGACATTGGGCGACGAATGGCTGACGCCTGAGTTGTTCAGGTTCGGGGCGAGCAGTTTGGCCGACGATATTTTGCGTCAGATCAGCAAGCGGAAAACGGGGCGGTACGCGGCGTCGCATGACTTTGGGATCGCGTGAATCCGGGAGATCCGATGAAAGATTTGTTTCAACAACTTCGAGCGATTGTCAGTCTCGGGCTCCGCTGGCAGGTCTGTGTGCTCGCGGCGTATGGTGCTTCTGAAATCGCTCGGGATTGGCTAGGCGGTGCCTTCATCGGTGTCGCGATTGTGGCGTTTGTCGCAGCAGTGATCATCGTGTTTCTTCCGGTCCGTTATCCATGGAACTGGCAAGGAATAACCCAGCAGGGAATGAGTACTAAATGACAACGTTCCAAGAACGAGATTCGAAAGCTGTGGCCAGCGATCACACCAGCGCCACCGGCCCGGGCCGATCGCCAGCGCTCGAGTTCGCCAGCGCGTGGGACTATGCGCCCGCGCCCGAATCGACGAAAGTCGAGATCGCCGGGGAGTATGGGCACTTTATTAACGGAGCATTCGTGGGCGCTGCCAAGGGTGGCTTTTTCGAGACGGTCAACCCGGCGAGTGAACAGAAGTTGGCAATGGTCGCACGGGGCACGGCCGAGGATGTTGATGCGGCGGTGGAGGCGGCGCGTGAGGCGCAGCCGAGGTGGGCGGCGCTGCCCGGCAAGGAGCGCGGGAAGTACATCTATCGGATCGCGCGCCGGTTGCAGGAGCGGGCCCGCGAGTTTGCGGTTCTGGAGACGATGGACAACGGCAAGCCGATCAAGGAAAGCCGGGATGTTGATATCCCGCTGGCGGCGGCTCACTTTTTCTATCACGCGGGCTGGGCCGACAAACTTTCGCACGCGTTCGCGGGCGCAACGCCAAAGCCTGTCGGCGTGTGCGGGCAGATCATCCCATGGAATTTCCCGCTGATGATGGCGGCTTGGAAGCTTGCGCCGGCGCTCGCGTGCGGGAACACGTGCGTGCTGAAACCGGCGGAGACGAC